>OLHY01000147.1_pt1 | contig 26378 bp, 46 predicted proteins | sample 1609411 | NCBI WGS metagenome assembly OLHY01 (sample SAMN05416817, study PRJEB24817) | seawater metagenome | isolation source: Sea water | place: Canada:Atlantic | collected 2013-07
TCTACACTAGATCGCTCGTCGGCAGCGTCAGATGTGTATAAGAGACAGTCTCTAACCTTATTAAATGGATCTATTACTAAGCACTTAATACCTTTACGCTTTACAAGTTCAGCACCTTTCTTAAGAACAGCGTCTAATGTATAACGTTCCATATCAATGTGAAAGTAACTACTATTACAGTGATCAGCTATTTGATTCCAACGATCTCCTCCAATATCTTCAGAGGTTGGCATACCTTGCCAAGTCTTACGCATTAATTTATGAGCATGAAGATATGTTGGTTGATTTTCAGGTGATGCAAACGCTGTCTTCCAACCATAATTTGCATTATAACCTACAACCATTTGATCTACAAAATCGGACTTACCAGATGATGGTATACCAGTAACAGTAATAAACTGACCAGTGTAAGTAGAGAATATATCATCAAAATTTTGTAACCCCACTTGAAAGCCAGGTTTAAAACCATTTCTAACAAAGTCTGTAACTTCATCTTCAATGTCTCTAAACGTAGTAACATTTTCAAGCGGCACTGGTTTAGCGCTTGTAATTCTGCTCGTAAGTTTTTCTTTACCATACTTTAATAAATATTCATTAGCATCTTTACAATCTTCAAACGTTGCTATGTGACAAACTTCAGATCCTAATCTACGAATAAGTTCGGTCTGTAATGCTTGCCCAGCTTCATCAGAGTCAACAGCTAATATGATTTTATCTTTGTCTTCAAAGTAATCAATACAACTATCTAAATAATCTAAGTTGTTTGTATTAAGCGTTGCTCCGTTAGGTACTGATATAGCGTTTGTTATACCGGCTTCATGCAATGCTAACACATCCATTTCACCTTCAACAATAACACAATACTCATAACCTACAATACTATCTATATTATAGAATACTTTCTCAGCCCCTTTATATAATTTAAAGTTCTTTCTTCCATCTCGGTATTTAACATTAGTTAATTCACCGCCCATAAAATAATTGAACTTTATAACATTCTCGGTCTTACCGGTCTGTGGCATCCACTCAGGACCCTCACTAACTTTTAAGTCAATGAGTGTCTGAGCTGATATACCTCTTGTACTAAACCATTCTATAACCTTATCTGTTACAAACTCCGGTCTCTCCGGATCTGCTTTGATATCAGGTTTAACATATACTTTTTCAGCTTTACCTTTACGCTTATAAGTATGTAGTTGGAATGACGTATTACAATTGTGACAAGTACCGAGACCCCGTTCCCAATCATATGAAGCACACTTTGCTTTCACATTTTTAGGTTTTCTATCAGGAGAACAGTTAGGGCATATACCCTGCTTCTTTCCTTCTTCAAGCTTATGTGTATTGAACTCGTCAATCACAAATCCATTGATCTCTGTTTCTTGCATTTGATTTAATTTAATTGTTAATCACCATCCCTACATTTAGGGCATATATCACAAAAATCGTACTCTTCTTCGGACATGTCTTTCTCGCATATTTCGCATCCCATTAAAACGGTAGATCATCTTCTTGTTGTGTTAACTGAGGAGCAGCTTGTCTTTGATCATCTCTAGGCGCAGCAGCTACGTTATCCCCATTAGTCCATACTACTTTCACGTTACCTAAATAAACTTTTGCAGCTTTCGCTTCACGTTCTTCTTTGGTTTGTTCTACGACTATCGGTCCTTGATTACCGAATTGGTCGACTTCATCATTGATTGTAATTGTAACACCTAAGTAGTTACCCTTTTTTCCCTTGTAAATTTTGTCTTTAGGGATTTCGTTTAAGTTAATGTTTGCTTTAATAATACTTGCCATAATTTCCTTTTGTTATAAAGTCTTGTTAATAAAATAATTGTTTGGATCGAAATCCGGGTTGTCATAAAACAATTTGTATTGTTCTACAGCTTGTTGTACTTTGTCCTTACCATTCTCATAAAAAGCATCGGAACAATCGAAGATACCAATTTGTTTAGTCTTTTTATCTATAGCGATAAATACTAAATCATAACCGAATAACTTACGATAAATGTAGGCTTGACTGTCGTAATTGTAACGGAATGCAGAGCTTCTGAATTTTGATATATCACTTGTTGTTTTAAGATCAATAACTAATTTCTCATCGTGATTAACGATATCCGCTTTACCTTTCCACATCATTCCTTCAATCTCACCAATTCCAGGTTGTTCATACTCAACATTGATACCATTTATTAAGTCTCTACATACATTGTTTGATTGCATTGTATCGATTAATAATTCTAGGTTGTCTACTTCGTGTTGTAATAAGCACATTTCGCCGCCTGAAATCTCTCTGTACGCTTTTGTATTTCTTGTAGTTGATTCGACTATTCTATACTTTTTGAGTTTGTCTGGCTCAAGTATCGCTGTGTGAAAGTAACCCCCAACTAAGAAGTTAATGTTTGGCTTTTGTGGCGTGCCAAGCGCAAGAGGATTTGTTAACAGTGTAGAAATATCAGAATTACTTCTGAATTGCCGACCGAAATCACCATAGTAATCTTCATCGCTTCTAAGTCTATCTAATATTTCTTTTTTGTTAAGGTCTTCCATTTTATAATGTTGTTAATTTAGTTTCTATTTCTTTTGAAATATTATACTTAGCTTTTATAGCTGATAACTTACCTCCTTTTTTAATAAATTCCACTGCTTTTGGATAAGCTGGATCTTTTTCTGAAGTTAGTGTGTTTTTTGCTACAGGTGCTTTACCGTGTGAATTTGTTGCATCACTATCTGCTGTATCGTCAATTAAAAATAAATTACCGAGAGCATACTTTTTTCCATAACTAGATGCACTACCAAACTTTTGAGGCATTTGCATACCTTTTTGATTTAGATCTACACCTACTATTGCAGTAGCGTGTATAGCATAATCTGCATCGCCGTCGCTTATTGTTGCTGTTGTTTCCATTATTGGGAAAGGATCGCTTGCAATTAATTTTTCGTTAATTGTTACTGATACTTTTAATTCTAATAAATAAGGTTTAGTCGCTTCTAAAATATCTTCAGCCGATCTAAAATTGTATTTACCGAATGAGTTGTATCTACTCTTTTTTGATTTGAATTTTGTCTGGATTGTTGCCAGCTTTTCGTTTAGTTTCATATTAATATAATTACATATTTAGTTATTCTTTTACATTACTCTGTACACTTAACTTAAAGGTAGTCAAGCACTTGTGTGTGATCTACGTTGTCTATTAATGTTTGCACAGCTTTCTTTTTTATCTCAGAAACAGTTACATAATAACGTGTTCCCTTAATATCTAACAAGCTAGCTATCTCTTTAGCCGAGTGCTTGTCACAGTCTAAACCATAAGATAATCTAAGTACTTCATACTCCTTAGTATCTAAATGTTTTTGCATTAAACTTTTCAAATATACATTCATCAACTGTATGTTATAAGGCTCAGAGTCATCAGGTATTTGATAAGCAAAATTTTCAGCATCTTCGTTTTCTTGATTAATATCTATACTTAAAAATATAGAATTAAAAAACATTTGCACCGCTGCTTTATCTTTTGGATTTTTTCTTATCTCGTTTAGTTTATGTTCGGGTATTCTAATGTTACCTCTAGCCATATCTATTCGTCTTCTAATAGCTCCTTTGATACGTTTACTTAGAAATGATTTCAATGTTTTTTCAATGTCCTCTGAGGCATTTAAAACTTCCCAATCTATTTTGTGTACAGCTTTAATTAAACCTTCAGAACCGCATTGTATTAAATCATTAATACTTAACACACCTGATGCTTGATCTGATGTAGAAAACTTACGCGCTAAATTTTCAACTAATGGTAGAAATTTAACTATAAGCTCATCATTTGTATATTCATCCCAAAATTTACCTTCAAGATTTGCGATAGAGGTTTTAACATCTGCTTTGTACCTTAAATAGTTTTGTATATTATACTTCTTCATATTGATCTATTTTTTCGAATGCTTCAGCCATAAGATTGTCATTAGCGTAATATATATTACCTATGCTTGCCATCCATTCATTAAAATCTTTTCTCATAATTGTTGATTTAATAATTCTTTTTCTTTCTTAAGTTCATTACTCATATTTCTATGTATAGTTCTTGCTGAACAATTAAGTAATGAGGCTAATGCGTTGATAGTGATCTTGTTACCGTCGTCGTTAATATCTAACATACATTGGTATATGTCGTCTTCAACTACTGATTTTGATTTACCCACAAGTCTGCCAACTATACTCATTTTTTCTCTAGGATTTAATCCTGAATATTCTTTGAATATAATTTTTCTTAGCTTATTTTTAGGTGGAAATTCTAAATCATACATTAAAACATCGTAAACCATTTGCTCATAATGCCATGCACTCATCTCAAATGTTACAAAACCATTTTGTTTATTGCATATAACTTTAGCAACTGTATGAAAGTCGTTTTGATCCATCTGTGGATTGAGATACCATAAAACAATTAAATGCCATTTAAGACTTTTATATGTATTTATTTTAGCTTTACTTCTAAATAACTCGTAACACTCATGTGTACCATCCTCATAGTAGTCTCCCCAATCAAATGATTCTGATGGTTTATCAGTGATCGGAGATCTTCTATATATGATACGTCTCTTGTTTAAAAATTCAAGGTTTCTATGTGACATTAGCCTACTACTATTATAATTAATTATCTACCGTCACATTTTCATGCTTAGCACCTAAAGTCTGGAAATAAATTTGATTTATTGTTAATAAATCTTTATGTTCATGTTTTAATTTTATAATCCACTTACTTGTTTCTTCCATGGTCTAGTTTTTATATCTTCGTTTTTATTACGCACACTGTGCTTTTCTTTTTCGTAATAGTTCCAATATGCTGTGACGCTATCACCGTCTACTTTATATTCATCAGGCATACATTGAGGAGGTTCTTCAAAACCGTTATCAATCATAGTGCTTGGCGGATACATTAACGCTTCTCGACATTTACTTATGGTCAAATGATGTTTATTGTATCTAGCGGTATACTCTTTACCTAATGCTAGCATGTGATCATATAACCAATTGTAATGGTGTATACTACTACGTACCCATATAGTACTAGGATGATTTAAGTGCGCTTTCTTGTAAGGTACATTATGCCCGTTTTCATAAACGTGATGCGCAGTACATAACATTTGAGCACACTCTAGTATCATCTTAACCTTGTGCTTGTCATAAAAGTAACTTGCCGCTACTTTAGGATCTTCGTGTAAATAAAATATATTCATTAATATCTTTTTTTGTTTACTCTGTTATAATATTCATCTAGCAACATATCTGCTACCTCTATACTTATCATATTCTCGTTGTATAATTTCCATATTAGTTTACTCATAATTTAAATATTCTAATTCGTTAAATACTTCTTGATAGGTGGAGTTTTCTCTTACAGACTCGTATCCATTAAAGTTTCTAAACATTACAGACATTTCATAGTTGCCAAAATACCTATTTAATATCTTCCACTCTGCGTGCTTGCTTCTGGCTTTTACTTTAATATTATTCATAATTGCGTAATGTTTTATATAGTGGATGACGATAACTATTAGCTTTAGTACGCTCGAAATAAGTGAACGTAGCTCGCTTACCGATATAGTCGTTAACATTATTTAGTATATCTCTACGGTCTTGAAAGTTATAGCCTTTGCCGATAGGGCAACCGAACTCAATACCTTCATCGTCGATCATTAAGAACTTACCGATTAAACCTGTGAACTTACCCTTGCCAGGTACATAGCCTACTATTGTTGCTTCAGTATCGTGAAAGTCTTTAAACTTTTGTAAGTTGTAAGATCGTTTACATTCGTAAATACCGTTTAAGCGCAGTATAGAGCCCTCGTAGCCGGAGTCAATCCAGTTCTCGTGTATAGCATTTGCCGCTTGGCGATGTGCAACTCTAAATGTTGGTACATATTTTACACAATAAGAATACAACGGAGCTGTAGATAAAAATTTCATACGTTGTTCGAATGAAAGACTAGTGTCTACAAAATCGTAACAATGAAATTGTACGTAGGCCGATGCTTCAACTCTGTCTCCAGCCTGTGGCTTAGTCTTACGAACTAATGAAATAATTTTTTCGAAATCATTTTTTAATTCGTGATTGTATAATTCGCCGTCAAGTATAAGTTCAGGATACGCTTTGAATACCGGTTTTAGATTTTCAAGTATGTGATCTATGTTTAGCCAGGGTTTACCTGTACGAGACCACGCACCGTCTTTAGATATTACACAGCGAACGCCGTCAAGCTTAGGTTGCATGAATACTTTCTCGGACCAGTCAACAGGTTTCTTGTCTACTTTGTATGCGAGCATAGGTTTTATCATAATTCTTTAATTTGGTTTTTAATGTTAGCTATTTTGTTTTTAGTAATCGAAGCTTTTTCAAATTGCTCATTTTTTACTTGACGATTTAGTTGATCTTCAAGTTCTTTAAGTTCAATAATAAGTACTTCTTCTTTTGACATACTAGGTGTACGACTTTTTAATTCTTCATATTCAGCGTAGAATTGCTGATCCCATTCTCTTTGCTTACTTAATAAAGCATCAAAAACTTTGTCAGCAATTTTTTTAGCCAAAAGATCTAATTCTTTTTCACTCATTAAGCGTATGTGAATTTGTATACAGGTAAAACGTATTTGTTAATAAACTTACCTTTAGATTCTGAAGTACGTAAGCCTTCGAATACGTGGTTAGGAACCTTAGTATAATTGTAAGATTGACCATTATTAAAGGTTAATTTTAATCTATAAGTTTCATACTCATAAATTGCTGTTGAAATTGCAGTAGAGTTTACTTGTACAATTTGCTTGGGTAATACTAGTTTGTTCATAATTTAATTTAATTTAGTTTAGTTATTATTATTATCAATTAGCGATCGTATTTGATTTGTATTAATTAATTACCAACATTAAAACGTTGGTCAACAGTCGATAAATTACATTAAAACGCATTTTATCTTAGTGTTATAAAAAATAAAAAATGTTAAAAGCAACACTTAAAGTCCATAGTATAACACAAGCTAAGTGCAGTATTTTATCAGTTTTTTTAGTTTCATTTAGTAATAAATAAGAGTATAATCCTACTAATACAATGTTTAAAATTATCAAAGCTATTCTTATTTTTTCCATTTTTACATTTAATAACTATGTATAAAAAACATAGCCAATCATTAATCTTTTTTCGTTCGTGTATCTACGTTTTTTATACTTTCAAGTTGTAAACAATTTACTTACGTTTTGGTACAAAGAAAGTCCAAGTCTTTGCTTGTGGGTGTTCTGCTCTCCAAATTTTGTACTTTATATATCCAATTCCGTAAATTAAGCCACAGAATCCTAATATAATTAAGGCAATAGTAAATTTTTCTTTTAATTTTTTCATCTTCGTTAATCTAATAATACCATATAAGCCTCTACATTATTTTTACGAAACCAATTCAACGCTTTTTGAAAGTCATTAACTTGTTTAGGCGTAACGGTTTTAGGTGCCATTTCAAATACATACTGTGATCCCATTATAAAATCGTACATTGAAAGCTCTAAGCCGTTTAGTTCGTATTCTTCGTTACTGAATGGATTGACTACCGTTTCACCTTGTTCATATATGGTTCCTTTAAACCACTTAGGTACTGTTTGTTCTTTAGTTTTCATTTTTTAATTTTACAAATATTGTTTCATCATCTGTGACTGGAGTTATCTTTATACCGTAATGATTAGCTACAATCTGGTATCTTGATAAGTCTTGTCTTACTTCTAGCGCAAACTTTTCATACTTGTAGCCTTCTGTGGTATCTATATTAACGACTCCGTCATATATTTCTTTTGAATCTTTAATAAACTGATCGTCTTGAGAAATCATTTCCAGCCACTGTAATGCGTTTACAGGATTAGCTACTTTAGAGGTATAGCCTTCGTCAAGCAACTCATTTATAATTTCATCTTCTATTCGGCACAATAAATCTTCGTAATGTCTAGTAATAGCATTGTCAACAAAGCTATAGTCATCACAGTATATTCTATTAAAATCGCCTATAGCTTCGTACAACACGTCTTCAAGATCGTTTTCATAGTAGTATACATCTTCGTTAACGTTTATACTACTATCATCGCTAGTAGCAATCCATACAGAGTAACCGTCAGCGGTTGATTCTTCGTATATACTGAAGTCAGGGTTTTGCCATTGATCAGTTATCTCACATTCATAGTGTGCAAGTACTTGTTTTTTAGCGTGCTCATCGTCGCAGCCTTCAATCCAGCCTTTGGATTCCATTCTTTGAGCTATTAACTCGTCGGTAATTAGTTTAATCATTTGTTTAATTGTTTTATTGTTTTATTGGTATATCATGTGTTCAATCCATTGCCATACTTGTATTTCGTATTCCGTACCTGTTATTAACAGTTTATATTCCTCGATCGTTATAGGGCTAGTGGCACCTGATTTTAAATCGTTCTTTAAATCTTCTAACTCACAATCTAAAGTTGCTAACTTAGCATGAGTTTTATGCTTAGCTCTCTCGCTTAGCTCTTTATCTGTCAAGAAATGCATCGCCTAGAAAATCAAGTTTACATATTCTTTGCATATCCCAAGCCGTTCCGTATCTTACGTTTGTAAAGAACTCTTCGCTCTTTAGTTCAGCTATAATCATATTAGCCGTATGAGGGTATCTTTTACCATACTCTTTAATGGCTTCTTTGTTTTTGGTCATTAACCTTTGGTATAAGTTCATATTATATTAATTTTAAATTCATATATATTATCGATCGTAATTCGTATTGGTTTTGTAAAATTAATCTTGATACTTTTTAAGTGTCATGTCATTTACTTTATCAATAATACCAACACCTACCATGGTGAAGTAACCTTCTGCATAGATTGGTCTTTTACCTTCGCTTACTAGTCTTTTAATATCTTGTTCTGCTTCTTCGATAGCGTTTTTTAACGCTGTTTGGATGAAATACTTTTCAAATCCGTTAAATTTTGTTTTACTCATTTTATTTAATTTTAATTTAGTTGACTCACAAGGACTCGAACCTTGAATGACGGTACCAAAAACCGTAGTGTTACCATTACACCATGAGTCATTTGTAACTAGTGAGGAATCGAACCTCATACCCGTCGGTAGCGTTGCTTCGGGTCACTGGCTTTGAAGAGTATTCAAAGGTGCTTGTACCACTAGCGCTCCATGCCTAGTTTCCTGCTAGCTATTCACTTATGTACACACACGTATCTCCTCCCTGAGTTCCTATGTGCCTAATTAAGCTACTCGTCTAGCTATCTTCTTCGTTGTGACTTGTGTACAAGATCACTTAATTCTTGGCTTACTATTTGAATAGTATTGCCTGTTTTATGATAAGTTATAGGTACATAAGAATATGTTTTTACTTCAGAACATGGTGGACATGTTTTATAACCTAAGTTTAATCGATAAGGATGGACTGTGTCGCCGCATTTACAATACATAGTTTTATATTTTTAATTCATATATATTATCGAACAACATTCGTGTTTGTTTTGTATTTAATCTTGCTCGTAATACTCTCTTTTCGTAGACATATACATTTTCTCAATAGCTAAGAACATCACCATACTGTGAAGATCTTCGTAATCATCGCCATCTAAAGGGTAATCTCCTAGTTGCCAATCAACGCTATCATGCATTAGTTCTTTAGTGACTTCGGCAACACCTTGTGCTATCTCGTCTAATTCTTTCATTTTACTCATTGTAAATCTTTATTTTTAATTCGTTAATTTTTTCGTTTAAATACCAATCATCTTCGTAGTGTAACCTTATGTACAAAGCTACTTGTTCCATAAGATCCGCTTTACTACTCATTACTTACAATTCATATTGTTAAAACAGAATAGATGGTTTATTCTATCTCTTTGTATAGGTATTAGTTTTCTTTCAACAGTAAACCAACCTTTCCCATTTTCTATTTTAAAAGGGGTTTTTATTTGTTTGTTAATTTGGTACATTAGTGTTCTACCGTTGTTATAATTAATTCCTTTGGTAGATACTCTTACATATCCACTTGGGTAGGTTACACCTAATCTTCCATCGCTCAATTTAAAATGTAGAGCTCCACTTTTAGTTACTTTAATTAATTTCATAGTTATACTGGTACATAAGTTAATCCTTTATAATTGAACCATTCGCTGATTCCGTCCTGATCTTTTTCTGCGTTGTAAATAAAACCGAAGGTTGATGGTAGATCACCGATCAAATATGGTTTGTATTGTACGCCATTTAATTTAATTCTTTTTGTTTTAAGAAATTTTATTTTATTCATTATTATTAGTTTTTTTATTCATATATATTATCGATATAAATTCGTATTAATTTTGTAAGAAATATTTCGTTGCTTTATAGTTTAACACTTTTAATTCTTTGTGGTATTCTACGTTTCCGATATAGTAATCGATCGCTTCTTTCATTCGCTTTTCAGTGAACTTCGTAAAGCATGAGGTATCTACATGTTCGAGTAAAGCTTCGTCAGAACACTTAAACATCGTTGCTTGATTACCCATGTAGTCTTTTACTTGTATTTCTTTATAAAAATATCCTTTATATTCCATAATTATTGATTTATAGTTACTTCAACCCAACCTTTTTCACTGTGACCTGAGTATACACTCAAACCATCTTTAGTTAGTATTTCTTCTAATTTCAGTGCTGCTCGCCAAAGACTTGGTTCAGGTATTTCATCGTGCTCGTCGTCGTACATTACTTCGCCACGACATTGGTAATATCTGTCGCCATCATAGCCATATACTAACTCAAAGTCCCAACCGTTCACGGTTATACTTTGACAAAATTCTATTTCCATATTATTTAAATTTAGCCGCGACTTCGCGTATTTCTTTTTTATCATTTTCATCTAAGTTCGCTGTTTGACTAGCGTACATTCTTAATACGTAGTGTACAAAGGTACAATCGTTTTCTGTGAGTTTTATATTTCTCATAATTATCTTCTTATTGCCCAAGATGCAGCGGCACCTAGATCGGTTAATACTTTGTTTGCTCGTTTTAGTACGAATAGTACTTTGTGTGAGAATTTTTTACTCATTTTTATTTATTATTATTTATTAACCACATTAACTGTGCATATTCTTCATACTCTTGTTCGCTATTAAATCCGTGATATTCTTTCATTGTTATTATAGTTTTAATTCATATATATTATCGATAGGTAATCGTATTTAGTTTGTATACTTTTTATCGTAGTACATAGTGTGGATTCTCTCCGATCTATTCTGACTTTCCCATAGTTTCGTATGTGAATACGATCTACCCTTACTACCCGCACCCTTAGCTCTCACTTGGTACTTTTTATACTCTTTTGCAGTTAAACCACTACAGTAATCACCCTTAGTTACGGTTGTACGGTGTATTCTCGCATTTTCACTTTGTTTCGCTTTTACATACGAACATAATTCTTTCATCGTCATATTAACTATATATTTGGTTTATTAAGTCATTTATTAGTTCATCTTCAGTTTCGTTAGCTTCTAAAGTACAGTCGTTTTCGACGAACAAAGTTATATCTTGTAATACTTTGTCTCTACTATCGTAAGAACTTTGGAACTCAAAGTGATTTAGAGTGTCTTCACTCCAGTGGAATTTTTTATTTGTTTTCATTATTGTTATTTTGTTATTCGTATATATTATCGAATTAGTTTCGTATTAGTTTTGTAAAGGTGTAAATTAATTATTAGGTAAAAAATGTATTGAAAGTGTTAAGCTATGACACAATGTCAGTGACAGCTTGACATACAGCAATATTTAACACTATTGTAGGACGGAGTCTACTCTTCCGACTCGTATTACCGATCAGGCCAAGACTCAGGGCAACGGAACCGTAATTCCCTGGATAAAAAAGTGTGACGTTAGCTTATTATATTAATATAATAGTAGGCTATTGTCACTATTCCACAAAGTAGAGCTCACGCAGTCAAAATGCAGAGTGGAAGTGTGATTGAAAGATCCGAGATTGGGGCGAATCTCGTTACATCGCCCAGATTACTTTACTTCATCTAGCTCAGACCTTTCAGATAAATGTCTTACATTCGCTGGCATATCAGTCGATTGCGACCAGTACCCACGTTTAATCCAACATGGCATAATGTTTAGTTTAGGTAACATTACTTCAAGTACTTCGTCATGATTGTACGTTACTTGTACAGACGGTTTAGTTTTAGTTGCTTTCGTATTGAAAGTTATAACTTGATTTCGGCCTAGCCAGTTCTTTCTCACAACAAAGTTGGCTCTGTTGATCGGAGGAAAGATCGCAGACTTTTCTTCGTTAGACATGTTTTTAATTGCATTAGTAATTAATTCTTGATTTGACATAATTTATTTATTTATTTAAGTTTATATTTAATTTGTTATTCGTATATATTATCGGTTACTATTCGTATTAAGTTTGTAATACTTATATAGATTCCCAGAATAGATCTCTCTGATCTTCAGATAGTCCGATTAGATTATCTTGTCCGAACATTTCTTGACAGATTACAGTTCTTCTTTCTGATTCTTTGAAGCTATTCATTACTTCATTCCATGCTTGATTATTTGTTTTATACATAATTTATTATTTTTATTTAGTTATTATTATTATTTGTTACATTTATATTATCGAATACTACTCGTATTAGTTTTGTAGGTTACTCAGTGGTATTCCAGATCTTGAGCTGGTCAGCCGTGAGCTTCTGCTCGTGCGTGATGATCCATTCATCTTCCCCGTACCATACGCATTGAACGTACGTGGACCCATCTGGTCGTGTTATGATCTCTGATCTATACATAAGCTTAGTGTTTGATAACGTTTGAGAGTGTTGCCATCATATGATCCATGTAGTCCGTGTCAAAGCGTGTCCAGTAAGTTCTCTCTGGTACTTGCATCGATAAGGCTTGATGTTGAGCGCTTAGCACGTCGATGACTAGGTTTCTGTAGCTCGTTGGCTCGTAGTATTTCATTGTGTATAACATAGTATTAGTATTTAAATTCATATATATTATCGTGTGGTAGCCGTGTTAATGTTGTAGGTATATGTTGTGAAACGTGAGGATCCAAACGTAGTAGCCTGGTCCGGTTAGTAGTGCCCGCGATAGAAAGCCTGAACCTGTGCTGTAAACTGCATGGAAAAGCTGAAACCGTGCAGGAAAGCTGAAAAAAAGGCAGGGGCCCCGGTAAAATGAAACGCGTTTCCGTATAGGATTAGCAAGGTGAATTAAGTATGCAACCCCATCTCTCTCTATTAGTAACAATTTTAAAAAACAGTGACGTTAGCCTAGTATAATATAATAATAGGGGGCTATTGTCACACTTCTACAATGTAAAATAGAGTGTTTACACGTAAGTATATAGGTATATAAAATGATTATGGCAAAACCAAAGAAGAAAGGCGGACCGAAGCAGCAATTGAGTCCTTTAGCGGCTAGAAAAAAGGCTAGAAGAGACTACTTGTATGCAATGACACCTAGACGTAGAAAAATGAAGGCTGAGAGTCAAAGAAAAAACTGTCCTGATGGCTATGATTATGATCATAACAAGAAAGCTTGTGTAAAATCGTCTATAAACAGAGGTGGTACTCAGAGTAGTAGTAAGAAGGATGGTACAAAAGCGGAATATAAACAAAATAGGAAATAAAACATGGCAATAATATATTCATACCCTGAGATACCTGATGTACAAGGAGGAGATTTACTACTTATAAGTGACACAGGGGCGCCTAACAAGCCTACTAGGAGTGTGGACATAGATGACCTAGCGGCTTATATAGGTACGGTGGTGGGTGTTGTACAGAATTTACAATCAGTACTTACAGTTGGTAACACATATGTTAGTGCTGATGGATATGGTACATTTACTTTAAATGATATTGCGAACAATGATGGTAGTATAACGTTTGTAAACACGGATGAAGGATGGGGATACCAAATTAGTGCAGAGGAGGGTATTAATATTACTGATGGTTCTGGAACTAACTTGATGTCAATTCAATCTTCTGGATTATCAATAAGAGATGGTGCTCAGATAATGAACATTGGCACTAATGCGTTAACTGCAACTAGAAATGTATACTTTCCAGACGCTTCAGGAACATTAGCATTGACAAGTGATATACCAGCTCCTGGGCCTAGCGGATCTGGTACAACTAATTACACAGCTAGGTGGACAAGCGCTAGTACTTTAGGTATTGGTGCGTTATATGATAACGGTACTAACGTAGGTATTGGGACAACAGCACCTAGTGAAATGCTGACAGTAGGAGACGGTAGTAACAATAGCACAATAAATATAGACAAAGGCGTTTCTTCTAATGGAACTTTATTGTTTAATAAAGGAGGAGCATCTTCAGCGTATATAAGACATACTATCTACGAAGACTTAGATATAGCTTCAGGAGCAGGAACATTAAAATTCTTAACTGGTACTGGTAATTCAACTAGGATGGTTATACAAGCTTTAGGTAACGTAGGTATTGGGACAACTAGTCCTAGTTCTAGACTAGAGGTTGTTGGTTCGTACGCAGCTGTACCTTTAAAAGTGTTAAGACATGGTGATTACGGCAACGTAATTAATATAGGTAGAAATGGAGTTAGCGAGACAGCTAATATAGGTTATCCGGCAGATAGTACTATTAATTTATCTACAGCTGGCTCTGAAAGAATGCGTATCACCTCTTCTGGTAACGTAGGTGTAGGTACTACTAGTCCTAGTGCAGCTTTGGAAGTAGTAGGAGGCATAAAGCTTTCAGATAACTCACCTTTAACTTGGACTACAAGTAATACACGTATATTTGGGCAGTCAGGCTACATGCAACTACAGGTTGCAGGCGGCGACGTAATGCGACTCACTTCAGCAGGTAACGTTGGTATTGGAACAATTAGCCCTGATTATAAATTGCAAGTAAGCGGAACAATAGCTCCAGAGGGAAATGAAGTAAATAACCTTGGATCATCAACTAACAGGTTTAATCAATTATGGACTAAATTAATTTATGACATAAATGAAGGTAGAGGTTTAACTAACCAGATATTAACAAGCACTGGCTCTAGCGGTATTGCATGGGTGGATGCTTCAACCGTGATTGGCGGCCCTTACTTGCCGCTTACTGGTGGTACGCTATCAGGTAATTTAACAATTACTAAAAGTAGTGCAATGATGAAAGTTTCAGAGGCTGGAGGCGGTGATATAAGAATGGTAGCAGGCGGATCAACTGGCTACGTGGGTACTTACAATAATACTTCTATGCAAATTTTGCAGAATGGAAGTAACGCTATCTTTATAGATACATCTAAGAATATAGGGATCGGGACGACTAGTCCTGGGGCAAAGTTAGAAGTATCCAATAGTGGATCTAATGGGTCTGTCAATGAAAACTTGTTAATCAACATGCCTAGTACTAGTAATTACGTGTCAGGAACCGGTAACACTATTGGCTTTAAAGGGTTGTCTCAATATTTTGGAGCTTTAGGAGGGTATACAAATGGAACACCTGGTTTAGGTTTTTGGAGCGGTACAAATACTGGTGCGCCATCAATGGCTTTGATTGGCGGCAACTTAGGTATTGGAATAATTAACCCTAGCAGAAAACTACATGTACACGCTGACAGTGGTAATGCGTATTTACAATTAACGCAAGCAGCTACGGGTACAACATCTAATGATGGATTTCAAATATCAATGGGATCAGCCCAAGTTAACTTTATTAACAGGGAGAACGGTAATATGGTTTTTGAAACCAACAATACCGAAAAAATGCGTATTACAAATACCGGTAACGTAGGGATCGGAACGACTAGTCCTAATTCTAGTGTTAAACTTCAAGTAGAAGAAACTGGTTCAAACGCGTATATTAGAATAGTAGAAACTGGCAATACGGGTTTAGATATAGGGCAGGAAACCGTAGGTAACGCTATTATAAATCTTAGAGACAATAAAGATTTAAGATTGTTTACAAACGGGTCAGAAGCTGTAAGAATAAAAAACACAGGCAACGTCGGCATCGGGACTAATAGTCCAACAGCGAACCTTCATGTTACAGGCAGCTCTTCTAGTGCTAATCTACCAATAGCTAAAATAGAATCCACAGGAAACATTAGTTATCTTAAATTCTTTAATTCTTCAACTGGAACTGGATCCTCAGATGGCACGTATATAGGAATGAATGGCGGTACTGCTTATTTGATTAATAAAGAAGCTGGTAATTTGTATTTAGGAACTGGCGACGATATTAATTTAACTTTACAAAACGGCGGCAATGTAGGGATCGGAACTACTAGTCCCGGAGAAAAACTTGCAGTGAAAGGGGATGCGTCTTATATAGAAATTACTCACCCAACAGCTACTAGTTATAGTGGTATTAAATTCTCTGAAGGAGGTACTCCTCAGGGATCAATACAAAACATAGGATCAACATTTGCCACTGTTGCAAGAAGAGGTAATTTTGAAATATTTCATAACACTGGTGGTAATTTAACTCTACAACATAGTGGCGGAAACGTTGGTATCGGGACGACAAGTCCTGGGTATAAATTAGATGTTGAATCAGGTACAACCCCTTTACATTTAAATAGAACAGGAGGGGCAACAGCTTTAATTGGTCTTGATATAGCAGGAGTAAATAGAGGTTTAATTGGAGCAACAACAACTGCTGCTTTTGTATCTTATAGTTCAGCAGCTGCTTCATTAATGACAGTATTAAATACTGGCAACGTCGGGATTGGTACAACTAGTCCTGTAAACAAGCAGCAAAATAAATACACTAGTGTAGCTATAAATTCAATGACTGCTACAGCGGGAACCGCTTCAACAAATTGGAATAGAAACGCTGGGTTACTAATTGAAGAATCTAATTCGTCTAATGGATTAGCTTTAGGAGTTTCTCAAACAGCAAACGATAGAAAATCTTGGATTCAGTCAGGGCATCCAGGCTCAGCCGCAAACAATTTAGGAGTACTTTCATTAAACCCGTTAGGCGGTAACGTCGGGATAGGGACAACTAGTCCTTTAGCTAAATTAAATATTGAATCTCCTTTAGGTAGTGACATAGCTTTTAGATTAACGCAGACTTCTAAAAATTGGTGGGAATTTAAAAACACAGGAGGTACTAACGATTTAAACCTTTCAGATGCTTTCGGAACATACGTAACTTTTAAAAACGGCGGAAACGTCGGGATCGGTACTACTAGTCCTAGTGAAAAGCTGGAGGTAAATGGTAGTGTAAAAGTATCAAACGCATATCCACGAATATATTTAGCGGACACACAAGGTGTTCCTAGGACATTTAGTATTGGTACTAGTAATGAAGATCTTATAATCAATTCTGGATCTACTGATGTTTTATCTATTTTAGGTGCTTCCGGCAACGTCGGGATCGGGACTACTGCACCAACAACAAAACTACATGTAAATGGAGATATAAGAATACAAGGTGAAAACGAGCTTTACTTTGGAGGAACGGGCTCTGTACCTCATTGGGAGATAACAGCATCTGGTAGCGACTTAATAGTAAACGACACAGGTACAAATGTTGGATCTGTATTATTTAACAACGACGAAGGTGTAGCTCTACCTAGATTAACAACAACTCAAATAAACGCTATATCATCACCCACACAAGGACTGATGGCGTATAATACAACTTTAAATACTATTTGCTTCTACAACGGAAGTAGCTGGCAAAAAGTTAATCACGCAAACATGTAATAAATAAATAAATAAATAAATTATGGTAACTTACGATTGGAATTGTAAAACAGTGGATTGCTATCCAGAACAAAATAGCGAAGCAGATGTAGTGTATAATGTACACTGGATTGTAACAGGAGCATCGGATCAATTAGATCCACAAGGTAATCCTTACTCGGCTACTAATATCGGTACTCAAGTATTAGATACTAGCGGTATAACAAACTTTATACCGTTTGATCAATTAACAAACGACGAGGTTGTTGCTTGGACTAAAGGAGCTATGGGTGACGAGCAAGTTGCCGGTATCGAAGCTAGTATTGAAAAACAAATACAAGATTTAATAACACCTACAAGTATCACGTTGGTAATTGGTGAACCTGTACCGCCTGTTGAAGAATAAATAGGTAAAAAAACCATAAACCAGGTAATAATACAATTGTATCAGAAGATATAAATCAAATCTAATTAAATAAAATAAACATGGACGCAATTGTTAAAAACCTAAACTTCGGAGAAGAAGCGAGGGTTAATGTATTTAAAGGTATAGAAAAACTTACAAATGCCGTTAGCTCCACATTAGGAGCTAGTGGTAAATGTGTAATGTTAGAAGACCACGCTGGAAACCCTATTATAACAAAAGATGGTGTTACAGTGGCTGATTCTATAATATTGAGAGACCCCGTAGAAAATATGGGTGCTACTCTTTTAAAAGAAGCTGCAAGAAAGACTGTCCGAGAAGCAGGTGATGGTACCACCACGGCTACAGTACTTGCTCATGCAATTTTACAGGAGGCATATAAAGTTTCAGATAAAAAGAACTCAAGGGAATTAAAAGACGGTATAAATTCAGCTACGCAGAAAGTAGTTAAATACTTACAGTCTATAGCAGTGAGCGTTAAAGATGATATGATAGATCAAATAGCTACGATATCAACGAACAACGATCCAGAGCTCGGTAAGATAATAGCTGATGCTTTTAGAGCAGTAGATAACACGGGTGTTGTAATGATGGAAACATCAGCAGATGGTAAAACATCGGTGGAAATTGTTGATGGCGTACAATACAACAAAGGATTAACAAATTCTCATTTTGTAACAAACCAGCAAACAAAAACAGCTGAATTAGAAAACCCGTTGATTTTACTTATAGAATCTCCGGTTGACACAATAAGACAGATACAATCTGTACTAGAGTATGTAATAAAAAACAATAAACCTTTGCTTATTATAGGCGATTTAGAACAAGGTGTTTTATCTGCTCTAGCTATGAATAAGAATAAAGGTAATATAAAAGTTAATGTAGTCAATGCACCTACTTACGGTGTTAGCAAGCAGGAAGTTTTAGAAGACTTATCTTTATTAACAGGGGCTACGATTATAAATGAAGATCTAGGGGATGATATGGATATGATCCAAGTTGAATACTTAGGTACTTGTTTAAAAAGCGTCACCTCTCACGAAGACACCATTATTCAAGTAAAAGAGTCAAGTGATGAAATCTTAAGCATCATAGATGACATTAAGAAAAAAATAGCAGAAGCTAAACAACCACATGAAGTGGTGAAACTAGAAAAGAGATTAGCTATGCTAGCGGCTAAAATAGCTATTGTAAAAATAGGTGCTGACTCGGAAGTCGAACTGAAAGAAAAAACCGACAGAGTAGAAGATGCTATTTGCGCAACCAAAGCCGCAATTAAAGAAGGAATTGTTCCCGGAGGAGGAATTGCGCTACTAAATGCTTCTACAAACATAGTGTCTAAGTCTGAAGGCGAAGCAGTGCTCCTGGAAGCAATTAGGGCGCCATATAAGACAATATTAGAGAATGCTGGCATAATAGACTACGAAATTCATAAAGTTAAAGGAAGAGGCCTTAATGTGGTTACTGGAAAAACAGTAAATATGATTAAGTCTGGAATTATAGATCCTTTGCTAGTTACAAAAAGCGCATTGAGAAATGCAGCATCGGTAGCTACTACTATTTTATCAACTGATTGTGTAATCAATAACTTGAGAATAGATGAAAGCAGTAGGTAATAATATTATAATAAAAAAGTTAAAAGAAGGAACCGCTGAAACAAAAGGCGGTTTACTTCTAGCTGAAAACCACAGAGAAGATATACGGTACACTGAGGCTAAAGTTGTAAGTGTAGGTGAAGCTGTGCAGGGAATTAATGAACTTGATTGTATATTTTTTGATCGACACGCTGGTCATAAAATAGAGTATAAAAAAGAAGTATACCATATTATAAAAAATAAAGATGTAGTTGTTGTTTTATGAGAAGGCTAGAGGCAAGAGATATAAAAGATATGAACTTGCTAAAACATTATCGCATAATACGTAAATGGGCTTGCAAAAACAATAACTTAAACGACGCTGATTTAGAATTGTTAGTTTATTTCGATTGTATGGATTACTTTACAAAGCATGACTTTATGGAAGGTACTTATTCTTACAGTTGGGATAACAGGCGTTGGAATAGATTGCTAAAAGAAGGCTGGATAGTTGTATGGAGAAAAAGAAACAGAACAACGCAGAAATACCATATATATAAAGTATCTTTTAAGTGTAAACAATTAATAAGCAGAATGTACCGAATGATGTTAGGTGAAGAAGATATACCTACGAGTAGAAGAAACAGAATAATGAAAGGTTTGACGTACACTGATAAAGTTTTAAAAAAAGCAATAGAAATAGTTAATAAAGATAAAAACAGATAATTATGTTTGGAGCAGGTAACCAATATAAGGGTATTTTAGGTGCGACACAAAAAATGTTAGCAAAACAGGAACAAGAGCAGTATAGAGCTAGCGCTAATGTTGGAGATCCTTTTTTTAAACCAGGTGCTGAAAGAGTTAAACCAGAACAAAGAACTGATTCGGCTAGCTACGGGAATAAATCTGTTTTTTCTCCTTCGCAGAATTCAAATGGTGAGTTTGTATTTGGCAGTCAAGAACAAAGACAAAAAAGCATGCCCGTTAGAGGAAATGTCGAAGGTCCTTTAGCTATGAAAGATCAAAACGGCGACGGCGAAATTACACGCGCTGACGTTATAAAAGCTAGAATAGAAGGCTATAAGGAATAAACATTTTAAAAATATAAATATTATGGATAAAGATAAAGCAGTTTTAAGTAACTCAAAGTTTAAGGGGCAATCAGGAGAAAACTCTTTATGGGATGGGCCCTTGAGTAAAGCGGGATTTCCTATGGGCAAAGGCTCTAGCTCAGGAATTAACGGAATGCAGGTTAGTAAAGCTGATTGTGGATGCAGTTCATTTAAAGGCCCTATAACTCAACGAGCTAAAGGATAATGATATGACGCTAGGAGACTTCAAACTATACTCAATAAATACTTTCGCGTTAGGCGTTACTACATTTACTAAAATAGAAATGGGTTTAAAAGTATTTCTACTACTAGTTACTATAGGTTATACCATGTCTAAATGGATTAAACTTAAAAAAAATAAATAACTATGGCCTACATGCAATCAAACTCTCCATTTTTAAAAAAAGGAGATGCGCCTTCCCGTAAAAAATCAGAAGGCAACTACGCTAAAGTAAAAAAAGGTGGGGGTACCGGAGCTAAAGCAGGCGGTGGTATGACCAGTAAAGGGGTTGCTAAGTATAGAAAAGATAATCCTGGTAGTAAATTGCAAACAGCAGTTACTAAACCGCCTTCTCAATTAAAAAAAGGAAGCAAGGCTGCTAAAAGAAGAAAGTCATTTTGTGCTAGATCAAAAGGTTGGACTTCTGAAAGAGGAAGAGCTGCTAGAAGAAAATGGAACTGTTAATATATAAATAAATAATTATGAACAAATCAAGGAAAAAAATAGCACAAGATTATTCTAGAAACGCTATGGCAGACGCTAAATCAAGCAGTGCTAAAATTAGAAAAGAAGGTAAATACGAAGCCAAGGAAGCTGTAAGGGCAGCCTCGGGAGCTCCTGTAAGAATGGAGTCTTCTAAACAGGAAAAAAAGAACTTAATGAAGGACATGCCGGTTGATAAATCAGCATCTGCTTTAAACAATCTTAACAAAGGCTATGGAAACCAAGTTAAATCACCTATGAATATGGGAGGTTCTTGGATGTCTAAGCACAGTAAGAGTAAAATGTAATAACAGTAGAGGTCTGTAATAAAACTCAAAACGCCAAACACTAACACTAACTTAACACTAACACTAACAAAAATGGCAAAGTACATCAAATTTGACTTAACGGCTAACAACCCAAGTCCAGAATTATTAATTCCACTAGACGCAATTACACACTGCGTAACAGTAAGCGGAACTGCAACAGACGTTTTCTTAAGCATTAACAATGCAGCTTCAACTAAATGGAGAATTACTCACACGACTCCTTTAGTGGCTACGGCTGTATTATCAGCTATTCAAGATGCTCAAAAAGCTAACCCAGGAGGAGTGGTATCTACTGTTGTAGGACCTATTCAAACTGCTCAAGTGCCTTTGGCTCAAACAGGATCTGGGCGCCAGGTTATCACTACTGCTGCAAAAAGCGTTACTTTTACGAGTGCCGTATTTACAGCATAATTAAACTAATTAATCTTGCGGGTGCAATATCCCGCAGGATTTTTTTTAAAACAATTTATGGCATTTAAAATTTCTCCATTTTATAACATAGACAACACTCCTATTTACAATGTAGATATGGAAGATGGGGTTTTAGGCAAAGCCAATAACAACGGAACTATAATTTTAAATAAAAATTTAGACCCAAAGAAAAAAGAAAGTGTGATAGCACACGAAAAAGTACATCTTGATCAGATGAAGCGTGGTGATTTAGACTACGACGATCAAAACGTTTACTGGAAAGGTAAAAAATACTCACGTAAACAAATGAAAGAAGGGGCAAAAAACCTGCCCTGGGAAAAAGAAGCATATAAAAAAGCAAAATAATTATGGCATTCAAAATAAAAAGATTTATATCACCTCTTCATGCCGAAGGAGATCCAAAAGACTCAAGTAAAAAAAGCAGCAAAGTAGCTACTGAAAAAAAGAAGTCTAAAAAAACAAGTAAGTTTCCTGGTTACGATAATATTCCAAACGCTAAACCTTACAAAAGAAATTCAGACGGATCAGTAAACATGATTACTAGCAAGGGTAGCACTTATAGTTTAAGAAGAGGAGTAGACAGCTAATGAAAAAAATATTAGAATTTTTCAGTACTAAAGTCTTCAAGCAAGTTGGGGATGTAGTTGATAACCTATTCACCAGCGAAGAAGAAAGGCTTAACGCTAGAAATGCAATATTTAAAGTATTACAAGATGCTCAGTTGGAATTGCAGAAAATGCAAACTGAGATCATTGTAGCTGAAGCTAAAGGTAACTGGCTACAAAGAAGTTGGAGGCCAATACTTATGCTTTCATTTGGATTTATAATCATATATACAAAATTCATATCACAGCTGTCAACATACTTAGTAACACCTGTTTTAGAACCAGAATTCTGGAGCTTATTAGAAATAGGTATTGGAGGTTATGTAATTGGTAGAAGTGGTGAAAAAATTGTGGACAAATTAGGGCCACTATTCAATAAAAATAAATAAAAATAAATAATGGGACAATACGCAAATCAACCAGATTTTGGTACATTCGCTGCTGCTGCAACTAAGAACGATACTATAGGTTCAACTACTAACTTAAAAAGCTCATGCTTGTACGTAGGTACAGGTGGTGATGTCAAGGTAATACTTGCAGGTGTGACAGGATCTTCTGGGTCAGGACTTCCAACGGCTACTGAAGCTGTTGTTTTTAAGAACATTCCAGATGGATCGTTTCTACCAGTTATTGTAGATTATCTTTTATCTACAGGTACAACTGCATCGGACATAGTAGCTGTAAAATAATATGGGCGGCCAATCTATAGGGATAGGTATATGGTGGCCTACCCAATCTTCACTTATACCAGGCTTGATAAAAACTTTATGTGCAAGATCCACATATTGTGAAAACAAGACCTGCACCACAGCTATACTTCAAAAACTAGAAAACTGTAAATCATAATGAGTAACTTACTGAAAGACGCCTCAATACTTTTAACTCCTACTGCCTATGAAAATGGGCGTATGAATGCTATTAAGCCTTATAAAGATTTATATGGCCCAGAGCTTGTTACAAATGGAGATTTTTCACAAGGTAGTACGGGTTGGACTGTTCAAAGTGGAACTGTAAACATTACAGATAAAGCAGAATTTGTTGGCTCAAGCATATTACGAACGTCGAGCAGTATTTTAACTTCAGGTAAAAAGTATAAAATTACATACGAAATAACTTCCATAACAGGAAGTCCTGTTCTAAAACTATATGATGGAGCTTGGTTTACAGCACCTTCGACTGTAGGTACCCACACTGTATATCGTACTATAAATTCTGTAACTTTTTATTTAAGGAATGATAGTAGTAATGATATTTCAATAGACAACATCTCAGTAGTAGAAGATTTAACTGGAGATTTCAACTTCGAAAGAAATTCCGCAGCGACCCGTGTTAATGCACAAGGTTTAGTAGAGAATGTACAGATAATAAGTAGTGAGTTAGTTTCAAATGGTAACTTTTCACAGATAGGTACAGAAGAAGTTTCTAATGGTAACTTTTCACAAGAAGGAAGTGAGTTGGTTACTAATGGAGATTTTGCTACGGATAGCGATTGGAGTACAGAAGGCACTCCGTCGTTTAGTATTGCTAATGGTGTTTTAAATTGCTTTTCTGATGGGGCTTACGCAGGTATTTCTCAAAATATTGTATTAGAACAGGGTAAGACATATAAATTAGAACTTGATATTGTTAGAATTGGAGAAAATTCGGGTAGCTTAAATCTTGGAGACCAAACAAGCTATATATTGTTAAGCTTTGTATCGAGCAGTGATGCTTTAGGGAAAAAAACAATTTATTTTAAACCTGAAAGAACAACCACGGTAATAAGGATATACAGAAGCAGTGCTTGTGATATAGATTTAGACAACGTTTCAATAAAAGAAGTCGGACAAGGTTGGATTTTAGAAACTGGATGGAGTATTGGAGAGGATATAGCAAATTGCATAAATGGCTCTGGTGTTTCAATTTATCAAACCAACGCAGTTGATGTAGGTAAACAATATAAATTAACATTTAATGTATCAAATTATTCACAAGGATGGTTAGAAACTGTTGGTGGTTTTGTTAGTGGAGTTCTAGCTGAAGCAGATGGTTATTACGAGGTTTATGGTACTGCTGCAAGTACTACTTTTGGTTTTTCAGGTTTTGGTTCATTCAATGGCTCTATAACAAACATCTCAGTTAAAGAAGTAGGGCAAGATTGGACATTGGGAACGGGTTGGAGTATTGGAAATAATAAGGCTATAAGAACTGGTGCTACTTCAAGTGGGTTAACACAATCGGGTAGTTTTAGTATTGGAAAAAAGTTTAAATTAAATTTTACAATTACAGATTGGACAACTGGAAATTTACAAGGTTATTTTTATGGTGGTGGTGGCAGTGATGCTTTTTTTAGTATAGTAAATATAGGGAACGGAACTTTTACTTTTGAAACTACGACTACAACAAACAGAACAGCATTGCAACTTTATGCTTTTGGTAGTTTTGATGGCTCTATCACAAACATCTCAGTTAAAGAAGTAACAGACGATACAGATTTACCAAGAATAAACTACGAAGGGTTTAGTTATCAAGATTCTTTGGGGAGTGAGGAAATTGTAAATGGAGATTTTAGTAATGGTAGTGCTAATTGGATATTTAATAATAGTGGAGGCTCATTTGGTTGGCAAATATATGATGGAAAAGCAATATGTGATTCAAATGCATCTACACCAAATAGAAATTTAAACTCAACATTTTCTTTAGTAAATGGTAAATCTTATAAATTAACTTTAGATATATTACAATCTGAAGATAATATGCTAATAATTGTAGGAAGTACAACCTTATCTCAAACCTTACCAACTGGAACAAATCTAAATTACGAGTATATTATTACAGATTCAATGCATAGTGGAGGTATTTTTGCTTTGTATGGTGGTAGCTCTGATTTACAAGAAATAGACAACGTATCTGTAAAAGAATATCTCGGTCAAGAAGTAGTACCAGATAGTGGTTGTGGAAGTTGGTTGCTAGAGCCACAGAGTACGAATTTAATAACTTATAGTGAGGATTTTAGTCAATGGTCAAATATATCTACAACTTTAACGTCTGGTTATTTAGCTCCAGATGGCACTTTAGGAGCTACGAAAATATCTGGTACTATTGGTACAAGCAATATTGTTTTAGGCTCATCATCAACAACAACTGCAACAAGAACTATATGGGCTAGAACTATTAGTGGAACTGGAACGGCAAAATTAATGTCTTATTATCAAAATACAAATAATCTATTTACTTTAACAGAAGATTGGCAAAGATTTGAGCTAAATGGAGCTATAGGTACTGGTGGACTAGGTTTTTATATAGACTTCAGAGATAACTCGCAAACATTAAATGAATTTATAATATGGGGTGCACAATCGGAAAACCTACCATACGCAACCTCATACATTCCAACTAACGGAGCAACAAACACTAGGCTACAAGATATTGCAAACAATAGTGGTAACTCTACTTTGATAAATAGCACAGAGGCTGTCTCTTATACACATCTCCGAGCCCACGAGACAAGAGGCAATCT
>OLHY01000154.1_pt1 | contig 26006 bp, 23 predicted proteins | sample 1609411 | NCBI WGS metagenome assembly OLHY01 (sample SAMN05416817, study PRJEB24817) | seawater metagenome | isolation source: Sea water | place: Canada:Atlantic | collected 2013-07
TACACTAGATCGCTCGTCGGCAGCGTCAGATGTGTATAAGAGACAGGAGTAAGGAGTTACTTTTTCTTTGCCGATCTCATACGCTGGTATGCATCCAGCGCGGTTTCTCTGGCAATCATATGATTGACCACTGGATTGGGATAAGATTTACCCAGGGTGATACCTGCTCCTTCAAGGGTGCTCGCACTTGCTTTCCAGGGGGCATGAAGGTGCGCGTCAGCCAGGTCTTTCAATTCCGGTATCCATCTTCGAACATAATTTCCATTGCCCGCAAATTTTTCGCTTTGCGTGATCGGGTTGAAGATACGGAAGTAGGGAGCGGCATCCGCACCGCAGCCGGCAATCCATTGCCATCCCAGCGTATTGTTTGCCAGGTCAGCATCGACAAGCGTATCCCAGAACCAGCGTTCCCCCTCTTTCCAATCCATCAGAAGATGCTTGACCAGAAAAGATCCCACGATCATTCGCACACGGTTGTGCATCCAGCCGGTGGCCCACAATTCGCGCATGCCGGCATCGACGATCGGGTATCCGGTTTCTCCTTTTTGCCATGCTGCGAGCATCTCTGAGTCTTTCCGCCAGGGGAATGACTCGAACTCCGGGCGCAGTGGGCGCTCGGTGGTGGAAGGAAAGTGAATCAGCAAGTGATGTGCAAATTCTCGCCATCCGATTTCGCGCATGAAGGTGGACTGGATGACAGAGGGGCTGGATTTTCCTGCTTGCACACCGGTTTGCACGCATTCTTGCAGGATCTGGTTGGGCGTGATTTCACCAAAATGCAAATGAGCGGACAGGCGTGAAGTGCCTTCGATGGCGGGAAAATCACGTTCAACCTGATAACTATCGAATTTCTGTCCTGCAAACCGTTTCAGATTCTCTTGGGCACCTTGCTCTCCGGGGGTCCAGACTGTTGAAAAACCTTGATCCCAGTGGACGGAGGGAAGGTAATTGCATTTGCTCAGCGAATCAGATTTTGGCCACACAACGGGCGCAGGCCAATGCGTCGGAACGGGCAGTGGAGTTGTGGGTTTCAAGGATTGGCTGGCTGATTTCCAAAAGGGTGTAAAGACCTGGAAAGGTTTGCCCGATTTGTTACGGATGCTTTCCGGTTCCCAGAGGAGATGCCCCGGAAACGATTTCCACTGGATGCCCACTTGCCCCATCTGGTTTGCAAGGGACTGATCCTGAGCATCCATCTGTGGCTCGTATCCTTTTGAGACGTAGACTGCGTCAGCTCTGGTTGACTTACACATCGTTGCCAGCACTGACGCAGGATCTCCCACACGCATGATCAATTTGCCGCCTATCGCATTGAGATCTTTGGACAGGGATTCTAATGAGTGATGCAGCCACCATTTTGATGCGGCTCCTTGTTTGCGCGATGAGGGGGCTTCCGTGTGAATGTAAAGGGGGATGACAGGGCGACCTGTTTCGATCGCTGCCATCAAAGATGGGTGATCCGATAATCTCAGATCTTTCCTGAACCATAAAATGATAGGTGCTTGATTTGCCATTAGATGCCCACAAAGTTACATGTATTTGCGGATCTGCAACCCTTAGTTGGCAGGGCTGTAGTGAAGTAGCCAATGGCTTTCCTTGATAGGATGCAATCTATTGGCGGTGAAACCAGATTCAGACTCAATGACTCGATGAGTGATGGAATGATTTTTCTGAAACAGTCCATTTTACTCCCCCTCGGGTTGAGGGGTCGCTTACTTGGACATCTCGTCCGAATGATTGTATTCCCGTATGGTGAATAAGACGCTGCTTATCACCAGGAATACAATGGTGACCGCGGCAATGGCTACCGCTGCGGTCAGCGATGAGCCGGGTTCCACACCAAGATGTTCGGATAATGGGGGATATTTTGCCAGCAGCGATTTCAGATGGTTGGTCATGGCCAGCGTATTGATGTTGGTGGGAATCTGGCCTATTCCAAATTCCACAACGAAGCCATAGATGATCCCGAGCACCAGATATTTCTTGGTGGTCAAACCCATTAAAGAACTGATGGCACCATAAACCACAATGGCTGGAATCTGTATCATGAGAAGGGCAAAAATGAGACTGGGAACATCATCCACACCCCGCAGCGTGCCGGCCAAGGCGAAGGCAAGCAGAGTGAGTGCTGTGGTGATCTGCGTCCATGCCAGATGACTCAGATACTTGGTTAGAAAAAATTGCCAACGCTTCATGGGGCGAGTCAGGAGAAAACATACCGTGTCCTCCTGCAGATCATCCCGGACCATGCCACCAAAGACAGTCAGGCATGTGATTGGCAGCACCAGAAGAATATAAAAATCCACTGTAAACATGTAGAAAGCATTCGACTGGTCTCCAATTGAAAAGGCAAAATAGCTCAGTAAAGGAAGTCCCAGTACATTCGAAAGCAGGCCGTAAACCTTTTTCCAGGTGAGCTGTGATTTCCAGGTAAATTTCCATATGCCAGCTAGAATACCAAAGAAGTTTGGGTGAATTGATGGTTTGTCCAAGGTCGTTGCCAATGTGCTTTCGTGATTCATATCTCCTATGTGGTGACCTTGTTGAAAATTTGATTCAATGATTGGCTTTTGCTACTGATTTCAAAAACGGTGAGCCCTGAATCCTGCAGTAGTTGATTCCAGTTCTGATAAAAATGGGAAGGGTTTTTGATCCGGAAATCAAGTCGCTGTTCCTCTTCCTGGATATCAAAACCCAATACATGATCTTCTTCAAACAAGATACGCGCCAATTTTTGAGGATCGTCGCAGCGAACGCTTAACTCCTCAGCCCATTGACTGAGGTCCGACCGGATTTCATTTTTTGCACCTGAGGCAATGACTCTCCCCCAATTCAGGATCATTACATTTTTACAAAGAGACTCCAGCTCAGCAAGGATGTGACTTGAGATGATGATGCTGATACCCTCATGAGCGAGTGATTTAAGTATATCTGCGATATCTTGGCGTCCCATGGGGTCGAGGCCATTCATGGGTTCATCCAGAATGAGCAGGTCCGGCGAATGCATCAGTGCCTGTGCGAGTTTGACACGTTGGCGCATGCCCTTTGAATACTGGCCAAGTCGCTTTTTCCAGTGAGCTTCACCCAGCTTGACTCGTTTAAGCAATCGAATACCCAATTCGGGAAAAGCAGTTCGGGGTATCCCGCTGATCTGTCCGAGCCCGCTAAGCCAATCCATGGGTTTCAGGTGTTCTGGAAGCGATTCGCGTTCGGGGCAATACCCAATTCTTCTGAGTACGGAAGGTTGATTCCATGGATTTTCTCCAAAGACCTTCAATGAACCTGAACTGGGTTGTAATTGACCGGTTATGATCTGGATCAGTGTGCTTTTACCTGCGCCATTGGGTCCAACCAGCCCCGTGATACCGGGGGGGATTTGAAAATCAATATTATTGAGCCCCATCACGACGCCATACCAGCGACTTAGTTTGATACCTTGAATAATGGGATCGTTCATTCGGGTCTTACCTTCCAATTGAGAATGATGATAGCCAGAGTGATCATGATACCGCAGGTCATCATGGCTCCAGCGAATTGGGGGGATTGAAACATCGGGAACCTGTCGACAGGTAAACCCCGGAGTAAGTTGCCGACCACCGGTACATTGTCTTGAAGCAGGCTCAGCTCGTTTTTTGGCTGAAACAGCTTAAGAGAAAGTTGCTCAAGGTTGTAGTTGAAGCTCAGGTGTTGAATCCAGGATTCCGTTTTTGCGCCAATCCTACTCAGTACATTTCCAAGGATCCATAAGACGACCCAAATCACTGTGGCGGATTTTTCTTTGACTGAAACTGCAGAGATGCCCATTGCAATAATACTAAGAAAACTGGCCGCAAAAATGATGTAAGCAGCAGACTTGAACAGTGCCATTCTTGAATGCCAGACAAAACTCCAATCCGGTGCCAACAATCCCCCAAGGAGCCAGGCACTGCAGACCGGAAAAAGCCAGGCGATACAGAGGACCCCAAAAACAGAGAAAAATTTGCCCAGGAAGTAATCGAAACGACTTACAGCTTTGGAACTGTAAATGATGATTGCTTTGCTCGAAAGGTCTCTGGAAATGAGCGACGGGATAATAAGAGCAATGATAATCAACGAAAGGGTACTCATCCATCCTGAGAAAAAGTAGAAAAGAAAGCTGTAGATGCTTCTAACCGAAATCTCAGGATGAGCCACGATCCAGGACATCAAACCATTGGCAAACACCTGAAGCTGGGGCTGAAGTTGTTCGACCAGAGAATAAATCACACTATCCTTCACCAGAAGTTGTCCGATCCCAAACAACAAAGCTGCCTGCACAACCGACAGGATCCATGCCGCCATGACCATGTTCCGAGTCCATTTGCTTGACCAGGCACTCTGGATGCCGTTGGCCGCAATGGCATAGCGACGATACCAGATTCCCTGATACTTGCCTTTCCAATGTTGATATGTGCTACGATACAGACTCATGGGCAGTATTTAAGGCTTGGATAAAAAATTCTTCCAATGCGTTTGGGCTTGGCAACACTTCAACGGGAGTGATGCCTGCGCGGTGCATGATTTCAAGGATGGGATTGATATCCAATCCCCCATGTTCGACTTTGAGATGCCCGTTGGGCAAGTTTTCAGAGGGCCAACCTTCTGCCTTGAATAAACGGACTAGTTTTTGCTGATCATTTGCGACAACCACCTCTGCCGACCCTTTGCACTGAGCGCTCAGATTGGCAATCGTATCGTGTATCAGCACTTTCCCCAGTGCGACGATAATGATCTGGTCACAAATGCGCTGCACATCATGAAGCAAATGCGAAGACAAAACCACACTGATACCATGTTCTGTCCACAGACTCTGAATCAATTCCAGTATCTGCTCGCGCCCCCTCGGATCCAGTCCATTGGTGGGCTCATCCAGAAACACAATCTCAGGGTCATGAACAATCGCCTGAGCCAATTTCAGGCGCTGACGCATGCCGGTCGAATAGGTGTCAATTTTTCTGTAGCGCTCCTGCCCCATCCCTACGAAATCCAGCATCTCGTGAGATCGCTGGCGAGCTGCCTGATAAGGTAGCCCTGTCAACTGGGCGCAATAGGCTACGTATTCACAACCCAGCATGCCTGGAATGTGACAATCCTGTTCCGGGGTATAGCCGACACGGGTGCGTATTTCACGCCCCACTTGTCCTACTTCCTGACCGAGCAAGAAAGCTTTTCCTGATGTAGTTGGCATGAGCTGAAGCAGGCACTTCATGAAGGTGCTTTTTCCGGCACCGTTCGGGCCAAGTAAACCGATAGGGCCAGGCGGCACTTGGACGGTTACCTCATCCAGAGCGGATTGCGATCCGAACTTTTTAGTCAATGCTTCGGTCCGTATGACAAATTCAGGCATGAATGATCAAGGTTTTGAGTTCATGGACGGTTGATAGAAAGCGACAAACTTACTTGGAAGGAACGTGCCCGCCAGACCACCTGCAGTCGCCCGGGCATCTTCTTTCAGTAGCATCCATTCTTTCTCAAGAGGTTCGTCCAGCTGTTGCCCCCAGTCGGCAATCGACAGCCCTGTTGTATGCTGAATCAAGCCGTCGGGAGAAAGAGAAAGCCATCTGGAATTGGAGGCCGCATTTGGTTGAATCTCATTGCTTAGAAACAGTTGGACTATGGCGGTGATTGCCACACAGCTGGTTGCCAATGGCATCAACCACTTCTGCCATGGCAAAGGAGTTGTTGCTGGCGCGGAGACAGGCTCCTCGCTTGACGACATGCCCATGGATGCCATCATCCGGGGAAGAAGCTGAGGTGATCCGAAAGGTTCCTGAGATTTAGCAAGGCGCTTTAAATGAGTGATCAACTGGCGTTGCTCCTGATACCAAGACTGGCAGCAACTGCATGCCTTCATGTGGCTGATTGACTTTTCTGAGGGCTCAAATCCATCATCCAGTGTATGGTGCATTCGGAATTTGTGGTAGCGACACAATAGATTCATTGGATTCCTCCTTTGGATTCGTTTTTAACATGACGCACGAGAATGCCGCGGGCTCTGTGGACTAATACTCTGACACGTATTTGATTCGTCTTCATCACGTGTGCGGTTTCCTCAATTGTTAAATCTTCCCCGTATCTTAACCAGAGCGCTTCGAATTGTAATGGTTTCAATACTCGTTTTGCTGTTGCCCAAAGTGTCTCCGTTTCGTCTTTGCTTTCCAGCAATGATCGCGGGTGGGCTTCTTCAAGCTCAGCGTAATCCTGGAACTCCACAGTGGATTTTGCCGACCTGAAATAATTGTAAGCTGTGCGTTTTGCGATCGTGAACAACCAGGTGGTAAAGGAATATTTGGAGTCGTAGCGGTGAATGTTTTTATAAGCCTTGACGAAAGAATCCTGCGCAAGATCGGCGGCGTCATCCATGTTGCCAACCATGCGATACAGGAAGAAGGTTACACGGGATTCCAACCGCTGAACCAGAGATTCAAACGCATGAAGGTCGCCGGTTTTGCATTGCTCAGCGAGTTCTTCGAGAGTCAGTTCCAATTTGTTCGCAGCAGGTGTCATTTCGGCTGGTAGTTTACTTTGTGGAACCTTGCAGGGCATGAATAAAATTTGTGGCATTTTGTAATGACATATTCCAATCGACCCACACACGCTGATCTTCATTTCGAATGTCAATCGCCTGTAAAACAGGGAACCACTCGGGTTGTTTTGCGTTCAGCATGGCTACCGCTTGAACACCCGCAAGGACGCGCTGAATCTGCAGACTTGCTCCTGAACCTTCGGTGCTTAGCAGTAACTTCAGGAAAATATTTTCGTTTGATTCTCCTGCGGCCATGCTGGCTCCCTTGGACATTTGAAGTATTTTTGCCTGCTGGGCGGGCAGTTGTGCCCCATCGAACGTGTTGGCAACTGCAATGTAGGCCATTGTGCCTTCAGGGGAGGGGTAATCCTTGAACTGCCGCTTAGCGGTTCCCCTCTGATTTTGAGTGCCGAGAACATTAATATAATGGATGATGAGTTCCTTGTTGCGCCCGATGCAAAGGTGATTGGAATTGGTATCAGCTGCTATCAGGATCTCACCGTCAATGGAATAAAGATATTCAATCTCAGCATCGATTTTGGACACCGAAACGGGTAGTTCGTTCGGTTTGGCCCCGTGAGAATTCCAAAGCCAATCCATGGCAATCGTTTTCAATGTCGGTGTGATTTCCAGCATCAGTATGCCATCCTCATCAGGTGCTTTGTTGACGGATTTGCCAAAAGCTGTGACCGATAACACACTGTCAATGGTTATATCAATGCCGCTTGAACGTTTGATTTCGGTTTCAGCTTCGCTGATGTATTGCTGGAGCAACTGTTCACTGACCTCCTTGTAGAGACTCGTTTGTCGAAGCCCTTCAAAGTCGAAATGCGCCACCCATTGAGCGTCATCCGAAACTTGCCCCCAGTGAAGTGGGCCAGCATGAACACCAATCGTCATCAGCAATAACCAAGAAAGTTCTAATCTCAAATACATCATAAATGGATAATTACTGTTTGATAATTCAACCAACAATAACCCCATTCCCAACTTAAAACATCATTGTTTCAAAAAGAATGGATTTTTTCGTCATCGAAATTCTGTTGCCTTTGTGACACTCGGGATCGAAGATAGTCTGCGTGTCCTCCAATCACTCAGCCTACAATATCCTCAAGGACTATGAGTGGAACTATGCTCATGTCCCTTCATCAAAGCCTCATATCTTCAAGCCGGCCGAGGAAACCTCTGGTGAATGGACTTATGCTGGATTACCGGTGCGATCGCCTCTTGCCATAGCAGCCGGTCCCTTATTGAACAGCGAGTGGATCAAGTTTTACGCAGAACGAAGCTTTGATATTCTAACCTACAAAACTGTAAGACGTTGCTCACGAGCAAGTTACAAATTTCCTAATCTTGTACCAATTGAAGCGATGAGGGTTCAGAGGCCGGGTGCATCGGTAAGGGGGATAGGGCAAATGACAGGATCATGGGCCGTTTCTTTTGGCATGCCATCACGTGAGCCAAAGATTTGGCGCGATGACCTCGTAACTGCCAGGCAATGCCTTGGGGCAGGTCAAATCTTATCAGTATCAGTGGTAGCCACACCCGAGGAGGGGCACGATTTGAAGACCATTGGAGAAGACTACGCCTCCTGTGCACGATGGGCTTTTGAGAGTGGTGCTGATGTCGTTGAGTTGAATTTCTCATGCCCCAATGTCAAAACACCTGACGGCATGCTTTACACGCAGCCCACTGCTTCAAAAGATGTTTTGTATCGGGTGAGAGACCTTGTGGGAGATAAGCCACTTTTGGTCAAACTTGGATTCGTTGGAGATGATGCTTTGGCACGCAGTTGGGTGGAGCTCAGCGGGGGGCTGGTTCAGGGGCTGGTGATGGTCAACTGTATCGGGGCAAAAGTCCAGTCACCGGATGGTAAAGCCTTTTTCAGCGGCGAGTCACGGGGCATCGCTGGAGCCGCCATATCTGAAGCGGTCAGAAAGCAAGTAAGCACATTTCAATCATTGATACATGAGCACCGTTCAAAGGTTAAGACGATCGCCGTCGGTGGCGTGACAGAAGCAACGGATGTTTCCGACTACCTGAAATTGGGGGTGGAAGGTGTCCAGACAGCCACAGCGGCCATGTTAAACCCTTCTTGGGCAGTCTCCGTGAAATCGGAATTACATAAAGCAGATCGCGCTCAGTCCGTTTGAAACGGGCTATTTTTGAGTTTGCTCCGTAGGGAAGGGGGCGTGCGTCAATCCTTCCCTTCGGACTGGATTTTATTGATCAATTGATTCAATGTTGGATCCGAAATGGAAATAAAGGCTCGGTTAGGAATATTGGGATCTGGAAAAGGGTCCAACATGTTTGCTTTGGCTGAAGCATGTCATCAAGGTGTCATTCGCGCCGAAATAGCGCAGGTGGTGAGTGATGTTGAAAATGCGGGCATACTGGACAGGGCAAAGGATTTTGATATCCCTGCCACTTACTTGTCTCCGGGGCCTTTCCGCACAAAACTGGACGAGGATGCAGAGCTCAACTATATCCGCCTTTTCCGGGAAGCCAAGGTGGATTGGATTGTTTTGGCTGGTTTCATGCGAATCTTGAAGGGGGACTTTCTAAAAGCTTTTCCAAATCGGGTGCTCAATATTCATCCTTCCCTGTTACCCTCTTTTCCTGGTTTGGAGCCCTGGAAGCAAGCCCTTGAATATGGGGTTAAATATACGGGGTGCACCGTGCATTTTGTTGATCAGGGTATCGATACCGGGGCGATCATCCTTCAGGAAACCGTTCCTGTCATGGATGATGACACACCTCAAAGCCTGCATGCCCGCATTCAAGACGCTGAACACCATCTTTACCCCGCCGCTGTTGGCCTGGCCGTCGAAGGGCGGCTTGAAGTGCGCGGCCGTTTGTGCTCAAAAGTAGCGATCTGATCAGCGAGAATTTGGGGTCATTGTCCCTCTCGTTTTTTTTTTTTTTTGCATTCTTAGGCAAAAAGGGGTGGTAATTTTATTGGAATCGAGGGTATCAAGACGGTGGTCGTCGCATGACCTGCTTGTCTGTTCTCCCTGAGATTGGTGCCTTGCACAACAAAAGATGCGACTCCGTTTGCAACAATGAAGTCCAAGAAAAAGAAAATTCTCAAATTCGGATTGCCCAAAGGCAGTCTTCAGGAAGCCACTTTTCAAAAGTTGGCCAAAGCCGGTTTCAATGTTTCGGTAAGCAGCCGCTCCTACCTGCCTTATGTTGACGATGAGGAAATGGAAATCCGATTGATTCGTGCGCAGGAGGTCAGTCGTTATGTCGAGCATGGATATTTGGACTGTGGTATCACCGGTCATGACTGGGTCATTGAAAATGGCTCGAAAGTCCATGAAGTCGGTGAATTTCTCTTCAGTAAAGCAACGCGTCAGGCTGCGCGCTGGGTGCTTGCGGTGCCTGAGGTTTCGTCGATTAAATCAGTCAAGGACCTGGAAGGTAAAAGTATTGCAACCGAAGTCGTTAATATTACCAAAAAGTATCTTCGCAAACACAAGGTCAAGGCAGACGTCGAATTTTCATGGGGTGCCACAGAAGTGAAAGCACACGAATTGGTTGATGCAATTGTTGAAATCACTGAGACAGGTAGCTCACTGAGGGCAAACAAATTACGTATTGTTGATACGCTTTTGATTTCAACTCCACGATTGATTGTGAATAAGGAATCGTGGATGGATAGTTGGAAAAAAGAGAAGATCGAAACCTTGGCTATGTTACTTCGAGGTGCCCTTGATGCGGAGGCAAAAGTGGGGTTGAAGCTCAATATACCTGAAAAGAATTTAGCAAAATTGTTGCAAAGTTTGCCAGCATTGCGTAATCCAACGGTTTCCAGTTTGGCAATGGAAGGCTGGGTGGCGGTTGAAACCGTCATTGACGAACATGTTGTCAGGGAGATTATCCCTCAGTTAAAGTCGGCTGGAGCTGAAGGTATTATTGAATATCCTCTTAACAAAATAGTATATTGAAGTTTTAAAATATGGGTTCACTCAAAAAACGTCGGAAATCTAAGATTAATAAGCATAAACGTCGCAAAAAGCTGCGCGCGAATCGCCACAAAAAGCGTACTTGGCAGAAATAATCTGTCTTCCGCTTGCAGGCGCTTCGCATTGGGTGTCTATTGTTCAACAAAGCCCTCGCCCCACAACTGGGCTGGGCTTTCTTCTTGAATTATGATCAGCGAATCGCCACTAAAATCGTTTTTGAAGGTTTTGACGCTCAGCGTCTGCACTACAACCGTGCAAATTATTGGTCAGGGGTCTGGCGTTCAAAACGAACAAAACACTGTTGAATCTCCTTTGTCAGAGGTCATAGGCAGCCCTGTCGTCATTGACAGCTCCGACACCTCAGGAAACCCGGCCAAAGCTCAGGCTCATTTCGCTGCCGGAGTATCATGGGAAGCTCAGGGACAGGCGGGCAAGGCGCTGGAATCATTCAGGCTATCTCTTGAGGCAGATCCTTCCAATGCAAGGCTGGCGGTTCAGGTTGCCGAAAAACTCATTTCACTCAGGGAGTTTGAGCAGGCCTATCAAACTCTCCTACCGGCCACGCGCCAGGAAAATGCCCCAGGCAAAGCCTTTGAACTTCTGGGGCTCCTACAGATGTCCAGAGGAGAAGAGTCAATATCTCAGGCAAGTTTCCAACAGGCTCTCGACCGTGATCCTTCCTTGATTTTATCTCGGCAGCGGGTGATAGACGTCCACCTGCGAAACGGGAAAGAGCGACCAGCTTTTCGCATGGTCCAGGAAGCCCTGGAGGCCACTTCAAACCAAGTCGATGAAGTTACTCTTCTCATTGGCATGTATCTCAGGTATGCCTCCATGCGGCCCGACCGCTTGCAGGATCTTGGTCCACAGTTGGAATCCCTTATCGCCAAAAGCTCTGAGATCGCCAAAGAGCAGCCCGCCTTGAAATTATCGATTTCGGATCTTTTGATGCTGCAGGAGCGATTTGAGGATGCTGAAAAGATGCTGAAGGATCTCAAGGACGTGGAGCCCCCGGTTCCGCTGGTTAGTGAAAAACTGGTGGACTTGTTCTTGCGAACAGGCAAAAAAGACATGGCGATACTTGAATTGGGCGAGCTCACCCGTGAGAACTCCAAAAACCCCCGCCCTTATTTTCTTCTCGGCTCCCTGAAAGCCGACGATGGTGAGTCAGCAGAAGCTGAGAAGCACTATCGCAAGGCAATGGACATAAGGCCCGAATTTGAGCCCCCTTATTATGAGTTGGCTGCAATGAAGCTGAACGAGGGTGAGGCGCGTGAAGCTCTTGAAGTTTTACAACAGGCCCGTGAACATTTCTCCGATCAGTTTATCCTGGAGTTTTACTCTGGCCTGGCTATGTCCGCGCTTCGCCGCTATGAGCCTTCCCTTGGGTTTCTGAGGCAGGCAGAGAACATTGCGGAGAAGCAGGAACCAGAGCGATTGACAGGTTTCTTCTATTTCAGGGTGGGTTCCGTTCTAGAACGTTTGGGAAAGTTCAAGGAAGCTGAAGTCGAGTTTCTCAAATGTCTGGATAGAGCGCCCGACGATGCCACCACCTTAAATTATCTGGGTTACATGTGGGCGGAGCAGGGAGTAAAACTGGATCAAGCCCATGAATGGATCATGAAAGCCCACGAGCTTGAACCAGAAAGTGAAGCGATTCTGGACAGCATGGGATGGGTGCTTTACCAGAAGGGGAAACCTGCTGAAGCCCTGCCTTTCCTTGAAAAAGCCAAGGAAAAACTGACCGAACCCGATCCTACGATTTTGGATCACCTTGCTGATGTCTATGAAGCTCTGGGTGAAACTGAGAAAGCCGAAGAGGTCTGGAAGCAGTCGCTGGAAATCGAGTTCAACGAAAGAGTTTTCAAAAAATGGCGCATCCTCGAGGATCAGGGCGAAACCAAGTCCTGATCTTTGATAATTATTTTATTGCGTCCTACAGTGTCATGTCGGTTTCTTTCCAATACTCAAGGCATTACACCCTGGAAGAAGCGCGAGAGATGATCCCTCGAATCGAGCAATGGCTCGGTGAAATTCATGCGCTCAATTTCCAACAGGAGGAGTGTAGGAGGTGGCAACATGCCATGTTCGAAGAAGGGCATGATCTTGGTGGTAATCAAATTGAAGCTGAGGTCAGAAACCTTAGTCGATTGCTCCATCTCCTGCAGGAATTCAAAGATAGAGAAATTCTTATCACAGATTTATCCAGAGGCCTGGTGGATTTTCCCTCCATGATGGGAGGTGAAGAAGTCTTTCTTTGCTGGGAAATGGGGCAATCAGACATCATACACTGGCATGCCCTGGATTCTGATTCAGCTGATCGTAAGCCCGTTTGATCAAGTTCAGTATTTTTTTGATTTTCCTCATTTCAGTGCCTGTGTTTTTAAAGGTAAGCTCAGGAATCTGGATAACTCCGGGTATTGTTTGCCAACACTGAAAACCATGAATCCATTTTTTGAATTACCGACCCCATGCTATGTGGTAGATACGCAGAAATTGCGTCAAAACCTGGAAATCATCCGCAGCGTGCAGGATCGAACGGGGGCCAGAATCATCCTCGCCTTGAAGGGTTTTGCCATGTTTCGCGTTTTTCCTATTATACGGGAGTATCTCTGCGGAACGACCGCCAGTTCAGTAAACGAGGCCAAGCTTGGTAGCTACGAATTCGGTGGAGAAGTTCATGCTTACGCGCCTGCCTACAGTGAAAAGGATATCCATCAACTTTCACCATTGATCAAACACATCACATTCAACTCATTTTCGCAATTTCATCGTTTCAAGGAGCAGGTCTCAAATATCAATCCCCAAGTATCCATGGGGCTTCGTATCAATCCTGAATATTCGGAGGTTGCCACCGAACTCTATGATCCGTGTCGGCCCTGTTCCCGCTTGGGCATGACATTGCAGCATTTTGAGGGCGAAGCATTGGAAAGGATTGAAGGACTTCATTTTCACACCATGTGTGAGCAGAACTCAGATACACTGGAACGCACACTCAAGGTGGTTGAAGAGAAATTCTCGCCTTACTTCGAGCAATTGAAATGGATCAATTTTGGAGGAGGACATCACATCACGCGACCTGATTATGATGTTGATCGACTTTGTCGTGCTCTAGATGCCTTCATGCAAAAATATTCACTGCAGGTTTACATGGAGCCTGGTGAGGCCATTGCCTTGAACACGGGTATTCTCATCGCAAGTGTCATGGACGTATTTGAAAATGACATCCCACTTGCAATCCTTGACACCTCAGCTACTGCCCACATGCCGGACGTGCTTGAAATGCCCTACCGTCCAGTTATCCAGGGGGCCGGGGCTCCCGGAAGCAAGGCGCACACGATTCGACTCGGAGGTCTGACCTGCCTGGCTGGAGATGAGATAGGCGATTATGCCTTTGATCAACCTCTGAAAGTGGGCGACCGGCTTGTGTTTGAAGACATGGCCCATTACACCATGGTTAAAAACACCACTTTCAACGGGGTGCATCTCCCATCCATAGCAACATATAACCCCTTGACTCAAACCGCAGAAGTGGTGCGTGAGTTTGGGTATGAGGATTACCGCAGCAGGCTTTCATAAGGGAGTTTTCTTATCTGCACCGTCTTCCAATTCCTGATGACTCAACCATTCCAGAGCAGCTTCCACAATGATTTCATGTGTGCCTCGGAAAAGGGTGAGGCGTGCTTTACCTGATTGCCTTCTGAGTAAGGGGCGTTTTTTGCCATAGCTTGGATCCCTCGAAGTTTCGTTCGACAAAAGTAGCGGGATTTTTGCGTTGGTTTCAATGAATTGAATCTGATCTTCAGAGAAGCGGTTGTTGAGTGTCGCGACGGCATTGAATGCCCGTAAACTGTGCCCCACCGGGACGCTCCCGGTATGTCCATCCATAATTCCTGCGTTGATATCCAGTCTTACTTTTTTTGCATTGGTCAGAAAATGAATGGGAGATCTATTCCAGTATTGGAAATCGATTGCGGCGTGTTGATTGGGTTTGCCGCCGCAGGATGCCTCAATCATGGCCGTGTATTTGAGTTCGCGGCTCAAAGTCTCTGCGTGCCAGCGCAATAAATCAGAAATAGGAACCCATGATGAAACACCAGCCCAGATTTGAGGCGCCTTGGCCGCCAGCATGAGGCTTGCCATTCCTCCACCAGAGGCTCCCACCAAATAAATTCGACGAGCATCCACATTTGCATCAGTGCGTGCGAATTCAACAGCATCCAAAATATCGCTCACGACCAGATCCGAGCAGGTTGCTTCTGGTCGCTGGTTGATCCCTCTGAAATCAGGATGAATAAAATGCCAGTTTCGCTCTTTAGCTTGCTTGAGGTATATTTCGCCGCTGGCCTGCAAATAGTTACCAGACCAACTGTGCAGGGCGACAAGCAATGGTCGGGGATGCGTAGTTTCCGGGGCTGGGCACCAAATGGCTTTTTGTAATGTGCCGTCAACCGTCGATGTGATGTCAACCTTCAAGGCCCTGCTGATTTTCTTGGAAGATGTTTCCGCTCCAATGGACGTGGCTACTTGTATCCATAAACTCACCCAGAGAACTGGAAGTAGATGGTGTGATTGAAAAGGCATGCATTGTTTCTATCCATTAAATGTTGTCATGTAAATATTCCCGATGTTTTCAGACTTGATGTAGACCGGCGACTGGCTTTATGTAATGGCTTATGCCAACGCGTAAGAATCTGAGCAAGCCTGTGGGAAAGGCTGGAGAAAGAAGTCCATTTGATCTGAAAGATTATTTGGACCGCTCCAGTCGCGAGGTGGATCGTGCCTTGCGAAAATACCTGCCAAGCGGAAAGATTAAGCCCGCAACGATCCACAAGGCAATGCGTTACTCCATTTTTGCGGGAGGAAAAAGGATGCGTCCTGTTTTATGTTTGGCGGCAGCTGAGGCTTGCGGGGGAAATTGGGAGCAAGCCATGCCTCATGCGTGTGCGGTGGAATGTATCCACACCTACTCTTTGATTCATGATGATTTGCCTTCGATGGACAATGATGATTTGAGGCGTGGAAAGCTTACCAATCATAAAGTCTATGGTGAGGCGATTGCTGTGCTTGCTGGAGATGCATTGCTCACGCAGGCCTTCGAGATTGCTGCTCATTGTAAGCCCACTAGAAGATATCCTCTAAAGGATGTGATCCTTGAATTGACACGTGCCTCGGGATCTCGTGAATTAATAGCCGGGCAAGTCGCAGATGCAGAAGCCGAAGGTGGTGAGGTTATCGAATTCAAGCAGTTAAAATACATTCATGAATGCAAAACAGCCTCCCTTTTGAGCTGTTCGGCACGCCTGGGAGGAATGAGTGCAAATTGCACGCCAACTCAACTCTCCGCATTATCGGATTTTGGGTATCATGTGGGATTAGCCTTCCAAGTGATTGATGACATCCTGGATGTCACTCAAACCAGTGAGCACTTGGGCAAGACCGCAGGAAAAGATGAAATGGCTCAAAAGGCTACTTATCCGTCATTAATAGGTCTCGAACCCTCAAGGGAAATTGCGAAAAAACTTACAGATAAAGCCTTCAAAGCACTCAAACCGTTCAGTCAAAAGGCGACCGCTCTTCATGTTATTGCGGAATATTTGCTGAAACGAACGCATTAACCCTGCGTTTAATCAGTCTTCATACCATCGAAGATCTTCAACCGAGGTTGCGCATCAATGGTGACCTTTAGGCGCGCCGCGTTCCGTCTGATATCAAATTCGATTTGCTTTTCAGCTGTTTTGAATCATATTATAAGATGAGACTCTGGCGTCTTGGATCCAATTATTCTTATGTGAATAAGCAAAACGATCATCCGAGATATCTCGGGTAGATAAGTTAGCTGTGGCGAGGCATCCCAGTATTGCGTCCACCAAGGTAGAAAATTTTGATTAAGAATTTCATTCATCTGACAATTTTGAATGGACGATGCGTTCGGTTTACGTCGTTCAAGGTTTCTAGTGGTTTGAGATATCTGTTTTCTCGGCAATCAATTTGTCTGGCGGCCTTCTTATGCTTTTCGATTAGCTTATCCAGTTGCAAAACTGCTTCCAAAACGGAATCAAAAACGGAATCCAAAACGAAATCTAATCCTCCCGCTGAGAAGGAACCTGCGGCCCAGGGGGCTCTCGAGATGAAACAATCTGCGATTCTTGAAAATACTGTCTACAACAAAGAGTATGATGCTGAATTCCAACAGGTTTTTTTGTTGGCCAATCGTGGAAAGTGGGAAGATGCAGAAAACCTAGCCATTGAGTTGCATAATCGGGAAAGCGCAAAACCCGGCCTGATGGATCCATCTGTTGAGCGCGTTTACCGTTGGGTCTCCAAACAGTCTCAAATCCTCAGAGATCAGGCTTTGGAAGATAAAATTCGGCAGATTGATTCCAAAAATTCTGTTTTCAGCCCCAGTGTGAAGTCACTCGTTACTGAGCAAATGGATCGAGGGCTTCCTCCTCGCAAGGATCTACGCGATGCCGTCCAGGAAATTGAAGCGACCCCTTACATTCCAGACTCATACAACAAAACCAAAACGATCATTCGCCAGAGTGAAATGTTTGACTTCACCAGCCAGCAAGGCCGAATGGCGCGTGAGTTAAACAAAAAGGTCTCTGTTAAGATGGATGACGTGGATTTGGAGACCATTATTTTCCAAATTGGTGACAAGGAACAAATTAACTTTGTGGCTGATCGATCTCTGGAAGCTTTCAAACAAAAGCTCAGTATCAACTTCGATGACGTACGATTAGGCGAGTTTCTTGACTATATTTCCAGGAATTTCGATCTCCAATTCCAGGTTGGCGACGACTTGATATGGATTGTGGATGGCAAGGATATGACAAAAGCCATTGAAGAGACTCGCATTTATCGGCTGCGAAAGGGGTTTGTTTTGCCTGCCATCTTCGGCGCAGATGAAACCACCAAGACGGAAACCAGAAAAAAGAGTGGTGACGTTACAACGGTTACAGTCCAGAAAGCCAAGTCGTTTGTGCGTGATGGTGCCGGGGGGGCTCCATCCATTGAGAGCGCCATCAAAAAATTCTTCAAAGGTGAAGAATATGAAATTGACTATGAACGTAATATCATTCTAGCCACAGGAACAAGGGAGCAACTAAGTGTTCTGGAGCGAATCATTGAGGAGTATGATCGTCACCTCCAACAGGTGTTGATCGAGGCAAGGTTCATTACCGTCTCTGAAGCAGCATTTTTGCAGTTAGGCGCTTTGTGGGAGACAGGCCGCAACCCAACCTCCGAGAATCGGTCATCAGAGGATCTTCTCGGATTTGGCCCCGAGAACATCGGACTTGGACTGCAAGAAACTTTCAACAATATCCTGGATAGAGATAACCTGAGTGTCACACTTACCGCCTTGGAGCAGGAAGGTGAGACGCAAACCCTGAGCGCTCCCAGATTGACATTGATCAATAATCTTCCAGCCACCATTTCCGATGGTAAAGTTCAGTATTATTACGAAGAATATACCATCACACAAACCACCACGGACCGAAGCGTGGTGGCTTCCCTGGTTCCCAAAGGAATACCAAAGCAAATCACATCGGGAGTGAAACTGGATGTGCTGGCCAGCATTGGTGGGGATGGTCAATCCATTTATTTGGCGCTGAGCCCAGAGGTCAATCAGGATGTCGAACTGGTTCCTTTTGCCTCTGTATCGGATGCTTCAGGTAACAGCTTTGAAATTCGGTTGCCGGAATCCCGAACCCAAAGCCTTTCCACGCGAGTGATAGTTCAATCTGGCCAGACTGTTGTCATGGGAGGGGTTTTAGAGCGGGAGCAATCAACCTATGTTGAAGCAGTTCCCATCCTTGGGAAAATTCCTCTGATCGGGGCAGCTTTTCGACGGCGCACTGAGGTTGATAAACCCAGATATCTGCTCATATTTGTTACCGCGACCCTTCTGTCAGAATCAGGTGAATTCCTTCGCTATGAGGAAATCCCAGAAGGTGAACCCTTGTCATTTCGTTCACTGCGGTGAAATTGACTTCAACTTTTATGATCACGGGCCTTAAACAGGTTTTGTGGCGCAATCGCCATTTGATAGTCATGGCTCCTGATTCGGATGCCGTGCATGTGGTCGTATTTGAGGAAACTTTTCGAGGGCCTCTGCGGCGTGAATCATATCGTTTCAATCTGGATGGAGATCCAGACGATACGCAGTCCATAGGTGGCCCCTTGGAGTGGGAGCATTTCGTGAGTTGTCATGTGGATGACTCCTGGATCATTATACTTCCGCATCAAGTCACGATTTCTCAATGGATGGATTTGGATTCCTCTCAACCGGATCAATTAGAGAATCGGTTGGAGGAACAGACGCGGCAGCTAGTTGGTTTGGGGGAAAGCAAGATCGTTGTTGATTACGTTGAGACCCCTTCGCCCGATCCGGATCGCTCAGCGTATTGGATCACTTATTGTCAGGAATCCGAAGTTCACAAAATCATTCAGGAATTCGGTCTCAAGAATGTCGCCATATGTGACGTGGTTGCGGATGCTGATGCTCTTGCTGCAGGATTGCAGTCAAGCCCAGAAATCAGCGGGGAATGGTTGATGCTTGATGTTCGCGATGGGGGAACTTCGACCATTGTCTTCGAGGGCGCCCATCCCCGATATTGTTCCTTTTTTCCCGTTGGTAATGAAATGGCAAAAGAGCAGGAGATTCATTCCGCCGGGCCAATCCGTGTGGGGATACGTAATGAAGTCAAGGGTTTGGAATGGCTGCGTATCAGGAAAGGTATCCCTGAGATTGCTTCTGAATGGACTCGTGATATCAATCGAGCATGGCAGGAATACCGGGCATCCATCTTGAATGATCATCAATCAAGCGCTTTAACTTGCCCCGTGATCCTTCTGGCGGACAGTCCTGTTTTTCCTGCATGGGAAACGGCGGTCAGGGAGAAATTACAGGTCTCTCTTCTCAAGACAGAATCCATATGGCCTGAACCTGTTGCAAATCTTCAGCCGGATGAATGGCGTCATTGGGGTGCTGTTTTGGCCACGCATCGCAAGAAAGTTGAAGTGCCCTCCTTGCTTCCTGAATCGGTAAAGGCGGCATGGAACGAAAAACAAATAGGAATCATTTGGAGGTCTCTGGCGCTTTTGAGCTGTGTGTTCGCTATGGTGGTGATGCTGGTGGCAGTTTTCCAGAAAGGAATGCTCTGGAAAATGAAAACCGAGTTGATCGAAGAAGTGAAGGACGTTGAACTTCGATTTGATCAAAGTCTCGTGGTTCTGCGGAGGCTCAAGCAGGAATATCGCATGCTTCAACCGTTGATTCAGGTAGAGCAGGATACGTATACAGCCATAGAAATACTGGGTTCAATGCAGCATATCCGAACTAATCAAAATGCTTGGATGGTGCTTCTGGCTGACCAGGATTCCTACTACGCGAACGATGTTCTTTCCTCAACGAATACCACCACGTCGTCGGACCTTGAGCTCAGTAATAGAACCAATCGTGTCAACATGCATCGTGGATTCATTCTCGAACTTGTATTGAAGTCAGAGGGGGAAGCCATGCGTCAAGAATTGGCAGATGTTGTTACTTTTTTGGGTGATCAAGAATTCCTGTTCAATGCAGACATACTTCCTGCAGATACCAGGCGTCCCTTGGTGGATTCCAAACTGCTCATTCAAGACAGGCACTTTGCAGTCAGCATGGAAATGGATGCCACTGATGTCATCGCAATTTCAGACACACTTGATTCAACTGCCGAAAAAGCCGCTGAGTACAGGCCGGTTTGGCGGAGTCTGCAGCCCAACATTTCCCAATCAACGTCCAGCAATGAGTGAGGGCCTTAGTATGATCTCTTTTTTCCAAAAAATGGCAGCAGATTCAAAATCCATGATCATCTTGGCCCTGGGAACATGCCTTTTTTATTTTTTGGTTTTGATCCCGCTGGACAAGAAGGTTCAAGCACTCAATACGCCATTGCAGCTTTCTTGGGCTAGGCTTGGAGATTCTATCAACACGAACAAGCTTGGAGGTGCCTTGGATATTCATGCGATGAACGAGCTGACCTCTTCGATGGAATCCACTTTTGCGAGTTTCACCGACGCTGAAGCAAACCTTATTAGCCGAGTGCTGCTGCCCGAAGAAACTCAAGCTAAAATGGAACAGTCTTTTCAGCTGGTTGAATATGAAAACGCCTTGGTGGCGCTTGAGGTTTTTCTGAAGAAGAGTGCTGCTGAAAAAACAATTTCTGTAGGAGATGAAGTGTTTCAAGGATTGCCGCGGCATGATGTTGCACTGGAGGAGCCGCGTCTGTTGTGGGCTGGGCTTGCTTTTGCAAACTATCTGCTCTCATTGGCAATCGAATGCCAACTTGATTCCATTCTCCGATTTGAATCGTTACCGCCCCAGTTGACGGAAGATGCTTCAATTTCAAAACGACATCGTTTGCATCGCTCGCGATTCAACATGTCCGTTCAATGTGACATGGCTGTTGCTCAACAATTTTTGGCGGCCTTGCCGCTGCGAGGCGATGAAGCAGAAAGCTTGGGATTGCCTATGGTGCATCCTGAAAAACCGGCCTTGTACATCGAACGGCTGCTTCTTAAAAAAACTACCAAAGGATCGGCTAATCAAGTGGCATTGGAGCTTGTTGTCAACGGGTTTACCTATCATAAAACCAAGGAGAGATCAGGAATTGAATGAAAAACCAGTAAATCAAACAACACTCTGGCCTATGTATCAATGGGTGTCTGTTGGTGTGATGATTGTCACGTTGTTGATGACTTTCCTGGCCGCGATGCGCCTGGGGGGTGATTTGCCTGACTTACCACAAATACGATCGTCAAGCCAAGTGGCATCAAAACACCCCTTCCAAACATTGGTGAACCGACCAGGTCTTCCCATGATAAAGGGTTGGCCTGCGATGAAAAATGAAGCCAATCCGTTCTTTACCGATTTTTTCAAGCCCGCTCCAAAACCGGCGCCACCGCCCAAGCCCACCATGAAGCAAGTGGAACTGCTCTATCAGGGCTGGTTCGAAAGTTCAGGCAAAGAACTGGAGGCGTTCGTGATTATTGATAATAAAAAACTCAGTGCTGGGATTAGCGGGGATTTAAGCCCCGAGTTTACTTTGCTTGAAATCAATTCAGAATTCATCCTCTTGAAAAGTAAAGATGATAAGGAACACCGTATACCGTTCAACAAGCTAACTCCACTGGAAATACCTATTCAGTAATGGACAATGCAACCACTCAAAATCGACACGTTGATGTCGCAGATTTATTGCTGGCCAAGGGCATCTTGACTGAGTCTTTGCTTGAGCAGGTTAAACAGCGTCAAAAACGTTTGAAGGTCAGCTGTGCTAAAGCGATTCTCGATCTGAAGCTTGCTTCGGAAGAAGAAACGCTTAAGGCCCTTGCTGAATCGGAACACCTCGAATTCCTCGACCTGGAGCATTACGAGCCTACGCCTGAATTACTTCACACTCTGCCGGTCAAACTGGTTTTTCACTATCAAGTACTTCCCATCAAGGTCGAAGATGATTGTTTGACCTTGGCCTTTGCTGAAGTGCCTTCACCCATTGAACTGGGAAATCTTCGGTTAATTCTAGGAAAACGCATCCAAGTGGCATTGGCTGCCCCAAGTCGCATACAATCCGTCATCAAGCGCAGTTTCGGTATTGGGGCCGATACCGTTGAGCAATTGAAATCTGAAAGCCAATTACCTGATGATGGGCAGGAGATTGTTTATGATGTCGGGCGGGCTCCCGATGCGCAGCTTAAAGATGGAACCATTTCGCGTTTAGTAGATCAGATTTTGGCTGAAGCATTGAAACTGCGAGCTACGGATGTTCACATCGAACCTTATCATGATTCAATTCGACTGAGATATCGAATTGATGGGGTTCTGAAGAGAGTGCCCGTCCCTGAGCAGTTGAGGCGGCTTTATGGTGCTATCGTTTCAAGGCTGAAAATTATGGCCGACTTGAATATTGCTGAAAAGCGGTTGCCTCATGACGGCCGCATCACAATGCAGACCAATGGGGAACAGTTTGATCTTCGAGTCTCCGTGATTCCCACCAAACATGGTGAAACCATATGTTTGAGGATTTTGGGAAGGGAGAGTCTGTTTTTGGATTTAACCGAGCTGGGCATGAGTGATGAACAGGAAAAGCTTTTTTCTGAAATGGTCAACCTGCCTCAGGGCCTGGTTCTGGTCACCGGGCCAACCGGAAGCGGCAAAACAACAAGTCTTTATGCCGCACTTTCACGCGCCAATGAAGATGGTCGAAAAATCATTACCATAGAAGACCCCGTCGAATATCAAATAGAAGGTGTATCACAAATACAGACTCGAGAACCGATTGGGCTTACTTTTGCCAGCGGTCTTCGTTCGATCCTGCGCCATGATCCGGATGTCGTTCTTGTCGGTGAGATTCGCGATCACACCACGGCGGAGATCGCGGTGAGAGCCGCTCAAACAGGGCATCTGGTTTTGTCCACACTCCATACGAACGATAGCGTTGGTGCTGTTACCCGTTTGCTGGGAATGGGGATGGACTCGCATTTGATCGGTTCATCCCTTGTGGCCTCCGTGGCTCAACGTCTAGCGCGGCGGATTTGCGAGCATTGCCGGTCCGAGAATGAAATATTGGATACAGATCTGCGGCAAGAAATGGCTCAAGCGCTTTCCTTGTCGGCCCGTGAAATCAAGGCTTGGAAAGGAGAAGGTTGCGAGAAATGCAGTGGCCATGGATACCGAGGCCGTATTGCCATTTACGAATTCTTCCTGATGAACGATGAATTGGCCGAATCCATAGCCATGGGAATGTCCCTAACTCAATTGAAAGAAAAAGCCCGCCGGTTTGGTTGGCGTTCATTGAGGGAAAGTGCCTTTCAAAAGATTCAAGATGGTGTCATTGGTTTAGATGAGCTCAAAAGAGTAACTTGGCGCATTCAAGGTGAGATGGGTTAAAGTGTAGACTAAGGCAAGTTCCTGCTTGTCAATCTTGGGGTGGCTTTGAGAAGCTGGGACATGGTAGTTAATCAGGAACCTAACTCTTTGGATTGCGAATTTTATCTGCAGGCTGAAAATTTCTTTTCCGCCAACAGAGGTTGTGCCCTGACTTACGATGACCTGACCTTAGCGACCCTTTACTCGGAAGTCCTCCCTCGCGACACTCAGCTTGAGACGTCTTTATCAGAAGGGCTGAACCTTCATCTTCCCATGATTTCCGCAGATATGGATACTGTCACGGAATCCAGAATGGCGATTGCGATGGCACAAAATGGTGGCATGGGCTTGATCCATTACAACATGAGCGAGAAAGATCAGCTCAGAGAGGTCTCCCGAGTCAAAAACCATGTTCACGGATTGATTCAGGACCCCATCACCGTTCATCCTGAAAAAAGTATCGCCTACGTCTTGGGTTTAATTGACCGGAAAGGTTTTACATTCAGCACGTTTCCGGTTGTTGATGAACATGGAAAGTTGGTGGGATTGTTGCCAGGTAGTGTGGTTCGATTGCGCTATTCTGATCGACTGGTCAAAGAGGCTCTGACTCCCAGAGATCAGGTTTTTACCCTGACCGAAAAAGAATTAGGAAACGATCCCATCGCGCGAGCAGACCAATTTTTTGCGGATCATCCCAGGATTGACAAACTGATGGTGGTTGATGATGCGGATCATCTCAGAGGCCTTTTCACTCTCTCTGATGTGGATCGAATTGCTCAGGAAGTCCAGGCCCAGTTTAAGCCTGCGCGGGATGAACAGTTCCGATTGATTTGCGGAGCAGCTGTTTCAGCCACTCGCAATGCATTTGGTGAGCTGGACAGCGATCGTGTCCTTGGTCATGTGACCGCACTGGTAGAAAGGGGTGTTGATGCTGTAGCTGTTTCCACAGCCCACGGTCATACGAAAGGGGTAGGGGAAGCTGTCAAACTCATACGAAAAGAGTTTCCTCATCTTCCAATTATTGCAGGCAACGTGACCAGTGGTGCGGGAGTCGAATTTCTTGCAGACTGCGGTGCCAATTGCATCAAAGTAGGTCAGGGGCCCGGAAGTATCTGCACCACGCGTATTGTCGCTGGGGTTGGTATTCCTCAAATGTCTGCTCTCTATCTGGCCCTGCAGGCAGCCAGGAAGAAAGGGGTTTCTATTTTGGCGGATGGCGGGATTACAAAATCTGGAGATATCGTGAAGGCCCTGACTCTAGCGGATGCTGTTATCTGCGGAGGACTGCTTGCTGGCTGTGCCGAAGCTCCGGGCGAAATACTTGAAATCAGCGGGAAACTCTACAAGCAATACCGCGGGATGGGCAGTTTGGCTGCCATGAAATCAGGTTCTGCTGCACGCTACGGACACAGCTCCAAGGACACCACACGGAAGGTCTCAGCCGAAGGGGTCGAGGCGTTAAAAGAGGTCTCAGGGCCGGTGGATAACGTGCTCGGGCAATTGATTGGTGGTATTCAATCAGGCATGGGTTATCTCGGAGCGCGAAGTTTGCCCGAGTTGCGCAAAAGGGCCAGATACATACGTGTAAGTCCAGCCGGGCAGCGTGAGTCAGCGACACATGACATCGTAGAGCTTAAAACTGGGGCAGGGCAATAGTTGTCATTGAACGTCTATCGGCAACTAAATGCATTCGCATTCACTGCTGATTTCTATGTGCTTCCTCCATTCCAAACGCAATGCCCGAGGATCAAATCACAGGTTTCCAGCCTGCCTCATAATCGCGTTCCCATAGTTTATCGGCTTCGGGGCTGTTCATGATTTGTTTGGTTTCTGGTGAAAAGTGGATGGTCTGACCGGTGCGATAAGCGATATTGCCCAGATGGCACATCAGTGTGCTTTTTTGACCGATTTCAATCTCCGCATTAGGTCGTTTACCTGAGCGGATGCATTCAAAGAAATTGTCTATATGTCCTTTGTCTCCGCCCTCACCTGTGTGTTTTTCTAGGGATGCGCCATCCAGATCGAACACTTCATATCCAGAACCGTTAATGGCCAGAGAGCCCTTGCTACCGTAAAAGCGGACGAAGTCATGTTTTTCCTCTCGTCTTGGGTGGCAGCTGCTACCGTCCCATGCAATCCCCTTACCACCAAAGTCATATGTTGCAATAGCCGTATCGGGAGTCTCCTGATCGTCCATGTAGTGATATCGACCTCCATTATAGGTGATCTTTTCAGCGTAATCCACATTCAGTCCCCACCTTGCCAAATCAAGAGCGTGGATGCCGTTGTTCCCGAGCTCTCCATTGCCCCAGTGCCAGTGCCAGTGCCAATTATAATGAACAAGGTTGTCTTTGTATTCCTTTCTCGGAGCCGGTCCTTGCCATAAGTCATAATTCAAATGTGGCGGAACAGGTGCTTTCTTGCCCCTCCCTATCGAGCCACGCGCGTTGTCATACCAGCAACGAGCAAAAGTGGTTTCCCCTATGACTCCCGAGTGCAGCCTTGCCATGGCTTCTCTAATTGCTGGCCAAGTCCCTGTCTCTTATACACATCTCCGAGCCCACGAGACAAGAGGCAA
>OLHY01000155.1_pt1 | contig 25794 bp, 24 predicted proteins | sample 1609411 | NCBI WGS metagenome assembly OLHY01 (sample SAMN05416817, study PRJEB24817) | seawater metagenome | isolation source: Sea water | place: Canada:Atlantic | collected 2013-07
GTTTACTTACCAAACCAGAAACAGAAAAAGCAGTACAATTTATAGAGAAAGCAGGCATGTTAAAGTCATAAGATTAATAGCGTTTTTTAGCCTTATAAAAAACAACAACAAATACGTTAAATTTTATCAAATAGATAAAAATTGAGATTATAGTACTACTTTAACAACGTGTATGTTAACTAATAGACTACAATCATGAAAAAATCTTTTTTACTAGTATCTCTACTATTTTCTTTGTTTGCTCTTGCGCAAGAACAAATTGAAACTATAGATGACATTCAATTAGAACAAATAAAACCCAATCAAATAAAAAAATATTGGTTAAAAATGATAGATAATGGGCTAGCTCAGCCTGTTTATATTCCTATTATTGTTGCTAGAGGTACTGTAGAAAAACCAGTATTAGGTCTTGCCGCTGCAATTCATGGAAATGAAGTAAATGGGGTAGCAGTTATTCAAAGAGTATTGGCAGACATTACTATAGATTCTCTGCAAGGAACCATTATAGCCATTCCAGGATTAAATGGTATTAGCTTGCCTTTACATCAAAGAAGATATATAGACAATGAAGACTTAAACAGAAATTTTCCAGGAAAAGAAAACGGAAATAGAACCCAGCAGTATGTCTGGAATATAAAAACTAAAATACTCTCAAAATTAGATTACCTCATAGACATGCACACCGCCAGTTTTGGTAGAGAAAATAGTTTGTATGTAAGAGCAGCTCTAGAAGATCCAGAAATTAAAAAAATGGCAACACTGCAAGATGCAGATATTATACTAAAAAATAAAGGAGTTCCTAGTGCTACCAAGCAAGCTACTACAACTCGTACAATGAGGGCAGAAGCAATGCTAATGGGAATACCAACCATTACCGTAGAATATGGAAACCCTCAAGTATTTCAGCCAGAAATGATAGAAAGAGGAAAGTTAGGAGTTACAAATATTATGAGTTGGCTACGCATGATTCCTCAAAAACAATCTATAGTTTCAGCCCCTATTTATTGTAAAAAATCATATTGGATTTATTTAGACCAAGGCGGTTATTTAGAACTTACAGTAGCACTCAATCAAATTGTTGAAGCACAAGAATTAATTGCCATTTTAAGAAACCCTTTTGGAGACATCATTAAAAAATATTACGCACCAGAAAAAGGCATTGTTATAGGAAAAACGAGCAATCCAATTAACATGTCTGGAGGAAGAATTATTCACTTAGGAATTATTGAAAACAACAACTAATGATTCCGGTACTTATTATATCTTTTACAGTTATTAGTGTTTTCTTTCTAGATAGATGGGAAAACAAACATATTAAAGCAATATTTAATTGGGTTCCGGCTATCTTATTAGCTTATTTAATACCTGCAGCAATTTCTATGCTTATAGGAGAAGATTTTGCAGCTGCAGACATACATCGGTTTAGCAAAACCTATTTTATACCCTTTGCTATTATTGCTGTTATGAGTAGTTTGTCTATAAATCAATTAAAATCAATTGGTTGGAAACCCATAGCTGTTTTTGTGATAGGCTCTTTTTGGATAGCTGTGTTTCCTATTATGCTAGCATTTGTATTGTTAGACACTTCTTTTGTAGCCAATTTATTAATACACCAAGAGTATTGGAAAGGGCTTCCACCAATTGTTGGAAGTTGGATAGGAGGAAGCACAAGCCAACTAGTGCTAAAAGAGTTGGTAGAATGTCCTGAAAATATTTTTTTAACAGTACTTGTCATAGACAATGTACTTGTAAATATTTGGACTATTTTAATGTTTCAGGGAATTAAAAAGACAGACAGTTTAAACCGCTTTTTTAAGATTTCTAATATAGCGATGCCTGAAAATATAGAAGAACAAAAAGGAGAAAAAATACATCCTGTATTTATATTTTTAGTACTACTTTCTAGTATTTTACTTGTAAATAACTTTATTGAGAGTTTTATTATAAAGGTAATTGCAGTATCTATTATAGGGTTGTTATTTAGCAATCTTATTAAAAAATGGAATATTAATTTTGCCCTTCGCATAGGAAGTATTTTAATCTTGTTAGTAATGGCAATTTTAGGCTTAAAATTAAAATTTAGTGCAATGGAATTTGACATTGCCTTTCTTGGGTTTTTAGTAGTTTGGTTAATTAGTCATGTGGTAATTATGCTCATAGCGGCTAAACTTTTAAATGTAAGTATTGCATGGGTTCCTATAGCTAGTATGGCAAATGTTGGTGGTATTGCAACCGCACCAGCAGTAACAGCTGCCTACGAAAAAAAATGGATGCCACATGCCATACTTTTAGCCATTCTTAGTATGGCCACCGGAACTTTATGGGGCTTATTAACCATATTTTTATTTAAAACATTTTTGCTTTAGCCAGAGGCATTGTATTGGTAAAAGAAGGTACCGTAAATTCTTTAAATAGGGTGTTCTCCCTAAAAAAAGGGAGTAAAAAATTTCACCATTTATAGGGATTGACTCAAATACCTATTTAACTTATTTTTGACACAAACGAAAACTGCTGTAATCTCCAAAAGCTTTACAGATAAAGACAACTAAAAAGTTGTGTTATCCCGAAATATATAACTGTTAACACAAGCTTTTGTTTGGATATAACACGTTACCCATAATTATATAAAAGACATTGAAAACAAAATCATTAATAGTATTTGATATTGACGGAACACTCACTGACAGTGTAACACAACACCAAAAAGCTTTCACAGAAACATTATTCGAAATTGGAGTGAGTGAAATTAATGCTGAATACAAGTCTTTTAAGCACCATACGGATAGTTTTATTGCTAAAGAAATCTATGAGGATAATCAAAATAAAACATTTTCAAAAGACAAATTTCTCCAATTTGAAAATGGCTTATCGGAAAGAATAAAGCTTATCAATTTCAACGAAATCAAGGGAGCAAAAGAGCTAGTAGATAAACTTCAAAAAGAGACTGAATTCGGTGTTTGTTATGCAACAGGCTCCTTAAGAAAACCTGCAGAACATAAACTCAAATCAATCGGAATAGAATTTAAAGAATGGCAATTAGTTGCATCAGACAATATCTACGAAAGAGAAAATATTGTTGAAAAAGCAATTAAGAACTCTTCTGAAAATTATGACGTTAAGACATTCGAAAGAATAATTTCAGTCGGTGATGGCTTATGGGATTTATTAACGGCAGAGAATTTAAAGTTGGAATTTATTGGTGTCGGAAAAAAAAACAGAGAGTTATTAATTCAAGAAGGAGCAATTACAGTACTTGAAGATTTCACTGAATTTGAGATTAAAGAAAAAACATATGGGTAACACTGTATATGGCAAATAGGGCGTTCGGTGGTTTACTAAAGGTAGGAGCTATTAACAAACACCGCCAAATCGTTGATTTGGCTTTTAAAATGAATAAGATAAAAACAAAATACAACGATTTGGCTCAGTGCAAACTTGAAAGTTCATCGCTTTCTACTGCCCTACTTGCCATATACTAAACGTTGGCAAACATTAAAAATGAACGAAAAGCAAATACTTAAATATTTCGATTTAGTAATAAAAAATATAGATGATGTCTTTGCTTTTAGTATAAATAACATCTTGTTTGAATATTTGAACCCAACATCTGAAAAAGAAAAAGAACATTTTTTTAAAATAGTTGATAAAGTAAAATATTTTGGAAAAAAGAATAAATACTTTGAGCAATTCGGAAAGAATGATGGTGGTTGGTATAAATTAACCGAGAAAGGAATAGAGTTAAAAGACTCAAAAAAAGAATATCTAAAATTTGTGAAATCGAGTAATAAAAAGCCTCTAGATTGGTATAAAATTATTGCTATTATTTTAACGATAATTTTTGGTAGCTTAAACCTTTATCAGAAGTACGATTATAATAATTTAAAAACGATTAACGAGAATATAGTTAATAACATTCTTTTAAAAAATAGTGTAAATAAAGTATTTTCCAATCCAAATAAAAAAGACAAATTCACAATTTCAATAATTGGAGAAAGTATTCTAGAAGGAGAAATGGTTTTTAAAATAACCGATTTTGAAGGAACAGAAATATTGAACGAGACATATCCTTCAAATGTTTTAATTAATGGATATATTTTTGATGAGAAATCTACAAGCAAGGAATTAGAGGAATATATTAAGAAACGAGTTTCAGAATTCTTCAAAGAAGATAATTTTTCAATTCCTGCTCTTAGCATTGATTCGAAGTTTGATTCGGATTATTCTGTCAAAAAAAATTGGACTGATATTAAGTCAGATTCATCAGCAGTCGGATTTTATTATTTGATTGGATTAGAAAATGGATGTAGAATTTCTTATTCCAAGAAACAAAAGCAAGTACTTAAATATTTTTGTTGTTGTTAATAAAAACGATTTGCCAACAATGTGTAAAAAAATTGCTTAATTCAAAAAAATAGAATGTTTTTAAAACAAAACAATATTAAATTTAAACATCGGAAAATTGCGGTTTCCAAAGCGCAACTTTTCATATTATAACACGTTATCTATAATTAAAGAAAATGCTGAATAATTATGAAGAATTGCAAAAAATGTAAAAACCCTTTCTCATCTAAATTAGTATATAAATCTTTTTGGAAAGGGTACAAAGATTTTAAATGCTTCAATTGCCAAACTAATTATCAATTTAGTTCTAAAGATAGACTTATAGGAGGCATGACTGTTGGAACATCAACATTTTTATCTGGTTTACTAATGTTTTCTCTTAATTTAGAATTGATTACTAAATTAGGATTGGGAATATTAACTTCGGCAGTTCTTTGCATTTGTTTAAGTTTATTTAGTATTAAATTTCTTGAATTTAAATCAATCAAAAAATAGACATGAAAATAACCACAAGAGATATTGCATTTTTTATGCTAGGAATTTTTACAATCTTTATAATTGAAACTTTGGTAGACTGGGAGGGGTCTAAAAAATCTTTTAAAGATGGCTACTATAAAGCAAGGGGTATTGAAGCTGTAAACTAAGCCCTATGCCACTATTTTAGTAACGAGTAAAACAAATGCTACTTACTTAGAATTAACCATGTAAGAAGAACACTAAATGTTACTATGCATGTAATACCGTTGCTTCTGTTAAGGCAGGAGTTTTAGCTACAAAATCTTCTAAAATTTTAAAGAAATTTAAGATGTGTTCTTTCTCGTTGTTTGCATTAATGGTTACAAACCTCACAAAAGTATCTTCTTTAAAAGAACCAAAACCAACTACAGTTTCTTGGTGTTCATAAAGGGCTGTGCAAAGTGCTATTGGATCAACATTTTTATAATTAAAACAAACCCCAATAGAATTGTCAAAACTATACAAGGTATAATCAGGGTTACTTCTAATATAGGCCAACGCAACGTTTGCTAAATCAAATTGTTGATCTACAATTTGCTCTAAACCTTTTGTACCAACAGATTTCCAAAGTGTCCAAAACTTTAAAGCATCATTTCTTCTACCGCACTGAAAAGAGGTTTTTCCTAAGTTAAAATCGTCTCCGTCTGTTTGATACAAATAACTTGCATCGTTGCTAAAAGAATTGTGTAAATGCTTTTTGTCATTTACTAAAATGATAGAACAGGTTAAAGGAGTTCCTAGCATTTTATGAGCATTATAGCTAAAAGAATCAGATCTTTCTATTCCATTTAATAAGTGTTTGTATTTTTTACTAAACAGAACACTACCACAATATGCGCCATCTACATGCAGCCAAATATTATATTTCTGGGTAATGTCAGCAATTGTATCTATAGGATCAAAAGCGCCTAAAACAGTGGTTCCAGCAGTTGCATTTACATAAGTAGGGATTCCGCCGTTTTTAATATCTTCTTTAATTTGTTCTTCTAGTTTTTCAGGAATCATTTTTCCTTCTGCATCTGCTGCTATATAACGAATGTTATTTCTACCAATTCCTGCAAAACTTGCATTTTTAGCATTAGAATAATGAGACTCTTTAGAAGTATAAATAATTAATGGTTTTCTCATTCCGTTTACACCACATGCTGGGTCTTTAGCATCACGCCCCATAATTAAAGCCATATAATTACTCATAGAGCCTCCTGTTGGAAACGTTCCGTTGCTTTTTTCACCGTAACCAATTAATTGGCAAGATTTTCTAATAATTTCTTGCTCTATGCCCACCTGTGGGCCTGCAACCTTATAGGTATACATGCTATTGTTTAACAAAACAGCTAATAAATCTCCTAAAACAGCTTTAGATTGTCTTCCTCCAAAAAGTTGATTAAAAAATAAATTTGTTGCTGTTTTTGGAGTAGCAACCAAAATATCACTTAATACAGATGTAAAGTCATCATCTATCATTGCATCATTACTTAAAGATAAATCTAAAGTATCATACAATTGATTTGCTTCTATTCTTTCTGCCACTGGGTGTTGTTGTTCTTCATTTATAAGAACTTCTGCAAGTTTGTTAAATAAAGCTAAATCGTTTTTTAGTGTAGACATATATTAATTTAATTTTTTTATGCGTGTTGAAGCTGTTGTATGGTAGCTCATTTCTTTGTTTATAAACCCTTTAGAATCTTCATCAAAAACTGTGCATTTTCTAATAGGTTTGGCATATAAGTGAAGAGACATGCTTTTTTTGTTTGAGATATTTTCTAAACTATGAAATCCCATAAAGTCTTTCATATAACTCACTTGGTTTGTTTTTGAAATAGATGATTTTACAGCAATTAATTCATCATTTTCATTCTTTTTATAGAGCACTTCTTTAAATTCACCGTCAATAACTTTTACCCAACATTCTTCGCCTCCATGATCGTGAATGGGTGTTTTATGACCTTCACACCAACAAATTAATATCAATTCAAAACTTTCTGTATCTATAATACAATTTCTTGTATAGCAGTCTGTTAACCAGAATGAGTAGGCGTCAAAGTCGGTAGGCTTAAATTTTGCAGAATGTATTATGTGATTGTAAGTCGTCCTCTCTCCTTCAGACAGAGCTGTAATTAAATCAGTTAAAGTTTGAAGGGTTTCTGTAGATTTTTCGGTAGAATTCAAAGTTTTCGCTTTTTTTTGTTCATTTGATGTACAAATCCAAGGTCAATCCCTAAATCTAAATTAAATGGGTGAGTTCTATAAATCACCAATAACACAAATATAGTCATTTTTATAGTTTTTATGGTGTTTTTACAGCGTTTTTATATAAAAATGATCATATTTTGGCATTTTTTTGACGATTTCTCAAAATCTAAAAATCTCAAAATATTGAATTTCTTCAATTTTTAAGCTCATAAATTATAGGTATCTTTCGCAACAAATTACAGTATATGAACATTACGCCTAAAAAGATTAATAGATTTATGTTATTTAAATTGCCACTTGCCTATTTAGGTGGGGTTCGAGTAGCTTCTATAGAAAAAGAGACTGCCATTGTAAATATTAGACATAAATGGCTAAATCAAAACCCTTTTAAATCTATGTTTTGGGCAGCACAAGGCATGGCGGCAGAAATGGCTACAGGGGTATTGGTAATGAGAGGCATAGAAAATATTGGAAAAAAAGTATCTATGTTGGTCATTAACCAGCGAGGTAATTTTACCAAAAAAGCTACAGGTAAGATTAGATTTGAGTGCCACCACGGTGGTTTGGTAGCCAATGCTTTAGAAGAATCTAACAAAACTGGAGAGGGTAGAGTAATTACCATGAAGGCAGAAGGCTTTAATACAGAAGGGGTGTCTGTATGTAATTTTCACTTTGAGTGGAGTTTAAAAGTGAAGCAATAAATAGCTTTTTGTTATTTTTCTGTTTCCTTAATAGTACTAACAAAATCTGCTAGTTTCTTACCATAGTAGGACTGCTGTACTTTTTCAGATAATGAATTATTAATACTATCTAAGTACTTTATATTGGCGTTTACCAACTCTGTAAGGGTTATATAAGCAGCAGCTTCTGTATCTGCATGGTTTAATGCAAAATTAATGGTGTAGATGTATTTTTTTAAGCGCTGTTTTTCTGCTTGTTTTCTTAAAGATTGAGAGGTCTCTAAATCATTGTCTTTTTGTGCTTGCAAGTTGGCCGCTAATAAGTCTAATTGTTTTCCTTGAAACTTTTTAGCCACTTCTTTATAGTCTTCTAATATTTTTTGGTTGCTAGACCCTTTAATTAGGGGAGCTACTCCAAATTTTTCTATTTGGTCGTTTATAGTAATGGTTCCTTCTTCACCAAAGAAAGAAAGGGTACTTTGGTTTTGGTCTAAATTTAAAAAATACATTTCTGAAGAAGTTATGTTGTCTGTAAGTGTAAAAGTGTCTTCTCCAAACAAACGAATAGAATCTACAGAAACTACCACTGTATCTCTCATTTTTTGTAGGTATAACGTTCCTTTCTTTAACCCTTTAATTTTTCCTTGCACTACCATATTGCCAAGTTCTTTTTCTTGAGAACAAGCTACAATTAAGAGCAACAAACAAACCACCAATACTTTCTTCATAATGTCATAAAACTTTAGGCTGCAAATATGCAGATTTCTATTTAAACTGGCGCAGCTAATTCTAATAAAATAGTACAGCCAATGGCAGCTATGGTTCCAATAGCATAGCCAAAAACAGCCAACAATACACCCACAGTAGCCAACGATGGATGAAAAGCAGAAGCTACAATAGGAGCAGAGGCGGCACCACCCACATTGGCTTGGCTACCAACTGCTAAAAAGAAAAAGGGTGCTTTAATAAGTTTTGCCACCAGTATTAATAACCCTGCATGTATTGTCATCCAGACAATACCAATAACAATTAAGCCCCAGTTATCAAAAATCATGGTTAGATCCATTTTCATTCCAATAGTGGCAACAAGCATATATATAAAGATGCTTCCAATTTTACTAGCTCCGGCACCCTCATAATTTTTTGCTTTGGTATGCGATAATAAGATGGCAATAATAGTAGAAATACTTACCAGCCAGAAAAATTGAGATCCTAAGAAAGTAAAGATGTTTTTTGCTATTTCAGAATTAATACCAGCAACTACTTCATTAAAAAAAGCAGCTAGATAACCTGCAGCAAAGTGGCCAAAACCAACGGTTCCAAAGGCAATGGCTAGAATAATCATATAATCTGTGAGTGTTGGGTTCTTTTTTATTTTTTGAGTAAAAGAAATTACTTTTTCTTTTAATTCTTCTATGGCAGAGGTGTCTGCTTTAAGCCATTTGTTAATAGCATCTTTTTTTCCAATACTTATAAGTAAAATAGCCATCCAAACGTTGGCAACAACAATGTCTACAAAGATCATACCTCCGTATTTTGCCGGATTGTATTTGTAAATTTCTAACATAGCAGTTTGGTTGGCACCTCCACCAATCCAACTTCCGGCCAGGGTAGAAAGACCTCGCCAAACAGCATCAAAATCTGCACCTCCAACGGTTTCTGGAGATACTAGAGAAATTAATAAGATGGCAATAGGCCCACCTATAATAATACCCACAGTACCAGTAAAAAACATAATTAATGCTTTAGAACCCAAATTAAAAATGGCCTTTAAATCTATGCTTAATGTCATTAATACTAGGGCGGCAGGTAGTAAGAACCTACTGGCAACATAGTATAATTGAGAACTTCCTTTTACAACTTCTCCACTAGCATTGGTAGTTTCCCAAGCTGGCGCGATAGCACCAATAGTGGTAAATATAGCTGGTATAAAATAGGCCATAAATAAGCCAGGTACTACTTTATAAAACTGATGCCAAAAGCCACTTGTTTTAGATTCTGTATAAAATACAAACCCCAATGAAATCATTAGAATTCCAAATACTATTGCATCGTTGGTAAAGAGTGGTTGTCCCATAATTTTGATTTTAGCTAAAGTACTAAAATAGCAGCATAAAAAAAGCGAAGTTTTTCAACTTCGCTTTAAGTATTAAAACTTCTGCACTTCTTTAAAAGGAGAAATACGAATAGTTTCTAATGTTGTTTTATACGCCTTCCAATCTGTCTCAAAAAACGCATTAGTTTGGCTTATGGCTGTCTCTAATGCCTTTTTGTATTGGCTAATTAATTGTTTTTCAGTAGTTGTTAAATGACCAAACCTACTCCCTACATATCTTCTTGCAGAAGAGTAACGTCTGCTTACGGTTACTTCTGGGTTTCTAGTAATTCCTTGGCGTTTGTCTACACTTCCTATATATACAGCAATAAGCTTGTCTATTTTTGTGATGATGTCTTTAGACGCTTTTATTTGATCTTTGTAGTTCTTTTTGTCTTCTTTAGTAAGATCTTTCTTAAATGCAGTAGCCGTATTTTTACTTTCTACCAATTGTTTTACAACATCTGCCATTAATTGCTGATCTTTTTCCATGTCTTTGCTGGCATTGTAGATTTCTGTAATGGCTTCTGTAGACATCTCTAATCTTGGATCAAACTCAACTTTTATGCTGCTTTCTGAAGTTTGATCTCCAAAAGACATTTTTAAATTATAGGTACCAGGTTTTACAGAAACACCTCTAGGCTCATTGGTTCTTTTTCTTATTTTTCTAGAAGGTCTGTCTGCACCTTTTTCGTTCATAGACCAATAAATTCTATGAATTCCGTTCTCTTTTGGTGCTTTTTGGTGTAAGGTTCTAATTAAACGCGCACCCTCAAAAATCTCTAATTTTATAGAATCAAATTTTACCTCAGAAGCTAGCTCTTTTTTAACAATAGGTGCCTCCATTTTTTTAGTCCCTTTTCGTTTCTTTTTTCTTGCAGTCTCCTTTTCTTTCTTCTCTTCTTTAGCGGCTGCTGGTCTGTTTATATAATATGAAATCATGGCTCCAGAACGTTTGTTTTCGCCATTAAATAAAGCATCTCCACCAAACCTACTTCCTGTAGGTTGTTGATAAGCTGCCTGATAGGCTGTTGGAGGTGCAAATAACTGTAGGTTTTTAGTAAGTACATTACCGTTAGCCATAGCACGAAGCGGTCTAATATCATCTAAAACCCATGCTGCTCTACCAAAAGTACCAATTACTAAATCATGTTCTCTAGGTTGTATTACCAAATCTTTTGTAGAAACTGTTGGAAAACCAGCAGTCCATTTCATCCATTGGTTTCCGGCATTTAAAGAGATATACAAACCATCATCTGTTCCTAAGAACAGTAAATTAGCGTTCATAGGATCTTCAACAATACTTAAGGTGTAGCTTTTTACGTCATTTTCATCAACAATACGAGACCAGGTAGTACCGTAATCTTTTGTTCTGTAAGCATAAGGTGTAAAGTTAAAACGCCTGTAATCATTGGCAATTAATAAGGCTTCTCCTTTGTTTTTGTTGGAAGCTTTTATTTGTGCTATCCAACTACCTGCGGGTAATCCTGGAATATTAGCACTAACATCTGTCCAACTTTCGCCACCATTTCTAGTCATATGAACTCTACCGTCATCTGAACCAGTCCACAGCATATTTTGTTCAACCTCAGAAGGTTCTATCACTAAAATAGTGGTGTGGTTTTCTGCACCAGTAGCATCCATAGTTAAACCACCACTTTCTCCTTGTTTTTGTTTTTCTTTATCGTTGGTAGTTAAATCATCAGATATAATAGTCCAGGTAAGCCCTTTGTCTGTAGATTTATGCACAAACTGGCTTCCAAAATACAAGGTGCTAGTATCAAAAGGATCCATATTTATGGCAGAATTCCAGTTAAAACGAAGGGCCACATTAGGGTCTGGGTGTGTAGGTTTTACAGAATAATTATTTCCTGTGATATGGTCATATCTCACCACAGAACCCTGCTGGCTCATAGACCATCCGTAACGAGAATCGTCTTTGTCTGGCACCACATCAAAACCGTCTCCAAAACTAATTTCTTGCCAATATGAATTTCTAATTCCTTGAGCTTTCCATACATATGCCGGACCTCTCCAAGAACCATTATCTTGCATTCCGCCATATACATTGTACGGATATTCATTATCTACATTAATATGATAAAATTGCGCCACAGGTAAATTTCCAATAAAACGCCAAGTTGCCCCTTTGTCTTTTGTGATGTTCATACCTCCATCATTTCCATCTATCATAAAAGAACCATCTTCTGGGTGAATCCACCATGCGTGATGATCTGGATGCACACCATTTGAAACTCCATAGGCAGGCATTAATTCTTTAAAGTTTTTTCCACCATCATCAGAAACATTAATATAGGTAAATACAGAATAAATTCTGTTTTCATTTTGAGGGTCTACATAAATTTCTGAATAATAAAAAGGCCTGTTCCCAATGCCCGGTTTATCATTAATTTTTTTCCAATTAAATCCGCCATCTTCACTTTTGTAGAGTGCATTCTTTTTTGCTTCTACCAAGGCATAAATAACATTTGGATTGCTTCTTGAAATAGCAACTCCAATTCTTCCCAGTTCTCCTTTAGGAAAGCCTTCTTTTTCAGTCATTTTTTTCCAAGTATCGCCACCATCGTGGGTAATAAATAAGCCACTGCCTTCACCACCAGATTTAAAAAACCAAGGATCGCGTTTGTGTTCCCACATGGCAGCAATTAATTTGTTTGGATTTGAAGGATCCATCACCAAGTCTGCAACACCAGTTTTAATATTCTTATACAGTATCTGTTTCCATGTTTTTCCACCATCTATGGTTTTGTAAACACCTCTTTCTTTGTGTTCTCCCCAAGGAGATCCAATAGCGCCCACATATACCGTATTAGGATTGGTTGGATCTATAATAATTCTATGAATATGACGGGTTTTTTGAAGCCCCATGGCCATCCAGTTTTTACCACCATCTAAAGATTTATAAATACCATACCCACCATTTAAACTATTTCTTGGATTTCCTTCACCAGTTCCTGCCCAAATAACACTTGGGTTAGATTGTTGAATAGCTACTGCACCAATAGAGGCAGTTATTTCTTTGTCAAAAATTGGGTCCCATTTAATTCCTCCAGAAGTAGATTTCCATAGGCCTCCAGAAGCAGTACCTACGTACATAATATCTGGATTTGAATTTACAACATCTATAGACGTTACTCGACCACTCATACCACCAGGGCCAATGTTTCTTGGGGTCATGTTTTTAACCAAATCCATCGAGAATTCTTGAGAGAAAAGAGAAAATGAGGCTACTAAAAATAGCACAGTGAAGATTTTTTTCATCGGTAAAGGTTTAATTGATTCTTTATAATTTAAAGGTACGAGTTCTGATTTTTAAAAAATCTTAAAAAAATGTTAATGGAGTCTTTCTCAGTAAGAAAAGAGAACTAGCTAGTCTTCTTTATTTTTAGGTGTTCTTTTGGCGTTTTTTAGACTTTGCATTAAGATCCATTCTATTTGACCATTGGTAGATCTAAATTCATCTGAGGCCCATTTTTCAATAGATTTTAGCGTCTCCTCGTTGAGTCTTAAAGCGAAGGCTTTTTTCTTTGCCATGAGTTAGTTGGTTACAAATGCTGTAATAACAGCGATTAATTCTTTTGAAATGGGATACTCTGATGAATAATAAGAAGATAGATTATCTTCTTCTTTTTGAATATCTTTTAAAACATGATTCATATTTTCTATAAATATGGATTCTATATTTTTATTGCTAATGTGCAAGGGTTTGGCATCTTCTATAGGTACCTGAATGTCTTTTGTGCCATTAACAATTAAGACAGGCATGTTTAATTTTTTAAGTTCTTCTTTTGGATTGTATTGCATCCAGCTTAGAAAAAAAGGAAGATTTTGTTTAGAAAATATAGTAGCTAAAAAAGGATGTACTTCTTTAACATCTCCTGTTTTTTTTAATTCTTTAAAATAGCTGGTTGCAGTTTCTGCAAGTTCTGCACTTTGTTTGCTAAGTTGTTTAGAGATTGTAATATCTATAGGATCTGGAGTTCCTGCTAAAGAAATATACCCATCAATTTTTTCACTTGCAAGCATGGCTACTAATGAGCCCTGGCTATGACCTACAAGAATAATTTTTGAAAACCGTTGATCTTCTTTAAAATAATTGACGACTTTTTTTGCATCATTGGCAAAGTCATCAAAAAGTGTTTCTTTTAAGAATTTAAAATTCTTTTTATTTGAGGTTCTTTTATCATAGCTAAAAAAAGCAATCTCGTTTTTATTTATTGCCTCTCTAAATTGTTGAATATAGTTGGCCTTTACCATAGTACCTTGGTTTCCATTTCTGTCTACATTTCCAGAACCGTGAATCCAAATTAATAATGGGCTGTTTTTCTTAGAATAGGAGAGTGTGCCTGGCAATTCTATAGTGTCATTTTTTATCAAAATTTCTTCAGTAGTTATCTGAGCAGATACTAGAGCAATACTAAATAGGTGTATAAAAAATAGTTGTACAATAACTCGCATACTAGGCTTCGTTTATAATTTTCTCTTGATAGTTTTCTAACACTTTACTAGCCTCAGATTTCTTTTGAGTACCTATCAATAATAGTTTTCCGTTTTTTAACTTAAGTTGAATGCCAATATCTCCAGAAATAGTAACAGATTTTCCTTTTTTACCCCATAATGAGCCTCCTTTTATTCCCCAACCACCATAGTCTCCAATAGGATCATAATTTCTTATGATGGCTGAATTTATTTCAGACCAACCAATTGTTTTGATTGAAAAATGAACAGGAAAAAATTGATAATGAATTCCTTTTTCATCTATTCTTGTGCTTAGCTTAAAAAAGAAAATAAAACCAATAGAAACTGAAATAGCTACCAAGGTTAAGATAAATTCATTGCTAGACATGGTACTATCTTCTGCAAGATATTCTTTCGTAATAATTAGCAAAGGAGCAATCACACTAATCGCTAAAAGTACTAGTAGCCATGTTTGTGTAAACCGTTGTTCTTCTTTAAAAATTCTCATTTGCTACTTGTCTATCGTTTAAATAATTAATGATTTAGTGTTCCTGTATTTAATACTGGAGATGCTTCTTTATCTCCACATAAAATAACCATTAGATTACTTACCATAGCAGCTTTTCTATCTTCATCTAAATTCACAATTTGTTTTTTGCTAAGTTCTTCTAAAGCCATTTCTACCATGCTTACTGCTCCTTCAACAATTTTATGTCTTGCTGCAACAATAGCGGTAGCTTGTTGTCTTTTTAACATAGCATTTGCTATTTCTTGCGCATAGGCTAGATATCCAATTCTAGCTTCTAGCACTTCTATTCCTGCAATAGATAGACGTTCTTCTATTTCTTTTTCTAGTGCTTCACTTACTTCATTAACACTAGAGCGCAGGGTAATATCTTCTTCATGTCCTTCATCTGCAAAATTATCATACGGATACATGCTAGCTAATTTTCTTACTGCTGCATCTGTTTGAACTCTTACAAAATTCTCAAAATTATCTACATCAAAAGCAGCTTTGTAGGTATTAGTAACTCTCCATACTAGGATTGTGCTAATCATAATAGGATTTCCAAGCTTGTCGTTTACTTTTAGACGTTCACTATCAAAGTTACTAGCTCTTAACGAGATTGCTTTTTTTCTAAACAATGGGTTTGCCCAATAGAGGCCATTCTGTTTTATAGTACCTACATACTTACCAAATAGTAAAACAACTTTTGAGGTGTTTGGATTCACTAAAATAAAACCAAAAAAACCAAAAAATCCAACAATACTAGAAAGTAGATAGAATCCGTTTTCTTCACTTATACACATAACAATGCCTAAAATGAACAATGCAATTGTAATGGCTACCATTAGATACCCATTGGCAGGTTTGATAATTTTTTCTGAATCCATATATTTTTATTTAAAATGATATTAAAATGATATCATAAATATAGGTATAATTTTTTGATATTTTCAAATTTTTCAGACACTATTTTTTCTACCTTCGCATAAATACAAAACAAAAAATATTATGAGACATTATTTGATCTTCTTTTTTTTATGTGTTGGAATATCTTCATATGCTACTAAAAACATCCCAGTATGGGGTCAAACTGGTCATAGGGTTGTTGGTGAAATAGCCTACAGTCATCTTACAAAAAAAGCCAAAAAAAATTTAGAGAAATTGCTCAAAGGAGAAGGTTTGGCAATTATTTCTACCTATGCAGATGAAATTAAATCTGATAACGCCTATAGAAAGTTTAGTGCGTGGCATTATGTAAACTTTAAAGAAGGAGAGGCCTATGAAACAGGAGATAAAAATCCAAAAGGAGATCTAATTCAAGGAATTAAAGAATGTCAAAAAATTATTTCCAATCCTGCTTCTAGTGAAGAAGATAAGGTGTTTTATGTAAAGTTGTTAGTGCACTTAATAGGAGATTTACATCAGCCTTTGCATATTGGTAGGGCAGAAGATAAAGGTGGAAACGCTATAAAAGTAAAATGGTTTAGAGGAAAGACAAACTTACACTCTGTATGGGATACAAAAATGATTGAATCTTTTAATATGACTTATACCGAATTGTCTTCTAATTTGAATTATTTTTCTAAAAATCAAAAAGAAGCAATTCAAAAAGGATCTGTCTTAGATTGGGTAAATGAAACTAGAGTTATTACCATGAAAGTTTATGAATCTGCAGAGATTAATGACAACTTGAGTTACAGATATATGTACGATCATTTTTCTACAGTAAAATCTCAATTAAAAAAAGGAGGCCTTCGCTTGGCAAAAGTATTAAACGAGTTGTTTGGATAAAAGGCAGTAAGAAAGAGTAATAAAGATACTTTATGTTCTTATTCTGAAACTTTTAGTCTGGCTACTGCTTTTACAGAGATGTCTGCATATCTTTTATCCTTATATTTTAAATATCCGGTAATAGCAATCATAGCAGCGTTGTCTGTGGTGTATTCAAATTTTGGTATATAGGTAGTCCATCCCCAGTGTTTTTGTGCCAGTTGTAATCTTTTTCTAATTTCAGAATTTGCAGAAACTCCACCTGCAATGGCAATATGTTTAATACCAGTTTGTTGTACAGTGTTTTTTAATTTTTCTAGTAAAATTTCAACAATGGTATGCTGTATGGAGGCACAGATATCGTATAAATTCTCTTCAATGAACGCTGGGTTTTCTTTTAGGTTTTTTTGAATAAAATAAAGAATTCCTGTTTTTAAACCGCTAAAACTAAAGTCTAAATCTCCTACTTTTGGTTTTGTAAATGAAAACTTTTTAGGATTTCCTAATTGAGCATACTTGTCAACTAATGGACCACCTGGATAGGGTAATCCTAATATTTTAGCAGATTTATCAAAGGCTTCGCCAACCGCATCATCTATAGTTTCTCCTAAAACTTCAAACTTAAAATGATTAGAAACTTTCACAATTTGTGTATGACCTCCACTAATGGTGAGGCAAACAAATGGAAAAGGAGGAAAGGCAGTATCTTTTTCTTTTATAAAATGAGCTAGAATATGCGCCTGCATATGATTTACATCTATTAAAGGGATATCTAAACCCAAAGCCAACGATTTAGCAAATGAAGTACCAACTAGTAAAGATCCCATTAGACCCGGTCCTTTTGTAAAAGAAATGGCATGTAAGTCTTCTTTAGTGATACCAGCTTGTTCAATTGCTTGTTGTACTACTGGTACTATATGTTGTTGATGAGCTCTAGAAGCTAGTTCAGGAACAACACCCCCATATTTAGCATGTATTTCTTGATTGGCAACAATATTACTTAAGACCTCACCATCGCAAATAACTGCAGCACTGGTATCGTCACAAGAAGATTCTATTCCTAGTATGTATGTCTTTTTTGTTGCCATAAAAATGATGTCACAAAATTAACTATTATTACATTGTCTATTTCTTTTTAAAAGAGAAATTTATTAGTTTATTAATTTTATCGTTCTTTGTATAGAAAGGGGCTATTTTTGCACTTACTCTAAAATAAGGAAACACATATAATATAAAACAAATCAAAAAATTCGGAAAAATACTGTTAAAGTGGTTGAAGTACCTTGTGCTATTCTTGGTATTTCTTGTCATTTTTTTCTCTATTCCGTCTGTACAAACAAACCTGGCAAGTATTGTAACAGACAATTTAAATGAAGAGTACGGAACCAATCTAGAGATTAAAAAAGTAGACCTTTCATTGCTAGGTTCAGTTTCTCTAAAAGGTATAGAGATAAGAGATCATCATCTAGACACTCTAATTTTTGTAGATAGATTAAGAACTTCATTGCTAGATGCTAAAAGAATTTTAGAAAATAATATTCAACTAAACAATACTTCATTAAAAGGAGTACATGTCTATGTTAAAAACTATAAAGGTGAAGAAATAGACAACTTAACTCTTTTTGTAGAGAAGTTTGAAGATAACAACCCTAAAGACTCAATCTCTAGTCCTTTTCAGATTCGCTCATCAGATATTTATTTTGAAGATATAAATTATAAGCAAATAAACGAAAACAAAGCTGTTCCGTTAGATTTTGCTGCCTATAATGGAGGTGGTAGTTTACAAGATTTTTCTGTTGTAGGGCCTAATGTTGCTTTAAAGATTAGAGGACTTTATTTTACAGACAATAGAGGTCTAGAAATAACCAATCTAACTACAGATTTTACGTATACTAAGACTCAAATGAAGTTTTACAATACACTTCTTCAAACAAGGTACTCAACAATTAGCGCAGAAATAGATTTTAATTATGATAGAAAAAACTTAAGTAAGTTTAATGAATTGGTGTATATAGATGCCAATTTTAAGAACAGTTATTTGTCTACCAAAGATTTAAGAAAACTCTATAAAGAGATTAAAGGAAACGATGTTTTAAGGTTTAATACTACTTTAAAAGGTTCTTTAAATAATTTTTCTTTAGAGCGCTTACAACTAAATTCTGATAAAGGAATAAAAATTATTGGTGATCTAAACTTTATTAATGCTGTACAGCAAGAGGAGTTTTTTTTAACAGCCAATTTAGAAGACTTTTCTGCAGATTATTTTAAGTTAAAAAATATGCTTCCCAACCTTTTGGAGAAAAATTTGCCAATAGAATTAAGTAAACTTGGTGAGTTTTCACTCTCTGGATTTACCAAAATAACACCCAGTTCTATTGAGGCAACCTTAGATATTAACTCTGAGATAGGAGATGTAGTTGCAGATTTAGAATTAAAAAACTTTAATAGTATAGATGAGTCAATCTATACAGGAGAGGTGGTCTTAGATAGGTTTAATTTGGGAAGGTTTTTTGAAGATAGTTCATTTGGTAACATTTCTTTTGAAGGAGAGGTAGATGGTAAAGGATTTCGAATAGAAAATATTAATACCAAGCTTGTAGGCCAAATCTCTCAGATAGAATTTAATGAGTACAACTATAAAGACATTAGTGTTAATGGGTTGTATCAAAATAATTTATTTAACGGAAAGTTAGCCTCTACAGATGTTAATTTAAACGGAACTTTTGAAGGCTTGGCAGATTTATCTGAAGAGATTAATAAATTTGACTTTAAGGCTACGATTAATTATGCAAATTTAAGAGCGCTGAATCTTTACGATAGAGATAGTATTTCTGAGCTTAAAGGGTTAATAGATTTAGATTTAACTGGAGATAAGATAGACAATATTGTAGGGATTGCAAATTTTAAAAACATCATGTATACAAATGAAAAAGACAGTTATTCATTTAAGCAGTTTTTAATTTTCTCTACGGTAAAAGAAAATATTAGACAAATTAGAATAGATTCTGAAGATATTATTAAAGGAGAATTAATTGGAGATTTTAAGTTTGAACAAATGTTGCCTCTTGCACAAAATGCCTTAGGAAGTATCTATTCAAATTATACCCCGTTTAAAGTGTCGCCAGATCAATTTTTAAAATTTGACTTTGTGATTTACAATCAAATAGTTGATGTGTTTTTTCCACAAATATCAGTTGCCGCAAACACTAAAATTAATGGAAATATAAAAGCAAATAAAAATCAATTAAAACTAAAGGTCACTTCACCTAAGATTGTGGCCTACGGAACTATTATAGATTCATTATCGTTAGATACAGACACTAAAAGAAGCTTATATGATACTTCTTTTAGTGCAGCAAGTATAGAAACACCCTATTATACTTTGTCAAAATTATTGCTTTTCAATAAAACTGTGAACGATACGCTGTTTTTTAAATCAACCTTTAAAGGAGGTCTTTCAGAAAAAGAAAAATTTAATTTAGATTTTTACTACACAATTAATGAAGATAAAAAATCTGTGGTAGGAATAGAAAAATCAACGTTTAATTATCTTGGAAATATATGGGACCTAAACCCCAAAAATAATACAGATAATAAGCTTCTTTTTAATTTAAAGACCAATGAGTATGTCTTTTCGCCATTTACTTTACAATCTAAAGAGCAAGAAATTAATTTTAAAGGAATTATAAGAGATTCTACTTATAAAGAATTAGATGTAGATTTTACAAACGTATATTTAAAAAGTTTTTTACCAGAAATAGATAGCTTAAAATTACGAGGACAATTAGATGGTATCATAAACATATCTCAAGTAGACGGCATCTATGGGCCTAAAGGGAATTTATCAGTTAAGAATTTTGAAATCAATAATTTTAAACAAGGTGATTTAGAATTAAATATAGAAGGTGAAAGTTCTTATAAAAAATATGATGTTAATTTTTCTTTAGAAAGAGAAAAAGTAAAAAGTATTTCAGCAATAGGTTCACTAGATTTTTCTGAAACAAGACCAAAAATTGATGTAGCTGTATACCTAGAAGAATTTGAGTTAGATGCTTTTAGCCCATTAGGTGAAAATGTTTTATCTAAAATAAGAGGTATTGCAACAGGTGATTTTACCTTAAAGGGTTTTTTGAGAAACCCAGATATGGACGGTGAATTGGTCTTAGAAAATGCTGGATTACAATTTCCTTATTTAAACACAGATTATAATTTTGGAGGTGATGCAAGTGTAGGCCTAAAAGGGCAATCATTTGAATTTAGAAACATAAATTTAGTAGATACTAAGTACCAATCTACAGGGTTTTTAGAAGGTGTCATAACACATCAAAATTTTGATTTATGGTCTTTAAATATAGATATTTTAACTCCTAACTTATTAATATTAGATACCAAAAATTCTGATGAAGCCTTGTATTACGGAACCGGTTTTATTCAAGGAAATGCTAGTATTACTGGCTTAACCAATAATATCACTATAGATGTAAATGCAAAGACAATGCCCAATACCAACTTTGTAATTCCGTTAAAAGATATTGCCTCTATAGATACTTACAGACTTATTCATTTTAAATCAGAAAAAACAGTAGAAGAATTACAAGAAAAATTAGCAATAGATGCTATTGAAGGTGTTTCTTTAAACATAGATTTGGAAGTTACAAAAGATGCGAAGGCACAGATAGTAATAGATGAAATAAACGGAAGTGAGCTTAGTGGAAGAGGTTTAGGCGATTTAAGAATAGAAATTAACACTAACGGTAAGTTTGCTATGTTTGGAGATTATACCATAGATAATGGAATCTATAATTTTAAATATGGAGGACTAATAAACAAACCATTCTCTATTTTAAAAGGAGGAACTATTTCTTGGAGTGGTAACCCTTATGAAGCTAATTTAAATGTAACAGCCGTTTATACAACCAATGCAAATCCAGCAGTTTTACTCGAGAATTTTAATACCAATAGAAAAATACCTGTAGATTTAATTACCAATATTTCTGGGAGCTTGTTTAATTCCAAACAAGATTTTGATATAGAAATTCAAAACTCAAATTCTACGATAGCTTCAGAATTAAATTTTGTACTAAATGATAATGATGTTAACTCAAAAATGCGTCAGTTTTTAACCCTACTTGCAGCCGGAACTTTTGCAAACCCTAATGGAGGAAATATTAATGGAAGTGAATTATTAACAGGAACAACCTCTAATGCTATTGGTTCTATTCTTTCAGATATTATAAGTAGTAATAAAGTGAGATTAGATGTTGGATACTCTACCGGAGGAGTTCAAAGCCCTCAAGATGATATTATTACAGACGATCAGTTTGATGTTTCTTTAACCACTCAAATCAGTAAAAATGTTATTGTAAATGGTAAGGTAGGGGTTCCAGTAGGCGCTCAAACACAATCTAGTGTAGTTGGAGAAGTAAAAGTTGAAGTATTGTTAAATGAAGCAGGAAACTTTAGAAGTGTTATTTTTAACAGACAAAATGAAATTCAGTATTCTGCACAAGAAGAAGGGTATACACAAGGTATAGGTTTATCATATCAGGTAAACTTTAATTCATTATCAGATTTATTAAAAAAGATTGGTTTAAAAAAGAATAAAAAGAGTGAGAAAAAAGTGATTCAAAAGAAAGATTCTTTAGGTTCAGTTCATCAAGGCCTTTTAAACTTTAAGAAAAATAATTGATTGAGTTTTTTAATGGATTACTTTAATAGAAATAGGTTCTTTAAAATTGGTTATACAAATACATTTTTTACGCCATTTTTACTGGTAAAGTAACCGAAATCGATTTCGTTTTTTTTTTATTTAAACTAATTTTTAATAAGTATTTTTACATTCGTATTATGGGAAAAATTAAGAAAATAGCTGTAATGACATCTGGAGGAGATTCTCCTGGTATGAATGCTGCAATTCGTTCAGTGGTAAGGACTTGTGCTTATTACAAAACAGAATGTATTGGAGTTTATAGAGGCTATCAAGGAATGATAGAAGGAGATTTCACAACATTAACAGCTCGGAATGTAAATAATATCATCAACAAAGGTGGTACCATACTTAAATCTGCAAGATCAGATGAGTTTAGAACCCCAGAGGGTAGAAAAAAAGCGCATGAGCAACTAAAAGAACATAATATTGATGGGCTTGTTGTTATTGGTGGTGATGGTTCTTTTACAGGAGGTGTTATTTTTAACAAAGAACATAACTTTCCTGTTATTGGAATTCCTGGAACCATAGACAATGATATTTTTGGTACTTCTCATACCATAGGGTACGATACAGCTTTAAATACAGCTGTTGAAGCTATTGATAAAATTAGAGATACAGCTTCTTCTCATAACAGACTGTTTTTTGTAGAAGTGATGGGTAGAGATGCTGGTTTTATAGCATTAAATGCAGGTGTTGGTGCAGGAGCAGAAGAGATTTTAATTCCTGAAGAGAACCTAGGTTTAGAAAGATTGCTTGAATCTTTATTAAAAAGTAGAAGATCAGGAAAATCATCAAGTATTGTTGTGGTAGCTGAAGGAGATAAGTCTGGGAAAAATGTATTTGAGCTGGCTAAATATGTAGAAGATAATATGCCCGAGTATGATGTAAGAGTTTCTGTTTTAGGACATATGCAACGAGGAGGTTCTCCATCTTGCTTTGACAGAGTTTTAGCAAGTAGGCTTGGTGTAAAAGCAGTAGAGATTTTAATAGACAATAAAACCAATCTCATGGTTGGTCTTAAAAATAACATAGTAATAACCACAGATTTAGAAGAAGCAATTACAGGTGGGCATGAAATAAATAAAGAACTTTTAAGAGTTTCGGACATCATGTCTACATAATTACAAACAATTAAATAAAAAAAATGATTAAAGTAGGAATTAACGGTTTTGGTAGAATAGGAAGATTGGCATTTAGATCTGCAGTAAACAGACCCAATATAAAAATTGTTGGAATTAATGATTTACTAGATGTAGAATATCTTGCATACATGCTAAAATATGATTCTGTTCACGGACAGTTTGATGGAGAAGTAGAGGTTAAAGATGGAAAATTAGTAGTAAATGGAAATGCCATTAGAATTACAGCAGAAAGAGATCCTGCAAATTTAAAATGGGATGAAGTTGATGCAGAATATGTAATTGAGTCTACAGGTTTTTTCTTAACAGAAGAAACAGCTGGGAAACACTTAGAGGCTGGAGCTAAAAAAGTAGTCTTATCTGCACCATCTAAAGATCATACACCAATGTTTGTAATGGGTGTAAACAATACTGAATTAAAAGCAGATCAAAAGATTTTTTCTAACGCATCTTGTACAACCAACTGTTTAGCACCAATCACAAAAGTATTGAATGATAACTTTGGTATTGTTGAAGGTTTAATGACAACAGTACATGCAGCAACTGCAACTCAAAAAACAGTTGATGGTCCTTCTATGAAAGATTGGAGAGGTGGTCGATCTGCAATTCATAATATTATTCCATCATCTACTGGAGCTGCAAAAGCAGTAGGAAAAGTAATACCTGCAATGAATGGAAAATTAACAGGGATGGCTTTTAGAGTGCCAACTATGGATGTTTCCGTAGTAGATTTAACAGTAAAATTAGAAAAACCAGCTTCTTATAAAGAGATTTGTGCAGCTATGAAAGCAGCTTCAGAAAGTGGGCCAATGAAAGGGGTTCTTGGATATACAGAAGATTTAATTGTTTCTCAAGATTTTGTAGGAGATACCCGTACATCTATTTTTGATGCTAATGCAGGAATCGCTTTAAACGATAACTTTGTAAAAGTGGTTTCTTGGTATGACAATGAAATAGGGTATTCAACTAAGATTGTAGATTTAATAGAATATGCAGCTACTTTGTAAAAAACACAAAACAAGCTTACACTCATAAAAAAAGGCTGTCTTTATAAAGACAGCCTTTTTTTTATTTAATAGCAATCATACTAATTTCTACATGTACATATTTGGGTAAATTGGCAACCTCAACGGTTTCTCTAGCAGGGGCAGTTTCTTCATTAAAATAGCGCCCATACACGGCATTAATTTTAGAAAAATTAGCCATGTCTGAAATAAAAATAGAGGCTTTTACCACATTCTCAAAAGTCATATCAGCAGCTTCTAAAACAGCTTTCATATTCTCCATAACCAAGGTTGTTTCTTCTTCAATAGTACCAAGCTGAATCTCACCAGTTGCTGGGTTAATTGCAATTTGACCAGACGTGTACAAGGTATTACCAGATAAGATCGCCTGGTTATAGGGGCCAATAGGGGCTGGAGCTTTTGAGGTTTGAATTATTTTTTTCATAAGATAAATTGTTTTAAAATAATACTCTATCGGGTGGTTTGTTTTGTTCGTATTTTAGATCACTTAGGATGCCAGATTTAACACCAATAAAGAACACATAAGATTGGTTGTTTCCAAAAGGAACCCAATTAAAATTTAATTTCCAGCTATCTAAATCTCTAGAAAAATTCATTCGTGTAAATGTAAAACCACCACTTGCAATGTCATATCCTGAAGAAAAGCCAACTTTCCATTTAGGTGTTAGATCAAAATCTCCACCAAACATTACAGAATGCGATTGAATACCTATATTATTTACACCATTATTAGCGTAGGATGCAGAATATGCAAGATTTAAACTCCATGGTATGGTAGATTTGTACAATTCTGTAATTTCTTCTTCCTCATTATTGTTTTGGCTACTAGATGGGTCTGAAGCAAAACTATTGGTAGGATTTAAGTTTTTACCAAGCACATCTGGAGTCACTTGGTTTCCATTTCCATTTCCAGAATTATCTTTATTTTCTCCACTAAAATCTCTACTAGATAGCGTATAATTAGCAGTTAAATTGGCTCTGGTTAATCTAGGTAGGCCTTTTACAAACTTATCTATTCGTTGCCCGGTTTCATTTATTTGATATGGGTCTAAAGAAGCATTTAAATTAAGGGCTAATTTGTCTTTTAAAAATCTAGTTCCAAGAGAGGCATTTACTGGAGACCAACGTAAACTATCTGCAGCTATGTTATAGGCAGAGCTAAAATTTAGGTTGTTTAAAATTGTAATTTTTCTATCTTCTTCATCACTGTCCGGATCTTCTGGAGCTAATTTACCTTCTATAACATTGTTTAAAGAGATTCCTATAGTATTGCTTAAGCCAGTTCCTGGTCTTCCGTAGAGACTTGTACCACCATCAAAAGGAGAGTAGGTCTCAAAT
>OLHY01000157.1_pt1 | contig 25668 bp, 14 predicted proteins | sample 1609411 | NCBI WGS metagenome assembly OLHY01 (sample SAMN05416817, study PRJEB24817) | seawater metagenome | isolation source: Sea water | place: Canada:Atlantic | collected 2013-07
CTACACTAGATCGCTCGTCGGCAGCGTCAGATGTGTATAAGAGACAGCGTCTGTGCTGCAGAGTTTGCGCGCGGGCGACTATCCATGAGTGTTCGTGCGGTGATGTTGAACTAATAAGGTAGTGGAAAGCCGGGTAATGTCTTGTTGCTAAATGTGACTCATTTTGCTTTGAAACGGCCATGTGAATGTAAACTTCAGTTCAATGGAGCCGATGCTCAGCTTGGCAGCGTTCTTTCGCTTCTTTTTCCTGAAGTGAGTAGCCGGGTAAATTTTTGATTCCCCGAGTATTCCAGAAGTGTCTGATTGTTCTTTCATTTCAACATCATCCTGATCAAAAACGGCAAAAGATATTCGCAAGAGAGCCGAGTATTTTGAATGGATTGATCAAGTTGATTGAAAAGATTTTGCGAGCGCATTACTGGGCTTTCTAAAGAGCAGAAAGGTCCCCAGTGTGGCAGATGGGGACCTTTCTTATAAAGTTGACTGATTCATCATGAGCTATCGTAGTCGATAAAATGCTTGAGCTCCAGTGAATGAGATTTCCACACCACTGACTGCACCGGCCACTTCTTTCCACGGGCCGTTGACTGATGTCGCTGTCTGCAGGGAAGCACTCCCTCCCCATTGGAGAATGATTCCCTCAGCTGAACGCGTCAGTTGCACTTTAGGTGAATCTTCTGATCCGCTGCCAAGCTCTCGTCCAAGCACCAGAGCTCCATAAGAAAATTCTCGATGTGGAGCTCCAGCCCAGTTTAGTTGAGCTTTCCGACCGTTCCCATCATCGTCATTTAATGCAATATTGAAACCAAGACGATCTCCTTGCGACACTCCAAGCAGGGCGGCTTTACTGAATTTAAACTCCATCTGATAACCATCCTCTGAATCGCTTGTAGCGGCAAACCAGTCGGCATTCTTACCCCATTTCGGATTGTTAGCTTCGTTATCTCTGCGAGCTCCATTGGGTGTAAAGACAAACTGTCCCTCGAACTTGCTTTCGGTGTTTCGCTGAGGATCGTTACTGTTGTCGGCATCAAAGAATATCTCAATACTATCATCTAACCACGTCTGCTCATCCTCAGAATTTATTGCAGCCGAGTCAGTTGAAATTATATCGTCTTTAGCAACAATACCCACGTAAATGGACGACTCATCATGGACTATCCAACCTGTCAGGCTGTGATCTCCATCCTCCCACTCATCATTGCCAACACCTACATGATAAGATCCAGTGTGCTGATTAAGCACAAGCGGAAGCGCTGCCTCATATTCCATGGCTTCGATCTTTCCATCCAGGTTTGGGGTACTTGTTTTTGGTGCAGTGTAGGTCCTCTCTCCAATGAAAAGGTTGCCGTAAGTTGCTTCATTGTGAGGGGATCCAACCCACATGATTTGTCGGCGGGAGCTTTGATCATTATCATTGACGCCAACACTGAAACCGATTGCCTCTCCGGGCTCTGGATTGCCAATCACCGCCAGTGAAATGCGAAATTCGGCAACATAACCGTTATCGGTTATTTCTGCTTTGGCATACCAGTCAGCGTTTTCTCCAAAGGAAGGGTCACCCGCCTCTTTATCGCGTCTGGCATTGTTAGCAGCGATGACAAATTGACCACCAGTATCAACGATTTCAGGAATCCCAGCCGTATTGCGCTCCTCAAAATTACTGTTGTCGCCATCGATGAAAATTTCAACGCTATCGTCCTCCCATGTAGGCCCATCCTCTGAATTAGCCTCAGCGTTGTCATTGACGACCCAATCATCGGTGACCTCCACCGCCAGGTAGAGGTCACTTTCAAAAACGCCCGCGTAAATGTTGAACTGAATATCTGTTTCATCCCAGATTTCATCTGGCAGCCCATCACCAAAACGCCCCCCTCTGAGCAAGTCCTCCAGTTCTTCATCGTATCGTACACTCCAGGAGTTCTGAGCCGCTCCTCCCGCCCATTTCCAACTTTCCTCACTGTCTAAAATACCATCAATGGACGGAGCTGCTGGCAAGGCGAGTGCCATCTGAGTTTTTGTTGGGTCAAGCGCGACTTCAACAGGGCTGTCACCTTCAACTAATGGGAGGTTTGCCCGAATGAATTCAGCCCAGGCATCTGCCAGGTGTTCCTGATAGGACGTGGTAAATCGCAAGCCATCCCAAAAGATATAATTCTCGGGGTTTGAAACAATGGAGCCTGAAGCATTGGAAGAAGGTGTACCAAGATAGCATTCGTAGCAGGCAAGCGCGCTGAGCTTGAAGCCATCCTGACGGGCATCAGCCGCCCATTTTTCGTGCCAGCTCACCCAGTCAAAGTAAAACAACGTGATATCCTGTCGATCTTGCAAATCAGTGATCACCGATTCAAGCTTCATGTGGTATGCCTCTTGCCACTTTTCCATCTCTCGTTGCGCATGCTGACTTTGTTCCATCACTGACGGACGAAGACCACTGGTAAACAAATTGCTGATCAGAAAATACTTTCCGCCGGCATCAGCCAGCGCAGATACATAACCACCCAAAGCATCCGCTGTTTTGATTCCTTCATTCCCAGGGAAGCCATTGCCCTGAACATATTGGTCGTTTTCGCCGGCAATGATGATGATCAACTCTTCGCCGCTCAAATTCTCATTGGCAAGCATCGTGTCAATTTGTTTGCCGACATTGTCCGGATCAAAGCTACCTCCATAACGAGCCATGACATTGCTTCCAACCAGAGGGGCTCCAGCAACTGCATAATTTGAGCCTCCTTGTTCACTAGCTTCTGGAATTGGCAAGTTTAAATCATCCGCTAAATGTTCGACTGCCAGGGGGCCGTTGGAGAATCTGCCACCGAAATATGGCTCAGGTGGAAAACTGAAAATCTGATAACAGTTACCCGTATCGGAAATTTCACCGCCAAAAATAATTGTTCGTGTGAAAGGTAAAGCAGGATTCTGTGCCTCGAGATTTTTTGAGCTAGCGAAGATTATCAGGGAAGCAAATGCCGCCAACGTAGCTTTGAGCTTAAGAGAAAACAATTTCATAATTCGTCTGGGGTTTCAGTAAAGAAAACGAAAACTCCTCTGCAACGGGGCCAAAAAAATAACTTTTCCTGCTAAATTTGCCTCACAGGAAAAGGGTTTTCCAAGCCATCAAAACATCGCTCGACTATAAAGCACTGCAGCCAATAAGGTTTTGATTGGTTTCCTCGAATGCGGATGTGAAGCAAAAATTTACTGTATCCTTAATCCAGATTAGTCAGCTTGTAACAATCATCAACACGGCAAATAGCGACTCGGTTCACAATGCAGGGTGAATTGGGTGGGAGTGTTCAAGGAAGGACCATTGATCATGCGATAGGTCACATAATCATGCCTTCAGCGAGGTGCGGAACAGCTTGTGTTTGCTTCTGTTCAGTAAATCTTTTTCTCACACCTTCCTCTATTGAATCAAAAATCAGTTTTTGATTGGGAATACCAGTCTTGCCTTAAAAAAAGATTGCACTGGTTTCCACTTTTTGAGTTACTCGAATTTCTGACATGATTATTTTGCGTCACATCATCACATTATTGATGACGGTAAGCATCCTCACTGCAGGATTTCTTTCCCGTGATGCGGAATTCCATGCCTTGCTGCATGCTGGTGAAGAATTCTGTGAAGTTAAAGCATCAGAATGCCACCAAAAAGGTCAACATGACCACCATCACGAAGGCGAGGGTACTGAAGAGCATCCTCACGGTCTTCTGACACTGATGGCTGGAGCAGCTGTTGAAACCTCATTAGCCCCTCTGGTCTGCCCTGAACCGGTGCCTTCCCAATGGGCTTTTGTGACATGGAATCAAGAGCAAGGTGCAAGCTTTCGGAGCTGGAAAGCTTGCTTGGGACGAGCACCCCCCGCTCGATCCTAGCATCCCTGTTTCATACAAACCAAGGCATTCCATCTTCCGTATCCTGTGCCATTGCACTCAAAACGTTCTATGGAATGCTGCACTCAAAGTTTCTTTTCATAATTTTATGTCAAAATCCTCTTGGCGCCCACATGTGGGTCCCAGGTTGAGCGATGGTGCAATCCGTGGGTTTACTCTCATTGAATTACTCGTGGTCATTGCCATCATAGGCTTACTGGCGTCGATGCTGTTTCCAGCACTTGGCAAGGCTTCGGCCAAAGCCAAGCAAGTTAAATGTGCCTCTAACATGAGGCAAATTGGTCTTGGTATCTTCATGTATACCGATGACTTTGATGGTAAATTGCCGCAGACGGCACACGAAACGCTGAGCACGAACAAAATCTGGATACGTCAACTGCTTCCTTACGTTGGGAATTCGGACGCGATTCGTCTTTGTCCGGCTGATCCAAATCGAACAGACCGTCGAGAAAGTGGGGGAACGAGCTATATTCTGAATGAGTTTATTTCGGTTCCGATCGTAGACTCATTCGGGCAGACGCTTGAACCCATCCCGAAACTTGATCAACTCAGGCAGCCATCGGAAACCGTCTTGCTTTTTGAGGTTGCTGATGATTATGGCCCATCCATCTTTTCGGACCATACGCATTCACGCTCCTGGCTCAGAAGTGGATGGGAAGGTGTGGTCGCAGACATTCAAGTGGATCGGCATCGAACTGGAGCTCCCAACGTGGATCGCACCCAAGGGAAAGCCAATTATCTGTTTGTGGATGGACACGTCGAATCCGTTGATGCCTCTGTATTCAAACATCAGTTTGATCAGGGTATCAATGTTGCCCAGCCTCCAGAGTTTCGGCCTTTATCGCCATAGGATACTGACTCCAAATAGCCCCAGAAGAATTCAATAGATTCGCTCAAGAGCAAGCTTATTGCTCACGACTGTACTCATATTCAAGGGGGGGAACTCTCACAATATTCACCAAAACAAAAATCAATTTACGAACAATAATGAATCAACATTCAGTGAAAAATGTCATCATGCTGCTTTTTGGCCTGATTTCAATAACAGCATTGGCCGGTGAACGGCTAAAGTGGACTGATGGTCACGGAGACTTGTCAGTAGGATATAACCAAGGAGATTGGGACTGGGGCATATGGGTCAATAGTCCTGTGGACGGAGTGATTGTAAGTCTCAACGAAAAAGCAAAGAATACAATCCCGGACATTACAGGTTTTGAATTTCTTGGGAATGTGGGTGATCCTGTATGGATTGCTCCTCAAGTGGATCGAGAGGGTGTGATTTTCTTTGGAATGAATTCCTCCTCCACGCCTCAGGGTACATTCAAGGGAAACCGCTTTGATCTCAAGTTAACCAGTGTGGAAGGTCCCGGCGATTTTCTCACTTGGATAACTGGAGGTGCTGGATCTGTCGAAGTGGGTATGAATTCACAGGACGGCATTGATGCCAGTGATCGCATCGATGTGCCTGCACCCGGACATTTTCACCAAAACTGGGGGTTTACCTCCCCTGGAACCTATCATGTGGGATTCACTGGAGAGGGTATACTTGCCGGTCAGTCAGCATTGGATGTGAGCGACGAACAGGTTTATCGATTTGCCGTCAATGTCTTTGACCGAGGTGAACTGGACATGGAAGTTGCCTATGAAGATGGTGAATGGGAGTTGGTTCTACTTGATGAAGTCAATGAAAAGGAGATCGAGGCAGGAGATGCTGCCCTGCACGCAGGACCATCCACGTGGCAGGTGGTTCCGTCTGATCCGGCTTTCGGATTCCTTGGGAATCCCGGTGAAAGCATCTACATCCTCCCTCAGGATGAAAAAGAAGGCATCCTGTTTTTGGGGATAGCAGGTGATGAAATTGAATCGGGTGTATTCGAAGATGATCAGGTTTCCCTGAATCTTTCAACAGTGGAAGGTCCGGGTTCTGTGTATCTGTATTCAACCGATGCATTCGGTTCCCCAAGCAAATACTTCGATTCAGGTGACGGAATCAGTGCGGAGGATCATTTCCCAGTGAGTGTTGGGGGTCATTCTCATCAGAACTGGGCATTCTCATCTCCCGGGATCTATCGTGTTGGTTTGAATGCCTCTGGAATTTTGGCTGATGGTACGTCAACGAAGAGCGATGATACCGTTTTTCTTTTTGAAGTCTTTGCTCCCACTGTTTTTGGGGCAGGTGAGCTTGATCTTGAAGTTGCCTTTGAAGATGGAGAATGGGAATTGATAGGCCTTGATGAGGTCAATGAGCGGGAAATCAACGCTGATGAACTTGTGATTCTTGGATCATCAGCCACGCAGACAGTTGTGCCTGAAAATCCAGCCTTTGGTTTCCTTGGCACTGCAGGTGATGTCGTTAATGTGTTGCCGCAGGAAGAGACCGAAGGAGTCATCTTCCTAGGTATTGCCGGTGATGAGATTGAGTCGGGTGTTTTTGTTGGAGACGCCGTGGAGTTGAAACTCATTTCTTCGGAAGGTCCCGGTCATGTCTCGTTGTATGCTGTGGACGCATTCGGAAGTCCAGAGGTCTTCTTCAATACATCTGATGGAATCAGTGACAGCGATGCATTTCCTGTCAATGTTGGAGGGCATTCGCATCAGAACTGGGGCTTTACACAACCGGGTGTTTACCGGGTTGGGTTGCAGGCTTCTGGAGATCTGGCGGGCAACGCTGGTGGATCTCAAAGTGATGTGGCCATATTCACGTTCAACATTCAGGGGACTGGGGCGAGCACGGACACACCGCGTGTGGTCTTTGACCGAGGTGAACTCGATATGGAAGTCGCCTACGAAGATGGTGAATTCGAGCTCGTGCTTCTTGATGAGGTCAATAATCTGGAAATTGAAGCTTCAGATGTCCTCCTCACAGGGACCGCTGCTATATTGGAGCCTGTTCCAAATACTCCAGACTTTGACTTTCTGGGGAATCCGGGCGAACGCATTTTCATTTTACCGCAAGATGAGCAAGAAGGAGTCTTGTTCCTCGGTATTGCTGGAGATGAAATACCAGCTGGCGAGTTCCGTGGTGATTCAGTTGGATTGAATCTGGTTCAAGTTGTGGGCCCGGGCGATGTCTTCCTCTATGCCACGGATGCCTTTGGTAAGCCCGAAACCTTCTACAATTCGGCCGATGGTATTGATGAATCGGACGTTTTTCCTGTGAAAGTAGGTGGTCATTCTCATCAGAACTGGGGCTTTTCAGCGGCAGGAGAATATGAAGTGACCCTGCAGGCCTCAGGTGTCAAGGCTGGAAATGAAGAGTCCGTTGTGAGTGAACCCGTTGCTTTCTTTTTTCATGTGATCGAGCCTGAGGCTTTCCATTCGGGCGAGCTGGACATGGAAGTTGCCTATGAAGATGGTGCATGGGAACTTGTTTTGCTGGATGAGGTCAATGAGCGTGAAGTGGCGCCTGATGACTCCTTGCTTCAAGGCGGAGCCACTGTGATGCAGTCAGTCCCGAACAATGCCGCCTTCGGTTTCCTTGGTTCTGTGGGAGATGCCGTCTGGGTGTTGCCGCAGGAAGAGACGGAGGACGTTCTGTTCCTTGGCATCGCTGGCGATGAGATTGAAGCTGGCATCTTTGAAAATGATGCCGTGGATCTGCAACTCAAAAGCGTGCGTGGTCCGGGTGATGTTTCCTTATATGCGGTCGATGCATTTGGAGCTCCCGTTGTCTATATGAATTCAGGTGACGGTATTGATGCCAACGATGTTTTTCCGGTTAAAGTCGGAGGACATTCACACCAGAACTGGGGATTTACTGCTCCGGGGATATACAAAATTGCATTGCAGGCAGCAGGCACCCTCTTTGAAGGGAGTGAATCGATCGAAAGCCAGACAGTTGAATTCACTTTTGAACTTTTGGATGGTTCCTCTTCCATCAGCCTTGTTCGAAACGGGAATGATAATCTCAATCTTCGCTGGGCAACTTCGCCTGGAGCGAACTACCAGTTACAATCACGATCTGCTCTAAACGGTGGAGAATGGAGTGATGTGGGAGAGGTGATGTCAGGGACGGGAGAGGTCATGGAATTTGAAGTGCCTGTCATGACAGATGTAGATTCCTTGTTTTATCGTTTGTGGATAGTGCCTTCAGCGACGCCATAAACGCTTTTGTATTTGGGGAGCAGTGCCCGGCGTGTGACAACAATGGGCGCTGCCACCCCCTTCTTAACATGTCAATGTTCAGTTGATTTTTTGCAATGCAATTTGAGTAATGAAGAATCGAAATAAACCACCTTTGAAATCCATTCAAATTCTTCGATTCACGCCTTTGCTCCAAATTGTTCACAGCTGTGGAAGAGTGGCGGCTTGTCTGCCTGGTGGTGAAATAAACGAATTGTGATCGAGTTCTTGAGAAACGAGTGACCCGAGCGATTCATGCTTAACAAAACAAATGAAAAGTCACATATTCATTAAACCCTGCCTCACACAGGTTTCCTGCGACATGGATGCGAGTGCCCAAGTGGATTCAAATTTTTATTCTATTACCAAGATAGTGAGTGAGTTCGGGTTAAAACGAAAAATCTCACACGGTCGCCGACAATTCACCCAAGAAGAATACGAAAAGTTAAAACTGATTTGTAAGCTCGGCAGACTCAATGTGAGTGATACCAGCACATTACTCGGCGACAGCAGTATCAATCATCCTGATTGCGACACTTTTCAAAATAGCAGTGAATCTTCCGACGCTGAACTTTGCAGACTGAAAAAACAAGAGCAGTTCTTAGATGAATTGTTGAATGAAATCATGAATTCGACAACTGATGTGGATAACTATTTGATGAAAGCACTTTTATTATACGCAGGAAGGGAATGATTTCCCGAATAAGTAGTCAACGGTTATCGGTCATGGATGCACCAACAATTCATTTCCTTTTTCTAGAATATCAATCCTTAAGCAAAGACAAATAAAATGAGAATGAACAAGAGTTCTTACATGCTGGCTTTCCATACCTTATGCATTTGTGTATTCGGATGGGCTTTATGTGGATGCGGCCCCAAGGGGCATAACGACAAAACCGGTAGTGGCCATGCGGCCGATCGGCATGCGGATAGCGAGCTTCCTTGCGTCATAGTTTCGACAACTGATTTGAAAGGCATTGTGGAGGCTATCAGTGGTGACAAAATTGAACTTCACAGCTTTGGTAAAGGGAACCAGGATCCCCATGATTTAGATATTCTTCCCAGTTATGTCCGTGAAATGAACGACGCGGATCTATGGGTTCAGGTAGGAAATGGCATTGAGGCAGCCTGGTATCCCAACCTGATCCGGAATGCTAATAATCCAGATATCATCGACGGAGCTGAAGGTTTCATGGACGTATCTCAAGGAGTGACTCCACTGGAAGGCATCGTTGGTGGCATACTGGGCGCGGGGCACAACAGTGGTGTGCATGAAGCAGGTAACCCCCATTACCTGCTTGATCCCATCGAAGGGATACGGGTTGCTGAATTAGTGGCGCGGAGATTGTCCAAGATGCTTCCTGATCAGGCAGCTGAATTTGAGGAGAATTTAGATAAGTTTCGTGACCCGTTAGCCAAGGCCCTCATGGGGGAAGCTCTGGCTGAGCGGCATGATGTTGTCCAGATTGCTGATATGTACATGGCAGGCACCCTGGACGCTTTTCTTGAACAACAGGGGCATGGTTTGGCTTTGCAAGGCTGGTTGGGCGAGCTCAAGGAATACCGAGGCACAGTCATTGTTGGGGACCACGATCTCTGGCCTTATTTTTCCCGAAGGATTGGCCTGAGTGTTTTAGGGTATTTTGAGCCAGAACCAGGGATTCCTCCGACTACCAAACATCTTCAAGCACTCATCGCTCAGATGAAATCTCAGTCAGTGCAGATCATTCTCTCCGCTCCTTACTTTGATAAACGACATGCAACGTTTGTTTCCGACAATACTGGGGCTGTTGTTTTGCCCATGTGTCATCAAACTCAAGCTCGGCCCGGCACGGAAACTTATTTCGATATGGTTCGGCATAACATGGAAACCATCATCATGGGGCTGAAAAAAATACAATCATCCCCTTCAGCCGCACAATAAAACCAGATGAAAGAGGATATCCGAAAACAGCTGGGTCTTGATGAAAGGTCCGTTGATATTCCAGCAAAAACAATGGTTACCCCTTCAGAAGGGACAAGCGTAGAACAGAAAAGTGACCCCATTGTCCTCGTAGAAAATGGCGGGTTCGCCTATGGCCGGAACTCGATTTTGGAGTCGGTGGAAATGAAGATCAATGATGGTGAATTCTGGTGTTTCATTGGGCCCAACGGGGAAGGGAAAACAACTTTCATCAAGGCCTTGTTGGGAGCCCTCAGGCCAAAACGTGGTTTGATACGCTTGCGTGCAGATTTCGCAAGAAGGACCCGTATAGGTTTTGTGCCTCAAAGTTGTGACTTGAATCCAAGTGTCCCGACCACGATCGAATCCTTTGTGAAACAAGGCACGGCAGGTTTGAACGTCGAGCGAACAAAATTAAACCATCGAGTGCGGCGAGCGCTTGAAGTGATGGGAATTCAGTTCATTCGTGAACGAAGCATCTGGCGTGTTTCCGGAGGGCAACGACAGCGAGCCATGGTCGCACGAGCGTTGGTCAGAGACCCCCTGATGATGATTGTCGATGAGCCTACTGCTGGATTGGATCTTGCTGCCTCTTCGGGGCTTTTGAAAACCATCACGGAACTCAATCAAAAGCACAAGATTACAGTTATTTTTGTGACGCATGATTTACAGCTGGCAGGAAGGTATGCGTCTCATGTCGCCATCTTTAAAAACAAGCGTGTAATCAATGGCCCGATTGGTGAAATATTGACCGGTAAGAATTTAGAAAAAGCTTTCGGTGTCCCCACTGAGGTCCATCAAACATCTTCGGGTGAATATACAGTGCGCTCAAAAGTTGAATTTCAGGAGGCGACCGTATGATAGCTGAATTTATTGAGTCATGGCCTCTTTTTTACCGTACTTATCTGAGTGCCATCATGATTGGCCTGTCTCTCTCCCTTCTCGGTGTTGTGGTCGTCGCCCGTGGAAATGTTTTCGTGGCTGCAGCCATCTCTCAGGCTTCCTTGCTTGGAGTGGCGCTGAGTATGTTCTTTCGTCTGGGGCAGCCTGTATTAACAGCCGTATTCTGCTCTGTCGGTGCTTCTCTTCTGGTTGCGCGGAAACATTCTGGCGGAGGGAGTTCAAGCAGTGAGGAATTGACCGGATGGCTGTTTCTCATCAGTGGGAGTCTGTCCGTGTTGCTACTTGCTAAAATGCCATTTGGATTAAAGGAAATACAGTCTCTTTTTTCTTCCAGTATTATCGGAGCAAATTCGCTGGATATCGGAGTATTTGCCTCACTGCTGGTGATTTTTATCTTATTTCTGCTCACACGCATGCGCCGGCTCACATTGTTTCTTTCTGACCCTGTCATGGCTGCCGCTGTCGGTGCCAACATCATGATATGGTCGGTGACCCTTTCAATTGCTTTGGGATTGGCAACTGGCTTGGCCATTCGCTCTTCGGGGATGCTCTTTACTTTTGGGTGCTTGATTCTTCCAGCTCAAATGGCAAAGCACATATGCCGTGATATCTCACCGATGTTCATGGCGGCTCCCATCATGGCCATCGTTAGCATTCTCTCCGGATTGGTGCTTGGAAATTATTTTGATCTTCCTCCGGCTCAAACCATCATTGCCTTGATGTCATTCATGTTGCTCCTGACATGGTCCTATCGTTGGACAAGAGATTCCTTTTTTGTCACTTCATAGAAAATAGGGTTCTTTCAAAACTGTGACTATGCTGAGTCAACGAAAACAATTTCAGATAGCATATATCCTCGTCGTACTCAGCGGGGCCGCCTCACTATCACATCAATTGCTCTGGACCAACCGGATGACGGATCTTCTGGGTGCCAGTGCGGCCTCGGTTGCGCGCGTTTTTGGTTGTTTCTTTCTTGGCCTCTCTGTCGGAGCGGGAGTGATGGGATGGAAAATATCCAGTGTGAAGCATCCCTGGCGTTGGCTCGCGTGTGCAGAATTTGCAGTGGCACTGATGTGCTTGCCCATTTTGTGGCTGTCCTATTGGACTGATTGGATCTGGCCATGGTTGCGGCTGGACGGATTGCTGGGCTGGCAAGGCGCCTGGATTAAATGGATATTGTCCATGGGTGTTGTGTTTTTTCCTGCAATGGCCATGGGGACGACATTGCCGATTGTCATCAAAGGGGTAAGTTCGGCATCAGCTTTGAAAGGTCACTTTAGCGTCTGGCTTTATGCTTTGAATACTTTGGGCGGACTATTGGGGCTGGGAATCACCGGTTGTCTGACCTTGTATGCGTTCGGTATCAGCGGAGCCATGATGCTGGCCATCGGTACGAATATCTGTGTTGGCATGATTGCCCTTTGGGTGGATAGAAAATCAAAAATCATTGATAATCATATTCGACGTGATCTGGTTCCTGATGGTGGTGTGCTGGCAACGCTAGGTCAAATTGGCTGGAAAGCATCAAGCACTGCTTTTGCTTCGGGATTTCTGATACTTGCACTCGAGATTCTGGCCATGGATCTTGTGATGCTGATCGCGCCTTTGTCTTTTCATGCACCACTGGCTGTTTTGGGTGCGTTTATATTCACCTTGGCGCTTTCTGCCTCTTGCATTCCTCTTCTTGGAACTAAATGGCGTCGCGGCAGTCAATGGATCATGCTACTGCTGGCTGCTGCTGGTATTTTAGCTGCCGCGGGACCCTACTGGTTTGTCCAGTCGGCTATGAACACTGAGGGAGTTCTGCCGGCCGATAGTCTTGTTAGTTTTACGCGTTCGCTCGTGTTTACAGTTCTATTATCATTTGGACCGTGCATCCTGTTGGGTGGATTCATTTTTCCAAGCCTTTTGGGGATGATCCCTGATAAATGCGAAAAGAGCAATGCGGTTGGATTTCTTTTGGCTTTCAATGGTTTGGGAGGGCTTTTGGGAGCAGAATTTACCTATGGTTTATTGATGCCAATGCTGGGTGTATACCTTGGGATAGGGGTAGTTGCTGTGATATATGTGCTGATGGCTTTTCTCTGGGTACAGTGGAATTCAAAGAAAAAGCCTGTTTTCGCAAACCTTGCTGTTTTTGGCGCTCTACTGATCACGGCAGTATCCTTTTTTTGGTTAAGACAATTGCCGGTTGTGAATCCGAACATGGGACTCAAAATCCTTGAGTTAGATTCTGGACGTGAGGGTAATCTGGCTGTTGTTGAGCATGAAAATTTTGGACGTGGATTACTTTTTTCCAATCAGTATCTGCTCGGCAGTACCAACGTTCGCTATGATCAGGAGCGCCAAGCTCATATCCCATTGATGCTTCATGGAGAACCCAAGCATGTCTGCTTTGTAGGGTTGGCCACTGGTATCACTCCTTCCGCAGCATTACAGCATTCAATGGTCGAAAAAATTGACGTGGTGGAGCTATCCTCGATGGTCACTCGTGCAGCAGGAACTCATTTTACAGATTTTAACGCTCATATCATTCAAGATCCTCGTGCCCATATCTACGTGGAAGATGGTCGCACTTTTATTGCGTCTCAGCGCGATCAATATGATGTGATTGTCAGTGATCTGTTTCTGCCCTGGCGCCCTGGTGTAGGCCGGCTCTACAGCGCTGAGCACTTTCAATCGACGCGGAACGCCTTGCGCTCAGGGGGGCTTTACTGTCATTGGTTGCCCCTTTATCAGTTTACCAAAGAGCAGCTGGATTTGGTCTTGAGAACCTTTCAGAGCGTTTACCCCAAGGTATATTTATTTGAGGGAAAGCTGCAACTGGATGCCCCTGTCCTTGGTCTGGTTGGGTTCAAGAGCGGAGATCTTAAATGGAAAGAGCTTCAGGATGCCTGTCGTCGTGAGCGTCTGGCCGGCGATATCAAAGATCCGACAGTGAGATGGTTGCAGGGACTCGCGATGTTGTTTCGTGGAACGATCGATTCCGATGTTCAGTACGAGAACATCAATACGCTTGATAACATGCAACTTGAGCTTCAGGCCGGGCTTGACCGAATGATCGATCCTGAAGGGAGCAAATATCTGACAGGTATCAGCTGGTTGTCCCTTGCTCAAAATTATCTTCAAAAGAATGCTCAGAGGGGTTACCCAAACACTATTCAGGATTTTCCCTTGAAAGGCATGAAAATAAGTGTGCTGAGCGAAAGAATCAAACAGGGTGGCGAAACAAAAAAATCAAGCCTTCGAGAAATTTTTTCTCAAGTGCCTGAGGCCATGCTTAAAGACCAATACGCTGAATGGAAGCGTTGGGCTGGTGCTGAGATAAGTGTGAGATGGAAACCCAAAAGTGATAAACTGAACGCACCATAGTTATGATTTCAGCTAACGTTTAATGATTTAGACAATGATGAATAAAGAATATTTATCGACCATCTTTGAACACGACCATTCGTTTGGTCAGGGCAAAAAGAAGCCTGGTGAGTTGAAGACCATCCTTGTGATTGTGATCACTTTTACAATGATGATTGTGGAAATAACGGCCGGTCTGGCTTTTGGATCCATGGCGCTGCTCGCCGATGGTTTGCACATGGCCTCTCATGCAGCTGCACTTGGTGTTTCAGCCATCGCCTACGTATTTGCACGAAAGTACGCACACGATCCGACCTACAGTTTTGGCACCGGAAAAGTCAATGTCCTGGGAGGTTTTACGGGAGCCGTTCTCTTATTGGTTTTTGCCCTGATCATGGTGAGTGAAAGTATCCATCGATTGGTCTCACCTGTGGAGATTGTTTTCAATCAGGCAATCACAGTAGCAGTGATTGGCCTCATCGTGAATGGTTTATCGATGCTCATTCTCGGTCATGACGATCACCACCATCATCATGATCATAACCTGAAAGCAGCCTATCTCCATGTACTGGCGGATACGCTTACATCCTTACTTGCGATTTTTGCCTTACTGGCTGCCAAATATTTTGGATGGGTCCAAATGGATCCGCTGATGGGAGTCGTGGGGGCAATCGTTATTTCCAAATGGTCCTTCGGTTTGTTATCTCAAACTGGTTCCGCCCTTTTGGACCGTCAGGGCCCCGATCGCATCAAGGATAAGATCATTGGCAGAATTGAGGGTGCGCAATCTGAGACTTATGTCTTTGACTTGCATGTATGGTCTATCGGTCCTGGGATCTTTGCGGCCTCTTTCATTGTGGTTTCAGATCAACCAAAATCACCTCATTTTTATAAAGGTCTCCTCAAGGATATGGGGCAAATCGTGCACATAACCGTCGAAACACATCTGCTTGATTCGGAGAAATTGAATGATCACTCCACAAGACTTCAAGCTCAGGTATAGGTTAGTCTTAGAGCTTTCTCCTTAGCGGTAACTTAATCATTTTTGTATTACCTTCACTTGAGGTAATTCGGCCTATGTCCGCATTTTAGGCTTTAAATGACCTTTTATTCCGTCCGACAAAAACTAATGATTTTTATCTGGATTGATCGACACGTGCTTTCCCTGACGAGGTGCTTGCTTTGCCCATGGGCCATCAGGTCTGAACACGCCAGAGGCTACTGAACATGGTAATGCATGGGGAACGGATAGTCGGTATCAACATCCCATAATCGGCCGACTGCGGCCCGCATCCACATGTTGATACAGTAGTAAACCCAATGGACTTCTTCTTCCGATCGGCGCCCTCCATTGGTGGGGATAAAAATGATCTGTGCACCTTTCTCTGAAAGTTTCTGACTCAAGTGGAGATCAGGCATCGGGGTGTATTGCTGATTTCCCCATATTTCCTTACAGGTGGGTCCGCTCACTCGAATCCCCTTGATTTCTACTTGAAGGTTTTTGGGGGAAACTCCCGCCAAACAAGGGCTTTGAGTGTAAACCATGAAACTTGCCTGATGAATCGTAAAAGCCAATCCGGTTTTAGTGCTTTTGATCGTCCGATTCGGTGTGACAGGTAACTAAGGCAAGAGCGATATTGGATCGATTGGCTTGCTCGACAATGTTTGCCAATGCGCTGCTCACTTTTGTCTGATCGAATTAAGGAACTTGATCCCTGCCTTTTAATGTTCAAGATGAACACATGTTACCCGCTGAATTGCATAAGCGACTGCACTCAAATGGGACAGTCTTTGGTTCTTTGATCGTTTCTCCCTCACCGCGCTGGCCAGATGTTGTTAAAACCTGTGGCCTTGATTTTGTATTCATCGACACAGAGCATATTGCACTGGATCGAGAAAAATTGAGTTGGATGTGTCAGACATACATGTCCCTGGGCCTGCCTCCCTTGGTGCGCATACCATCACCAGATCCCTATACGGCAACCACGGTACTGGATGGCGGAGCTGCAGGAGTAATCGCTCCCTATGTCGAATCCGTCGCTCAGGTGGAGGCCCTGCGGGGAGCCGTCAAGCTTCGACCCATCAAGGGTGAAAAACTCAAGGGAATACTGGCTGGTAAAGCTGTTGAACCAATATTGGAAGATTATATCAACAAAAGGGCAGCGGATTGTTTGTTCATTGTGAATATCGAGAGTGTTCCAGGGATCAATGCACTTGATGATATACTGGCCATTCCTGATTTGGATGGCGTGCTGATTGGGCCGCATGATCTTTCCTGCAATCTCGGTATCCCAGAGCAATACGATCATCCAGACTTCTTGGAAGCCTGCAAAACAATTTTCCATAAAGCCCGTGAAGCTAACGTCGGAGCAGGTATTCACTTCTGGGGGGATGTGTCTCAACAGGTCCGTTTTCTCGAAATGGGGGCGAACTTCCTTATTCACAGTGCTGACATACTGCTCTTTCAAAAGCATTTGTCCGCGGACCTGAGCGCCATTCGCAAAACCGCAGGAATCAAAGTCGACACACTGGATGACGGTAAGGTGGATTCCATATAATTCTATAGCTGATCGTTCCGCGAAAAGACATGGTTTGATACTGTGTTTTTGCTGGACAGATACTTCTCATTGGTAAAATGAAAGAGCCATGTGCATGCATGCTTTTAGTGGATGATCTGAAGCCTGACTTGAGCCTTATCGAAAGGGGTGTTTCCTAAGTCTTCGAGAATGGATCGCCTTGTTACAGGGAATCGATTTATTTCATCGTCACCGCCGTGTTATTATTTGACCCGGCTCAACTCGGACGTTGACAGCCATTTTGCATTGCTACTCTCAATTCACACTGTAGCGACGGATTTTTTTAATTGTTGGTACGGATTTTATTCAGTTCACAATTACAATGATGGGGCAACTGACATGAAACATATATGTGTCTGCCCTTAAGAATAGACACCTGACATCGATATGGTAAGAATTGTCCTGAATATCGTTTCTTTTTTGATGAAAAATTGATTGGAAGCAAATCCTACCATGGATGGTGGCGATATCGACCCTTGCGTTACTCAATCTATCCGGGTGGCCATGGGGCGTGGTGGCCGGTTTTTGTGGTAGTATGATGCGGAGTTTGCTGGACCTTCTCTTTTATCCACTGTCACCGATCAATTATGGATTTGCGATTCAGAGGACACTGGGCCGTCGGTCGGCCATCTGGTTGGTTTTCTATATCGCATGCGTGGTGGCCCTCATCATCACGAGCATCGCCTTGAATTCCAAATCATTCCCATGGTCCATGGTATCCCGGCAACAGGAGAATGGGCTTTCACGGTTCAAGGGCGCCGATCCAATCATCAGGCTTTTACGCATCCCTCCTCTCACCTGCGCCCGTCGGATTTGCTGCCATGGTATTCCCGTTTATTCTCAGGGCTGAGAACGGTAAGCAATATGCTTTTCAATTTGTATGGAATGGAGATGTCAACGACACCGCATGAGCCGACCACTTGCTACCCCATTCCTTCGGTGGTTCCTTTGGCTGGCGTGCTTGCATCTGGCTCAATGGGGCTGTCATGGGCAAACCCAATCGATTGCCGGCAGGTTCATGGTCTCCCTCGAGACGGGGCAGGAGGAAGTTCTTTTTGAAGTGCGACGTGTGGATGGTGCCTTCTCATCCGGGATATACCGCTTCTCGACCGGATTGTGGGAGATGCAATCCGCGCGCTATACCCCTCAGGGCACCTTGGCCGGTTTTGAGGTTCGGACTTCCCAGAGTTACCTTGACTTTGACCTTGCAGGCTTGCGCCTGACAGATGGATTTGGCTCAAACTGGCCGATCGAGGATATCCATCAAAACGTGGGTCCGGATGTCGCCGCCCGTCCCCGACATCTCAGGGTTGAAAATACTGTATCCGGGCTTTGGTTGCGGTGGGATGGGACCGTGGGGAACCATCATGAGATCCTGACCAAGGATGCCGTGCAGGATGAGTGGTTGCCTTTTTGGGCGGATCGCAGCATGCCGCCCCTCGCGGGCTTGAAACTTTTATCCAGTCAGGCTTCCCAGCAACGTTTTTTTACAATCAGGGAACGGTTGCTCATCAACGGGGAACCGCTCGCCGGTTCACAGATCAATGACATGGAGCAACGCTATGGGTTGGCTCCCCGACCGGGGCGATACTGGTATGACTCCAAGAGCGGCATGTATGGCGTGGTGGGCTTTCCAGCCTATGGATTCATGATGCCGGGACATGACCTTGGTCCCGTTTCCAGTCAGGCATCCAATGGTAACAGTGGCGTAAGCATCAATGGCAGGGAACTCTGCATTTCGGAATGGAGCTTGTGGAGCCTGATGCTTCAGTCGCCTATTCAGGAGGGTGCGTATTGGCTGGATGCGTCGGGGAATATCGGTCTTGAAGGGCAGTCCCAGCCTATACTGAACCTCGCCACGATCGCTTCCAGTCAAGGAGGAAACGGGGGGCAGCAGAGCGACGGGTTCTGGTCATCCCGATGGTCGGCGGGCAACGTCAACGCCCATGGGGAAGGTTACGTGAGTGTGCCTGGTTACGGACCGGTAGGTTTTGGATTTTAATCGACATTAAAAATTTTATAACTATATGTATAAAATGCTCCCCAAAAACATGAACTGGAAAGTGTCATTGGACAAGTCCCCGGTGATCACGCGCTGGATACTCCTCTGCACCTTCCTGTTATTGCTGCCTGATCTCAAGGCTCAACCATCCTTTCGAATCCCGCTGAAGGTTTCCGAGCATGCCGGAGTCAAACGCATGGAGGAACCGGTTCGATCCGGGGTCCCCTTTCCTCAAAACATGGAGTTATCATCCATTGATTCCCTGAGACTGACGGATGATTCCGGGAAGGTTGTCCCGGCACATTTCGAGATCCTGGGGCGCTGGGGGGGAGGACCCCATGATCCAGCATTGTCCATACGTTGGCTGCAGCTTGATTTCAAGGCAAACCTGGAAGCCGGGGGCACGAGGGTTTACACCCTCTCCAACGAGGGGGGAGGGCTCTCCATGCCTCTTGTGGATATCCATGAAACGGAGGCCTATATTCAATTGGAAACGGGGCCTGCGCGTTTCAGGGTTTCCAAGCTCAAGGGCTCTCTTTTTGACGCGGTCTGGCTGGAAGAAAACGGTGAAGGTGACATGGACCCAGCCCTGATCCTGCCCTCCGGGCAGTCCGGATCTTACGTGATTGCAGGAGGCAAGGAATACCGTGCCAACCGGACGGCACCCCTTGAGGTCGTGGTAGACGAGCGCTTGCCCGGGCGTGTCACCCTGCGCGTGGAGGGCTTTCACCACGACCTCGATGGCAATCCACTACTGAGATATGTCACGCGCCTGACTTTTTTTGCCGGCAGCAGTGCCGTGAAAGTGCACCACACCTTTATTGAAGGCAGGGTGCGTGATTCCGGTAATGGGAGTCTCTACGATGACGTCCCCCCCGAGGACCAGGGGCAGGTCATGACTCCACTTGAAAAAGCAGGCCTCCGCCTCGTGCTTCAGGCGCCTGTCACGGAGGTTGAATGGACGGTTGAGGATGGGAACTCGGAGATCACTCCCCTTGTTGGAGATGCGTCCTTCGCCCTGCGCCAGCGCACACCGCGTAGATGGGAAGATCCCCTGGTATCCGAGGTTTTGCTCCAAGGGCGGGTGCATGCCAGTCACGGCGCAGCCCTCACAGCCATGGTCTCGGCCACCACCGATGACAGGGGGGGCTTGGCCGTCTCCACACGGGACTTCTGGCGCAAGGGACCCCAACAGATGGCCGTGGATGGGAAGGGGACGGTCACCGTGGATTTTCCTGCCGAGCCTTACACGATTTACCAGGCCATGGGGCTTGCGGAGGAAATCCTCTTTGATTTCCACGGGGGCGATGCTTTTGAGGATGTGTACGCATCCTCGCAGGGGTTCCTCAAGGATCCACTGTTTGCCGTGGCACCTGGGGACTGGTATGTGGCCAGTGGGGCCCTGGGGGAACTGACGCCTTATCCCTGCGCGCAGTATTCATCCTATGATGAACGCCTGGAAGGTCACCTGGAAGCAACCCTGGAATGGATCGAGGAAGGACATGCCTACGGTCTCCTCAACTGGCTGGACATGCCCATCCTCCGCTTTGACGATTCCCCGGACCCTCACGATGTTTCTTTTGGCAATTCCTACTATGACGCACCCGGTGCCTGCATACGTGAATTTGCGCGACGCGGTGAATACCGCTGGTTGAGGGATCTGGCTTTTCCACAGATCCGTCACTGGTATACGACGGATGCCTACGACACGGACGAGATCGGGCACCCTTACGGCGGTATTTCAGGTGCACGCGGCTTTTATCACCGCAGTGGATTCACCGGGGAATACCACTACATGGAAAGCCTGTGGGATTACTATTACCTGACCGGAGACCGTCGTGCACTGGAACGGGGATTGGAGGCGGCGCGTTCCTACGCCGAGGATCCTTCCTGGGACAATGATTTCGACATTGGCTTTGCCATTCCAGGCATCACCGGCCGGATGGTATGGCAAAAATTGAACACCCTTCTGGAGGCCTGGCTGGCAAGCGGGCAGGAACCATTATATCAGGCCATGGTGGCAGATGCCGAGGAATGGCTCGCCGTCATCGGTACCGAGCACGGTTTCCTGAGGGAGGACAGGCAGCAGGGCAATCGCTTTATCACCGAGCAGCATTTTCAGGCCGTGGTGATCCACCTGCCGGTGCTCTGGAAATACCATGCATTGACTCAAAGTGAGGCGGCTCAAAGAGTGTTGATCAATGTGCCGCGCCACATCCTTCAGCATGCCCGTGAGTCGGAGGATCCTTCTTCACTTGCCTACAATGAATTTTATAATTTCCTGGAGGTGCGTCTCGAGCAGGATGGGTATGCCACCGAACCGGCCTTCCTCTTCCAGGACAGCGATGATTACCTCTACGACCCCGCGGTGGTGGGTTTGCTGGCCGCACTGGGCCGGGCTTCCGCGCTGAGCGGAGACACATCCATGCTGGAAGAAGCTCGCAGGCTGTATCGGGAACGAATCGAACCCAACTGGTTCCCGGATGTCTGGGACAAGGCCAATGCCCAGCAAACCCTGCGCATGGCGCCTGCCATGGCATACCTTGTGGAATCTGCAGCGCGGGGCCAGGCGTCCCTTGAAATCCTCAGGGCCGGGGAAGGGCAGATACGGCTGCGACTCACGGGTGAGCCGGGGCAGTCATATCAAGTCATGCGGTCCACCGACCTGGCCAACTGGATGGAGCACTCCCAGGTGGAGGTGGGGAGTGAGGGTGAGGTGCTCATCACCGAGCTTGTTTCACAAGCCTCACGCCTTTTCTACAGGCTACAATGAAATTTGTACAGCGATGAGATTGATGAAAAATATCAGTGAAGTTTCATCCAATGAATCTGAACGATTTCCAAAAAGATAGAGCATCTTAAAAACGACGAAAACGATCCATGAAAATAACGAAATACATATTCAATAAAGGTGTCTTTTCCAGTGGCAATGCCCTGCATTACCTGTGCGCATTCCTCTGGACCTTCGCGGCTTCTACCTTACTCAAGGCCCAGATGCCCGATCGATGGGTTGAGGATGACGAGATCACCTGGGTTGAAACGCAGACCGAGTCACTAGACCGTTCCATCGGGATCGCACAATACGCGGACCCAGCAACGCACCCCATGATTGGGTGGCGAGGAATGCAGGTGCGCCTGGAACCCGATTTTCATCGTCTGGGGGATACCTACTATCTGCAAATCAGTAATGACCCCAATCAGCTGGAGGCGGCTCCGGCGGCGTTGGTCGAGCAGTTTGGAGCGCTTCCATTCACTGATTTGCCCTTCGGCAATCCGCTTGTCTCCGATATTATCCCCGCCCTGCGTGCACATCCGACACGCGCAGCGATGCTGAACAGGGATAAGGAGGGGTTGAAATGGCTGGTTCGTGACATGCTACAGAATGATCCGACTTCGTGGAGCCGCGTTCCTTGGAAACTGTCTGAATTTCTGGTCAACGCGGCATTCCGACAGGAGGTTTTTCGGTTCAAAAAATTGAGGGACGTGGAGGGGGAAACCCAGATGGAACTGCTGCAACGCTTCGGGGCGGAGGAGCCAGGGCTTTTGCGCGGTTTCATCCCAAGTCGTTACAGGCTATGGGGGCTGTATCGATGGCCCTTACGTCTTTTTGCTGCTAATGAGATGATTTATTATCGCTGGTGGCGGAAAACTTCCAACAGTCATTGGCTCCCTGGCGAGGAACACGCATTTCGGCTTCCCCGTTCATTGACCTTTGCTGCCTTTGGGGATTCGTTCGGTTCGGGTGAGGGAGCACCCAATTGGCAGCCTCTTTATGGTCCGGCATGGATTGATCAAGCCGCGCATCGATCAATCAATTCGGGTTTTGAGCTTGCGATGCGGGAGTTTGTCGAGAAATACCCAAGTTGGAGTGTTGAATTCCAGAATGAAACCTTTACCGGAGCAGAAATTGGAATCAATTCCTTGCTTGCCGATGGATCATTGAAGCTATTGCCAACAGTTGATCTGGATGGCCCATACCTTGCCCACGATGACCACAATCAGCAGGAGGTTAATTTTAAAACAGATGGCAATGGTGATCCATGCTGCTTTGGCGATCTACCCGTTCAATTAAAAAAGTTTGAAATAAATAACGAACAAAATTTAGACCATTCTAAAATCGACCAAGTTTTTATGAGTTTTGGAGGCAATGACATAAAGGTTTTCTCCCTGCTGGTAAACTATATAGCCTATGGGACTTCATCTGAGAGCTGTATATATGATGCTATTCCTGAATATACTAACTCTACTGGGATGGAGTTCCTATTTGATAGTTATGGAGATAAGGGGAGTTATTCGGTTTACTGGAGGCCGAGATTGGTTAATAGACTGCAAGCTGCCGCTCAATTCCTGAATTCACTTGATGGAAACCAACTTCCGCAGGCTACCTTATTGAATGGAACTGCAAGCGCCAATGATAGATTTGATCGTCATTACACTGTTCGGAAAATTTATCAAACGGAATGGTATGCCTATCCAAATCTCATGGGTGGGCTAATCGATACGTCCGCTTTTCCTGTTTACACTCAAGGCGTTTCTCCCAAGCTAATTGCGGATTCATTTCTAAGGGATTCTCGAATAGTTGGTTTTGCTGCGCGAGAATGGAACGATTTGCATCCGATCAAAAAGTTCCTTTCCCTGCTTGTGCCTGGCTACTCGGCTCTGGTTGATCTTTTTTGTGTAGATGAAAATATAGGTGACTTGCTCGAGAAAATTGGTATCGACCGAACGGAGATTCACGATATTCGGAATAATTTCTTTCCAACACTCGCTCGTGATCAAAGGCAGACTCTGAGCCGTTTTCCCAACGTGAACTTCAACGAGCTTGCTTTACAAAAATCCAATCTTGCATCAACCAAGATTGCGGTGGGTTATCCTCAAGATTCGTCATGGTTCAATCAATTGAGCTTTTACCCGCAATCGGTCGAACAGGATCTAGGAGCTGCACTCAATGGGGCTTTTCATCCAAATTACAGGGGCTATCAAAGCGCCTACTTGCCGGCTTATCAAAAAACCTTGCGTGAACAAGTTGCCGCTTCTCTTTTACATCAACGAGCTGTTGAGGAGGGATACAATGAAACCTACCTTGATATCGCTGACCTGAAACATGCAAACCCTCAAATTCACTGGGGAGGAACCGAGGCTGATCCCCGTATTAATTTATCTTTCGATCTTTTGAACCATCCAAACCTCTCGGCTGTCCCCCCGTTGATTAACGAAGCCCTGCGTTCTGTGAAGGTCGGCGTCAAGGTGTATCACGCATCGATTCGGTCAACAGGTGCATCATCCGTAAGACAGCCTTTATCAGAATATCAGCCCCACTATCGAGTGAACGGTGTGAGTCGACTCTGGACTCAATCCGAATCAACGCATGACCTGGCACGTCGCCGAGAGCCGTGGGAACGGAACAAACCCTTGAAATCCACTCGAGTGACCCATTCGATTCCGATTCCCAATGGAGCGAATGTTTCCATGCCAGGCCTCCATGGAGAGAATCCCAACTCCGCCTTTCACCCCTTGGTCGGACTGGTACAGCAGCGCGGTGCCGATGGCAAGCCTGTGCCATCAGGATCAGCGCTGAAGCAACTGATTCAAAGCAAATTCGGGGCACGGTGGACGGTGGATGTCGAACTGGATGCCGATCGCGATGTGATCGAAAGCAATGAAGCCAACAATCGCTTCACCATGCAGGTCACCACAGGTCTTCCCGATACCGATCTTGTGCAGACCGACCAAGCCCTGCGCGAAGAGTTGTCTGCGAATAATGCCTATGGGGTCGTCCTTGAGCAAAAATATGATTTGGAGTCCGTATTGGAAAACCCGGATGAGCTCAAAGCCATGCTCTACGAGGGCTTGGACGGACCATGGTCGGCGGATGCGGAGGCGGCGCTTGGCATGCGGTTGCCCCGTTCGGATCTCGAGACCCGTTCCTTCAAGGAGGGGCAGTCCCATGGCATGGAAGCGGTGCTGTCACTCTCCGCCTTCGCAAAGGCCATTCGAGACGGTAACCCCATCATGATGGGGGAAAACGAGCGTGCTCCATTGGTGGACCCGCGCCTATCGCTGGACCAGCTGAGGATGGATCATTTCGAGAGTCATCAAAAAACGGATCTCGCAGATTTTTCGGATGCCTTTGACAACATCGTGCATCCATCCAATGTCATGGAGGTCCTGTATCAAAAACATGTGGGGGAGGGTGGTTTTGACCCTGCCTTTGAAACCTATCGCATGTCCATCGACATGACCGGTTATTTGCCGATACTTTCCGAGTACGACCAGGAGCAGCAGAGCCTCAAGCTGCAGCTTTTTCCCGACAGATTTGATATGGACCTTTCCGGTTTGCCGCTTTCCGTCAAGGTCGGTTTCCTGGACCAGCCTTGGGAGCAGTGGCATTCTGCTCCCCTTGAAGTGGAACTGGGTGAAGAACCAGCCGAGGCCGTCGTGCCCTTGACGGGATGGCTACGCGAGCTTGGGATTGACGGCCGCCCGATGATCGTGGATCTCTTCGTGACCGGCACCGACCAGGATGGACAGGAACACCACCAGAGAGTGGCCGGGGCCTCCGTCCGGATGGAAGCCGAGATGCCCCTTTTGGCGGTTCCCCTGATGGAGAGTGCCGATCCATTCGATGCACCTGTCACTCTCAGTTGGGAAGCTCCTGGCGAGGTACAGGGTGCCTGGAATCAGGTTGAGATCACGATCAGTGACAGCGAAAACCCCATCTACGTGGAAGCTGTCGATTATGTGAAGGGAGAGGCCCGTATTCCGGGTGAAGTGTTTGATCGTGGGATTTACGAGTATGAGGTGACGTTCAATGTGGATGGCAAGAGTATGACTGTCTCTTATACACATCTCCGAGCCCACGAGACAAGAGGCAATCTCGT
>OLHY01000158.1_pt1 | contig 25641 bp, 17 predicted proteins | sample 1609411 | NCBI WGS metagenome assembly OLHY01 (sample SAMN05416817, study PRJEB24817) | seawater metagenome | isolation source: Sea water | place: Canada:Atlantic | collected 2013-07
CAGACGTGCCCGTTCCTGCGATCGCAAAGGTATAGGGATTTTCATCACTGTCATCATTGGCAATGCTTACTGTTGCGCTGCGTGTTCCCGTTGCACCCGGATCAAAGGTGATGACAAAGGTCTTCGTCCCTCCCGCACTTACCGTCGAGGCATCCGGTTGCGTGGTGACCGTAAATTCAGAAGCGTTGGTTCCTGAGACTGCCACAATCGGCGTACCGGAAAGACTCAAAGCTCCACTTCCGCTGTTGGTAACCGTAAAGGTGCGTGTCTGAGATCCTGTCGAAATATCCAGCGATCCGAAATCCGTGTGATCACTACTGCTCGCACTCGTGTCTCCATCTGCTATACCCACACTGTTGCCACTCAGGTCAATCTCTGGCCCTGACGTACCCGTTCCTGCGATCGCAAAGGTATAGGGGTTTTCATCACTGTCATCATTGGCAATGCTAACGGTTGCGCTGCGTGATCCCGTTGCACCTGGATCAAAGGTGATGACAAAGGTCTTCGTCCCTCCCGCACTCACCGTCGAGGCATCCGGTTGGGTGGTGACCGTAAACTCAGAAGCGTTGGTTCCTGAGACTGCCACAATCGGAGATCCCGATAGACTCAAGGCTCCACCGCCGCTATTGGTGATCGTGAAGGTGCGTGTTTGAGTCGAACCTCCTATGTCGATCGATCCGAAATCCGTGTGATCTCCTGCATCTGGAGTTGTATCTCCATCACTTATGTCCGTGCTATTCCCGCTCAAGGCAATCTCAGGAAGAGAATCATTATCAAGGATATTTGCGGTTGCAGTCAGATTGCCAGCGGTGAGCGTGGCTGTTTTAGTCGCTTCTACAGTGCTGTCGTCTGTGGTATCATACGTCACCGTGAATGAAGAAACTCCGTTCGGCACCAAAAAAGTGCTATCAACTGCGCTCAAAGTAACCCCGTTCGAAAATGCAACATCGGTAACGGTTGAGTCGGTGCTGCTGATATTGTATGCAAAGTAAGCGTTATCAGGCGCGCCGGATTCCAGTGTTACATTGTAAACAAGATTCTCTCCCTCGGTAATGTCACTGGCAGTTATGCCACTGATTTGAACAGAGGCATCAAGGTAGTCGTTCAGAGTATCCAAAAAGGCGTTGTCGGCACTACCCTGTATATTACCATTATCGGAATATGGATCTGTGAGATTGAGCCCTAGCAAACTGATGTTTGAACTGACATTTTTAGTCCTCCCAACCACAAGAGTATAATCGCCCGCGCTGGAAGATATGGTCGTGTTCGATTGGCCTACGTCTGATATAAAAATACCAAATGAAACGACGGAGCCTCCGTCTTTATCATTCCATACGATTGCTGCATCTAAGGTATAAACATTGTTGTTATCCGTAATGATCTTTATCGAACCCTCAATATCATTCCCTTGGATATTGAAGTAACCATTGCCGTCGCCGTCATCTTGAGAAAAAGTCAACCTACTGATTCCCAATGTATTAAAACTTTTAACTGAATTGTTTTTTTGTGCATTGTTACCCATTGTTCCGATGTAACCTTCTGTGAAAACCAAACTCACATCACCAGCCCTGGCACACTCGAGAGCCACACCCACGCCATCAATAAAAACAGTCTCGTGATCGTTTTCGTTAAATATGGCAAGAGGAAGATTTTCGTAACGTTCACCTTGGATCAATTTGGCGAAGATAGCTCCTTCATCGCCTTTTGAGTCAAACACTCCATTGATGCGCTTATCAATAGCATGACCAGCTTCTTCAAGGAGCACAGCAGTCAATCGCTCAGGGGAACTTAATTTGGAAACCCAATCTAAATTTACATAGACTCGTTCACTACCTTCGTGGGAATGGGCACTGTAAGCGGCCAAAGCACCATTTAATTCATTTCCTTTTAACAATTCCAATTCCAAGCGAAGCCCGGTGAATGTAAGATTTTCCTGAAACTTGAATGCGCGGGATTTGAAAGAATCGCTTCTGAGATTTGCATTCCCGAATGCTATTTGGGTCAAAGCGCTGAAATCTTTGCGCTGTGGCAAATGGTTTAAAACTTTTTCAGCTTCCTGAATACCCAAATTTAGAGTTCTGAGTATCTTCGAATTTTCAATAATTGGCTTGTTAATCGTTACAAAGTGCTTCCTGGACTCATGTTCTGCAGGCAACCTCGGCTCGTTTTCACCAACATAAGATGCTGCAGCAAGTGGTGCTTTAGTGGGAAAATTTGCTTTGTCCGTATTCCCTGCGGAACACAACAAGGAGGGAAACAGAAGATCGCCGCAAAAAAAGAAAAGGAAGGCGCACAGCAAAAAAAGGTTTTTTGCTGCCGGCACCGCATTCAAACCTTTATTTAATCTTTTATACCAATACATTACGGGTTTATTTTTATTTTCAGGGGTTGATCAGACTGGAAAACCATTGTGAAGCGATCACTCACTCACTTGACAAATAAGCGTATATGTGAACCTGACTTTACGTCCATAAAATATGTATTATTATAAGCATTTGCAAGATGCATTTTGGGGTTTTATTTTGTGAAGTTATTGGCAAAACAGGATAAATTGAATTATTTTTTAAATATTTTGTTTATTTAAATTAAAAACTGATAAAATAAGAAGTCAGGCTTGGTAATTATTGCGAGGATCACGTTTGAGATAAATTTTCACTGGCCCTATAGAAAACTCCGAAATACCGAGAACGTGAGAGCACTCCCCTGATTGCAGAGACATGTAATTGGCTACCTGTTCTTGATATGATATGGATGACTTGAGAAGAGGGTTTCGATGGATACAGACCATTATTTTCAGCACCTGGATTGCTACGATTACCGCGAGCCGTCATAAATATTGCTATTGTTGTTTCAAATTCGACATTTGAATGAGTTCCTGATAAAGGTGGCCGATGTCTTCTGGATACAGGTTGTGCAGGAAAAGCGGTTTTACTCTCATTGAATTGCTGGTCGTCATCGCGATTATTGCAATTCTGGCTGGTATGCTGTTGCCAGCATTGAGCAAAGCAAAGCAGAAGGCTCATTCCATCCAGTGTGTCAGCAACAGCAGGCAGATACTTCTCGCAAGCAAAATGTATACTGATGACAATTCCAACAAACATGTCGTCACTTACATTTTCCCTCCCTATTCCAAAGGCTTAACCACCTGGTTTCAACTGCTTCAGCCCTACCTTTCGTCGACAAATATTTTAATTTGCCCCGCGCGCAAGGGAAAACCTCTGCAATTGGAGCGTTGGGACGGGATTAATGTGAATATTCCGACTGTTTCGGATTACGCAGTCAACAACCAGCTGACCGGCGAGTTGAGCAGCTATGTGGATTACATCCATCACCGCGAGACTCGGGTGAGGAATCCATCATCCACGATTTTCATCACAGATTCAGGTACTCAACCGGACCCCACTCAAACCCCCTCAGTGATCCCACAATCAAAGCTCAAGCTGGGAGCCTGGATGCTGGGCGACCCCAAAGTTGGGCAATGCCCAAGTTGTGTCACCGGCAGCCATCCCAATTGGTGTGGACCCCATCCGCGTCACAACCAGCGCAGCAGCAATGGATTTTCAGATGGACACGTCGAGTCGATGACAGTGGATTGGTATTATGGCAACACACCCTGGCTGGATCCGAAACGCGGTGGGTGATGCTGCATCAAGACAACGGTCCTGGGGCCACATCTCAAGACGTGTAAATCCACAATCTGCTTGTGAGGGCCCCGCATTCAGTCATGATTGACCAAGGTCTGGTATCATCACAGTTCTCTTGATCCATGTCGGTAGCCTGTGATAAAAATCTTTCAACCACCTGTCCCCTCAAAGGATCACAATAACCATGCTGACATACACCTGCTCATCGAACGCCTCCCCCCTGAGACCCTATCGCTCAAATGCCAAGATCGCATGGTTCGCCATGCTCCTTGGGGGACTCTTTTGTTGCAATATGTGCAGCGTCAATCTCATGGCAGAGTCGGACTCCGGTGGGAAGGGGTTCGGGTTATTGGCGTATTGGCCGTTCGATGTTGACTATTCAAGCACTGTCAACAATGGCCTTTATCAGGGTAAACCATTTGGGGGGGATTACATACAAATAACCAAGGATCCCTCATCGATAAAAGCAGGACAAGGTGCGCTGCGCCTGGACAGCGGCGACCGATCAGGAAATAAAACCTATGTATCCATCCGAAACCCGCTTTTTGGGTACAAGAACGCCGACGTCTTCACCGTTGTAGCCTGGTATCGTTATGACGATCTGAGCGGCGATGGTTCAGACGCTCGAAATTTTGTCTGGGAAACAACGCCAGGCTATTCGCTCGCCTTTGGATTGGGGCTGGACAATGAACATCGTGACGCTGAATGGTGGTTTCAGACGGCGTCTCACTCAAGCATCAGCGACACGACCGGCCCGCAAATCAGCGCGGGGGAATGGCATCATACTGCGATGATCTGGAATCAGGAACATGGGCACGCCAAGTTCTATCATGATGGAATACTGCGCGACAACATTGCGCTGCCCGAAGGTGAAGCACTTGAGGAAATGTCTGGTTTCCATATCGGCAATCATCGCGGCGGCGATGGTGCGAGAGATTGGGATGGTATGATCGACGATGTGGCAGTCTATGATCTTGAGCTGACACCAAGGCAGATCAAAGCTCTGGCAGAAGGCACTTTCCGAGGCATCTCCGTTCACCCGGGCAACGTCCTTCAGACAGCTCAAGAACCCAAGCTCCAATCCGTGATCCAACGTCCCAAGGACTTCAATCCTCCACTGCCGCTATGGAACGGTCAACAATCTCAGGGACCATTAATAGGTCATGTCAGCGATGATTCGGCAATCGTCTGGGCAAGGTCACCCATTGCCGGCTCCTATGAGCTGCAGATTTACTTGCCCGGGAATGAGACAATAATACGACGTTCATGGGCAACAGCCACCGAGGAGGAAGATTGGTGTTTGCGTTGGGAGGTCAGTGATCTCAAAGCAAATACGAAGTATAAATATCGCATTAGAAGGGGTTCCAAAACGATTTGGGAGGGAGATTCATTTTATTTCCATACGGCGCCGCGCAGGGATCTGCCCGCTGAAGTAAGCTTGGTCTTTGGCTCATGCGCCAGCTCTGAACCATCCTCAATCTGGCACAGGATCAGGGACGAGGGCGCGGACGGAGTCGTACTTCTGGGTGATACCCCCTATATCGATGTGACCGATCTGGACCGAGTGCGTGACGCATACAGACGTTTCTCAAGCATACCTCCACTGGCTGAGACGTTTCGTTCCATCCCTTTCTGGGGAACATGGGATGACCATGATTTTGGTCGAAACGATTCTGATGGCACCTTGCCTGGAAAAGAACACTCGCGCCACGGCTTCGTCAATTACCGCCCTAACCCAACTTTTGGTCAAGACAACCAGGGAATTTATACCAAATTCCGTTACGGACCCGTCGAGGTATTTTTACTGGATACGCGATGGTTTGCGAGGACCGAACCTTCCTGGGCAGATCCCGACAAGCCCACTTTGTTGGGAAAACGACAATGGGAGTGGCTGCAGGCCGGGTTACTTGCCTCCGATGCATCGTTCAAGCTTCTGGCTTGTGGGATGATATGGGATGATAAGAAAAATACGGAATCGGATGATTGGGGAACCTACATGCACGAGCGCCAGGCGATACAGAGCTGGCTGGGTGAAAACCAGATCGAAGGAGTCGTATTGATTGGCGGCGATATCCACGTATCGCGTCTACTGAAATACGACACCGTGGAGCAAGTAGGCTATCCGCTCTATCAATTCATCAGCTCGCCGATGCACGGCAGCGTCATCCCGAGCCTGAACGTGCCTCATCCCGCTTTGATTCAATCGGCAGAAGAGCCCTTTGTGTTCCTTAAGCTCAATATCAATTCGACGGTGACTCCTGCCACACTAGAAGGTGTGTGGATGAATCGTGACGGAGAGAAGATTTTCAGCGTTCAGACTGACAGGGATGAGCTTTCACGCCAAAAATGAATATGGACAGAAATAGATCAAGCACCTCGCATGCCCTCATCTTCTTGCAGTTTTCGGTAAATGATTCAGATGATTTAATCCAAGAAACTGCAGTCGATTAAATTTGCGATCTTACTTAGCTTGTTTATGGTCCATAAGCAGCAGTTTGTTGAAACTATAGTCAGCGACCAAGGCAAGGCCTCGGTTCAGAACAACAGAAAGCCACAGGTATGATGAAAAATATATGGATTTTATTGTGTGTCGCTACCGCTTGCAGCGCCACAGCAGGAACCGTCAGGGTCATCGAAGATTTCGAATACGCCGACGCAGAGGAATTACTTCTCGATTGGGAGCCCAGCACAGGAGCGATACCTTCTTTATCCACGGAGGTCGCTGCCGGTTCGGAAGGAGCAACAAGCATGCAGGTCGATCTGAGCTTTCCCTCAGCTGCCTGGGTCACACAGTCGATAACCGGGCCGCTATTGAATGAGGTTTTTTCAGTCGAACCTGAACAATACATTAGTTTGCGATTAAAAGGAGACTCGGCCTTTGCGGCCGCAGACTTCAGAAATATTTACCTCTACGTCTACGACGACTGGGGTGATTTCGCGCGCTGGGGCACCCAGGTGCCTGCAATTGATGATTGGCAGGTGATCAATTTCGGCGGCGGAGATTTTCAATTTCCCTGGAATGCCTCAGGTGAAATCGACATGACATACCTCTCCAAGATTGCCATTTTTCAATACGGCAGCCAGGCAGCGATTGATCCGTATGAAGCGACTATTTATGTCGATGATATTGAAATCCGCGATGAACCACTCATTGATTTTGCTCCTCCATCCGAACCGCGCTCAGTGATTGATGATTTCGAGGGGTATGCGAATAGTGAGGCATTGCGTGACTATTACACTTATGAAAACAGCTGGCATCCCTCGGTCACAGTCGCTTCCATTGAGTCCCCCGCTCCGCAGGGAGAGCAGTGTCTGAGGCTTGATATCGATTTCCCGGCTGGACAATATCCCTGGGGCAGTGTCCGTTCCTCTGTCCTCGAGCCTTTTTCTCTACCTGATGACGGAGTCATCACGTTGAAGATGAAAGGAGACGCAGGCCTGACGGAGGTAGCAGACTCGGGGACCAATTTCTGGCTTTCTTTCTACGACGCCGCAGGCAACCGAATGAACTACATCACGGATATTGCTCCTGTGATTTCAGATGACTGGACAACACTGACAATCACCATGGATGATTTCGGGGATACGAGCACAATCGACACCGGCAACCTCGTCCAGTGGCGCATTCTGGTGGAAGGATGGGCTGAGGCTAACCCTGCGTTATCCGGGGCATTTTTTGTCGATGATATCCAGGTTTCAACATTGGAAATACAACAACCGGTATTAACAGCCGTCATGGAAGAACAGAGCGTTCGAGTGCAGATGAGCCAATTAACTTCGGGTAGCGAATACGAACTACTCATGTCCGAGAATCTTACTGATTGGACATTGGTAACAAGCATCATTGCCGATGCAGATACAGCGACTCACCTTGTGAATACCGACCAGAAGATGGCGTGCTACCAATTGGTTGAAAAACCCTGAGCATGCTGCGGATACCAAAACGGATTCACAGCAGCAAAGCCTTGAACCGTCGGGCGGGAGAAGATTTACATTCGTATTGCCGCATCACTGATTTTCAGCACAAAGGACTCTCGAGTTGAGCGAGCCTAACTGATCTGATGATTTAATGAGCTCTCAATTGATTTTCCACGCAGACACACGACAAACGACACACATCAAAATATGACCACTGAAACGAACATCGAACGAGCCAAGGAATTCATTCATGCGTTCAACACAAACAGCTGGGACCATCTTGAGCGCACATTGAGCCCTCAGTTGCAATATGTTGAAGTAGCAACCAAAACGGCATCAGATGGTTCTACAGCATTCATTGAGTTATGCCGGGGCTGGAAATCAATCATGTCAGATTGCACGGGAAAGATTACAGATGCTCACGGCAGCGGCAATACCGTTATCCTTGAGATCACCTGGTCAGGAACTCAGACAGGCACGATGCAGACACCGATGGGAGAGCATCCTCCCTCCGGTAAGTTTCAAACCATTCAAGGAGTGCAGATATTGACTGTCAAAGAGAATCAAATCACAAGCATCAAAAATCATTTCGACTTGCTTTCGATGCTGACGCAATTTGGTGCCCTGGGTTGATACTCGGGTTTTCAGGGAAATCAAACTACGCGTGTGCCCTCTCACGCCAGACACTGATTTTAAAGAGACGATCCACTTCTCCATCTGGGCAGGGTGAACGCGCCATAGCGAGGAGCTCCGCTGCGTGTTCGATAGAAAAAAACAATCGCATAGTAAATACGGTCTTTCCATGGAAAATCACTGAGCAGATGGAAACTCCATTTCCGCTCACTGATGAGAAAGGACAGCCAATTCAGCTCAAAGCGATTGGGTGAGACACCCCCTCCTTCTTGCTCAAGAAAACGAGCAAAGCCAATAGCATCCAGCAAATGACGTTGATGCCCCTCCGGCCAGCAATCATCGGCGAATCGGAAAAAAAGTTTCCTCCCGCCCATGGGGAGGGCTTTCAGGGTCCTCGGTATAAAGTGGCGCACTTCATAAAAACGTTTTGAGATTAGTCCGTCTGCTTGTTGCGCAAGATGCTCATGATTGAGAGCTAGCAGGCAGGCACGATCTGATGGACTCATGTTCCATTCGTCCATGAGGGCGTCCGGTGAGTCCCTCAAACGATCCCTGAGGTCCTTTCTGCTGAGCAGCAGGGAAAGAGCGGTCGTAAAATCAATGTTGCCGCAGCGCATTTGAGAGTAGTTGAAGTTCGCTTGCCAGATTTTCCATTTCCGGAAAGTTCCCATCCCGTTCCACAATAATCGCGCGCACCTCGGCATGGTCAAGAGTGGCATGGATCAATTCCCACAAATCTTCCTGAATATCCGCACTGTGATTGTCAACCAGCCTCCCATCGCGCTCCATGTAACCCACAACATGCAGCTGCACGATACGCTTTGGATCAAGGTCACGCAGCCAGGTTTTGGCATCGAAATGATGATTGCGAGCATTGATGAACAAATTGGTTACATCGAGCAACAAACCGCAATCAGCTTTCTCGCACAATCTGTTGAGGAAATCAGTTTCACTCAGTTCCCCCTTGAGTCGAAGGTGAGTGGTGATATTTTCCAGAATGATGGGCTTGGCGCAAAACTGAGATACTTCACGGGCATGCGCGGCCACGACATCCAAAGTTTTTGCACTGGGCTGTATAGGATTCAAGTGCCCGAGATCGACTTCGCTGGTTCGGGTAAAGGCCACATGTTCGCTGATCCATTTGGGATCCGCAGCCTCAACCACGCGCCGGAATTCATTCAGAGTTTTTTGATCAATGGGGCCAGGCGCACCGAGTGAAAGTCCAAGCCCATGAACAAAGAGAGGATAAAATCTCCGAAGATCACGCAAGTAGTCGAGAGATTCATCGAAAAAGTGTTCTGCCGTGATTTCGAGGCATTCGATTTCACTGGGCCGAGTTGCAATCCATTCACGCAGCGGTGCTCGGTGTCCAATACCTACCCATTGAGGCTTGGCTGCATTCCCTGTCGTCGCTTTCATTATCGCCGGTAAACAAGGTGGGTATCGATTTTAATAGTACTGTTGCCCGCCTTGGCAGTGTAAATCTTGTGCAGCACATTTTCCTGTCCCATTCCAAAAACCCATGAGTTACGTCTTTCAAGAGAACCACCCTGTTCGATCACGAAAGCGGAGAATTCTTTTTCGATGCCATCTTGCCCCCGTGTTTCGTAGATACGCTCATTCCTGCCTTTTTTGAGTCTGAAACTCATGTCCATCAGAGTAATGTCTTCCTCGAGCAGATTGGTGAGTTCGTAATGATAAAAATCAGTGTTTTGCGTTCGCCAGTCTCGAGTGATTTCTTGATCGATAGGTTTCTCTGGTGCCTTGCCTTGATAACTGCAGTTCAAGCGCACCCAGGGGGTTCCTTTTTCGTCCATTGCTATGGCAGTGTAACTGCGTCCATCCGCCTCCCATTGGAAGCTCATGTTACCCGCTGTCTTGTCTCCACCACACCCGGGGATCAAGATTAAAAAGGAAAGAGAAAGGATAGATGCAATAAAATGTTTTTTCATCAAATTGTAAGGTAGTTGTTCAAAAGGAAATGAAGCCCTCCTTGCACTTGACTCGCTCAGTCGCCGCCTCCGCAGCCGCCTCCACAACTACTTCCGCAACTGCTCCCACAGCTACTTCCACTGCTACAACTGCCCCAACTGCTGCAACTGCTGCAGTGATAATAGCCCCCTCGCGTCGCGCCACCACCAAATTTATACAGCAGCAGTAACACAACAATGACGATGGCAATAATGATGAATATATACATGGTCGGTGTGTAATGATTGAGTTCCAGTGATTAAATCCCATCCACCATCACGGCGGCCTTGCGAAGAAAAATCATCAACTGGTTGAATACTTTTTTTTGTTCTTCAACATCTTTGATGGGTTGATCATCCCTGATGGCCCGAATACGCCTCAAGACATCTACCTCCAGCCCAAGTTCCTCCGCAGCACTTAAAATCTCATCTTCGCGCCTGTAGGATTTGTTCGTTTTTAACTCGGCCATCACATCCAACGCGCGTATGAGTGTAAAATAGGATCGCAGCATGATACGGGGAAGTGCTCCTTTTTGGTCAAGCCCCATGAGATAGGATTTCCTCAACCGCAGCATCAGGTTCTTGATTTCCTGTTCACAGCGCAGCTGCAAGTGCTCACGCTCAATGGCCAGATCCTTCAGTATATCTTTTCCATGCAGGATTTCGTGATCTTGCTGCATGTCCAGAAACTTGATGGGGAAAACATCAGTGGAAGAGCGAAGATCGGCCTCACTCAACACCAGAGGTTGTAGTTGATCCTTGAGCGAAAAGGATGAAAAAACCTGAGCCAGTTGATCAAGGACACCTGTATCAATGTTCTCCATGACCAGCATCACCTTGATGGTATCTGTTTCCTTGATTTGCGTGTTCTTGACCAAACCGTCATAGAGAACAACTGAAACCAAGCCGCTACCACAAGTTGTATCAAGATTTTCGACGAGCGTTGTCAGCCCATCACGAATTTTATTTGGGATATGTTCGTTCATTGAGTAGAAATCAGTTTAATCTTTTGTGGCTTCGTGGTGTTTCCCCCACCACCTATGGCGACACATATTTCGGTTTGTATCAAAACAACAATGGGTTACAGCTGTGAACAGTTCCATCAAACGACTTGACTGTCCACTATAATTCGAACCGTTTTTTATAACAGAGTCTTCGAAATACGCTGAACTGACATGCAAGTCTCCTGCCCGAATTGCTGATAACTGCAGATCAATGAGGGCATGGCCACCCAAGTGGAGCGAGACACAGTTCCTACCCCGCCTGTGGCATGCCTTCATTCTCGAAAATGATAATGGCCCACAAATGGCTCTATCAATTTTGTTGAACGCAACAGAAAGGTAAAAGCCATGAACCATAAACGCATCATCAAAAAAACAGCTGTGACTCTTTTGGCAGCCATTACTCTATCTCAATACACACTCGAAGCTCAAAAATTGCATAAGCCGCAGCCCGTAAAAAGCAGTGCGTCAAGCCGAGCCTCAAACCTCTCGAAGGAGGTCAAGCGCCCCTCAAGGGCCAGATACCAAAAGGAGATCGGTAACCACGTGAAACCCGTCGACGATTTCGAGAGCAAAAAACTTCACGATATCTCAAAACCATACGAGCTACCGAGTCAGGACAACCCTCAGGGGATCATTGAACCCATCTACCAACCCGAACCCGCCAAAGCCGATGCTCCTTATGGTATCCTGGAAAACCTTAATCCAATCAATCCTGTTATTCCTGTGATCCCTATCGACCCTATCGACCCTATCGACCCTGTAGACCCTGTTGATCCCATCGACCCCATCGAGCCTGTTGACCCTGTTAATCCGCGAGGTGATTGCGTGGAATTCGAGGATGTGCCTTTCCGGGCAACATACACCGTGGGGGATCATTTCACGGCATGGAACACCTCGGGCACTTACGGATTCCAGGTGTCTGCCATCGATTTCCAATACGCATCAGGTACGATGACCAGCAGTGGTCATGCCCACATTGGTCACGATGGTTACGCTGGGCACATGGGGCACGAAGTGCAGGTGAACAACATCAATTTATCCTTCAAGCCAATGGGCACACCACCCTCCAGCATCTCCATCCTCTTCGGTGAATACGGAGGGAATGTCAATGTTTCCGTCAACGGAATGCAGTCCAATGTTGCCAATTTCATGGACTTGCATGGTACCGTGCTCGGAGGTGCAACCCTTGAGGTGGCTTACGGCGGTTTGGGAAATGACAAAGGACAATTGCTCATCCATGGAGTCTCCATCGCTCAATTTACCCTCGGAGGTCAGAAACTCTGGATCGACCATATCTGTCAGGAAGAATTACCGGTCAATCCTGAATGTGAACTTGATCTTTACACCGCGCATGTCGATGGACCGACTCATGGCGGAAGTCCAAACCCTCTGGCCACAGGCTGGACTTATCCATCGGCTGAGAATGCTCAGCATCTCTTCATCAGCCGTATCCACAGCATGGGGATGGACCATCAGATGATCACGTTTGACAAGCCCAATGGCTGGAGTCCAGTCGTGGGAACAGGCGACCTGTTTGCCGGTGCCGGGGCCCCCTATGCCGGTGGCGCCTATACATCGCCAGCTCTGGGAGCCACGGGCAGCCCTTCCGCCGGAACAGCCAGGGGGATGGTGGAATACACGGGAGCTGATAACAAGGTCCTGTTCATGATCCACAACAATGGCCACTGGGGTGGGCCCGATGAACCCGGAATCGGTGACATGGATGCCAACAATGATACCGACCGGGGCATCAATACTACTTCTTCCGGAAATCATTTCCTGGAAGTCATGCCCAGTGAGAAACATGAAGGAGGCATGAAAATGGAATTCAAACGTCCCGTCGCAGCCGTAGGCATGTATGTCATGGGACTGGAAGAAGGCAAACGTCAGATCGAGTTGAATATCCTGCGTGCCGATGGCATTGTCGAAACACGCACCTCCGACCTGGTAGTTGGTCCACGGGATGTGGGTGGTATCCAGTTCCTCGGATATGTCGTATCCGATGTGGAGCAGAATGACTGCTGGATCAAGGCAGTGAAGTTCTCCGAGAACCTAGAAGACGGTGATCCCGGCCGCAGAGATATCTTTGCCATGGATGACATCATCTATGCCGCCAGGGAAGTCAACCCTCCCGCCGGGAATCCGAATCCTCAGAATCCTGATGTTGCCGTTTTGAATAATCCCGCAGGAAAAACGGTTATGGATGGCACTGTGATTCCGGTGAAGGATCCACACACAAACAAAAAGCCTCACGACGATGAAAAGGGAGACAACAAACGTCATGAGAAACCAGGGCAGACCAAGCCTGACACCAACAAGCCTGAGTTCCCTCATGGCATCAAGCCAACACCCATGGGATCACCCTTGTATGCCGAAGGCACGGAACCCACTGAGCCTGGTCACTCTCCTGAGAAAAAAGACAAACATGTCGACTGGACACCCACGCACGATCAACTCAACGAGCTGGTTCTTGCTGCAGGTTTGACTGATCGGGAATCAAAGTCCTTGACGATCGAGGCCTTGAAAATCAAGGAAATCTCCGCAGACGCCATGGAATCAGGGAAGCAATGGCTTAAAGATGGCCTGACTGAGCAGGACGTGGCTGTCATTGAAGCCATGAGCACGCTCACAGCCGCGCTGCTTGAGCGTATCGGTTGTGATGCTCAGGACGCTACTGAGCTTGGCTCTGTCATTGCAGTCAGCAGACTTCTACTTGAACAAATAGGTCTCAGCGAGCAGGAGGCATCCAAGGTGAGTATCGATGCCGCCTTGATTTGGAAATAAGTCATTCCTCATGGACAGCAATTTTTGAGTTACCATCAGTTCCTCAATCATCAATAACACTGGCAGGTGCGATTCCATCAGGGATCGCACCTGTTTGCTTAACCAGCCATTGGCAAATAAAAACTTTTTTGCGATTCCTTCTCAGTGGTTAATCAAGGTACTGTCCTGAGAATGTAGAAGCCTTGGTCTACCGTTTTGATGGTATGGGGACTTGTCGCTCCTTGGATTACTTCAAAACCTGCGGACAGATCGTCAGTGAACAACAAGACAGCATCCCTCTCCCAGCTCAGTATGAGATTAGAGGGATCACTTGCATTGAGCTTGAGCTCAGGGGAAAAGCAAAACCGATCCAACTCCAGTTCCAATACAAAAGCCATCAGGCAGCTACGAAGAGACAAGCCCAAATGGGAATGGTTGATATCCATCCCATTTAGTTTGCCCCTTTTGTTTGAATATCGCCTGTCATATTCTGAATGCAATAAGAACCCAGCTTGTCTCCAAATCAATTCAGTTATTTCAAAAAGCTTTGGATGGTCTCATCAATCTCGTCGAAACCCCATGGGAAAATCGAATGTCTGTTCATGGCTGTCACTGAGCACCATGGGGGCGATAAGGCACAGAATCTCGGACGCCAAATCTGGGATCATGCTACATTCGGTCATTGGAAGGCATAGATATCAAACACCTTATTTTATTGAATACCACTCCTGCTTCCAAGGATTGACATCTTTTGCTGGCACTCAGCAACGGTTGACATGCAGTAAATTTGTGGAAGGCATTTACTGATGAGTAACGATGCAAATCCGTTGACCGCACCATTGCCAAGCAGCACTTCAGAAGTCCGGAGAAATGCTTATTTGCAGGGTCGTCTCTACCTCGGCATGCTGAACGTGGGAAGCTGGGTCGTGTTCGCCACGCTACTGCTTGCTTCCGGTGTTTTGGAGTCTTTGGGTATTTGGCTGGCCAAGCCTGGTCTCCCCGATTTCGCAGCACTGTCGATGATGGTGCTGGGCTTTTGCCTCATGCAACTCCCTTTTGACTGGCTGGGCGGGCACTGGCTCCCCCGACGCTACGGCTTACCCTCTCACTTTACCTTGCCGAGCTATTGCATGGCCGTATTCAAGCACAGTTTGATTTTTTCAACATCCATCAACATCCTTCATGTTGCCGGCCAGCATTTGGGCCTGACTGGAGCGCTGGGAGCCCTTCTCGTGCTCATGATGATTGGAGTTCAGTCGCAGCATCTACTCGCGCGCTGGCTGGGATGCCTGAAGAACAGAACGCTTGAACAGGACGATGGAGTGCTGATTTATGAAGGAACGGACACTGCTTTCTCAGGAGGCATCTCGGGGTGGCCTGGCTTGGAGCGGGTTATTTTAAACCAGTCATGGCAAACAGAATTGAAGACGAATGGCATGGCATGGCTTAAGGATCGGCGCCGTCGAGCCATCCGTTCAGGTCTTCGGATGAATGGGCTCCTTTGGGCCATCATGTGGATCTCCTCAAGTTTTATTTTTGCAGCGTTCCTTGCGGGGTTTCCCGGTGGTGATGTAGCGGCCACGATGCGCATGCTGCTGTACGGCGTGTTTTTCCACTTCGGAGGCTTACTCCTGCTACCCTCCTTGTCGCGACGCGGTTCCCTTGCCTTGGACGGGATTGACTCGGCTCCATCCAATGCATGTTCTCAAACAAAAGAGTGGACCAAGGCCATCACCATATTGACAGACGGAGAAGAACGGCGAGCCCCCTGGATTGAACGTATTTTTCACCCTCTGCCGTCCATGGAAAATAGAATGACTCGCACTGAAAACAGAGGTTGGGCAGCTTGGAATGCCACTCGCTACATGCTTTTCCTCAGCACCCTTGCCGGTGGTCTCCTTTCAAGGTCGGTTCACTGCAACATCGGACGCCCTGAGCTGTGGATCATGCCGCCCGTGGACTAGGTGACATCTGAAAGGCCCTAACCGCTGATCCACTTTATTTCATAAGGCAGCCCCAATGGCCGTAGAGAACATGTTTCATGGGGGAGCCATTGGCTGAGTGGCATGCCTGGACTTCCCATCCAAAACCTCAAGGAAGTGTGATTCCATGATGCAAGGAGAACCCTTGCGCCTCCCCCTCATTGGGCCATATTCTGTGGGATTCACGTCTCTGTCACCCATGAAGTGAGCAGATGCATGAAAACGATCAAGCTATGCCCGTCTGCCTCGATGGTGTCCATCGGAAACTTACCATCAAAGGTATATAAGAACTGGCATGCGCCGTCATTGACAGGAAATATATCAGAGGTAATTATTTCCAACCAAACTTAAAAGTCAGGGGAGACATTCATAACCATTCCTTTGACTCAAAGCAACTGACCCGTTGAATACAACCATCCATGAAATTGAAAGTGCTTTTCTGCGCGTTGGCCCTGGGGCTGCACGCCGATGACCCACGTCTGCCGCGACCTGACCAGGTCGACAAGCCGGAGAACATCCAGTTGATTGTGCCGGACAAAACCACACTGTCCGGCATCGTGCTGGACAACACCGATGCCAAACTCATCGGTGAATGGAAACACAGCGTACACACGCCACCCTTTGTCGGCGAAAGCTACATTCATGACATGAAGGAAAAGAAGGGCAGGAAGAGCGCCACATTCACGCCTGACCTTCCCCGAACCTCCATGTATGAGGTGCGGGTGTCACACAACTCCAACATCCGCCGCGCCAACAGCGTCCCAATAACGGTGCGTCATGCCAAGGGCAAGACGGTGGTCAGGATCAACGAAGGCGAGCCCGCCCCCATTCGCGGGCTTTTCCGGTCGATCGGCATATTTCACTTCAACCGGGGCCGGGAAGGATCCGTCACTATCAGCACCGAGGGTACCGAAGGGAAATACGTCATCGTCGACGCCTTACAATTTTTGCTGGTGATGCCATGATAATGAGTTGACTCATGTTGGCGTTGGCCTGCAGATCCGGATAAACTTCAGAGAGGGCAAAGAAGCAAGCCGGTGAGCCAGTCAATAGCGTCTCGGCGCCGGCAAGCGCCTGAACTTTCCCGGGGTGGCTCGGGTCATTGACTGGATTTGAGATGCACCTCAATTTGAGCGAAGGTATTTTTGAAGCGATTTCTGAATGTAATCCACATGTGCGCTCAGCGTGGCCATAGATGATGCATTCATTCTTGCAAAAGCATTCAAGTCCACCATTGAAGAAAACGGTTCCTGCATGCTCCGAATCCACTTTTGTAAAAATTAAACATTACCTTCCATCTGTCTCCTCATTCTCGGATAATTTAAATCCCGGGACACCTCCAGTGAAAAAGAAACTGGGTGCCAGAATTTCCTAGCATCAATAAATAAGCGCACCCCACAGCGATCGCGACGCTTGCGTCCATTCTGATTTGAAGCAGATTTTGCTTTGGTAAAAACCAAAGCGCATACTGGCATTTGCAAACCGAAAAACAGCTGTCCAGGGCATGGATATCACACAGTCAATTGCATTAGCTTTCACCATCGATGTTCGGATATCATTTTCTCCACCAGCCACTACTCATCAAACCATTCCACATCACCACAGCTGCTTACCCGGTTGGAGATAAATGATGTTAGATGTGTTGCTTCCAGGTAAAGTTACCTGAACTGAAAGAGGGATTTAAGTTACGATTAATGCGGGATTATTACGGAATGCGTACTCGGAAGAAGGATTTGGGCTGCACTTGACCAGGCGAGATCATGAAACGAACGGGGGCCCTCTGGCCAGTGGCCCTGTGGGCCTCATTCCAAATGCGGAGGTCGATTGATTGCTCCAACAAATACTGCACGCCGACTTCGCCTTGGAAGGTGATGGTGAGCGGCTGGCCGGAATCGATTTGTAACTTGATAGGCTGATTTGGCATGGCTGCTCCGCTAATGTCGTTGGGTAAACCCGGGGTGGCTTTGCCCAACCGCTTGGGTGCGCCATTGTCGCTGGGGCGGCCCATGGCTTCGTCAGCTTTTTGCTTACCAAAAGTGACCTCGTCTGCCAAGCGACCCTCAGGATCGAACAGCAGGATGGCTTCACCGTCGGCGTCGAGTTTGAAGGGGAGGTGAAAATCATCACCGGTCTGCTCTGGCTGATCGTCGGCCCAAACGATTAGGAAGCCGCCTGCAGGAAGAGTGGCGCCTTCGGGAAAGAGCCATTGACGCGGAGATTGTTTGTCGTCGGTCAGTCCCCAACCGGCGAGGTTAATCATGTCTTGGCTGGGGTTGTGTAGTTCGATCCAGTCATCAAATTTGCCGTCGGATGGGTCTTGAATGGTATGATCGTTGGCGGCCATCCATTCGTTGATTTGCACGCTTTCGTGCGGCAACGCTTTGTCGCCGGTGTAATGCACCTCGATGGTTTGAGTGGCGCCGTCGATCCCTTGGCCGAAGCCATCTACCCCTGTAATGATGTACGATTTTTGAGTGGCCTCGACTGGTAATAGAAGCTTCCACTTGGTGAGGCCTCCCCAATCGAGTTGCTGAGGAACTCCGTTGACCATCAGATTTTTCATCCGCAATGGTGCCGTTCCGGACAAAGCAATGATTTGTTCATCAGTGTCCACCTTGGTTTCGCCTTGGACGGTGAAGTCGTCGTCCATGCGGTCGACTGTTTGCTTGAGGTAACTGGCGCGGCCCCTGATGAAGGAAGTCAGTGTACTTGGGCTGGTGACTGTCTGACCGTTGGCGCGGAGTGCCTTGTATTTTTTATCGACGTGCATCTCAAAGGTGTTGTCTTTCATCGGGCCGTCGATCATCTCGAGCACGGTACGGAGGTAGTACCGCTTGAAGTGGTGCATGCCATAGATTCTCCTGATGATGGGGTCGCCGCTGAGGCCCCAGAAAAACGGATTATTCATCGCAAATAATTTGTTTGATGTACCGAAGGAACCTTTCCCAAAGCCGAGATCAATGTCCCATGGGATCATTTCAAACCGGCCGTTGGCAGGCCTGAAGGTGGACATGTTTTGGCCGTTGGATGCGCCGTAGCTATCCCAGTTGCATACGATATTTTGTATTGCGAAAACGCGCATCCACTGCTCCATGTTGGCAACTTCCTCAAGCCGCTGTATGTAGTCTGGGTTGCGGGTATCGTTGATGCGCTCGACCAAGGTGAACAAGTGGTCCATCTGGTTGGCCGAGCCGTCATAGGCCCGTGGCGCCCAACTGAGGCGGTAGTACCAGGGCTGGATTTCATTGGCGTCCTGCTCACCACTCAACACGGCCGGGTGCGACTGGTATTGATAGGTTCCTCGGCGGTTGGGGTTGGACATCTCCTTCCACATTTGGATCTTGAATAGTTCGCCTTCACCGTTCGGGTACCATTGCTGGACGATGTCGCGATTGGGCCGCTGAGTATCCTCGTAGACCTTGGCCCTTTTGCGACCGTTGATATACAGGTTCACGAAACGCCGATGCATGTATGGGACTCCCGACTTGTACATCAGCCAATAAGCGGACTGTTCGATCTGCGCAGTGGGTTCCGGGGTGCCCTCGGAAGGGGCACCAGGCATGCTTAGTATGATTTTTTTCGCGCCAAGAAAGCGGTCGTCACTCGGATAGGTGGCGTTGTAGTCGGCTAATGCACCGGAGGGTCCGCTGTACACTCGGCTATGAAACGAGCCGGCGCCGTAATACATGCCGGCGTCGTAAATCACCCGTTCACCGTTGTAGACCATTGTTACCGGCACCGGTGCGTTGCTGCGCTTGTGGCTGCGGGTCCAGAGGGTGGTATTGGTCTGATTGAGGAGGAAATGATACTGACCAAGGTCGTTGGCATTGGCCGGATTGGTTCCCATCCGGACCAGACACTCGCGTGCCGGTGCATCCGTCGGGTAGGTCGTGGTTTGCGCCCGGTCAAGCGCATCGGTTGCTTCGACCCTGAAACAAATTAACTTGGTTGAAGACTGCGCCGGGATCTCTGCGGAGAACACCCCATCCCCGGAAACCGCGTCCCCACTTGTGCCATTGTCGAACATCTCCACTTCAATCGTCGACGTGCTGGGGTCTACCCGATAATGGAGAGCGACCTTGGCCAGGCCATCCGGATCGGCAACTCGCGCTGTGACATTGGCGGTTTCACCCTTCGCCGGGAAGATCGGCCAGTGGGTGACATCGCTTATAGCCGGCCCGGTGTTCCTGACGAGCGCCGTATTCGGTTTCCCGGGAGTGCCCAAGTTATCTGGCACCGGCAGAGCGCCAAACGCCTCGAAGCCACCGCTGCGGGTGCGAATGAGCAACTCTGGATGCCCGCGAAGCCACCTGGCCTTACCCTCGATCCGCATCGTTGCTGCGTTGCGTCCGGTCAATGGAACCCAGATCGCATTGCATTCTGTATCTCCGCGGTTAACCGCCTTGACGTGGAGCGCCCGGGTGCCGTCGATACCCTGTTCCTCAACGATGACGGATGTTTTGTGTGTACCGGCGATCTCCAATTTCCCTGAATGCTCGAAACCGGGATTGTCAATTCGTTTGGCATTGGTCCTGGCATCGTAAAGCTGAACATCGTCAACAAGGCATTCCCCTTTATCCAGAAGAAATACTTGCACATAATTCGATGGGAATGTCTGACCTCTCGTTCTGTCCGCAGGTCCTTCGCCGGTTACGATGACCCACTCGGATTTTGCGGATTCGTCGCTACTTGCCCAGTTGTAGGGGTGCCGGTTTTCGGAGCGGGGATCGCGCAGTTCGAGGCTACTGCCGCCGGCATCCGACCACTCGCCCCATGCGGCGCTGTCATGATAGGTCACTTCGTCGACGGGAACGCGCAGTGGCTTGGTCGCGACGGCCCGTCCATCGTGCAGCGCCTCCTTCGGCTCGGTCAACAGTAACCGCTCGCCACGATTCGACAGGGTGCCGGTGTAGTTACCTAGGACAAGTTTCGGATCGATCCCCTTGTGCTTGGCCAATAGTTGCTCGCGGTTCTTTGCCACGACGAGGTAGCCGGCGGCGGGCAGCATGGTCATGTCGGGGAACGTGAAGGTAATACCGTCATTGAACTCCCAGTTACTGAGGTCCACCGCCTTGTCTCCGTGGTTATGCAATTCTACATACTCGTCGTTGTCATCGAGCGAGATCGGGTTGAACATGATCTCGTTGATGACGACCGTGTGCTGGAATGGTGTGGCATTCGCTTGGCCGGACGTGACCTCCGCAAAATGATTCCACTGCACGCTTCCATCGGTGGAGCGGCCGAGCGAATAGCCGCCCGGCTGCGGCCGGTAATGGAGCGCGTCGAGCACGCGATTACCCTTGGCGTTGAACAGCCAAACCACGCCTCGGTCGGGCGCAAACTCGAAGCCAAGCGCGGATTCACCCACCGCAAGGGTTCCGCCACCTGCCAGTGTTGTACCCTTTGCAAAAGTGTATTTTTGCTCATCTATCGAGTCGGTGAGCGTCACCCCGGATAAATCGATCTCAAAGGCGGAATGGTTGTAAAGTTCGACGAAGGCCGGTGTGTCACCCTCGTGGTTGGTCTTGATTTCGTTGATAGCCAGCGGGCGCAGGGGCTCGTCGCCCGGAGTATCAACACGCCCAGGGCTGCCCCCGATAATGTCACTTTGAGTCCATGCGCGGACGTCCCTTTCGCCGTAGGATGGTCGGCCAAGAACAAGCGAGTGGCCGGCTCCGTCGGCACTGCCTGGCCAAGGGGCACGGGTTTCATAGTCGGCCTCAAACAGGATGGCATCGAGATCGTTGCGCAGAGTGAGGCGCCCGCCGCTGTTGCTTAAGCGCCCAGCGAAAGGGCCGAAGACCTGCTCGAGACCGTAAGCCTTTTTGACCGCCTCGGGGTCGGCGGCAATGACGACGTAGCCCAACTTTTCGATCCGGGTGTCGGCCGGAAAGGTGAACCGAACATCGCCTTCAATGCGAAAGTTCTCGAGTTCATCCCACCATGGATGCGAATTGTAAATCTCGATGAACTCGAGGTTTGCGCCATCCTCCGGAGCGACCGGATGATACAACACCTCGGAGATAACCAAGGCCGAGCGTCGGCTCGAGGGTCCGGGCTTTTCATTGTTCACAGCATCCGCGCTCAATGACCGGGCCTGCGCTCCAATCTGGCTTGCAAGCAGGAGTATCGTTGCGAGTTGTTTTGGGGATACCTTCATCATTACCGATCTGCAGCGAGGAGGATTGTCATTGAATACAGGCTAAACAGAACCCGATCAGACCGGAGGGCAATGAAACAAAAACACCCACCAGAAGAGTCGCGACGATGAACGTGGCTTTCAAATGGAACTTCATGTATCGATGACTGAATGGCTAAAATACGAAAATTAAATTTTACCGTTATCTATTCACACTACGACGATTTTTGGGGCTTTCAACCCAATGGAATGTGCTGAGTCCGAGATCTATTTGGATTGGGCGGTTGCGGGCACATTACTGTCGTTTTTCCCGCGGCCTCCTGGGGAAAATTAGCACATCAGCCAGAGGTTAGGCAGGAGAAAAGTGGAATCTTATTTCAGACTTATGCTTGATAGAAAAAGCGTTCGTGCCGGTGTCTGCTTCGGAGGTGCGCTGTCAATAGCCGTTGCCACATCTTAAACGTTAAACTACAACTTTTATAACCCGAAATTGGAATGAACAGGATAAATACATTAACCAGAAAGACTGTAATAGGCTTACTCACATTGATTCTCTTGCCTGCTGTTCTTGTGGCACAAGTAAAAACTCCGACGCACCCGCATGTCTCATATGGGGCTGAGGATAGGCAATGGCTGAATCTTTATTTGCCGTCCAGCGACAAACCTGCCCCAGTATTTATCTATGCCCACCATAACGGCTCTACGGCGGATGACGTGAAAAGTTCTTGGGCGAATCCTGCCTTAGACGAAGGAATTGCGATCCTTAGCTGGGAATCGATTGCAAAGGTTCAAGGTCTTTCCGATTTTAAAAAGTGCGCTGAGGATGCAAATATGATGTTCGCATGGGTGAAGCAAAATGCGACGACTTATAACTTCGATGTCGATAAGATAATTATCGGCGGGCAATCGCGCGGAAGCTTTGTGAGTTGGGGACTCGCTCACTCCCAGGACGCAAGTATTATAGGAATCTATATGGGGCAAGCTCTACCGGGGAAGTCTTTCAATGAACGCTTGTTAGAGCCAATAACAAAAAACGCTCCCCCTATTTTCCTGGCCTACCGCAAAGAACCTGGCGTGGTTGGGGATAACCACGACCCTGCGCATGGTCTGAAGATAGTAAAGAGATATCAAGAATTGGGTATCGGGGATAGCGCCAAACTAGTGCACAGCCTTAACGACACGCAGGATAATCAAGTCATGCAATTTCTTCCAGAATTCGTACGCACGCTTGAAACGCAAAAGCGATAATGATCTTCTTGAGGTCGGTGCGCGCCAAAGCCGGTCGTTATGGAACCCGAGACTCCCTGTTGCTGATGATGCTTTATCGCCACGGTCTCCGAGTTAGTGAAGCTATCTCGCATTACAGATGGAACTGGGGAAAACTCACCCACAACTACTCAAACTAAAATCATGCCGCGATTTTACCGAATGATCATCTCAATCGGGGTGATAGTTACCAGCCGCTTCCAAGATAATTTTCACTTCATCGCCACGTTGTCTCATGACATTTCCCCAAGTCCCAATTTGGGAGACTTTTCCATCACTTGTTTTATTCTGCCATTTTCCATAGGCCATCACCAGATTCCCGCCAATAGGGGTCGCACCCAATGTAATGGCATCTAATTTTGCTTCTTGGATGGATGGATTGTTGTTTACTTCCAAATCCTTGAGAATGGATGCTCGAAGATTCTTGTGATGCTTGGTGACACCCTTGACAGCTGAGACCACTCGCGTCCCCGTGTGATGAAAGAGGTTTACGATCTGTTCGGGATCCCGGTTTGTCCATCCCTGCAAATAGTCTCTGGCCATTGTTTCTGAAGCAGTGAATGCCGCAGTCGAGGGATTTGAACATTCGGTTTCGCGAATGTCTTGAAAACTATGGGTACCAGCATCAGCAATACCCCCCAAATTCAACAAATGAGCTGACTCTTGAAGCATTAGCCAACGACCCTTTTCCAGCAAAAAAACATTACCCCATTGTCCAGTGGCCATTACTTCACCATTGCTTCCCACATGTTGAAATTCCCCACATCCCATTAGATGATCGGGTGTCAAGCGTGTGACACGAGTCAAAGTGGCTTTGAGCTGACCCTCTCCAATTCTTGGGGCAAAATCAGCTGCGATGGCTTTCTTACCGACCAAAGGATCGATCGATCGGCTTGTGAGCTTAACCGCGTCCTTGTGGTAATGTTTCATGAGGGCTTTGAGATCCCCATCAGCAAACGCTTTCACGAACCCAGATAAAAATCCCTCGATAGCAACGGTTGCTTCCTGATTGCTGTGGAGCTTTCGAAGCGTGTATGGAACTGAATCTTTTGCCTTTCGGTAACGGCCAGCCACCTTTTGTTCCCACCTCCCAGTGATGGTATTGGAATCCTTTATGTCTCTGATAAGTCTCCAATCACCTTCTCGCTGAATGAGGGTTTTGTCTCCGACAAAATCCCAGCCACCTTTTTGGGTGAAAGCTTCCGCGTTGTTACCCCAGATTAGAATTCTATCGGAGTATGGATCTTTCCCGCTGATGTTTAAGCCAGTGGCAGTCAGATTCCCGAGTTCATCGTAAAACTTGTAACTTTCATACAAGAATTTACCCAGGGTGGATTTTCTCCAGTAAATTTCCAATTGTAAGCTTCCATCCTTGCGAGCCGATTGCCACCTGCCCAATAGAGGTTGAAGGCGGGCATCAAACAATTGGGTCTCGCTTTCATCAGGCATCACAAAAGCCTCATCTTGAAGCAGCCCCCAAAAGTTTTTGTAAGCCCTTTCGTTACTATCCGGGAGCTTCGTCGAGGTGGCTGAATCACCCAAATCCCGCATGGAAAACCCCTGCTCGTTGAGGTCGAAACTACCGTTGGCAACCATTGAGTTTCCATCGGGTGAAAGTTCAACTCTTTCGTGTCCGGCTTTACCCTGAGAAACCCAATGAACCCGAAGTTCCTTTCCATCGAAAGTTTGATATGCCGTGGCATGTCGACCGGAGGAGCTGGCTACAAACCGATGACTCAGCCCAGCCTGATTTGGCGGGGTTGCCCAGCCTTCAATTGCTTTCGAAACGGTTTTACCATCCTCAGCAAGCTGAAACCGAATAAAATTGAATATTCCAGAGTCATCGTCGATCCAGTTGAAAAAATAACCGTTATTGTTTTTCCATGTCCCGGTCAACGGTTGGAGATCCTGCCCCTGAATTACAGGGTTTTGGCTACCAATAAACGCTAAGAGCAAACACCCAGTAACTTTTTGAAATATGTTCATTTTAATCGAGCTTCAATTTTAGTGATTATTATGTAAACGTTTACGATTGAATAAACGGGCCATTTTTTTTGAAGGGGCAAGGACTAAAAGGAGAATCATGCATCAGGATGCCGTTACCTTAAAAACACAATTAAATCAGTATTATTGTTTGAAGCTCAGGAACTAGGCCTGTCTGCTTGCAAGGTTCGCGGGCGTGTCAATTAATCAGAGCGCTCGAGTGATTCCCCCACTATTTGTACTTTTTAAAGAAGTTATGGAATATTAAGGAATGGTGCACGCTGCAGGGATCTGTCTCTTATACACATCTCCGAGCCCACGAGACAAGAGGCAATCTCG
>OLHY01000162.1_pt1 | contig 25282 bp, 19 predicted proteins | sample 1609411 | NCBI WGS metagenome assembly OLHY01 (sample SAMN05416817, study PRJEB24817) | seawater metagenome | isolation source: Sea water | place: Canada:Atlantic | collected 2013-07
ATTGCCTCTTGTCTCGTGGGCTCGGAGATGTGTATAAGAGACAGGAAAAAGAACTCATCACAAGCTCCGCGTATGAAACGAATTTCCGCATTCCTCCAAGAAGCCGTGATGTCTACGTGAGTGCATCCAAGACATTTGATCGTGCATCTACCATTTATGAGTTCAGTCCGCACATGCATTATCGTGGAGCAAGCTCCAAATATACGCTTCGATATCCTAATGGCGACTCTGAGATAGTACTCAACGTCCCTGCGTATTTCTTTGATTGGCAAGCTCTTTACAGATTTGACACGCCCAAGCAAGTTCCAGCAGGAACACGTTTGCTGTGCGAGGGCTGGTTCGACAACACCGCCCAGAACAAATACAATCCTGAACCCAACGATACCGTTCGTTTTGGGGAACAGTCATGGGAGGAAATGTTCATCGGGTATGTCAATTATGCTGAAGATTGAGTTTAGCAGATCGCTTTTCGGATCTACTACTGTTAAGTTGATTTGATGAGCGAAGATCGGCAGCAACATGAGCAAGACCACGATGTCGAGAATGATGCCGTTATCGGAAAAGCATTCAAGGGCTCATTGATTCTTCTCGCGGTCTTCATTGCGCTTGGAGGTGGTCTGTGGTGGTGGAAAAACCGTGCCCCGGTGAAGGTGGAAGAACAGATCACGGAAATATCAGTGCCGGATATACCCGTGCAGTCATCCATTTCCATGCCACAGGTATTTTTTCAGGACATCACCCGTGAGTCCGGCATTGAATTCAAACATATCAACGGTGCCTATGGTGACAAACTCCTGCCTGAAACGATGGGGGGTGGAGTTGCTTTTTTTGATTATAATCAGGATGGTGCTCCGGACCTTTTTTTTGTCAACGGAACACCATGGCCCGAACATCCGGTTAACGGGATCGAATCGACCACACATGCATTGTTTGAAAATGACGGGGAGGGGCATTTCAAGGATGTAACACAGGCAGCAGGCATCACCTATTCGGATTACGGCATGGGCGTCGCTGTCGGTGACTTCGACAACAACGGATGGCCCGATCTTTTCATCACTTCCGTTTACCAGAATCGATTGCTCAAGAATAATGGTGACGGCACATTCAAAGATGTGACAGAAGCATCAGGTGTGGGAGGTGAAGTCTCATCATGGAGCACTTGTGCCGCCTGGTTTGATCTGGAAAATGATGGGGATCTGGATTTGTTCGTGGGGAATTACGTTCAATGGTCTCCAGACATAGATTTCGAACAAGGTGCTACTCTGACTGGTATCGGTCGTGCCTATGGACAGCCAATGAATTTTCAGGGAACCTTCCCTGTTCTGTATCAAAATGACGGAAATGGCAATTTTACTGACATTTCAGACTCAAGCGGAGTTCAGGTGAGGAATCCGGCTACTGATGGTCCCGTTGCCAAATCTCTTGGCGTTGCCCCTGTTGATATCAATGCAGATGGCTGGATGGACCTTGTTGTTGCAAATGATACGGTTCAGAATTTCGTCTTTGAAAATCAGAAGGACGGTAATTTCAAAGAAATTGGCTCCATGACAGGGATTGCCTTCGATAGTTATGGCAAGGCTCGAGGCGCCATGGGGATTGATTCTGCCCGCTTTCGTGAGGACAACGCCGTGGGGATTGGCATTGCTAATTTTGCCAACGAAATGACAGCTCTCTATGTAGGGCGATCTTCTAATTTGATATTCACGGATGAGGCTGTTCCAGCGGGTATCGGGCCTGCCAGCCGATTGGCCCTCAAGTTTGGATTGTTCTTCTTTGACTATGACCTCGATGGTTGGCAGGACATGTTGACGACCAACGGGCATCTGGAGGAAGAAATTCATCAGATTCAGGAGAGTCAGGAATATCAGCAATCGGCTCATCTTTTCTGGAATTCAGGACCTGATCATGGATGTCGTTTTCTGAAGGTCACCAGTGAGCAATCTGGATCGGATCTATTCAAACCCATTGTAGGTCGAGGGTCTGCATTTGCTGATATTGATGGCGACGGAGATCTTGATGTGGTCATGTCGCAAGTCAATGCAGCACCGATTCTCCTGCGAAATGAAAACACGCTGGATCACCAATGGGTTCGTCTCCGCCTGATGGGAAAATCAAGCAATCGTTCCGCCATCGGTGCCTGGGTGCATGCGCGTGTGAGTGGTCAAGAAATCTGGCGTCAGGTCATGCCGACGCGTAGTTATTTGTCTCAATCTGAACTGACTGTGACCTTGGGTCTTGGTCAGGCTGATAGTCTGGAGTCTCTCGAAATCATCTGGCCTGGCGGAAACCATCAGGAGATTGAAAATCTGTCACTGAATCAAGTGCATTTCATCGAAGAAAAACCCTGATCGAAGTTACGATCTGGGACCGTGAGTCAGTGGAGTAGCCGGAGTCTCTGTTGGAACCCTTTGTTGAACCTCTGGAAGCCGACAGGTGTTCAAGTCCGGTAGCACGTATTTTGCAAAAAGGTCACACTCATCCAAGTGGGGGTATCCGGAAAGAACGAACGATCTGAAGCCCATGTCGATATAACGCTCCAATTTATCTCTTACCTGATCAGGGTTTCCCACAATGGCAGAGGCGCAGCCTGATCGGGCCCGCCCAACGCCTGTCCATAAGGAGGGTTCGATGTAACCCTGCTCATCCGCGTGACTGCGGAGTTCATCCTGAATAACCACACCTGCTGATTTTGAATCCTGTGCACGATGTTTGATGGCGTTTCCCTTGTCGGGATCGAGTCGGGATACAAGATGTTGTGCAGCCGATCTGGCCTCCTCTTCAGTTTCTCTTACGATGACGTGAATGCGGAGTCCGAAATCAATCGTTCGTCCATGTTTTTCTGCACGACCGGCAACGTGCTGCATGGATTGAATCAACCCTTGCTCTTTGTCCGGCCACAGTAAATAAACATCACAGAATTGCGCGCACAGCTCGCGCGCTGCTTCCGAATACCCTCCAAAATAGAGCAGGGGGCCTCCTTGTTGCTGGTAAGGCTTGACTGGATCACTGGGCAATTCAATTTGGTAAAAGTCGCCCCTGAAATCAATGTGATCCTGAGTCCAGGCCTGTTTCAGTATCTGGATAACCTCTGATGATCTGCGATAGCGACTAGTTGAGTCCAGTCTGGTTCCAGGCAGGTCTGAAGAGATAATATTGAGTGTCAGGCGACCTCGTAACATATGATCCAGTGTGCTGATAGTTCTTGCGAGCATCGGGGGGTGAACTTCACCGCACCGAATGGCCGCGAGCAGTTGAATCTGTCGGGTTTGTTCAGCCATCGCAGCGGCAAATGCAAGCGTGTCCTGACCCACCTGGTATGAAGAAGGCAGCAGTATGTTTTGGAAACCCTTGTGATCAGCTTTTTGAACGATCGATTTGCAATGTTCAAAACTGCTCCTCAAATGTCCCTCGGGAACGCCAAGGAATTGGTAATCATCGGAGCATAAAGCGCTGAACCATGCGATTTCTGCAGCTTTCTTTTTTGTTCGGATGTTCATTGCTTTTCAGGTGAGATTTGATTGGCTGTTTGCCATTGTTTCAATGATCTTTTGACAGCAGGCGCTGTCCTCTGCGCGGCGGCTTGCTGGAGGTGCTGACTCAAACCTGATGGCAACTTATCCTGTAATGCCCGTTCCAGCCAGTGAAGGAGGACAGCATCAACACGTCGGTCGAGTAAACTTCCCAATTCCTTCAACGCTTCCTGTCTTTCCTTCATCTCGCCGAATTCCAGTCGCTCTGTGCAATGAGCTACGGCATCTGTTGGATCCATCCTTGCCTGGATCAAGACGGCTTCCTTTCTCAAAAAGGCACTGTTTGAAATCAATGCTTCATTCAGGTAGGGGGCGATATGCTCCGGTTTCCAATGGAACAGCAGCTTCAGAGCTGACGCCCGCGTCTCAGGCTTTGCATTGAATGTTCTGAAAAGAGATGCAACAGCGGGTTTGAACTCGTTCCATCCAAATGCCTCAAGGTATCCAAGCATGATCGCCTGCTGCCCTGTATCCGGGCTTGTTAACCACTCTTCTGCAGCTTGTTTCAGAACTGTTTTGCTTGCGCTTCGATTCTGCGTCTCATCCGGACTGTCTTCTGTTGTCTTGTTACTCATCCAGGACCTGACCCATTGCAGACACATCCTACGGATGGATCCAGGTAGGGCCTGATCGCCTGCCGCAGACACAATGGTTCTCAAATGTTCTGCTTTTCCTAGAATAAAATTGGCGTGATAAACATAGTAAAGCATCTCGATCGCATAGGCAGATAATGATTCAGTATCCTCGGTTTCACTCTCAAATTTCTTGATCCACACCTTTCGGTTTTCATGAAGTCGGGCCAACTGGGGTAAAGCATTTTGAATGGGGGTATTGTGAATAGACTGCGCTGCTTCAATCATGATATTGGACGAATCGTCGTTAATGAATCTTGCTGTTTGATTGGATTTTTGTCTGTGTAAAGCCAAGTTGCCCGACCGTCGAACTTTGGGGTCATGATGGACTGCCAATGTTGAGAGTGCATCCTCCGAACATGCGTCTGCCATGGCCACAAAGGCAGCCTGCTGAAGTAATGGATGGTGATTGTCTGGGGCCACAATAAATTCGATTATCGTCTCCAATACTCCATTCAGTTTCAGTTTGCCTGCAGCGGTCACGGCCATTTGCCGCACCCGCTCGGATGGGTCTTTCATGCGTTCGACGAGCATGCGGTGTATGGAGGCGTCACCGATGCGTCCGGCCAAGACGGCGGCCTGCGCTCGGATCTCGGAGGAGGGATCTTTCATCAAATCATTCAACCATGCTTGAATATCATTTCTTCCGGCAATTTCCCTGTCACATTCCGATAGCTGACCAACCGCCCAAATGGCGTGAAGTCTTGACATTGCATTGTATGGATCTTTTGCCGCCTGAGTCAGGGCTTTCAAGGTGGTGGAGCCGCGTTTCACAAGAGCTGTTTGAGCCTTGGTGCGGACTCTTTGATCAGGGTGCTGGAATAAGTGAATCAAGCGCGCGGTTGTTTTCTTGCTCAAATCAGCGCGGAGTATAGACGCAGTATGAATAGATGATGGGAGATGTCTTACCGAGGGAAGGATGATTTTATAAATCCCAGGGTTCTGGTTTGAGTCCTGAGCATTGATCAACTGTGTCATGTATAGCTTGCCATCAGGACTCAAGGTCATTTCGTTGGGCGATAGGTTCAGATTCCATTGATTCAGGTTTGTCAGCTGGAAGGATCCGTTCTTCAGGGTCAGTGAAAACGCATAGATTTCCTTTGATGATCTCCTTGATCCACATGCAATGAAGCGTTGGGTCGAGCTTTGCTTTGATCTGCTTGGGGGCAGGTTCTGAATGTGTTGGAACGGCCGTTGCATATCCATGCCTTGAGGGAGTGCCTCTGAACGATAGGTCAGGAGAGGTGATACATTGGGCTCTTGATGATTCGGCTCACGATAACCGTAATCAGCTCCTTGGGTGACATAGACAAATCTGGGTTTTCTGGTGATCTCTTTGCCTTCATCGCTTGTGAATAAATTTCCATACGCATCGAAGATCAAATCTTCTGGATGATTCAAGCCGGTTGCTATTTTTTGAATGCTTGATCCGTCAGGGCGACATTTAAAAATGGCTGAAGTCGGGTAGCCTGAGTCTGATGGCGATAATTCTAAATGACCCAGATCATGATCGAGACTTGTAAAAAAGATCCAGCCGAAAGGTCCTTTTGTGATGGCGGTCACATTTAGCGGTGAATGTCCGTTTACATATTCCGCTTCTGATATCAAATCACGCTTGAGGTCGGCCTTGCCATCTTGATCAATATCATAAATTAAACTGAGACCTGATGCCGTTCCAAGATAAACCAAACCTTCATCGACAAAAATGACAGGTTTCAAAAGGTCTGAGTGCTTTTCTGTCCATTCAATGAAAATACGTGAGGTTTCATAACCTTCCTTTCCATCCAGATCCTCGTAGATAACGATTTGAAAACGTTTTTGGGGTGAAGCTTGACCCGATGTTATCGTGCTCCGGACCCGATTGACCGCAGGTTTCAATTGATCAACAACCCATAGCTTCTGCTGATGATCCACTTTAAAAGTCAGAGGATGAGAAGGAGGATTGGAGGCGAAATGAATTCGTTCTGCATGGATGTCCTGAAGTTCATAGGTATGACTCGACGGTGCAAGGGGCCCTTGTGGGGGCGGATTTGTATCGGCTGAAAGGTGCAATGAGAGAGAGAGTAAAAAAGTCAACAGGATCAGTGTGAGACCATCTGCCAAGTAAATCACCCAAAGGAATGAGTGCCTCTTCGGGGGAATGTTCTTTCTAATGCTTTTCTTGTCAGCTACGCCCGCATCCATGCACGGAGTATTCCCAATGTAACGCCAGATGTAAACGAACAAGCTTCTCGTAAAAGGGCTGAGGAAAACTGGTTAACTGAGCGATTCCGCAGGGTAAGATTAAGAGAGGCTTTCTTTACTTCGATTATTCGGACTTGCTTCCAGAATGGCGATCTTTTTAGGAACTTGACAGTCAGCTCAGTCAAAGGCATTTGTCACTCATGCAAATTTCGCATCTTACCCAATCTGTCTCCAACCAGCGCCGAGGTTTTACCTTGATCGAGCTACTGGTGGTCATCGCAATTATTGCCATCCTGGCAGGTATGTTGTTGCCGGCTCTCTCCAAAGCCAAATTGAAGGCTACCGGGGCCGCTTGCCTGAACAACCAGAAGCAACTGATCCTGGGCTTCGTCATGTATGCAGACGACAACGAAGACAAGATGCTGTATACCGTCCCCGGACCTGGGCAAATTGATAACCAAGCCGGTGGATTCTGGCCTGGTCCCTACAATGATCAGGGAGTCTTTCAAGCATCTCGGCAAGGCATGTCCAAGACAGAAGCCCAGCGCCATGTTGAAAACGGATTGCAGAAAGGTGCTCTTTACAGCTACGTCAATGCCACAGGTTCTTACCATTGCCCCGGAGATCTGCGCACCAAACGGGCTACCCCGGGCAAAGGCTGGGCTTATGACAGCTATTCCAAAGCCAATGGCATGAATGGTCTGGCCTGGCAAGGCTCGGGGACACCGGGAAGCAACAAAGGACCGCAGCCTGCCTATGAAAAAATTGTTGGAATCAACGGTCCATCCGAAGGGATCGTATTTTTGGAAGAAGCCGATCCTCGAGGTCGTAATCTAGGCACTTGGGTCATCAGTGTGAACCCCAATCCGGGCTGGATCGATCCTTTCGCTATTTTCCACGGCGCAAACAGTACTCTTTCATTCGCTGACGGGCATGCCGAGGCACATCGCTGGGTGACTGACAGCGTGATTGAAGCCGCCACCAAAGCCTCCAACGGCAACAATAATGGTGTCTTTGGTTTTGCAGGCGGCAATGCTCAAAACAGGGATTTCGTCTGGGTTTACAATCGTTACAAACACCAACGCTGGGCACCTATTGGTCAATAATTCAACATCGGTATCCTAGGCTGACCTACAGCTTTCATCTTTTCAAATCAGCAAGCCTCCTCTTGGATAGAGGGGGCCTTTTTGTTTCATGCCGCTGGCCGCCTGAAAACAGGTCCAAAAGAAGTGAGAATTCTTAAGTAAATCAAACGACTCATCAATGAATCAAAAAAGTTGATCGCTGGCAGGAGGACCATCACGCGACCTCGAAGAATTCACTTTCCTCTTCTGAACATGAAGTTGTTTGCCTCAGCAATTCATCGATCTTGTTTACATGAATGTCGGCAATCGAATCGACCACCGTGTCTGGTCGATAGGAATAAGAGGCCAGGTCCTTACTATGGGTCGTGCCGCTTAATACCAATATGGTGTAGTAACCAAGTTGGTGTCCACCCAGGATATCGGTGGACATGGTATCTCCAATCATCACAGTACGTTTAGCATCCAGTGAGAGCTCTTTTCTGGCTCCGCGCATCATCACCGGGCTGGGTTTGCCGACACTAAAGGCTTTCTTGCCAGATGCCTGTTCCAGCATGGAAACCAATGCGCCGCAGCCAGGTCGCATGCCGTGACCTGTTGGACAATTCGGATCCAGGTTCGTCGCAATTAACTTGGCACCACCGATCAGCAAATTAAGCGCTGCTTCCATCATCTCCGCATTGAAGGTGCGGCATTCGCCAATCACTACAAAATCAGGATCACGATCCACCACGGAAAAGCCTTGTTCGTGCAAGGCTGTGAGTAGCCCCCCTTCACCTATCACATAAGCCGTCCCCCCTGGCTTTTGGCGTGCCAGGTAAGTCGCAGTGGCATCGGCACAAGTATAGATGTGCTTTTCCTGAACAGGAATGCCTAGGCGATTGAGACGCGTCATGATATCTCTGCGCGTTCGTTGGCTGTTGTTGGTGAGAAACGTGAAAGGCCTGTCCTGTTCAAGGAGTTCACCAATAAAATCTGCGGCTCCTGAGATCAGCTGTCCTCCGGAGTATATCACCCCATCCATATCTATCAAAAATCCAAATTGATGTTTCATCAAATAACGTCAGCAGAAAGTGGACCATCCCAAAAAGAGGACTCAAAGGATCATCTTGGAAAGGATTGCATGTGTTGTTAGATAAACATTGTGAATAGTTTGCAGATTCATTAAAGGTTGAATGTAAGAGGAACCTCTTTTTAAGCTGTGGAGGGCGTCTGGTCAAAAAAGCACAATGTGAACCGAATAAAACGGTCCTGAAGTGAGAAGGGTTGATACCCATTTGTGGTTTACACAGCGTATGGCTGAAATCGTGACGATTCTTTATTTCCACCTCCAAAGCCAGATTCACGTTGACGAACCATTTCTTGTCCGGGGAATCTGGGAACGCAGTATACATAAATATCGAAGGTGGTGTTGCTCCGTTGGATTTTTACCTATGGCTCTGTGCTGTGTCCGATCGTTTCAAGTTGGTATACTCCAAAAACGAACGCCCCTGGTTGATGGATCTCAAGGCCGACCCTGAGGAAGCATTCAATCATTTTCAAGATCCTGAGCACGCCTCGGTCATTCGGAAACTGACAAGGGACTTGTTGGATTACTGTGAGATTGAGAAAGATCCCTACGGTCAAATCCCAGAAATTCAGCAAGCGATGCAAGCAGCCTTGCGCTGAAATGACTCCTGGCTTCTGAGATTTAATTCAAACCTATGAAAAACAATTGAGCATCCATGCCCATTGTTATCCCAAGTGCCTTTTTGAATTGTCATGGGATACGGTGATTCAGGAAATAGTGTTCTGAACTTACTTCATGGAATCATTAGTGAGTTTTTTTCCATTGGTTGAAATGACATGAATGCCATGCGCATGTGCTTTTGGATGGAAAAACTCCCATACAACCTTCTTGTCCGGTGTGACTTCAAACAATCTTGCTTTTGAGGGATCCCGTTGGGCATAGCTGGCAATCACTGTGTTCCCGTTGGGTAATCGCTGTCCTCCGCATGGATCGCTGAATCTTCCGTCCACATCCGAGTTATCCACGCGCCAGACAACTTTTCCATTCCCATCGAATTCCACAGTTTTATTGCCATGCGTCAAATTGGCGAGTGTATTGCCGTTGGTCAGTCTGATTGCGGTGAACGGCCAGTTCTCAGCGTCTCGGCCGCCCAGTTCAGGTAAGTCCGTTCTGATGGCACGGACTACGGTTCCATCCGCCTGATATTCCTTGATGACAAACCCCAGAAGATGGGGAGCGATGTAATTTCCATTGGCTAATTTACGAGCCATACGGGTTTGCATGTGGGCGTTGTCGGTGTCTGGTTGCAATGGAATCTCAGCTTCGACACTGCCCTTCGGGCTGATTTCGAGCAATCGAGGTTTGATCCCTCGCTCGACGACCATCGTATTGCCTGACGGAAGGCGCAAGGCAGTTCCTAGTTCCCGGTTGTCTGGATGCAAGCTGTAAGACCATACCAATTTGTTTGATCGTGTATACTCCTGCGCTTCTTTTCCTGTTGAAATTAAAATGTTTCCGTCAGGTAAAACATACCCATCTCTGGAGCCGCCCTTTAACTGCCAGACGATTTGACTGTTTTCATCAAAAATTGCGGTCATATTGCCGCACGCTAAAAAACTGTGTCGGATTCCCCGCTGACTGATTTGCTCTGGTTCAGCGCTTAACATCGAAAAAGAGGCAATCACGAGCAAAGGCAGAAGGATTACTCTCATCCTGAGTTGGAGTCGAGATTCTGAAGTCATCAAATTGGAACACATCCAATCAGAATGCCTGTCAGAGAGTGGATTTCCAAGTGACAAGTTTCTGGAGTTTTTTTGGTGGAAATAATTCAAGGCAGTGCAGACTTCTATATCCTCAGGTGAAACGAGCTTCCATGATGCTTCCGGACACTTTACTGAGGTGAAGCAGCGTCAGAACATACGTTTTTTCGGAGTGGTGATCACTATTTCCTCCTCAAAACATTCCTTTCTCGGATGCGTTGTGAATGTCCCTGTGATCAAACGAATAACATCGCAACTCCGAAATCAAATTTTCACTCTGTCTTTTCCAGAAAGCTGCGGCCTTCTCTGGTGCCCTTGGCCAAGCTCGGGTCAGTCGCGAATATCTTGACCTCATTCGCTTGCATTCGAGTGATGAAACTTCCCTTGTCGGGGATCTGCATTTCCTGCCCGTAGAGTAAATGCAGCCTTTGCCCATTCAATGCTTCGAGTCCTTGGATTTCCACACCCAGATGTCTATGCGCATCTTTGTTTACCAGAATGAGTAGTGAGTCTGTTTCGTGGATGCCTAACATTGCTTTGACCCCCATGCTTTCCGGTTCAAATAGATCCGGGATGATGCGGGCTGGAACTGGAGATAGGTTTGTTTTTTTTACATAATGTTCAAGCGCTGCCAATTCTGAGGTAATTGCATAAAGTGATTGCCGAAACATGGGATTATCTATGGTTTCAGTTCCCCAATAAAGTAAGCCTTGCGCACCATGGACGATGGCATCGTAGGCCATGAAGCGTGATTGCGAGAAGCTCGGGTATTGTGGCTGCCTGTCATCTCTCAAGGCATGCCACGAGAACCCCTGCAATACCATCCAGACCGGCCGTCCTTTTCCTATTGCATCCCATCTCTGTGTTAGTCTACCAATACTTGTCAGATCCGTTCCAGTGGACCTAACGGCATAGTAATCGCAGCCAACAATATCAATGGAGTCGACATATCTCCTGGCATAAAAAGCATCGCTGTCGGCGGCTTCGTTGATCCAGAAAGGGCGTTGATGCGGGTCATTGCGTTTTAACCAGTTGATACTTTCTTGCATGCGGGCCAGTAGGTCTGGTCCTACTGATTCTGCATATTGGACGGCAATCGTTTTCTGATTGTTCCAGTCCTCTCGTGTGAATCCAGCACGCTCTTTCAAAAAACTATATGCTGTGAAGGTCCAGATGATTTCATCGGGTCCTTCCCAGACCGCCAATGCGGGATGGTTCCAGTGGTCGGATGCTCGCTGCATGAGATTATTTGTCAAACCATCCTGGACGCATAGAGCCATCCAGCCCTTCATGCCAAGAGCTTCGACACGATCCAGATCATTCTCGTTGTTACATCGAACGAGATTGATGCCAGCCTTCGCCATGTCGATTAGAGTCGAGTCATCTTTTGGGAATTCATAAAAGCCAATGGGGAAGGATGATTCGAACCATGAGGGCTCCGTGGCCGTAATGGAAACCGGAAGAATTCCCATATCAAAGTCAGCCGGAATTTCAATGGACTCTGTTTCGGAAACAGCGACTGTAAGTCTTACGGGCGACTGATTGAAATCGGTACGTTTGATCAGCGCTTTATTCCCGAGCCTGAGGCCGGAGATAACCGGGCCGGGAGCTCCGGGAACATATTGGTCTATGGGGATCCCTTTTTGAATATACTCGGTGTAGGGTATGGACTCTGCATAGACTTCGTGAACCAAGGTGACCTCTTTCTCCAGTTCTTCATGCAGGCACCAGAGAAAAAAAGAATCATGACCGCGCAATAATGTGTGCCAAAGAAGATCCTGATAGGCCTTTTCCGAGAATTGCTCAGGAGGTTCGGATAGATCGGCAGGAGGAGCGGTGGTGTGCCAGTGGACGAATGGCACTGAAGGAATCGTTGCTGGAGTATGTGCTCCGGCGTTCGAAGCGACTTTGAGCATGTTGTAGAACCAACGGTAATCTGAAATATCAAACGGATACGATTTGAAGATAGAATACCATGTGTAGACTACAGGCATTGACATTGTATAACCTGATCTTTCAAATTCAGGAGCCCACTCACGGTAGGAAGCCTGATGTTCTCTCTGTGTGGGGGCTGCATCTGGGAGTTTTTCAAAATAGTCGTACCAGTAACGTGATCCACCATGTGGATTGACCCCGTAATTTCCGACCAGAGCATCAGGGAAGCGTTTGAGCACAGGAGCGCTGAACATGCGTTTTTGAAATTGGCTTCTCAGTCTTCGCAATATGGTTTGGAAAACCCTGAAATCCGAATTGGGAGGTAGATTCTCCTGACAGCGGGTGCATCGTTGGGAATGTTCCCATGCATTATTCCATTCCATTGGCCCATCGATTTCCCAATCTGCGAATATGAAATCGATTTCCAGACTGGCACTATGGTAGGCATCAACAAAGCGAGTGATTCTATCAGCGATGACAGGAATACGATGTTCCAGAGCAAAGGGGCATCCGGTTTTGGATCCAAACGATGTGTCCCAAAAAGCTTCTCCATTTTTGTTAACATGAGCAGTAGCCTCGGTGTCGTCGTAGAGGCGATGAAGGCAAGCGTTGGCGTTGATGCTGATCTCCAACCCGAGCGCTTTCTGCAAGCGGGCGATGCGCAACCCTTCCTCAAGAGATGATTCGAATGAGGCGTGATTCCAATTTACGCAGTATCCTATGCCTCGTTGATTAAGATCCTGCAGCGTTATTCTGCTTTGAGCGTTCGATATGCCATGCAAAGCATGATGGGTCGGCCATACATACAAAGGGAGACGATCCAGCCTCGGACGATCAAGTGGTTTGGTATGGTCGAGAACTTTCTGGATGCTTGTTGGAATCTCTTCATTTGATTGGAGTTGAAAAGTGCATAAAATAACTCCAGTGATCACAAGGGTCCATCTGCTTATCGTATTCTTCATAGATTGCCTTTCATGGTAAGGATAATCAGTTGTCATATATGCCTGGCTCACCCAGCCCCTGTAACGCTGCCTACCCGGGTGTTTTTCTGGAATGGAAAGAGAACTTGCCTTTATCAGCATCCATCGAGTTTGCAAAATTCAGTTTTTAAATTTCTCTTAACAAACACACATGTGGCATCGATCTTCGTCTGGTATTGAACAAATGCATAGGATCTGTCCTGGAATGTCAAGTATTCGAAACAGCGATTGGGAGTTTGAAGAGCTCGATTTGAATATTGACCTACTTTTTTGTTGATTGCTTTTTAAATCTATCTGTCAAGATAACTTCCACCGCACCATGGATATGGCGATACATTTTCATGAGTCCCGCTCTTTCTTCCATCAAAATCGAGTTTCTTTTTCTGTTTTTGGTTTGACGGTGAGCAAAGGTCTGAACTGTAATGAGACAATCCCAGACCCAGAAAAAGCCTTTTGCTTTATATAATATGAAATCACTAAAAATATGTACACTCGGTGCGGTGCTCACCTTCATGGTGAGCGCAGCGTGTCAGGCGGCAGTTCAAAAAGCAGCCTTTCTTCAGGGAAGTAAAATAGAGGGCGGGTTGGATTACCTCGTCTCGGCAAGCCCTGTCAGCATTGCGTGGAATGAGCGTTCTTCCATTGATCCTTCGGTCTTTGATCACAGCGTGGATTCCCAGCATCAATTAACAGTCCTTGAGGATGGTGACTACATTGTGGCTGCCACGATGCCGGTCATCAGTGTCAACACGGCTGATAACCGTCCTTCTCAGGGCATGGAAGTCTACGTGAACGGCGAGCCGGTTGCTGGCTCGATGGGGCAGTCAGGTTATATTCGCAATCAACCGCGCAATGCCCTGATGCAGCAGGAAACTTCCAATCATGCACACCTCCTTCTTCATGGTTTATCCGCCGGGGATGTGATCGAAGTCAAGGCGTGGAAAACGGCGCAACCTGCACTGAGTACTCAAATCCAAACCGCCAGCTTGTTTGTTGAAAAAGCGGAGGCCTCAAGAACCGTTTTTTCAGGCCTCTCAGATGATTCTCTTGCGGGAGTGAACTTGAATCCTGACTTTGAAGGTGCCGGCGATGATCCTGCTGAATTGCCGTGGGTTTCAAATCGAAGTGACAATGGGTTTACCCATTCGGATGGTAATTCCGGTATTCAACTAAGCAGCGGAACCTATCTTATTTATGTGAACGTTCCGCTGCAGCGTGTTACCTCTGCACGTTTGTCTCCTTCGCTGGAGATCCTGCTTGATGGTCAGATTGTTCCTGGAGGTCAGTCAAGGCAAGGTTACAACCGTAATGCCAGTGGTCACATCGAATCGTCTGTACATTTCGCCGGTATCGTTCAGGTTGACGGCAGTCAGACACTGACCACTCAGACCCTGCGTTATTTAAATTCTGGAAACACGGGTCAAGCCGTACTTCCAGCAGGCAAAAAAGCTTCTATTCTCATTGAAAAAATTACTGATGATGGTGTCTTCATGGCCAGTGCAGTCGAAACGACCAATGATGCCAATCCTGAAAACTGGAACACGGCTACCAAATCGCAGGCTATCTGGGAAAATCCAAGTTTAAGCGACAGTGCAGCCTACAATCACAGCGGCGAAACGATCACCGTTCGCGCTGCGGGTGATTATCTGCTTGTTTACAATGACCTCATGGAAGCGCTTGAGTCTTCGCAGCGTCCCAACCCGCGAATCACTGTCGAAATCAATGGTAATGTTTATCCAGGTGCAGAAACGAAAACACACTATATCCGCAGCGCAGATGGACACAGCACATCCTCAGGCACCTTGTCCATCCTTCTTGAAGGTCTTTCTGCGAATGACAAGATTACCGTCAGTACTCAGCAGGAAGCTATTGGCGGCTCGGTGGGGCTGGAAGCTTTTTCAGATCAGGTTGCCGTTCTGGGGTTGATCAAGAAGCCAAGTTTGGATTCCTCCACTATTCAATCAGCTCCACGGATTGTTTCCTTCGCAGGAAATCGGGATGGCTTTAACATCACTATTCAGGAGTTCAGTGAATCTGTTGATGCAGGCAGTGTGACAGCGACTTTGAACGGCGAGTCTGTCGATGTGAGCGTTGCCTCCTCAGGAGGCATTGCAAATGTTTCATATGCATTCCCGAGTGTTCCTGATTCACTAAGCTCTCATGACATTCATATTGAATTCACTGATACGGGTGGTAATGAGCATACTGCTGACCTGACTTTTCTGGTCTCCGAAATCTACGGTAAGGTGCCTCCACTTTTCAGAAATGGATCCGTGGATGCTAATTCAAATGGTTTCTTGGCTCATGTTTCCCAGATCAGTCAGGATCAATCAGGTTCAACAAGCCTGCATGGGACGCAGATCGTCAACGCAAATTTTCAGCTAAGCGGTGATTACACCGATGCGGATGGCAACGGCTATATCAATGAGGCCGGCCCATCAAACGCCAGTGACTGGCAATTCAGTCCCGTGGATGTCGGCTTGATCAATTTTGACCAACTTGCAGATGCGCAGGGGAATTTCACAGAAGCAACGGGCTTTCCGGATGCGCTCATCCCCAACATACCTGGATTCAATGAGTCCACTGACGGTATTGCCGCGGAGTTTCTGACCTATCTTGAACTGAATCAAGGCTGGCATACTCTCGGAGTGAACAGTGACGATGGTTTTGATGTGACTGTTGGACCCGCTCCTCAGGACATGCTTTCTCAAAGCTTGGGTAGTTTCAATGGAGGTCGCGGCGCTTCTGATTCATTGTTCGATATTTATGTCGAGGAATCTGGGTTTTACCCAACACGCTTGCTTTGGTTCGAAGGTACGGGTGGTGCCAACGTGGAATTCTTCAGTGTGGTCGATGGCGAAAAAATCCTGATCAATGATCGTGACAATCCCAATGCCATCAACGCATATAAAACGGCTCAATCCAGACCCTATGTCTCTGCATTGTCCCCTGTGAGTGGAACTCTTGCTCATGAAGTGTCCTTTGAAATCACGAACGGTGACATTCTGATAGATCCTGATTCAATTGAACTTACTCTTGACGGAGCGCGGGTCGCATCTCCTTCCGTTGAAATCGATGGTGACGTTGTCATTGTTTCCTTTGACAATTCAGAGACATTTGAAGGTGGAAATCATTTGGCAACATTGACTTACATTGAAACAAGTGATCCCGAGATGAAACGGACCCTTGAGCATCGCTTCGATGTGCCCACGGGTATGGTGGCCGTACTGGAGGATGAACCTTTTGCATACTGGCAGTTTGGTGAAAGCTCTGGAGCTGTCGCAGTCAGCGAATTGGGAGGTGGTATTACCGGAACTTACTACAACGCCCCCTCGCTTGCTGAGGAACGTTTAGTCGTTGGAGCGGCCTCTGGCTCCGTTTTATTCGATGCTTCAAAAATGACTTATCTGGACATTCCTGATCATGAAAACATCAATGTGGCTTCGGGCAATCCTGGCTGGAAAGAGAAGACCATCGAGATCTGGTTCAAAGCAAGGAATCTGCCTAATTCAGATCCGTTGGGTGTGGGTTTTGCTGCTGATGTTCCTGATTCTCAAATCATTTACGAACAAGGTGGGGCCACCCGTGGCTTGAATGTATATCTGCGAGGTACGCAGGCCGGTGACAATCCACAAGAGGCGGAACTCTGGTTCTCAGCGATCAACCGTGCTGAGCAGGCATGGGGAGGGGTTCTCCCAACCGAGCAAACTGGAATTCCCACTAACGGAGATCCGGTTGCGATCGGGACCACGATCCAGGCGAATACGGTTTATCATGCAGTGATGGTTCTCAATGGTGATGACTCTGATCCAGATAGCTTTGAAGGAACTTTGACCGGTTATCTGAACGGTGAACAATTTGGTCAAGCCAGTGGTATCCACTTGCTTTACAATCATTCGGATGATGTCGCCTTTGGTGCCCGAAACGAGGAAGCCGTTCTGGCTGATTTTATTGCCAGTGGAACTTTCTCTCCTGATTTCTGGGCCACAGGTGATTTGATGGCGTATGATGGCTGGTTGGATGAAGCAGCGCTCTACAATAAAGTTCTTTCCGCAGAACGGATCAAAGCTCACTACGAAGCAGGTAACACGGAAGTACCTTTCACTCCAGGGAATGGTGGCGACGCTGGACAGGTCAATTCCATCGTGATTGCTGATGGCAACGTGGTGATTGAATTTGAGGGGATTTTGAAGAGTTCGCCAACGATCACTGGGCCTTTTGCTCCAGTCGCTGGTGCAAGTTCACCTTATTCCGTTGCTCCTGATCAGTCAGCTCAGTTCTACATCGCCGAATAAACAGTTAAAGCATCAGTTCTAAAAGTAAAAGGTCGGTTCCTTCGGGAGCCGGCCTTCCTTTTTGCCCGTCCTGTGGTTGTTGCTTATTTCATGGCTCAATGCTGTTACTCATGTTCTTTGGACGAAGAGGTCGTGAGAAAAATGAATTGCAGGAAGTTTTTCAAATGGCGATTTCAAACAACTTGCAAAACTCAGGAAGCCTTGGACCGATAAGGCTTGAGCCAGCTACTTGCCTCTGGCAGAAAGGGAGGTGTTTCGAGAGCATGTTCCAAAGCAAATGAGTGCATGTGTTGCCTTCTCCGACTTTTGTTCTCAGGTTCGCTTCTTTGAAGGTGAAGAGGATGCTAAGGCAGAAAAAAGTTTAATGATCATGCTTTTCATTGATTGCGTTTGCTCATTCTCGATTGCTCCAAACACCCATGACTGATGACAGAATCTAATACAGCTTCTCTAAATGAGATGGAAACATTCCATCAGGATCTCTCGATGCTGTCTCATCGATTGGGTGAAGTCGTTCCAGGAAGGGTGATGGCTCCCTCCATGCGATTTGAAAAGGTCAACGACACGGATTCCTTCCTCCGGTTTTCAGAGCAGTATATGCGGTATGTGTTAATTCCCATCGAGCTCCCTGCGATCGTGACGGCCTCAGAGTTTGCCTCTCGAAATGCACTCCACGAGTTATATTTGCTGGATAAGCAACTCGGCTCTGAACCTCACATCAAAATGTTCGAGCAAGCGAGTCTTGCGCTCGGACGTAATCAATTGAGAAAGCTCAGAGGCATGCGGGATGTGCGCCTTTTATCGCGATACCGATCCTCTGTCTTGGAAGGAAACGCCCATGGCTGGCACATGTTGGTTTACGGTATTGTGCTGCACCTTTTCTCCATCCCCATCAGGCAAGGTTTAGCTAAATATCAAACTCAGGTTTTGTTGGGATTTGCACAATCTGCCTGTCAATCTCTTCAATGGTCCCAGTCAGAATGGAGTAAGGTGGAATGCGTGATACAGAAGATGCCGCTGCCTTCATTGGAATCTCTGAGTTCCAGGAGTCAGCCTGAATCACCTCAACTCACCATTGTCTGATGCAATTCCTTGAGATATCAGATTGGTGCGTGATCGTTGTTTATCTGGTTGCCATCGTCACACTGGGTATTTCTATGGGTAAGGGGCAAAAGGGTGCCCGTGATTATTTTCTTGGAGGTCGCAATATTCCATGGTGGGGAGTTGGTCTTTCTATCTTGGCCACCGAAACCAGTGCGCTGACTTTTATCGGTGTTCCAGCGCTTGCTTATGGTGGAACAAATCTAACCTTTATTCAGATTGTGATCGGATATGTGCTGGCGCGCGTGGTTCTCACTATCTGGATCGCACCTTCTTATTTTCGTGGTGAGATTTATTCGCCTTATGCTTTGATTGATCAAACATTCGGAACGGGGGGGCGCCTTACTGCTGGGGCATTCTTCCTGATCGCCGGTACTTTGGCGGCAGGAGTGCGTGTTTATGTAACTTGTATTCCGATCCAGTTGATGCTCGGTTTGAGTGAAAGCGGAATTATCTGGGCCATCCTTTTGTTTGTTGGTTTGTCTCTGATCTACACCTGCGTTGGTGGACTCAAAGCAGTGGTGTGGACAGATGCGATTCAATTTGGTCTATTTTTAATAGGGGGAATTTTTGTAGTGTCATACCTGCCGGGCTTGTACGGAAGTGGTGGTGAACTCCTTCAAGACTCCATGGATGCAGGCAAGTGGGAGTGGTTTCATGGAGGGTTTTCACTCAGTATGCCTTTCAATATCTGGATGGGCGTTTTTGGGGCGACTTTCTTGACTATGTCGACGCATGGTGCAGACCAGTTGATTGTTCAGAGAGTGTTGGCTTGCCGTGATTTGAAGGAAGGACGGAAGGCATTGATATTGAGTGCGGTCTTAATTCTTCCGCTCATGTTGTTATTCCTTATTATTGGAATTCTACTTTGGACTTTTTATCAAAAATTTCCAGAGATGAAGATAGCCGTTCCCGAGATCCGTCCGGGTGTCAAAAAGGCAGATTATATTTTCCCTATTTTCATCCTTTCCGAACTGCCGTCAGGCATAAAGGGGTTCCTGGTCGTCGGGATTATCTCAGCAGCCATGTCGTCGGTAAGTTCAGCGCTCTCCGCGTTGGCTTCTGTGTCTACCATGGACTTTTATCAACGATGGTTTAACCCCAAACAAGATGACGCCTCTCAGTTGAAATTCAGTCGTGTCTCTACTCTTGCCTGGGCTGTTTTATTGATTGGAGTTGCCTGGTGGACGAAAAGCCAACCCACGGTGCTCAACGTGGCGTTCAGTTTGAGTGGGTTGACCGCCGGTGGCTTATTGGGAGGTCTGGTGTTATCTCTTCTGTTTCGTGGAAAGCAACGGCCTGCTTGGCCTCTAATGATTGGAATGATCCTCAGCCTTATTGTTGTTTTTTGTGTCAAGACCTACGCCGGAGACTTGATAGCCTGGCCATGGTTTACTCTGATTGGCCTGGTCACCACGATGTTGGTTTGCATGGGTGGCATGCTTGTCAGTGGGCAGCGTTTTCGGTCAGCTGTCAATCAGTCTTGACGGCGAGGTATCTCAAGAACATTTCGCCTTGGATACATTTGTGCTCCACACACCTGAATCGGGTTGCGTCCGATAGATTGGGGATACCGACCCCGTCACTGATTGTGGCGTTGCTCTTGCCTCCAAAAAGCACAGGGCAAATTGTCAGGAAAATTTCATCAACCAATGAATGCCTGAAGAACCCATCATTTAACATGCCTCCTCCTTCAAGGACCATCCGATGGATATTCCAATGTTTTTTTAACCAGCAAGTAAGCTTACCCCAATCAATCTGTGAATCGCCAAACGAATGAATCTTGATCCACGGCATCGTACTGAATGGCTTTTCACATGCGGCTTTGCCAGTTTCTGTGGTTGCGATCAATATCGGAGAGAAATCCTCCTGGAATACCCGGCATTGAAGATCCACTTGACCCGATGCGCTGACGATGATTCGCCTGTTGTAGGGTGAGAGTCCATTTTTCTTACGAAGTTTGATGTATTTGCCCGGGCCGGGCCCCAGATCAATCGCCCCAGACTCAATGGTATGGCGACCGCAGATGACTCCGTCCATGGAAGCTCTGATTCTGAGCAAACGAGCATGGTCGCGCGGACTGCCGAATTCAGACATGTGCTGCATGCTCGTTTTCGCATCAATCGATGCACGACGTTCCCTCGGTCCACTGACCTTCCCATCTGCGGTCATCGCCATATTCAAAGCGATCCACGGACGTTGTTCGCTGTGGATAGATCCAGGCATTTTCAAATTATGAATCAATCAACATGGCGTCACCATAGCTGAAAAAGCGATATTTATATTTGATGGCCTCGTTGTAAACGTGTTTGATTTGTTCCACACCATCCGTGTCGCCGGGGGATACAAAGGCCGAGATAAGCATGATCAAGCTGCTCATGGGAAGGTGGAAGTTAGTGATCAATCGATCCGTGTATTGGAACCTATGCGGAGGATAAATGAAAATATCGGTGCTTGCGCGCATAGCCTGGATCGGGTCGGAAGGTTTCCATTTGAGTGCCAACGACTCCAGAACCCTCAAACTCGTGGTGCCCACAGCGGTGATTTTTCCCTTTCTTTTGCGGGTATCCCTGATCATTTCCAGTGTTTGAGCTGAAACCATGTATCGCTCTTTATGCATTTTGTGTTCATTGACCCACTCAGCTTTGACGGGGTTGAAGGTGCCTAGACCGACATGGAGAGTGACATAAGCAATTTGAATCCCCTTTTTCTCGAGTGCTTCCATTAGTGCAGGAGTGAAATGTAGCCCTGCAGTTGGTGCTGCAACAGACCCTTCATTTTCTGCGTACACTGTCTGATACCTAATACTGTCATTGGAAGAGGGAGCATGTTCACGATGGATATACGGAGGCAAAGGGATTTCTCCGTATTTCTCCAGTAATTCCATGATATCAATTCCATCAGAGAATCTTAAATGAAACTGACCGCTTTCGGTTTTATCAATCACCTTTGCCAAAACACCCGATTTTTCACCATGTCGATCGTGCAGATCAATCAATGTTCCAGGGTGGGCGCGTTTCCCCGGCTTCAGCATGGCCAACCACTCCTGATGGCCCGTTGCTTCAATGAGAAGAAGTTCGATCTTACCTCCGGATTGAGCTTTCTCCCCTCGTAATCGAGAGGGAATGACCTTGGTATTGTTCATTACCAGAAGATCGCCGGCATGCAGATGTGAGACGATTTCCTGAAAACCCTGGTGCTTGATGGATTGTTTTGACCGATGGTAGCAAAACAATCTTGATTGATCGCGGGCACCTTCAATTGGATGTTGTGCGATCAGTTCCTGCGGTAGTTCAAAATCAAACGCGTCTGTCTTTATGGATGAAGATGGATTGCTCACATTAATAAATCAGTGGACCGGATCAAACCGCATCCATTGCAAAAAAGCAAATTTATGTTAAAATGGTTGGTGTTCCAATTAGCAAAAATTCAAGGCCTCATTTTTATTCTGCAATATGAAGGCTTTCAATGGGTAGCTGGGAGCAAAAAGGCAATTCAGAACAGGAGGCGGTCACTATTCTGAGGCATCTCGCAACTCAGGGTGTCAACTTGTGGGGTTTCAAAATGCGGTCAACCGCTGTAAAAAATTGACCAAAACTGGCTTTAAACTTCGATAAAACTACCCATAAATGATTTTTAAGTTATCGATAAAGTATTTTAGTTTCCTGTCGTATTATTGTTTTAATTGGCAAAATAACCTTACTCGACCTTTTTTGAAACAACCTTGAATGAGCTTTTTTTGTGTTGACGCGGTGTTGGTTTAGGTCATTATGTGTGGACTTAGCCCAAATAGTGGTCTTTTGTGACTACTGATGTAATTTTGATTTGTTGTGTCCACCGAATCGACCATTTTTCTTGGTTCTTCTGAACCGAGATTAGATGCCAAGAGAAGAATTCAAATTTCTCACTCGTGGCGCTTGGCTGCAGGAGCCACGCAATTTGCTTTGGTAAAATGGCAGACGGACACTTCCTTGCCGCCTTGTGTGCTCGGGATGTTGCCGCCGCTCCTTAATGATTTGGTAGGGAAAATGAATGCTCGTCCCTTTTCGGATCCACAGGCTGAAAATGTGAGACGTTCACTCTCCAAGGATGCAGCTGTTGTTGAGTTGGATGGAACGGGCAGACTGACGTTGCCAGTGAACCTGATGAAGGTCACTGGATTGGAACCCAGAAGTAAAGTAGTCGTTGTTGGGATGTTTGATCGGTTCCAGATATGGAATCACGACGTATATCACCAAGGGGTAAGCGTTAAAGATGACGAAGCCTACCCCGAGGCTATTAAACTTTTTTAAGCAACATCAGGATGAATCTGAAAAAATATATGTCAACTGGCCTAGTGGTTCAGGATATGAATCACCTACATGGCCGATTTGCTCCTTCTAAACCAGGAATGATCCCACGCTTTGATCAGCGTAAGATGGGTGCATTTCGCGTGAAGAGGGGGCACCAAGGAGGACGCCACATTGTTTTCGGATCCAAAGTCAATGCTCAGGTTTTAAATCCAAGCCCTATGAACAAAACCCACAAAGAACAGCAATCTTCCGGCGCACACCGGGAGATTGCCATTTCTTCAGGTCAGGCTCCTGTTCAGGGGCAGTCCAGGCATGGGGTATTCAAACGCGCTCACAAGGGTGAGAGCTCGTTCTCTCGCGAAACTCCTAATGGATACCAGCAGGATCTGTTCGAGAAAATAATTCCCATCGGGAGTGCGGAATGGCCGGACAGTCGTTTTGAAATCCCCATTGAATTCAAGGAGCCTGTGGCCGAGGTGGCCCATGAATTACCTGATCGCCAACCCTCATTCCTGAGAAGAGTGGCGCAGGCGGTTTCAAGCTGGCTAAGGAAAGGTTGAGTGACCTGATGTATGGATCGGGTATTTCATCACACCTCGGTGTTGCCGGAAGAGACGATGTTAGCCATCGACCCGAAGGCAAACGGCGTTTATTTGGATATGACCCTAGGGGGCGCTGGTCATTCGATACAGATCCTTGAAAGAAGCAGTCCTGACGGAAGGCTTTATGCGGTTGATAGGGATAGTGATGCGATCGAGTTTGCGCAAGAGCGTCTCAAACCTTATACGGGAAGATTTGAGATCAGGCGGAGCAAGTTTTCAGACGTTGCCAGTTGGCTGGGAGAAGATGCTTGCGACGGAATACTGATGGATTTGGGGATAAGTTCTCCTCAAGTGGATTGGGGGCACAGGGGATTTAGTTTTTTGAAAGAAGGTAAGCTGGACATGCGCATGGGAGCGGATGAAGAGGAAACGGCTGCCGACATTGTTAACGTCTGGAGTGAGGATGCGTTGATTCGTATCTTTTACGAATTTGGCGAAGAGTCCAGGTCTCGACGTATTGCGCGGGCAATTGTGGAGGCAAGGTTGGTGAAGCCTTTCGAAACAACTCTGGAATTGGCCGCGTGTATTGAAAAACTGCTAGGTAGACGCGGCGACAAAAAACACCCTGCTACCAAGGTTTTTCAAGCGTTGAGATTGCAGGTCAATGATGAGCTGCAGCAGTTATCACAGGGCCTTGTTGCAGCATGGAAAGTGCTTAAAGAGGGAGGACGATTAGTCACCATCTCCTTTCACTCGCTTGAGGCGAGAATGGTCAAGCAGTTTGGAAACCATTGGTCCAGAGATTATACGCCCGGTGACGCGATGGACACGCCGGCATTGAGAAAACCCAGGGAGGCTGTGGCAAAATGGTCTCCCAGAAAAGCCATCAAGCCATCGGAGCAAGAAATTCGAAGGAATCCGAGGGCACGCAGTGCGCAGTTAAGAACGATCGTAAAATTAAAAAATTTGCCTTTGGGGGAAGAAATGGATTGGCAAAAGCAGTTTGTTGGCTCGAGGAAAATCAATCCTTTTTGATCCTGAATTGTCGTAAAATCGAATCGGACGAGGAATCCGGTTTCGCCCCACGAAAAGGGACTGATATTTGTTGTAAACCATGAAGTCGTTTAGTTTGTATGAATACTTATCATCGTCACACAGAGGCCGTTATCAGTATCGGATGGCTCGTCCGATGCGCAGCCGTCTGCCTTATATTTGGCGCATCCTGCGTCGGATTCCTACACCAGAAAGAATCCTTGCATCACAAGGCCGAACAAGTCAGAACACTCGAGCGTGAGCTACGCTCTCTCAAGCGCTCCAATCAGTTGAAGCAGGAAGAATTCGTTGCCTTAACCTCTCCGCAATATCTCGAACAGGAGGTTCGACGACGTGAGCTTGATCTAGTGGCCCCCAAACCCGAGGATATACTTAGTCTGCCACTTCCAGACTCGAGTTTGGTAGCCAGTCCGTCTCCCAAAAAAATATCATCCGACAGCTCCACCTACTCTTTAAGCCGAGTGTCTTATAATCGGTTTAACCGGAGGTATCTACCATGAATCCCTCCAAAAAGCCCCTCGATGTGTTGCCTGTGCAGCCACTACAGCTCCAGCGGATGTTGACATTCGCTGGATTCTTGGTGCTTGGTTTCTGCTTAGTGATTGGCAAATTGATTTATCTGCAAGTGTTTCAGCATGAGGAATTGCTTTCCAAAGCGCAGCAAAAGACGCATCGCACTTACCTGCAAGAAACAGAAAGGGGTAAAATTCTTGATCGGCAAGGTGTCTTGCTGGCCACCAACCAGCGGGTCAGGATCTTGTGCGCCAATCTTGCCTTCATTGACCGATATAACGGCAAGATGGCCAGAGCCATTTCCGAATATCTGGATGTGAGTGAGGCTGTCTCTTATACACATCTGACGCTGCCGACGAGCGATCTAGTGTAGA
>OLHY01000169.1_pt1 | contig 24644 bp, 10 predicted proteins | sample 1609411 | NCBI WGS metagenome assembly OLHY01 (sample SAMN05416817, study PRJEB24817) | seawater metagenome | isolation source: Sea water | place: Canada:Atlantic | collected 2013-07
TCTACACTAGATCGCTCGTCGGCAGCGTCAGATGTGTATAAGAGACAGACGTTGTCCAGTGCGAGAATCGAACAGACTCTTTGCCCAGATTTGTAATGCGGATACTTACCTCCAAAAACGGTTGATTTTCATTGGCCTGATAGGTGATCTGATGGATCAGCCCTGTCACAGGCTCAACGCTGGACATGCGGATCCCCACCGTTCCACCATCGTTTTCAACTAACTTCCATTCCCAGGACAAGGCATGAGAAGTTCCGTGTTCGCGGCGAGGCATCACGTGTTCGATACCGCCCCATGTCATCCAGAAGCCTGTATCATTGTTTGCTCCCAACGGAACAGCAATAGGGTTGATCCACAGTTGCTCACGCCCTGAAGGCATATGAACAAAGGAATGAACTCGCCCCATGCTCGGGATGACTGTCGCCCGAAACCATTCATTTTCGATTATTTTTGAGGGAACTTTACGGGTAATCACTTTCTCTGGTCGCGAGTGATATTGTTTCCAGTCCATTTTTGGAACACCGGATGCATCAAGAGAAACCGCATGTTCGTATTCCAGATAACGAAGAGACACCTCAGAAGACCTGAGGCGAATGCCTCGCTCTATCTCCTGCGCTGAAAGTAGACCGCTTGTGATCCCCAGTAATAAGAACAGGCTGAATTTGAATCGAAATAGAATCATTGCCTTGAGTGTGCTGACAGCAATCGTCATGGTTTTTTTGTTGAAATCGACAAGAAAAGGGGCCGAACCTTGAAAAAGGTTCGGCCCAGAGTGTTTGTTAATAATGGCTACACGTTTGAATTATTCCGCGATAAAGAAGTGCGACTCTCCTTCCGGTGCCACCGAATAAGGGGAAGTAGCACCTGCCACTGCCTCATATGGCCCACCCACCGCAGAGGAACTTTTCAGAATGCCTTCAAATGCTATGACGACACTGCCCTCCGAAAGTTCTATTGAGCTGATGGCTCCTGAGATTTCTTCCTCCGTATCCACATCTCCCGTACGAGCACGATAAGCTTTCAGGCCTCCCTCTGGATCATTGATGAGAACACGCGTACTCAAATCTGTGCTTGACCATTCCAGATTGGCACCGCCACCACCTTCGTACCAAACGGCACGCATGGGATAAAGACCTGGCTTGACAACAGCAAAACCAAATACGGTATCAGCCGCTCCACGACCACCACTGAAAACGCCTAGCTGTATCGCATCGGATGATGCTTCATGACCGAGTGTGACTCTAAAACCATCATCGGAGTTAAATATCATTCGATAAAAACCGGACTCAGGAAATTCGATATAACTTAAAATCTCAGCCCCTATATTGTCCGTACCTTCCTCCAAGCCTGGAATACCAGGAATGTAATCATCCGAACGATCAATCAGGCTACCATCTCCAAGGTCACGAAATACTCCTTGAGCTGCACCATCTTGATCAAAGTTGATGACTCCATCCACATCAAAAATGACACCAGGCCGATTTGGATCCGAAGATTCGACTCCTCCCAATGGATCAGCCAGATTATCTCCCCGTTCACCGCGAAGCTGCGCTTCGACTTCAGGCGTACTGTTGGCACGAATACCCGCAAGCTGGTGAACGCGCATCGTAAATCCCCGGTCTTCTCCGGAACCAAGGTCCGTTCGATAACCGGCTGTTGGAAGAATCAGATAATCTCCTACTGTCCAGGACCAACTGACATCACGAGTCTCACCATCCACCGTGTACTGAAGCGAAGCGGTGACGACTTGGTTCGGTTGCCAAAGCTGACCAGAGCGATCGATTGTCACCGATGTCACTCCATTCTGTTTTGTGATTTGAGCGCCTGCGTCAAGTCCATCCAGCATTAAGGAAACAGATCCCTGATCAACTGAACCTGATTCATCTTCGATGCGGACACTGATGCTTGACTCCGGATCGACTCCACGAGCTCCACCACCGGGCTCCACGGACGTGACACGAGCAGCAAAGGAAGATTCGTAAGCAAACGTTTCCAATCCACCATTATCACGATCGTTCAGCAAAGCTTTGGCTGGTTCGTTGGTAAACCACTCAAGATTGGCGCCTCCACCCCCTTCATAATAGATGGTTCGCATGGCGTAGTTTCCTGCCTCTTGGAAATAGACATCAAACGTGGTTGTGGCAGCGCCACGGCCTCCGTTGAATTCACCAACGATCTTGGAGTCGGCTGCGTCATTACCAATGGATGTCCTGAAGCCATCATCGGAATTAAAACCGAAAGTGTAAAGACCCGCACTTGGAATGTTCACCACCGTTTTGATCTCCGCGGTAAAATTATCAGTGCTGTCCGTCACTCCCGGGATTCCAGGAATAAATTCATCAAACACATCACGCGTCGAGCCATCGGCTCGATCGTAGAACTCACCGGCTGATCCTTCATTTTGATCCATGTTGATCAAATCCACGGTCCAGATGTAATTATCAGATTGCCAATCATCAGCAACATTCTCTCCGCCGATTTCCCCTCTGAGATGTTGTTCACGGGCAGACGTATTGTTTGGCAGGCCTTCCTCAGATTGAACGACACGCATCAGAAAACCTGCTGTTGAAGTATCCACATCGCTAATAGCAACATCAGATGAAATCAAGGAGTAAAGACCAACGCTGAATGTCGTGGACTGAGATTGAATGGAACCTCCCTGTTTCCAGGAAACTTCCAGATCGTGGATACTTTCTGCAGGTAAGGGTGATCCATCAACCATGTAATTGACTCGGATGGCCTCGCCATCTTTTGTAGCAGTAACATCAATAACCTGACCGTTCAGCAGGGCGCTCACGCTGGCAATATCAACGCCTCCCGCACCCGAAATCAAAGCGGAAAAACCGCCAGCAGATCCAAAAGCACCTGCCAGAAAGGCCTGCGAATCATCTGCGTCGGTCTGACGTATGATCATTCCACTGATTCCACCGGAGTTGTCTTCCAGATGCTTGTACCAAAGTGTATCTCCATCGGCAACCACAACTTCTACCGTGGCACTGCCTCCAGCGAAAGTACCGGTATTTTCGTCGGTTGGTTCTTCACCCCCAACCCATATTTTGGCTACCTGGTTGGCGTCCGTGGTGCGACCTTCAAACACAGTGACATTGTAGGTCCCAGCTTTCAGTCCATCTATCCGCAATCTTGCCTCGGTTCCGGCTGCATCCACATTCTTGTATAGATAATCGTCTCTGGCCTCTACAGGTACGAGGATACCATCATAAATGGCTGACTCTCCGGGAGGCGCTGGGTTGTTGGCAGTGAATCCATCATCAAGAGCAGTCATGGTGACTCCCCCTCCCAATTCCACAACTTCATCCTGGTCAAAACTATCAATAGTGACCCATGGCACAGGTGAAGCACCCGCTCCATTGCCTTCCGTTCCACCGAAATCAACCTGAATCGGAGCTTCTACAGCAGCACTGACACGACGTATGATCATGCCACTGACACCTCCTGAGTTGTCTTCAAGATGTTTATACCACAGAGAATTTCCGGCTCCAAGCGTGACGGTAACAGTGGCACCTCCACCAGCAAAACTGCCCGTATTTTCACTTTCAGGTTCCGTATCGCCTGCACCCCAGATTTTAGCTACTTGACCGGCATCGGTGGTACGGCCTTCAAACACGGTGATATTGTAGGTCCCGGCAGGTAAACCATCGATCCTCATACGCGCCTCCGTGCCTGCGGCGTCCACATTCTTGTAGAAGTAATCATTGCGGGCTTCCTGAGGGACAATAAAACCGTCGTATTCGGCATCTTCGTTCGGAGGAGCAGGATTATTTGGGGTGAAACCATCGTCCAATGCAGTCAGGCTGATACCTCCACCAAGATCAACCGTTTCGTCCTGATTGAGGATTTCAAGGGTTACCCAAGGAGAAGGCGATGCGCCGGCTCCATTTCCTTCCGTGCCTCCAAAGTCAATTTGAAGCGAACTAAATTTGGGAGCCGATTGCTGACGGATCAGCATGCCACTGATACCTCCCGAGTTATCCTCAAGATGCTTGTAATATAGAGGTTCTCCGGCAGTCACGGTGACGAGCACCGAGGCACTTTTACCCGCAAAATCTCCGGTATTTTCAGACGCAGGCTCTTCGCCTGTCCATATTTTGGCAGACTGCGACGCGTCAGAGGTTCTCCCCTCAAAGACCGTGATCCGATAAGTCCCTGCCGGTAGCCCATCGATTCTCATGCGCGCCTCTGTGCCTGCCGCATCCACGTTCTTATACAAATAGTCGTTACGGGCTTCCTGAGGAACAATGATATCATCATATTCTGCATCCTCATTGGGAGGAGCAGGGTTATTGGCAGTAAAACCATCGTCCAAAGGTGTAAGCGTGATCCCTTCGGCGAGGTCAACAGGCTCATCCTGGTTTAAACTGTCAATGGTGACCCAAGGCAGCGGTGAAGCACCGGCACCGTTGCCCTCAGTGCCACCAAAGTCGATGAAAATGTTCGTTTGTCCCAGAGCTGCCTGACTCATCAAGGTGACAAACAACAAAAAAGCAAGAGACCGTCTTTGCCCTGCTTTACAAGCGTTCAATATATAGCGAACCGTATACATAGATATTTTTATGGAGAGTTTTTTTTCGGGTTTATGGGTGATTTAATGCTGAAGACTGGCATGGTTGCAAGCTTTTAATAGAGGGGTAGGTATCCAAAGTTATGCTCATTGGAGTTAAAAAATTCAATCGGGAAACGGGTGATTGAAATGAACACTTATTTTGGCAACTCATTCGTTGAAACCAGCTTGCTTGCCCCCAGCATTACGGGTGAGATGATTGATTATTCTCGCAAGGGGTTCTCGATCGTCATGAACCATGCAGTTGACAGAGGCTTGATGAGAACGCAGGATAACAACAATCCGCCGACCTTTAGAGATCCAAATGAACTGTCTGTCGGAATGACGAGGTGAGAAGTCCCAACGGGGCGGGACTGGCTCCCAAGCAGCGGTATTGAGCTGAAACCGGCGGGAATACAAACAGAAAATATCGAGACCAACCGACTGAAACCTGCCAACCCATTATATTGAACCGTGCCACCTTCCAACACCAATATCAGTAACTATCCCCAGATCCAGCCCTTCCCTTCAAAAAAAAAATCAGGGTTTACACTGATTGAGCTGCTGGTCGTCATCGCCATCATAGCAATCCTTGCCGGAATGTTGCTACCAGCGCTGGGGAAAGCAAAAGCAAAGGCTCAGCATATAAGTTGTGTCAGCAATCAAAAGCAACTGACACTGGGGTGGATCATGTATGCCGACGATTACGAGGATAAGCTTGTCTGGAACGATTTAACCGCAAACGGAAGCGGATGGGTAAGAGGAGTACTCGACTATGATGGAAACAACTCCCACAACACCAATATTGTCAATTTAAACAATCCGGAGTTTGCCAAACTGTGGCCATACACAACCGCTGTAGGCATCTATCGTTGTCCGGCAGACAAAAGCTATGTTACAATCAAAGGCAAGCGTCACCAACGTGTTCGGAGCGTTTCCATGAGCCAGGCAATGAATTCAAGGAACGATTGGCTGAGTCACATTACAAAAAAGGATTATGTCGTTTTCCGCAAGATGTCGGATATCAATCGAATGGGACATTCCGAGGCGTTTGTCTTCATCAATGAACATCCGGACAGTCTTAATTTTGCGGACCTCGCCGTTGCCATGAATGATGGTGCTCCACCTCAGGGGATCATGATCATCGACTACCCCGCGAGCAACCACAACGGTGCCGGCGCCATGAGCTTTGCGGATGGGCATGTTGAAATGCACAAATGGATCGACCAGCGAACCATACCTTCATGGAATAATTCCAAACTCAAACTCGCCGTGTCCTCCCCCAACAACAAGGATATGGTCTACATGTCCCAACACAGCTCCGTCAGACTCCACTCGAACTAATCCCTCTCTCCTGAAAATTGAGCCATCTCGAGTTCTTTTTCCGAGTCATCTCTTTGCTTGCCCCTCTGGACTGGTTGAAAAAGCATCATTCAAAAAGATGGCACTTTCAGACATGTAGGCATGGCTCCTGAACTTTCAGGGATTTGCTGAAAGTTCAGGCATACGGCAAGCCAAACTTGTGACAACTTTCCCCTGCCTGATAAACACTGCGGTTCGCATCACTGAGATGCGTGATGGAAAAGTAAGGAACAGGTTACTACTTTTAGGTATGATTTCGTTCCTGTTGGGTGAAGCGAGGGTGCATTCTTAATAATGATCGACAAGTAGTCCGGTTACACGGCCGCATACCCAGGGATGTTGATCTGATGCTGTATTGACTTACAGGATATGAGTTTATATAAGTAACCACCTTTATTGGTATCGGCAAAACAATGGTAACAAAGATGAATCCCATGAAGCAGCTTTTCACTACATTGGGTGGTGGCATGTTCTTTCTTCTTGCAGTGACTGCTTTCGCTCAACCGGAGGAAGAAAAAACCTTGAAAGTTGGCATCTATGAATACCCCCCCTTTGTGATGATTGATGGCGAAGGTTTCTACGGCTTTGACATTGATTACATCGAAAGCATTGGCCTTGAGATGGGCAAGTCGGTGCATTACTCACTCTACAAATCGAGCAACACTGCTCTGGAGGCTGTAAAAAATGGCGAGGTAGAGCTTGCCATCGGTGGGATTTCGGTGACTGAATCCCGAGAAGAAGCCTTGGACTTTTCACATAGCTATTATCAATCCGGGCTTTCCATCATGGTCAACCGGGATAATGTCCCGTTTTTCAAAAGCCTCATGCACGCACTGCGTGATAGAGCCATTTTTTACACATTCGCCACTTTCCTGATTTTCATCATCCTATCGGGTGTTGTCTTTTGGCTTTGTGAACGAAAATACATGGTGAACCACAAAAGTGGCAAATCGGGAATAGGGCAAGGCATGTGGCTGAGCTATGCCACGGCAACCACGATTGGGTATGGCGATGTCGCACCAAGAACACCGCTCGGTAAACTCTTTACCATCCCCATCAGTCTCATTGGCTTTATAGTCATTGGGTCCATTTCCGGTCTCGTATCCTCTCTGATGACGATGGAGCAACTCAGCCAGCACGTTCTGGATGTTTCGGATCTCAAGGGCAAAAGAGTGGCTTACAAAGGAGACACTGCTTCTGAAGAGCGCATCATCAATCATTATGCACCAACCTTTAAGTTTGAAGCACGGCGGGTGGAGTCAGCCCAAAAGGCCTTCAACCTGCTGAATAATGGAGATGTGGATGCATTCATTCACGATGCCCCCTTGTTGTTGCACCATGCCAATGGTGATGGAGCAGGCGATTTGCATGTGGTAGGAAAGATGTTTGAAAATCAAATCTATGCCATTGCATTCAGGATGGACAGTGGTATGCAGGAAACAATCAAAAGGATTCAGCTCAAACTACAACAAAGGGGATTAATGGACAAACTGAAGCCTCGCTACGGGATCTGATCAAGAACCAGAATCAGGCCGCGAAACGCAAGGAAAAATCCCTGTTTCAGCGCATGGATAGATGATCGATGAAACATTGATGGGCCGACTCCCGATCACTCGAAGATATACCGTTTTGCTGCCTCTGTTATAATTGCCCTGAGGGGAAATAATTCAGGCAAGCGACAAGTATCACCGACAGGTTTGAAGGTAGGCAATCAAATCAAGCAATTCATGTCGCGACAAGATCTGCTCAAATCCTGATGGCATCAATGAAACAGTCGAATTGTGCACATGCTCAATCTGTTTCCTGTCGATGCGCGTCTCGCTCATACCGCCGTTGATCAGGTAAACAGCTTCTCTTGTTTCACGATGAATCATCCCGTCCAAAGTTACGCCGCCTGACAATTCAAAGGCATAATTCTCGTATCCATTGACGACGGTGGCACTCGGGTAAAGAACAGCCTCCACTAAATCCCTTGGCTGTCGAATGCGGCCAATCTGGCTTAAATCAGGTCCCAGTTGCCCCCCCCGGGAATCGATACGATGACAAGAGGCACATGCAACCCTTTCCTTGTAAAACAATACCCGACCTCGGGAAGCGTTTCCCTCCCCCAGTTCCTGTAGTATCGAGCGAAGGTTCATTTCTTGTTTTTTTGCCGCCTGCAACCCGTCACCCAGCACTTCATTCATTGCAACATGCGCACGCGAAACCTTTTCTGAAAACATGCGTCTCAAAAGGTTAGCTGTCCCGTTGGGAAGCGACCCGACAGCTGGATTGCGCTCAAGCTGCGCGGCAAGCTGAACACCTAAAACGTCCCATGCATCTTCATCCAGCACTCGCTCGTCTTCTCCGTTGATGCCCGCTTGATGTTCGAAGGGGTACATCAATGCTGGCAGACAAAAAGAACGCGCTCTTGCGATTGTTTTGAGGTAAGTATCGCGTTCTGACTCATCAAGCAGATGCCATCGGAGTGCCCCCATGACCTGTGCGGCATGCAAGGAAAGAATAACGGAGCTGTTTTCATCGGTAATCAGGCGAATCAGGAAAGCGATGGATCCATCGGGAGGCCGATCGTGATGTTTGAACAACACCTTCAGAGCGTCAACCTTGTCCTTTTTCGAAAGCCCCTCCCGGGCTTCAAGCTGAGCAATAAATCTCAGAATGGTGGAAGGCATTTCGAATCGCGCTGCGAGTTTGAGTGAAGCCGATCGCACTCCTGGAGCATCCTCCTTTAATCCCAGAAGAACACACGCCTCCAAGGTCTCCGGAAGATCCTCCAGAAAGGCAATGGAGTTCAACAAGTGCTCCTTGAACTCCGTCTTCTGCCCGGCAGAAGACATTATCTCCAGAAGGGCGGACTGAAAATCATCTTCCTGAGCGCAGGAGAGAATGAGGCTCTCGATAAGTTGCAAATTGAGTTGTTTGGAATCCGCCTCAAGGGAGAGCTCCCGAAAAACCTGTATCATGGCAGGTTTCCATTCCTTGCGTCTGGATGCCATCTGACGCGTTTCCTGACGCAAGTCAGGATCTGTTGAGTGCAAAAGCGGAAGAATGCTGCTTGCCTCCAGATCCGCATCCAGCGCGTCGATGACCCTGAGTGCCATTCGCTGTCCGTAGGGCCGGTTGCTATCCCGCAGGTAAGGCAGCACTCCCTTCAAATCTCCAATTTCTGTCAGGGCATAAACAAAGGCATGCTGTGTGTGGAGTGGATCAGAGGGGTTCAGGTGCTGAAACAAATCAGGCACTGCTTCCCTGTCTCCAATAAGCCCCAGTGCCGTTGCCGCAGCCCCACGCACAAAGGCATCGGTATCCTGCAGCAATCCTGCCAGCACTTGAACCGAAGCGGCATCCTTTCGTTCCCCAAGTGATCTGGCAGCCACTTGCCTGACACCTGCATCCGCATCCGTCAGAGCCCTCCTGATCATCGCTAGAGAATCTTCCCCCTGTATTCTGGACAGTACCCATAAACAGCGTTTTCTGAATACTGGATCTTCGTTCGCGTGCAAGGCTTGCTCCAGATCCCCTAGAACAAGGGTTCCCTTTTCGATTATCTTTTCTGCTGCACGATCCCTGACCGCGGGCCGAGCGTCCTTCAATAAACCAATCAAGCTGGTTGGTCTCATGGAATCCCAGGTCAGGGTATTCCCCCTGGGGTCGCTTGGAATCAGGGCATCTTTTTTCTGAATTCTGTACACGGCGCCTTTGATTTCGGGCCTGGAAGTTTTTGAAAAGGGACAACCCCAGCTCAACCAACCGCCTGTGTCCAGCAACAAAAGGGATCCATCCACATCCTCGAGGATGTCAGCGGGATGAAATCCTGCGCGTTCAGATGAGAGAAAATCTTTTTCAACGGTCAAAAAGGATCCTCCCTGCGGTTCAAGGCTTACTTGGACGACCTTGTGCGTATTGAACTGACAGGCAAAAAGCGTATCGCGATAAGAGGCTCCAAAAGACGTCCCTCTGTAACGGACGAGGCCGGCCGGAGCCACCTGGCCCCAGCGACTGACGGCCGGCAGGCGGAACCCGGTCTCTGGCAGCAAGGGATTACCATACACACGCTGGGTCAGCCCTCCTCGCATCCAGTGAATGAGCGCATCATGACGCCGACCACCGAAACTGTCAAAAATGGCGCAGGTCGAAAGCATGTCTCCATTCGGAGTAAAAACGACATCGACCGGATTGACCCCACCCTGGCCCTCCACCCGGACATCACGACCATCCGGCCAACAGGAAAAGACTCCAGCAGCACGACTCACTCCGGACCGACTCCCGTCGCTGCCAATCAGATCGTAACCAAAATGCCCGCCTGTAAAATAAAGTCTGCCATTGGGGCCAAGATAGGGGCCATGCTGATTGGCTCTTCCATCAAATTCCATACTTCCAAGGATCTTTTCCCGTTTGTCTGCCACACCGTCATCATCCAGATCCTCCAGCCGCCAGAGGTAGGGTGCAGAAATGATGTAGAGCGCTCCCTGATGCCATAATCCTCCTTCGGGCATGGTCATCTCGTCCGCAAAGATCGTGCTTGTGTCATAAACCCCATCGCCGTCCTGATCGACCAGGCGTCTTACAAATCGAGGCCTCTCTTTTTCAATTTCCTCCCGGGTGGTCAGATTGCGCCCATCGCTTTCCGCGATGTAAAGGCGACCCCTGTCGTCAAGACAGGCCATCATGGGATAATCCACCAGAGGAGAAGCTGCTGCGACACTTACCTTAAAACCAGGCAAGACCTTAATTTCCGACGGTGAGGGTGATGGATCGGCCAAGCCAGCAATCGATACTACGAGTAAAACCGAAGACTGAAGACAGACCCATCGCCGCAGATGGGATAAAGGGCTCATTTCTTTCATGATGGAGCATGCATGTTCCCGCGATCGAGTTTATTTGACAAGTACCAACGCAAATCAATGACAACACCCTCAATGCGTCCAGTTTCAGGACATTGGAGGATAAACAGTCGGAACACTGAGTCTCGAAATCCATGTTCTTTTTACTGAAACGAGACCAATGTATGTTGGATGGCCATTCATGGTGCGCTTCTGAGGGACTACCTGAGGACCACAGTCGTTGAACTTGGATGGAACGCCTGAATGCGCAGCGTTGAGCTTCCGGTCAACCATGCAAAACCACCATCGTTTTTGATCTGAAAACCGACGAGTCATCTGATGTCCCCCTCCAAAAACGGCCCGGTGGGGGGGAGAAAAAGCCTCGGTTGTTGCCAACCGCCTTCGATGAGGCATATTCACGTAAGTGTCACCTAAAGAAACAGACAAAACAGACAAATCGGACAAGGTCTATCAGGTTGAAAACCTCCATAAACGCTACGGATCAAGCGTGGTCTTGAGAGATGTTTCATTTGAACTGGCAAGTGGAGCCATGACCGCCATCATGGGTCCTTCCGGTTCGGGCAAGAGCACCCTGCTTCATTGCCTCGGGGGTGTGGACCAGGCTGATTCGGGAAGCATTCTGTTTCATGGAGAAAGCATGATGTGTATGCCTGCTCATGAAATCGCCGAGTTGAGACGCGCTCAAATTGCTTCCATCTTTCAATTCTTCTACCTTCTCCCCACCCTGACAGTAGAAGAAAACATCGCATTTCCACTTCAGCTTCAGTCGATGCCGGGCGGTCAGCGAAAAGAACGCGTGGGTACCATACTGAGTCAGGTGGGGATGGAGCAAAGGAAAGATGCTTTTCCGAACCAGCTGAGTGGAGGCGAGCAACAGCGCGCCGCCATCGCCAGGGCTTTGATCACTCGTCCGAAAGTGATTCTGGCAGACGAACCGACCGGCAATCTTGACAGTCAGAACGGCCGCCGAATCCTGGACCTCATGCGGGAGCTCCTCTGCTCGCAGAATATTGCATTGCTGCTTGTCACCCACAGTGAGGAAGCCGCAGCCATTTGCAATACGACCTGGAAGATGCAAGATGGAAATCTGATCACGTGAAGCAACTGATGCATCCATTTCTTCTCTTGTTGCGAGTTATTCACCTTCGTCATTGGACACGTCACCCTCTGACATCCCTGGCTTTTTGCGGCATCATTGCCGTTGGTGTCGCTGCATTCTTTTCCATCAGACTGGCCAATCGAGCTGCCATCAGCGGTTTCACCTACTTTGACCGCTCCCTGGGATTGCGACCGGACCTTGTTTTGACCTCTCCATCAGGCCAGTTTTCCGAAGAAGATCTTTTCTCAATGCAGGCCCAACTGGACGCGACCCCTTGCGTCATGGCGCCTGTGCTTGAGACCACTGCTACCGATGCCGCACAGAAAGATGCAAGCCTCAACCTTCAGCAATTCCTGGTGGTGGGCCTGGACACTTTTGCCATGTCCAATCTTGCCTACCATGATCCAGATCGTGTCAATAACCTGGCCCGGCAGGCTTGGCAGGAACAGCCTCGCCAACTTGAGACATCCAGTGAGGCGATTTACGGAGTGGTGATATCAGAAGCTTTAGCGACCAAACAGAAACTGGATGTCGGGGGTCTTCTTGAGGTAATCATCGATGACCGCAAAACGATTCTTTCAGTCATGCATATCACTACTGACGAGGTTTTCCAGGTATCACATCCGTCTTCCGTTTTATTCATGAGCATCAGCGATCTGCAGCGCGCCATGCAGCAGCCCAAGTTGGTTCATCGTGTGGAACTCTATTTCCCTCCAGGGCATGATAAAAAAATGCTATTGAGCACGGCACGGGATCAGTTGGGGATGGATCCGCGCTGGAAGTTGGATACGGCCGAAACTTCCATGAACAGCAATGCCTCAATGACGCGCGCATTCCGACTGAATTTGACCATCCTTTCCATGCTGGCGCTGGTGGTTGGAATGTACCTCATCATGCAGGGAATGGATGCTGCCATTGTCAGAGGCAGGATGGAGATTGCAACATTGCGTTCATTGGGAGTGACGCCTGGGGCACTGAAATCAGCCTGGCTGATGGAAAGCCTCTGGTATGGAGTTCTGGGGAGCGCGGGAGGATTGGCGCTGGGCTGGGCCGGCGCGCAGTGGATGGTTCGATCTGTTGCGTCCACCGTGAATGCACTTTACCTTCAGAGCGCTTCTGAGTCAGCAGACTGGAATCACTCGGAGGCAATTCTGGCCATGACACTGGGTTGCCTGGCCAGCCTGGCTGCAGGATGGTTTCCTTCCAGTGAAAGCGCCGAAACGCAACCCGCAGAAACCTTCAAGCAAGGACGTCAGGGAGGTTTCATGACGGCACTGAACAAGCCCCTCTGGGGTATCGCGATTGGACTTTCAGGCTGGGGGGCAGCCAGCTTGCCTCCTTACGCTGATGCGAATGGATGGATTCCAGTGGGCGGTTACGCTGCTGCCTTGCTATGGGTGGTGTCGGCCACGCTGATTGCACCGGCAGGACTTCGCTGGATCGCTCCCCTGCTTCGGCCAATGATCGGTGCGCACGCTGTATTCATGTATGCTTTCAGTCAGTTGCGACGCCCCACCGGGCGTCATCAACTCAGCGTGGCGGCTTTGACTGTCGCTGTCGGAATGGCTGGAGGAATGACCTTCATGATCCACAGTTTTGAGTCCACCATGATCCAATGGATTTCAGGATCCCTCAAGGCCGACCTTTACATTGCCTGCCAGGGAGTTGGCAGCGTCTCAAGTCAAAACCGAATGTCCAGAGAAACATGGCAGGCCATCTCCGGTCACCCCAAGGTCGAAAGAGCCGAGGTAGGGCAAATGTTCCCCATTGAATATCGAGGACGAAAGACCTATCTCACAGGAATGCCCGTTCGTAACCCACTGGATTGGGAGTATGCGATGTGGATCGAGGCCCCAGATTTGGACCCAGCAGCATTAGAGGAAAAAAACTTACCCTCAGCTGCAGTGAACGAGAGTTTCCAAACCCGATTTGACGTGCACCCGGGGGATCAAATCAAGCTACCGACACCCGGTGGCTACAAGGAAGTGCGAATCGTTGGAGTGTTTGCTGAATATGGCAATGAACACGGGACGGTTGCCATCGACAGACACGTGGTCAGCAACTGGTTTCAGGATGAACGCGCCGTCAATATTGCTCTGCATCTCAAATCCGGATCCGATCCTGACAGGGTTCGAAACGAAATCCTGAGTCAACACGCTGGTATCTCCATTCGCACCAACCGCGCACTGCGCAATGAGGTGCTGGAGATCTTCCACCAGACATTTTCGGTGACTTATGTACTACAATGGATCGCGGTGATGGTGGCCATCGCAGGATTAACGATGGCAATGATTACTTCACTCATGGAAAGGCAACTTGAATTTCAGGTGATGAAAAATCTGGGGATGACACGATTGCGGATGGCAGTGGCTACAGGGCTGGAGGGGTTGGCCTGCGCATGGACCGGATTTGGTTTCGGGATGATCCTGAGTATGTGTCTGGGATGGCTTCTCGTCTCCGTCATCAACAAACAAGCTTTCGGATGGACACTACAAAGCGCCATTCCATGGTGGGATCATCTCAGGTTACTCGTGGCCCTGACGCTGGCGACTCTCATCACCACAATCCCGGTTGGGTGGTGGGCATCCACAAAACGCATGCATAAAGAAGAATGAAAAGACGGTTTAATCAAAGTTTCGGCGAAGGAGTTGACACCGCAACAAGGTGGAGTTTACGTGTGGCGCTGGGAGTCATTTACCTGCTGCAGACCGTGGTGGGAATGCAGCTGGAGGGTGCAGCGCATGCGATTGCCAGACCTGGATATCAATTCGATTTCCCGCGCGATTACGGCAGTCATCCAGATTTCAAAATCGAATGGTGGTATGTCACTGGCCATCTGAAATCAGAAGGCGACCGTCGTTTTGGTTATCAGGCCACTTTTTTTAGGTTGGCAGCTGATTCGGCAATATCCAGTGAAGGCAATCCTCCCCTTCCCCAGAACATCCACCTGGCTCACATGGCATTGTTGGATCTCAAAACTAAGAAATTCTATCATCAGGAACGCCTGCAACAAAGCCCGTGGATGGCCTCCGCCAAAGAGGGAGACATGGAGCTGAAAAACGGAAATTGGAAATTGCGCCGCATTGCCGATAGCGAAGGACCTGATTTTGAATTACAGGGAAGTATTCTTGCAGATATCAGCCTGAACATGCGGCTTTCCGCCATCAAACCCATCACACTTTTTGGGAACAAGGGCTATTCGCGAAAGGGATCGGATCCCAGCGCAGCCAGTTATTACATGACTTTTACCCGTCTTCAAACAACAGGCAGTATCCGATTGAATGGCAAATCATTGAAAGTCCGGGGATGGTCATGGATGGACCACGAGGTCAGCTCCAGTCAACTTGCACCACAACAGGTAGGCTGGGACTGGCTCAGTATACGATTGAACGACGGAAGAGACATCATGGCTTATCGAATGCGAACTACCAGAAAGGAAGCAGACCCGTTTTCTACCTTCGCCTGGGTAGACGCGAATGGCGACGCGTCACATCAGCGCTTGCTGGATGAGATGTGGAAAGTCAAAAGACTATGGACCAGTCCCCGAACGAAAAATACTTATCCTGTGGAGGTCGAGCTTAACATTCCAGATCCTGACAGCGACAATGTATTTCAGGCACACATTGTTCCATTGTATGACGGACAGGAAATGCTGGGTCATTTAAGCCGTATTGAATATTGGGAAGGTGCCTGCGATGTGCTGGATTCCGAGGGGACAAACATTGGTGAAGCCTACATGGAACTGGCAGGGTATGGTGATGAGAGTGATTTGAGTGCATTGAAACGATAAACAAATGTGGGAAACATCGAATGAGACTATCTGATTCAGGAAGTTTTTGAATCCTCGTTCAATGGAATCCGATCAGGCCAGATAACCGAGTAAAAGGAATGGTAGTAATGGTGAAACAATCAGAATCTGCACCCAGAAGAAAGATCATCAACACGAAAAAAGCCATATACTCCCGCCAGTCTGCAACCGGATCTGCAAGGCGAAGCCAAATGGAACCATGCCAAGCGACCAACTGAAATCGTGGCTCAGGGTGGAAACCAGCACAGACTCGGGAAAGAAGTGGATGCACTTACCAAATGTGAAACTGGAGCTTTGTGCGTGAACGAATCATTTTGAATCAAAGAAACCAGGACCCAGAACTCCTCAAACCAAGGATGAATTCAAGGCTTCAAACCCAGTTTAAAGAAGGCCTGCCTGGATGTATCCACCTTGTATGGACTGACCGCGGCTGGCACTGACTCAAAGGGTTTTTTGAGATCCTGCGTCACGTAAAGCAACGCATCGCCTTCCCAGCTCAGAGTGAACCCGCTGGCACCATCGCGAGTGATCCCCAGCTGAGGAATCACGGGCGCGGGCGCCTCTCCACCGAAGTGAACCGTGAATCCCCTTGAAGAGCTAGCTAGCTCATCATCCCTCACTACAAGGATGAAATCACCCGTCCCCCTGGCGCCTCCCTTTTGATTGATGACCAGTTCCCTGTTTGATCCTGTTCCCCTGATAATCACATTGCCGGCATTCAGGTATTCCATCCGATCCGTTTCAAGATAGACCAGAAGATCCCCAACTGAATGATCCATATCATTGATTTCGAATGGAATGACGACTTCCTGATCACCTGCAACAATGATGGCAGGAATGGCAGTGATGCTGGGAATATCATTTTTGCTGGAGATGGAAACAGAGAATTGCTGTACCGAGACATGGACGCCATCACTCACTTCAACGTTGATGTCAGTTGCACCGTGCGCATTAGCCAGAGGAAGGATGCGCAGCATCCAGAAGCCTCCCTCGAGAATGGGAACCAGAACAAGATTCTCAACGGGGATGACTGAAAGGTTTGAGGAGGTCACACTGATGACCAAATCCTCGAACGGTGTGAAGTCATCCTTGACAGTGAAAGTAACCGTGACCTCGGGCGTGTCTTCAGGCAAGTGAATGACACCGACAGCACCAATGACCGGTGGCAGATCAACCTCATCGCTTTGAATCAGAATCTCCGTGGCTGCGTTACTCCCAATGAGAGCGCCGCTCGTGTCGCCTGTTGGCAGCGAAAGAGTCAGACGGAAGCTTTCGTCCGTCTCAAGCAATTCGTCATCGATCAAGTTGACACTTACCTTGCGCTGAAGGACTCCGTCTCCAAAGGTAATCGAGCTCTGGGAATAAGTATAATCCACACCAGAGGTCGCACCACCTGCAAGGGATTCCTCACTCAGTTCAAGTGTCACTTCTCCACTGTTACCTCCGAAACGTTCCACCACCAGGTATTGCTCTCCTGTCTCTGCTTCGCTGAAAGTATTTGAAACCAACTTGAACTGGAAGGTTCCGGCAAAATCATTGTCAATGATCTGGATCTCTGCCTCGGCAATGGCACCTATCTTCGCGGGTGAATCTCCCTGTTCCTTGAGCCCTAGCTGCAGCGTGAAGGACTCACCTGCATCGCTGATCAGGTCATCAATCAGGACACCCTCCAGACTCAGCGTCTTCGTGATTTCCTGATCTTCAAATCGCACCGCAATCGCTGCGGAAAGAAAGTCTTCATCCGAGGATGCCGTCAGGGCTTGCGGTGTCACCAGCAAGTCAACAACTCCAAGGTTACCCTCCTCACGGGTGATCTTGATCTGTGATACTGCTTCTCCACTTTCATTGACTTCGTAGTCTGCACTGCTGAAAGCGAAGGTCCCCACGCGTTCATCAACTCCCGAAACCGGACCTACCGCTGTTTCCTCGACGAGTTTCTCCAGATTCTCGGCCTCATACTTGATTTCAAGCGCTTCGAGGCTCTGGATACCCGCTCCGAGATCTGCCAGATCCGATTGCGATTCGGACTGTGCGTGGCCCTGCACCCTGGATATTTCCTGAGCTGCATTGGAAACCGAATCGGCGGCATCCACCGCTGATTCCTTGAGCTGGTTGGAATCCGAGATGATCGCCGCCGCTCCCTTGATACTCTCTGGGGCGATGACTACCTGTGCTTTCACCGCGGCCTCCTCAACCACGGACTCAAGGGTTGCGACATCGTTCAATTCAATAGGCTGCTGTTCCTTGATCCTCTTGACCAATATCTCGGATATAAGATTGTAGCTCGCTGCTTTCGAGATGGTTGAGGCACCACTGATAAAACTGCCGGCCTGAACAATCGTATCCTGCACCTTGGCAGCCGCCTTGATCACTTCCGTTGCCGCTGGATTCTCATTGCCCGCTTCCTCGAACATGTCAAAATTAAGCACATCCACCCCTCCGATACCGAGGGAACTTTGAACCAGCGCTGCTGCATCCTCCGCATCCAGACTCGCATCACTTTCAATCATGTTGGAGACAAGCGTGGTGATCGGGTTGATCACCGTGGCGGAAGGAGGCGCCAGCAACGGCGTTTCAAGGGTCAATCCAGTGGCTGTATCAATCCCTCCACGCGCTACAATGACTCCGTCCGCTGAATCCACCACATCATCTCCATTGCTATCATAGAGTGAGGCTGGAAGATCGAGCTGATAAGCTCCGCGGTTGTCTGTCTGGGTCGAAGGCTCATCCGCATCCAGCACACGGTTGGCGTTCCTGTCAAAGAACACCGTCGCACCAGAAATCAAACCGTCTGATACCGTACCAGCAACGGGTGCTTCGAGGTCGTCATCCTGAATCGTCATCTCGATCGGTTCACCAAGATCACGATAGGCTGTCTTCAACTGAATGGAAACAAGCTCATCTCCATTGGAATCCGAATCATCGATACCTGTGACAGTAAACTCGATTTTTTCAAGACCTCTAACAACAGGGAAGGAAGCAGGCACCACCTTGACCCTCGAGGCCGAGGTCGCGACTACTGAAAGGAGCATGGTCTCTGCCAGGGCTGGCTCTGAGAGATAGACCGTGATGTCGTTTGTTTCGCTGCCATTTTCTGAAATCATTCTGGAAGTCGATGTGATCAGGGAAACGGCCAAACCATCAGTCACCTTCACGATGCGGTTTACTGCGCTGGCCGCATTACCTGAAAGGTCCCTGGCATCGTACCTCAGCGTATAAAAACCAAGTGCTTCCGTATTCACTTCCCCATTCAGCTCATATTCGACAGACGGATCAAAGTTATCAATTGCCTGAGCCCCCGGGTCGTTGTAGTCCGTCCCCACGATATGGGTGATTTCCACCTCTCCCAGCAAGGTCACCACTGGAGCAACCGCATCAAGCACCATGACATCGCGCGTCACTTCTGTTGCAGGATTACCGGCGTCATCTTTCGCATTGTAAGTCAATGTGTAGGTTCCCAGCTTGTTCTCATCCACTGCACCATTGATTGTCACCTCAAACAGTCGACCTGCATTATCCATCGAAATGGCACCGGGATCCCTAAAGACCGTACCCGCTTCGTGATGAATGACACTCTCTCCATTCAATTTGAGGATGGGACCGGGATGATCCACCACATGCACCGTGCGTGTGACTTCTTCAGCCGCATTATTCGAACTGTCACTCACATTGTAACGCAAGACATAAGTCCCCAAAGACACAGTATCCACACTGCCAGTCACAGTGGCGGTGTGGCCCTGTTCAAAACTGTCGCTCACGCTGCTTCCAAGATCCTTGAACGGAGTATTGACCATTAGATTCATCTCTACAGCACCTAGAAGAGTAATCACCGGTGGCATGGTATCGGCCACGACTATTTCGCGACTGACTGGCGTTGCTGAATTACCGTCGCTATCTGTGGCATTGAAGGTCAACGTGTAGGTTCCGGGCCTGTTGACGTCCATGATGCCGCTGACCGTCAACCTCGCCGCGCTGTCTTTATTGTCTTTGGCCGTCGCGCCAGGATCCAGGTAAAAGGTGCCGGCTTCGTGTTCCACGATGGCCTCCCCGATCAGGGTAATGATCGGGGAGGCTTGATCGACCACATTTACGGTGCGTGTCACTTCGGCGGCCGTGTTGCCCGCGCCATCACTCACGTTGTAGCTCAAGGTATAGACGCCTACCGTGGCTGTATCCACGTTGCCGGTCACAGTCGCTGTCAAACCGCTCTCAAAACTGTCATTCACACTGCTGCCTACATCAACAAACGGCGTATTAATGAACACGTCCATTTCAGCTGAACCCTGCAGCGTGATCACAGGTGCCATCGTATCAGCTACCACCACTGTTCGTATCAACGCATTCGCTGCATTGCCTGCGGCATCGGTTGCGGTGTAGGTCAGGGTATAGGTTCCAGCGGTGTTCACATCCACCGCGCCAGTGGTGATCAGGGTCACACTGTCCAGATTGTCCGTTGCGGTCGCTCCGGGATCCTTGTAAGGAATCCCTGCTTCATGCTGCACGTTTGCTGGACCATTCAAGGTAATCACTGGCCCCACTTGATCCACCACATTCACCGTGCGCGTCACTTCTGTCGCCGCATTACCTGCCCCATCACTCACGCTGTAGGTCAGGGCGTAAGCCCCGGGGGTGGACGTATTCACGCTGCCTGTCACGCTGGCCGTCAATTCACCTTCAAAACTATCATTCGCACTGCTTCCGGGATCCGTGAAGTCATCTCCCGCAGCAATTGTCATGGTCGCATCTCCCTGCAGTGTGATGATAGGGGAAATGGTGTCGGCCACCACCACTGTGCGTGTCACCGGCGTCGCTGAATTACCCTCATTGTCAGAAGCATTGTAGGTCACCGTATATGTGCCAGGTGTTTCCGTATCCACCGTACTGGTACTTGTCACGGACACCGTGGTATCCACGTTGTCGATAGCGGTCGCTCCGGCGTCTTCGTAATGGGTCCCTGCTTCGTGATTCACCCTGCCCACTCCAGTGAGAATGATCACAGGACCGTCCTGATCGACCACATGCACGGTGCGCTTGACTTCAGCGGCCGCATTGCCGGCGCCATCAATCACGTTGTAGCTCAAGGTATAGACGCCTACCGTGGCTGTATCCACGTTGCCGGTCACAGTCGCTGTCAAACCGCTCTCAAAACTGTCATTCACACTGCTGCCTGGATCAACAAACGGCGCATTAATGAATACATCCATTTCAGCTGAACCCTGCAGAGTGATCACAGGTGCCATCGTATCAGCTACCACCACTGTTCGTGTCACGGGCGTTGCCTCATTACCTGCTGCGTCGATTGCATTGTAGGTCAGCGTGTAAGTCCCTGGTGCGTTCTCATCGACCGTGCCTGTGGCTACCACTATCACATTGGTGTCGACATCATCCGTAGCACTCGCTCCAGAATCTTCGTAAATGATGCCTGCTTCATGGTTTACACTGGCTGCACCACTCAGCAGAATAAAGGGCGCTTTGGCGTCATTTGATGAGCTGCTCGTGCCAATCTGAATAGTCGTATTCTTCGAAATGAACGATGGAGCTTGGGCAAAAAATGATGCCAATTTACTGGGAGTCGGTTCATCACCGAAAGAAATAACCGTTGAAGCGCCATCCCCACCGACGACATCGAAGGTAACTGAGAAAATCGTTTCATTGTCGTCGATGGAGGCATCCAATGATAACAGCTGCTCATAAAGGCAAAGTAGCTTTCCATTGCCTGCCTCGATAAGATTAAAATTATTCTCACCGAAAAAGAAGAGTTCCGTGCTTTCTGTAGAATGGTCAAAATCACTCAGGCCGCTGTAGGTCAGAACACTCGGATCCCAGCTCAGGGTAAATTGCATGGCACCCACGTTTGCGAAACCGCTGACCTTGACAGGGACGGTCACCGTGGTGACGTTGCCAGCAATCGTCTGATCTTCTATGATGAAGGTGACACCATCCCCAGGCTGGGCGGCAAAAACCACCACTGATCGCATCACTGGCTTGGCTGGATTACCCTCCCTGTCAGTGGCATTATAAGTCAATATATAGGTGCCCGGCGTATTAGCATCCACTGTACCGTTCGTTGTCACTGTCACCGTGCTATCCACGTTGTCCGTGGCGATTGCTCCGGCATCCGTGTAAATGGTCCCTGCCTCATGATTCACGCTGGCTTCTCCAGTTAGCGTGATCACCGGGCCATCCTGATCCACTACATTCACCGTACGCGTTACCTCCTCAGCCGCATTACCGGCAGCGTCACTCGCACTATAGGTCAATGTGTAAGTTCCCGGTACATCCACATCCACGACACCAGTGGTGATCACTGTCACTGCAGTATCCACATTGTCTGTCGCATTCGCGCCTGCGTCCTCATAAGTATCATTCACTGCATGGTTCAAAACGACTGCGCCGTTCAGCGTGATGACCGGAGCTGTGGAATCGTTCCTGGAGCTCCCCGAACCAATCTGAATCGTTCCATCCTGAGAGATAAAATCAGGAGACTGAACAAGGAATGACGCCAGTTTTCTGGGCGTTGGATCATCGCTGAAACCCACGACAGTCGAGATGCCGTCACCTCCAATAACATCAAAGGTAATCGAGAAAATGGTTACGTTGTCATCAAGAACGGCATCCGTGGCAAACAGCTGTTCATAAAGGCAAAGGAGTGTGCCATTGGCAACACCATTGGTATTGAAGTTAGTTTCGCTGAAAAAGAAAAGTTCCGAGGGATCCGTGGAATGATCAAAGTCACCCAGATTTTTGAAACTCAAAACTGCCGGGTCCCACCTCAAGGTGAACTGCATGGCACCCACGTCGGAAAAATCACTGACCCTTATTGGCACTGTCACTGTGAGTGCGTCGTCTGAGACCTCCTGATTTTCTATCGAAAAGTTGGCTGCATCGAGGTCATTTAAGGCAACAAGGAGAATATAAACGAAGCCGTTTATCCATAACCTCAAGGACGCGATGATTGTTGATTTCATATCATTTAATTAATCTTCCTGAACGGTAGAATAAACTACATTAAAACAGGACTAGTCAAAACCGGAATAATGTCCCAAGCCCAATGAATAATACCGTTGATATTGATGTATGAATTCAGAGCCAGGGAAAACAAGCAAGTTTCTGGATATGACAAGTGAATCCAGAAACTGGTCGCACATTGGATCATCAAAAATTATGGAGAAATCAAGGCTTCGAACCAAGCTTGAAGAAAGCGTGGCCCAATGCATCCACCCTGTAGGGACTGTAGGCATCTGGCACCGGCTCGAATCCCCCACTCAGGTCCCGAGATGTATGAAGCAACGCATCGCCTTCCCAACTCAGGATGAATCCATTCGCACCATCGCGCGCAAACGACAAGTGAGGAACGAAGGCAGCTGTTGAATCACCTGGTGGACTGCTGAGCTTACCTATTTGAATCGTTCCGTTCTGTGAGATAAACTCAGGGGATTGAGCAAAGAAAGATGCCAATTTTCTGGGAGTCGGTTCGTCACTGAATTGCACATGACTCGAACTACCATCCCCTCCTATCACATCGAAGGTGATCGAGAAAATCGTTGCGTTGCCATCAAGAACGGCATCGGCGGCAAGCGGTTGTTCATAAAGACAGAGAAGCTTGCCATTGGAGACCGCATTGAGACTAAAATGTGTTTCACCAAAGAAGAAAAGTTCAGTGGGTAATGTGGAATGATCAAAATCACCCAAACTTTTAAAACTCAAAACTGCTGGATCCCAGCTCAAGGTGAACTGCATGGCACCCACATCAGAAAAGTCACTGACCTTGATCGGTACTGTCACCGTGAGAGCATCACTCGGAACCTCCTGATCCTGGATCGAAAAGTTGGCTGCATTGACATCATTTAAGGCAACAAGGAGAATATAAACAAAGCCATTTATCCATAACCTCGAGAACGCGATGATTGTTGATTTCATATCCTTTAATTCATCCTGCTGAATTGTGGAATAAACCGCACTCAAACAGGGCTAGTCAAAACTGAAAATTTGTCACAAGCCAAATGAATAACACTGCTGATATTGATGTATGATTTCAAAGCCCTGGGAAAAAAACCGGTTTCTGGATATGATAATTAAGTCCAGAAACCGGTCGCAAATTGATTTATTCAAGGTATGGGAAAACTCAAGGCTTTAGACCAAGCTTGAAGAAAGCGTTACCCGACATATCTAGCCTGTATGGGCTCACTGCATCTGGCAATGCCTCGAATACTCCACTCAGATCGCGAGAGATGTATAGCAACGCGTCACCTTCCCAGTTCAGAATCAATCCGTCGAGCCCATCGCGAGTGATCCCCAGTTGAGGAATCACGGGCGCGGGCGCATCCCCGCCGAAGTGAACCGTGAATTCCCTTGAAGAGCTAGCGCCTGCGCCATCAACAACGATGAGTTTGAAAAAACCTGTTCCGTTGGCCAGCCCCGTTGGGTTGATCACCAATTCTCGTTTTGCCCCTAGTCCTCTCACATCCATACTTCTTGAAGCGATGTAATCAATCTGAGCCGTATCAAAGTATACGAGAAGGGTCTCGCTTCGATGATCGATATCGTTGATTTCAAAAGGAATGACGACTTGCTTGCCAACGGCATCGATCATTGCAGGTATCGCACTGATACTGGGAACATCATTTTGTCCCTTGATGGAAACGCTGAATTCAGACACTGAAACGTTGATTCCATCGCTCACCCGCACACTGAGCGGCACTTCACCAAAGGCATTGGGCAGTGAGAGGATCCCGAGTTGCCACGTGCCTCCATCGCCGATCGGAATCAATGTTAGATTTTGCCCTGTTATAATCGACGTATTGGAGGAAGAAACCGTGATTCTCAATCTGTCCAGAGGTGTATAATCATCCCCAACCGTGAAAGAAGTCGTGACCTCTGCTCCATCTTCCATCATTTGAATGTCCGCGATGGAACTGATGACCGGTGGCAGATCAACCTCATCGCTTTGAATCAGAATCTCCGTGGCTGCGT
>OLHY01000176.1_pt1 | contig 24066 bp, 18 predicted proteins | sample 1609411 | NCBI WGS metagenome assembly OLHY01 (sample SAMN05416817, study PRJEB24817) | seawater metagenome | isolation source: Sea water | place: Canada:Atlantic | collected 2013-07
TCTACACTAGATCGCTCGTCGGCAGCGTCAGATGTGTATAAGAGACAGCTTTCTAGCAATGATTAATTGCAATTTTTCGCACTTCCGAAAGTCCATGTTCATCGACGAGTTTGCGCCATGGATGCTCATCGCGTCGGAGATGATGTCATGCAATGATGGCGGAAAGTTGACTGTTCCCCAGGCCTTGACATCCTTCTCGTATCATCAGGAAGTGTTTTGATGAGGGGCAATTTCACAGCCTAGGCACTTTTTCCTTCCGAGGTGGCTATTGGTAGATTCGGTGAGCTATCCATTTGGAAGTCAGGGTTTAAAGTATTAATCCAAAGCGGCGGTGCTGGCTTTTTTCCTTGCGGTTAGGGCTTTGAGCTAAATGAACGGATAAGGCTTAAAATAAGCTCGATTTAGAGCGTAGATGGGACAAAATCCTTCCTCATGAATTCATTTGTCAATTACCCAATTAGGCATGGATCATCCCTGGTGTGCTCGCATAGTTTATACTGCATGTGGGTCAGCCTTTTCCTTGGAGCATTTTCCATTCTCATTGCTCAATCATCTCTCTCAGCTCGCGATCAACCGAATTTTGTCCTGATTTTTTGTGATGATCTCGGATATGGTGACTTGGGATCATATGGGCACCCGAGTATCCGGACGCCTAATCTCGACAAGATGGCTGCGGATGGAATGCGTTTGACGGATTTTTACTCTGCTGCCTCCGTTTGCACCCCAAGTCGGGCTGCCTTGCTAACGGGGCGGTATCCGGTTCGCAGCGGTATGTGCAGCGACCGTCGCCGTGTTCTGTTTCCCGACTCTTCGGGTGGTTTACCGGAATCTGAGTGGACCATAGCTGAAGCTCTAAAGTCAGAGGGGTATGCTACGGCGGCGGTTGGTAAATGGCATTTGGGGCATCGGCACCAGTATTTACCCACGGAACATGGATTTGATTCTTATTATGGCATTCCGTATTCCAACGATATGGACCGAGTTTCCACTGCCCCAAGAGGTGCTGCCAAGAGTTTGGAGCCGCACATCAATTGGTGGAACGTTCCTTTACTGAGAAACCAAAAAGTGGTCGAACAGCCCGTAGATCAAACAACCATCACTCGACGCTACACGCGTCAGGCCACTAAATTCATTGAATCCAATCGTGAGAATCCTTTTTTTCTCTACCTGGCTCATTCCATGCCGCACGTACCACTCTTTCGTTCCAAACAAATTGAAGGTCATAGCCTTCGGGGTTTATACGGAGACGTGATCGAAGAAATTGATTGGAGTGTCGGACAAATTTTAAGCGCATTGACTGAGAATGGATTGGATAAGAACACGTTGGTATTTTTTACAAGTGATAATGGACCTTGGTTAACTCAAGGCCCTGCGGGTGGAACTGCTGGTCTCTTGCGCGAAGGCAAAGGCAGCACATGGGAAGGTGGCATGCGGGAACCTGCGATTGCCTGGTGGCCCGGTCAAATTCAGCCAGGTTCTGTGAGTAGCGAGCTTGCTGCCACCATTGACTTATTTCCCACTTTTTTGAGCCTTGCGGGTGGGAATCTCTTGGCAGGCCTTGAAATCGATGGCCATGACATGTCTCCTGTCTTATTTGAACACAGCCGGTCTGTCCGGCACCATTTTGCCTACTATCGTGGTACGCAAATATTTGCATTGCGGATGGGAGCTTTTAAAGCCCATTTCATGACCAAATCGGCCTATGGACGAGATCCAATCGAGACCCACGACCGACCTTTGATTTATAACCTTCAAGCTGACCCTTCGGAAAGATTTGATCTAGGTGAATCGAGGCCCGAACTTGTCACGGCTTTTGAAAACTTGAAGGTTCATTACCTCAATGAAGTGGAAGTGGCACCTTCGCGACTTGAGTCACGCATGCCCAAGTAATAAGGCTTTATTAGATTGGCTTTCAATTGCTTTCGGCATTCTCAAACAGGGATTATCTTATTTGGCGCCCTCAAAAAGCATCAATAGAATCCATGATCTCCCTCGTGCGTATGCTCGCCATAACTTTCTTGAATACCTTTGTGTGAGGGATTTGACTCAGCGATGGAAGACTTCGGCAAGTATCCATATTGATGGTTACGCTGATCTGAATCATCATGGCCCTCCTTGGTAACGTATTTCATCGTTTGCAAACACTAGCGAGCGAGTTAACGGACACAAAACGCGACAGCGGAGCAACCAAGAAATCCGCTATCGCGCTGTGTCCATTTGAGATTGTCCATCGTCTGCTCCACCAAAACGTTATGTTCATGGGGCAGTCTTCAAGACAAAAGCGAGAGTTTTGTCGGGATGAACCGACTAACTAACGGTCTCTCTAATAAACTAAACGTAGGAAGTGGCCTTAACGTGTCATTTTTTTTCAGAAAAATCCATTTTTTGTCTTTTCACTCGTCAATAAACCCCTGTTTGCATAAAGTATTTGAATATGTTTGAGCAGGTCAAAGAAGAGTTAGTCGCTTTAAGAGAGAAACTTTCGCATCTACGGAGGTTTCTTTGACGAGGGTAAGCTAGACAAACGACTCATCGAGCTGGAAGCTCAGATGAGTCGCGAAGATTTTTGGAATGACAGGGATGCTGCGCAAAAACTTACGGATGAATCCGCCTCAATTCGGCGGAAGCTGGATCCCCTGAAAAAGGGTGAGACCCGATTGCAGGATATCGAAGTAATGCTTGAGCTGGGGGTCGAAGAACCAGAATCTGTTCAAGAAACAATCGAAGCCGATCTCACCGAAGATATTTCAGCTTTTCGAAAAGAATACGATGCCCTGGAATTAAGTACCTTATTGACAGGTCCACATGATGCAAATAATTGCATTTTAAGTATTAATGCAGGTGCTGGCGGGACAGAATCCTGCGATTGGGCAGACATGCTCATGCGCATGTATCAACGTTGGGGCGAATCGCGTGGATGGAAGGTAGATGTCACTGATATTCTTGAAGGCGACACCGCTGGAATCAAAAGTGCGGTGATGCTCATTTCGGGTGAGAACGCATATGGTTTTTGCAAAGCCGAGCGTGGTGTTCACAGGCTTGTTCGCATTTCTCCTTTTGACTCGAACAAACGGCGCCACACGAGTTTTGCCAGTGTGGACGTCATTGCTGAAATCGCTGAAACTGAACAGGAATCGATTCCTCCTACTGAATTTCGTGTGGATACCTTTCGGTCTGGGGGCAAGGGGGGACAGAATGTGAACAAGGTGGAAACCGCAGTTCGCATAACCCACCTTGAGAGCGGATTGTCAGTTGCTTGTCAGACCCAGCGCTCCCAGCATCAAAATCGTGCTACGGCAATGAATTTGCTCCTATCTCGGATTTTTGCACTGAAGCAGGATCAGCAAAAAAAGGACATGGAACGCTTTTATGGAGAAAAAGGCAGTGTGTCCTGGGGAAATCAAATTCGCAGTTATGTTTTTCAGCCCTACCGGATGGTAAAGGATTTACGAACCGGAATTGATACAAGTGATGTTCAGGGTGTGATGGATGGTAAATTGAATGACTTTGTAGATGGATGGCTGAGAGCAGGGTGTCCGTTGAAAAAAATTACGGGTATCGAGGAGGTAGATGCATGAGTATTCTAGACGAAATCGTGCAAACCAAATTAATAGAAGTATCACATCTCGAATATGATACGCCTTCCGAAGGTTATCTGAGGTCCAAATTAAATCAAAGAGGTGTTCGACCTTTTTTAGATTCCTTGAGATCGCCACGGCGTGGAGATGTCGCATTGATCGCTGAGATCAAAAAGGCGTCGCCCTCCAAAGGGGTCATCTGCCCTGATTTTGACCCGGTCAGGATTGCTCAAGCCTATCAGGATGCAGGCGCGACTTGCTTATCAGTTTTGACGGATGTGGATTATTTTCAAGGTTCACTGGAATACCTCAAAGCTGTCCGGCAGGCGGTTGATCTGCCGCTTCTGCGAAAAGATTTTATTATTGACGCGAGACAGATTGAAGAGGCAATCGATTATGGTGCGGATGCAATCTTGCTCATCGCAGCCATCCTTGATGATCAACAATTAAAATCTCTCCATACGCTGGCGACAGGTGCCGGTTTGACCGCTTTGGTGGAAGTGCATGATGAGGAAGAATTAAATCGTGTCATGAGCGCTGGTTGCCTGCTGGTGGGTGTAAATAATAGAAACTTGAAAGACTTCTCAGTCGATTTGGAGACAACCGATCGCATGGCAAAACTATGGCGTGAATCCGGGCGACCTTCCGGTAGCGTATTGGTTGCAGAGAGTGGTATTTACTCGCACGAGGATGTTCTTGAGGTGAAAAAAGGAGGAGCTTCTGCTATCCTTGTCGGAGAATCCCTCATGCGTGATACTTCCAATATTCAATCTAAAGTCGTTGAGTTGCTTGGTTGAAGTCCCAGCACTATCCAGCGTATAAATGGTTTGTCCTATCGGTGCACTTACCATTAAATTCTAATATCCGTTATGAATAATCTAGAAACAATCTGTTTACATGGCGGGCATACGCCCGATTCCGCTTCTAATGCACGTGCAGTTCCTATCTATCGAACAAGCTCTTTTGTGTTCAAGGATACAGAGCATGCAGCCAATCTTTTTGCACTGAAAGAACTTGGTAACATTTACTCGCGCATCATGAACCCAACTCAAGATGTGCTGGAACAACGCGTCGCCTCCCTTGATAATGGAGCCGCTGCCCTTGCTTTGTCTTCAGGAACAAGCGCCATTTTTTACACTGTAATCAATTTGTGTCAGGCGGGTGATGAAATTGTATCTGCGAACAATCTCTATGGGGGGTCCTTCACTCAATTCAACGACATCCTGCCACAGTTCAACATCAAGACAAATTTCGTTGATTCCAATGACCCTGAAAATTTCCGAAAAGCAATCACGCCCAAAACCAAATTACTCTTTTGCGAAACTGTCAGCAATCCGGGGCTGGACGTTGCGGATATTGAAGCAATAGCAAAGATTGCTCATGAGCATGGCTTGCCGCTAGTGGTTGATTCGACCTTCACCACTCCCTACTTGCAGCGTCCCATTGATCATGGCGCAGACATCGTCATACATTCCTTGACTAAGTGGTTGGGAGGCCATGGTGCTGGCATTGGTGGAATTGTAGTTGATTCTGGCAAGTTTGACTGGAAATCCGATAAGTTTCCTTTGATGACACAGCCTGAGTCTAGCTATCATGGCGTGCGTTGGGCGCATGACCTTGGCGATTTGAGCCCCATTGCCTTCATATTGCGTATGCGTGTTGTGCCATTGCGCAATTTAGGGGCATGCATCACACCTGACAATGCATGGATGTTCCTTCAAGGAATTGAAACACTCACTTTGCGAATGGAGCGCCATTGTGAGAACTCCCTGGCTCTTGCAAAGCATCTGCAATCGCATCCAGGTGTAGAGTGGGTAAGATATCCTACTCTGGACGGTGACAAAAATAAGCCATTGGCTGACAAATATCTTGGAGGTAAAGGTGGCTCCATGGTCGTATTCGGCATCAAAGGTGGCGCAGAGGCCGGAAGTCGTTTTATTGAAAAGCTTAATTTATTTTCTCATCTTGCCAATGTAGGCGATGCAAAAAGTCTCGCCATTCACCCGGCTACGACAACGCACTCGCAGTTATCCGCCGAAGCTCAAAAAGCAGGTGGCATTACTCCAGAATTGATTCGTCTGTCCGTTGGCATTGAACACATAGACGACATAATCGCTGATGTCGATCAGGCGATTGAGGCTTCTACCAATGCCTAAGGCTTGCTGTGGAAACAGCCCAGACTCATTTCGCGTCTATCAGTTCAGAGAGTGATCCTCTCCAACTTTTCAGCGGTGATCAATTGGTCGCTGCTGAAGTTGCTTACGAAACCTATGGCGCACTGAACGAGGCCAAAGACAACGCGATCCTCATCTTTCACGCCCTGAGTGGCAGTCAGCATGCTGCTGGTCGCAACGAAGCGGTTGAAGGTGTCGAGCGCTACTGGACTGATGAATGTCATGAGGGTTGGTGGGGAAATTTCATTGGGCCAGGGAAGGCTTTGGACACAAGTCAGTTCTATGTGATCTGCGCCAATTATCTGGGAGGCTGCTATGGTTCAACGGGGCCATCCTCTCTGGATCACGAGACAGGAAATCCGTTTGGCTCTAGATTTCCAAGCATTGCCATCCGAGATATCGTTGATTCGCAATCGAAGCTCTTGAATGCTCTGGGAATTGATTGCCTACACGCTGTTGTAGGAGGTTCCATGGGCGGGATGGCTTGTTTGAGTTTTGCGACTCGATATCCTGATCGCGTCAACGTGGTTATTCCCATGGCAGCTAGCCTTTACGCCACAACGCTTCATCGCATTCACAACTTTGAGCAGATTTATGCGGTTGAATCTGATCCTAATTTTCAGGGCGGTGATTATTACGGTGGTGTATTTCCTGATCAGGGATTGGCTCTTGCAAGGATGATCGCCCACAAAACCTATGTATCACTATCAACAATGGAAGATCGGGCCAGAAATGAAATCGTTCAGCCCTCGAGCGGATTCAAGCATTATCGATTCAGCCACCCCATCGAATCCTATTTGTTGCATCAAGGAAGAAAGTTTGTCTCCCGCTTCGACGCCAACACATATCTCCGCTTGTGTGAAGCCTGGCTGCGTTTTGATCTATTGAAGGAGGCCGAGAGTGATAGTTATCAAGCGCTTTTTTCTACCTGCAAACACCAGAAGTACATGATTTTCAGTGTGGATTCAGATGTGTGCTTTTACCCTGAAGACCAGGTGCACATGGCACGTATTCTGAAGCAAAACGATATTCGTTGCCGGCATATTACGATTCACTCCGAGAAAGGTCATGATGCATTCCTCTTGGAACCCGAGCTTTTGGAACCCCACTTGAAGCATTCGCTTGAAAATCCTTGGTAGGTTTTTCCATGCCCAGTTTCAGCAAATAAAAACCGACGGAAACGAATTTCCGCCGGTTTTTTGTAATGATTTATAGTTAAAAAATCAGTGCTAAAATCTGATGACCATGTCCACAATGTAGCGCTCATCCATGATACCCTCATTGCTTCCAACACCATTTTCATAAGAGAGTCCGAGATCGACTCTGTCATGCAATCTTGAGCGGAACCCAAATCCAATGGCGCTGTAAGTGTCCCCTTCCGCTGCAGCAGAACCAAAGTTAATCAAGTCATATCCCTCGACAGGTGCCGCTTCATCTCCGCCTGAGAGCACTGTAAAGGAGTTGAATGCGATAAACGGAATAAACCACTTGCAGGTGTAGTAATCAACCTGAGCACTCCAGTGAAGGAAGGAGGACTCCTCATCGTTGTCATTGGGTATGCGGGCACCCACGCTACCTGTAAAATGAAGATCATCAAATCCTTTCATGGCCGAAACAAATACATTCCATTCCCCATCACCGTTGTTCTGGAAAATGCCACCCGAACCGGAGGGTAACTCCAATTTGAGTCCAGGTGTGATCAATAATTGTTTCTCTTCATCATCCACCGCGGCATACTTCAGACCAAAGGCAAGGTCTGCCCAGCCGGTTTCGTTAATACCTGCTGCAGGCATATCCAAGTCACATATCCCGCCCTTGGTTGCGATAAGAGCCAAACGGTCGTTAACTGCCCAGCGTGCCTGCACTCCGTATACATTGGCATCACCACCCCCTAGGAATGAACTTGGGATTTCATGATGAATGAAAACTGGGCGTAGTTCAGTGTTGACTTGAGCAGCTTCAAAGTAAAAAGGGTTTGTTACCGGCGCAATAGTCTTGTCTTTCCATGATTCTCCTTGAGCTGTATTGGACTGAGATAGGATCAAAGCCACAGCTCCCGCTACTAATAGATTGCAAGGGTTATTCATACGCGCAACAACCTAATAACTTTTCTCTGAGTTGTCACTATATCACTTGCGCTTTATGTTACCAAACTTGCCTCACTGAAAAGGTAAGTGAGATTCAACACGCATCTAACTTTCAGGAATCATCAAACCGAATAAACCGCATTATAAAAAAACAAAAGGATGAAGATCCAATTTTGATTTTTTAATGCCTACCCTACCCTTACATTTTATCAGTTAAGCGATTGTAGGCATCCATGTATTTTTCCTGTGTCTTGCGGACAATAAAATCAGGTAAAGCCGGAGCGGGTGGTGTCTTATCCCATTCCAGACCTTCCAGGTAATCGCGCACAAACTGCTTGTCGTAACTGGGCTGTGATCTTCCTGGTGCATAAGATTCAGCAGGCCAAAATCTGGAGGAATCGGGTGTCAATACTTCATCGATCAACAATAATGCTCCATTAAAATATCCAAACTCAAATTTTGTATCGGCGATGATGATACCTCTGGAATTTGCATATGCACGGGCACGTTGATAAATCTCGAGGCTGATCTTTTTTACTTGGTGTGCTGTATCTTTACCCACGAGCTCAATCGCGTTTTCGAAAGAGATGTTTTCATCATGCCCTGTCTCTGCCTTTGTGGCAGGAGTGAAAATAGGCTCGGGGAGCTCTGATGATTCCTTTAGCCCATCCGGAAGAGTGATGCCACAAACGGTGCGGTCTTTCTGGTATTCCTTCCATCCTGATCCGGCCAGGTAGCCTCTGACTACGCATTCAATGGTCAGTGGCTCAGTTTTTTTGACGATCATGCTGCGTCCCTTGAGTTTTTCAGACCATGGTAATAGTTTCTCTGGAAGAGCTTGTTCAGCTGTGTGTTTGCGATGGTTGGCAATTACCCCTTTCATTTGATCAAACCAGAAATGGGAAATTTGCGTGAGCACGGACCCCTTGGTGGGGATTCCGTTTGGCATCACACAATCAAATGCTGAGATGCGGTCGGTTGCGACAAAAAGAAAGGAATCACCCAAATCGAAAATTTCACGAACTTTTCCAGACTTGATTTTGGGAATACCTGGTAATTCCAACTGCAGAATTGGTGGCTGATTTGGATTGATGGAGGACATGAATTATTAAAAGTTCAGATAGATTGACGCACTTGTTTGAGTCGATCTGAAAACTGGCGTGCCAGTTGCGTTAACGCAGGCCAATCGTCAGAATCGAGAATAGACTTGGTCAGTAATGATGATCCTACGCCCAAAGCAACGCATCCTGCCTTCAAAAAGGGTTCTATCGTATCAAGTCGAACCCCACCCGTGGGTACGATGGGTAAATCAGGCAGTGGAGCGCGTAACGCCTTGATGTAGGATGGACCCAGTCCGTCAGCAGGAAAAATTTTAACCATATCGGCACCAGATTCGTAGGCAGTTTGAGCTTCGGTAGGAGAATAAGCACCCATCATGATGGCCCTGTTGGCCTTGTGAACAGGCTCTATCAGCAACGTGCGCAGGATAGGGCTCACGACAAACCTTGCTCCAGCATCCAATGCAGCATGGCATTGGTCCATACGAACAACGGTTCCTGCGCCGACAATCGCAGCATCACCAAGATCACGTGTGACATTTCGAATGGCTTCAGGTGCGTCGGGCGTTGAAAAAGTAATTTCAATGGCCCTTATCCCGCCCGATATTAAAGCATGAGAGAGAGGGAGGGCCTGTTCGCAAGTCCTGGCACGGACCACTGCGATCAGCCCCGCCTCACACAGTTCCAATTTGATTGATTCTTTTGTAATCATAATGACATGAAGTCAATGCGATAAAAGTCCAATCTTATGGAATTCCTCTCGCATAAGCGATAAAAATGGAACAAACGGAAAAAAAGTGAAATCCACCCTTGATAAGAATCACCAGTCACTTTATAAAACCATCTCTCATTTCGAGAGCGAGTGTAGCTCAGTTGGTAGAGCGCAACCTTGCCAAGGTTGATGTCGAGAGTTCGAGTCTCTTCACTCGCTCCATTTTTTTGTACTTCCCTAAATCGTTCCAGTGCATCGATAAACATCCTCAAGGTTTCTCATCAACGAATCACCACTGCTCTGTAGTATGATTGCGTTTTCTCTGGGTTGACTATATCGAAGAAACTGAGTGTGGATTCGAAGGCGTCTTGAGATCTCAGATCAATCCAGTTTTGCAGATCTGTGGATGATTGGAGGGTGTAGCGTCGCCCGGCTTCGGAGGAGATGACGATTTGAAGTTGTTGGTCTGTGATCATGCGAATGGAGGCAATCTTCAGGCGGAAGTCGGGATCATATTGAGTGATGTGAATGGTGACCTTACCCGTATTGCTGTAACCAAATCCATCCCATACTCGCCAGGTGAAATCATCCGTTCCTCTGAAGTTGGTGTTGGGTGTGTAGACCAACTGGTCTTCTAAACCTGAAATGATTCCATGGTCGGGACCCTCAAGAACGACCCGCTGCAGGGCGTCGTGATCTTCGTCTTCCACATCCAAGGAGAAGCTTTTCGGGCTATTTATCTGGAGACTGATCGTCTGGTTGTTACCGGTTGGTTTATGATTTGGATATTGCACCTCGATAACAACAGTTGCTAAATCACTTTCAAATTCACCGTCAGTGGCGATGTATTGAATTCGATCAAAGCCAAAGAAATCCGTAAACGGGTGATAGGTGAGATAGGGGGGGGTGCCCGATAAGGTGCCATTTTCCGGCACAAGTACATACTCAATGGAGACGGGATTGTTTTCAAGGTCTTCGATACTCAATTCGAAAGATTCGGCTTTGTTTCCAAAGATCTCTACGCCTTGATCCTTTACTTTTGGAGGTGTGTTTTCATCTGTCACTTCAATTGTAAATAATGCCGTTGTAGTAGCTCCCAGGTTATCCGTAGCATCAATTCTCGCTTCGAGAGTACCTGCATGATCGAGTTTGGGGCTGTAAGTCAGTAACTCGTTTTCAATGGTTAAAAAGCCGATTTCGGGAGCACTTTTAATGGAATATGAAACGGTGTCTTCATCTGCATCAACGGCTTCAATATTCCATTCAACGGGCTGATTCACTGCCGTAATGATCAGGGTATCTTCAAGGTCAGGTGGATTGTTTTCGTCCCGCACAGAAAATGCTACGGTTGCAACGGGACCATCGACCTTGCCATCATTGGCACGGTAGGTGAATTGATCCTTACCGGAAAATCCAAATTCAGGGATGTATGTTGCCACGGCAGGAAAAGCCAGGACCTTTCCGTTGCTCGGGCCATCGATGATTTCAAAGTCGAGCGGATCACCATCGGGATCATTGGCAGTGAAGGTGACACTGATCTCTCTATTTCTATTCATCGTTAAATTTTGTGACATAGCCTGGGGAGCGTCATTGACTCCCTTTACGAGTAACTCACTTTGCCCTTCACTGCGGATACCCAACTCATCTTCAATCACGTAAGTGAAACCATCAGAACCGGAATAATCCTTTCCTGGTATGTAGCGAAACAAACCAGATTCAATGCGTTCCATCGTACCGTGAATCGGTTGAGTCCATTCAATAAGCCGGATCTCATCTTCGTCTGGATCGGTATCATTTACCAGTGGATCAAATTCAACAGAGCCATCTTCGGTTAAAATGATCCGGTCAATTTCGGCAACAGGTGCGTCGTTGATCGGATGAATGACGACTTGAACTTCGCCGATGTCCATGCCTCCTTCGTTATCAATAATCACATATTGTAATGTGTCCGTGCCGAAATGGTTACTTTTGGGGAGGTAGTTGATCTCGCCTTGATCTGTCAGGCTTGCTTGACCGTTCAAAGGTGGGGATAATTCAATTACTTTCAGTGGTAGGTTTTCAGGGTGTCGATCATTGGATAACACAGAAATCAAGATGGGTGTGTCCTCCTCTGTCTCGGCAAGATCAAGATTCGCTTCAGGTGGACTATAATCTGCTAATACTTTAAACGTTGCACCTTTCTGCGCCTTTGCTCCACTCGGGTCTTTCAACGTAAATATTAAATGCTCCTCTCCTGTCCATTGCACATTCGGTGGAGAGATAGATACAATCTGATTTTCATTAATCGTAACTTGTAAATCAGTGACCCCCTCGATACTCCAAGTCAGGTCCGTGTAGACATGATCCGGATCGGATCCAAACCGTAAAAGATTGATGGGGAAAAAAACAGAACCTTGAGCAACAGTTTGACTCAGAATAGGGCGGATTATTGGGGGTTGATTGATCAGGATGGTTTTCCCAAAACGTCCTGAACGTTGAGCGTCTTTTTGATATGTGGCCCAGGGAAGGAGGTCTTCGCGGTAGGGAGCATCGAGAGACCAGGCATAAATACTTCGCCTGTCCTTTATACTGACAAGCGGAGCCTCCAAAGAATATTCAAGATCAATGGCAGTAGAACCAACGATATCCAGGAACCCATCGCCATCCAGGTCGGTGAGCGTCAAAGGGCCAATCTTGAGAAGGTTGCCGCCAGGTAGTTCCATCCACAGCCTGTCATTACCAGAGGCCGTCCTGAAATAGACAGGATCTCCCGAAATATTCCATGCTTTCAGTCCACTTGTTCGTCTTCTGTCGCCTTCTTGAATCAATGAAAAAGTGAAACCATAGCTTGGGAGTAGCACGTCCAGTTGTGCGTCACCATCAACATCTGCTATCAGTGGGGTTGCTCTGAGGAGACCGTCCATCACCCGTCCTACGGGCCATCCATCCATAGGAAAACCGTGATGATGGATGGCGTGGATGAAGTTTGAACGATGGCTTGAGGCGATGATTTCAAGGTCTCCATCACCATCGAGATCTGCCAGTGCCGGAGAACTGTCAAAGTGTTCATCCACCAAAGCCGGAAATCCCGAGAGTTCCTCACCGGAAATATTGAAAACATGAATCCCACCTTGCACGCTGTCTTCGGTTCCATTGCCTGCAATGATAATTTCACTCACGCCATCCTGATCCAGATCACCGATAATCGGGGAAGTAATGAGTTTGCCCGAGTTAATATACGCGTTTGTCTTTGCTGCGCCGGGTTGGTTGATATCGAAAATGCCTATGGAATTACAACCAGTGACACTCACGATCTCCAAATCTGAATCTTGGTCCAAGTTACCAATCGCAGGTAGCAATTCCATGGTATCCAGATCACTGTTGCAGGTTTGAAGATTCCAAGTGATGGGGATAGTTCCGTCAGATTTGATCACCATGAGTTTTCGGTTGGAAGTGAAACTTCCAATGGAACTTTCGTGGGTGAGTGCGATGATCTCCATGGAGCCATCTCCATCCAAATCGGCCATGGATTTACCTAAAGATCTCGAAGATGTCTTGACCGGCCACCCGCCGGACAGCGATGTTCCATCGTGGCGAAATCCCATTAAAAAACCTCCTGTTCCTCCCTCGGTGAAAATTTCAATGAAACCATCCCCATCCAAATCCCCCGTCAAAGGTAAATCATGAAAGGGTACGGAGTCTCCTAATTCATGCTTCCATGCCAGGCTTCCATCATGGTTGTAAACGTGCAAGAAAGTTGGGGAGCCCAGCAGATCGCCTGCTTCCACCACAATGATTTCATCATCCCCATCTCCATCCAGATCTTCTGTCACAACCGAATGCCAATCATCAGGTGAAAACTCTTTGCCGATAGATTGGTGGATCGGGAAGTTGGGTTTCATAGCGTTTTCCAAATGAATCGCAATGACTGTCTCCGTGCTTACATTACCCGTCGAATCTGTCGCAGTTAATCTGAGAGAATAAAGCATATTAGGGGCCAGTGTACTTGTATCCCAGATGCCCAAAGTATCCTGAAAAGGAAACGTTTCATCCTGTGGGGTCAATTGTATTCCTGCTGCAGTCCACTCTGATGGCGATGTGCCAAGCCCATGCTCTAACTTGTAGGTTCTTGATCTACCGAATACACTGCCAACAATCGGAATTATTTCGCCAGCTTTGAGAACGTCATTGTTTCTAGGTGAAGAGATTTCGACATTGGAAACCTCCACGGTCTGCTTGACTGTGTTCGTTTGATTAAATGTATCAGCAACCCGCAGTCTGAAAGTATAGGAGCCTTCCTCCAGGGATTCTGTATTAAAACCAGTGAGCAAATACGATTCTGTGACGGGGGTGTCTGAGTGGTGAAGAAGCAGCCAATCTGCAGGCGAAGCTCCCTGACCAACGCTTAGATTGTAGTGGGAGAAATGTTCCCCATCGGCGGATCCTTCAAAATCAATCAGGGCCCCTACTTTTTCAGAAAGGTTGAATTTTCCTCGGGGTAATCTTGCCACAACTTGTTGAGCCCTCCAGACATTCAGCCTGCCTGATCCCATGGGTTTATTCGGCTGAATGGGATCAACCGCATTCAAAAGCATGCGCGTCAAGTCCTGAGCGCTCCAGTCAGGATAGCGTGACAAGGCCAGTGCGGCAGCGCCACTGACATGAGGGGCGGCCATGGATGTACCGCTCAGAAAGCCAAATCGATTGTCCGGTAAAGTGGAGAAAATAGTCTGGCCCGGCGCCGCCAGATCAATGAATGAGCCGTAATTGGAAAAGCGACTGCGTTGATCATTTTTATCCGTGGCTCCAACACCTATCGTGTTTTCAAAGGCAGCAGGGTAAAAAAGTTGTTCGCTCTGCCTGTTGCCACCCGCCGCTACAAAGAGTACATCTGCTTCAGCCGCTTCCTCGACGGCGGTGCGCATCAGCTCACTTCGTATATCCACCCCCCAGCTGGCATTGATGATATCCGTGCCATGATCAATGGCATATCGCATGGATTTGACGACTGTGGCGACATCGGCACTGCCCGAGACCCCAAATGATTTGATCGCTATCAAGCTGACTTCCTGGCAGACACCTGCGGTGCCCCTGCGGTTATTGGCAACGGCACCTACGATGCCTGCTACATGAGTTCCGTGTCCTTGATCGTCGAACGGATCGCCATCATCAGAAACAAAATCAAAACCATGGACATCGTCAATGTAACCATTGTCGTCGTCGTCCAAACCGTTGCCCGGTATTTCCGTAAGATTGATCCACAGGTTTTCTGTGATATCAGGATGAAAAAAATCGATTCCGGTGTCGATGATTGCAACACGCACGTCTCGACTTCCGACTCCCAGGCTCCATGCTTCCGGTAAATCAATGTCTGCATCCTCCGTGCCCTCAAATTGTCCGGTGTTGTTCAATCCCCAGGAACGATCAAAGTAAAAATCATTCGGTATGCGTTCATCGGGTCGCTGCTGAGCCAGCATCACCTGGTAGTTGGGTTCTACATGCAAAACACTCGCATCTTTCCGGATCTCCTTGAGTGCGTTTTTCAGACTTATTTCTGAATTTAATTCAATAATAATCCATTGATCCAAAGACGGTTTGGTTCTTCGGTAGGCAGATTTTGGGCGGAATTGCCGATGCTGCCTTGGAAGGAGGTAGTTCCAATTTTCAATGTAGCTTTGCTTTGATCTTGTCAACGCCCACTCAGCAGGGGGGGACGCCAGGCAGACGAGCAATTGATGAGGTCGTGTCTGGACCTCTTTTTTGCCCTCTGTCGTTGAAATGACGAAACTCACCCATTCTGCAGTCGTGTCCGGAGGCTCCTTGGCCCAGGAGTGATCAAGCCACATGGAGGCTGTCAGCATCCAAACAACAGCTGAACACGCCAGACATCGAAAGCTCATCCTAGCTGATTCCCTGATCTGCGAATATTGTTGCACGGATAAGTTGCTTGCAGGTTTTATTCCAAAATGAGACGTGTGTTACGTATGATATAACTCCTCCAGAGAGAGTAATCCAGCGACATTTTCATTCCATGGAATGACATAGATATTGCCATTGCTGCTTGACCTGAGTGGTCATGACCGGATTCATTAGACAGGGCAGGGCACGAAAGCCCTTCTGAAACATTATTTTTGAATCATGGAATTTGTCAAACACCTCAAATTTAACAGCGATGGCCTCATTCCTGCCATTGTACAGGATGCTTTCAACGGTCGAGTACTGATGATGGCCTGGATGAATGAATCCGCGCTTGAGAAGACAGTGCAGACGGGCAAAACCCATTTCTGGAGTCGTTCTCGTCAAAAGTTTTGGATGAAAGGTGAATCCAGTGGTCACACTCAAAATGTGAAGGACATTGCCTACGATTGCGACGGGGATACTTTACTCGTCCAGGTAGAGCAAGATGGAGCTGCTTGTCACGAGGGTTATCGATCCTGTTTTTTCACATCCATTGATGAAGATGGGGCTCACTCCAAAATTACTGAGCCCATGCTCAAATCTCCCGAGGAAATATACGGTAAAAAGTAATAACGCAATGGGGTGATTAGGACAAGTGCCCACACTTTGTTTTCGTTTATTTCCTATTACAAGCGTCTCAATCCATCTTCAGGCATTGGGTTTGGAATATCTGATTCGATCTGTTCGATCTTGGCCATGGTTTCCTCATCCAAAACGACACCACCAGCCCTCAGTGTATCCTCGAGCTGGTCTACGTGCGAAGCACCGATGATGGTGGAAGCGACGTAATCATGCTGTTTGGTCCATGCTGTTGCAAGGGTGACCGGATGCATGCCTGCGTCTCGAGCTATTGTCTGGACTCGGTCGACCACTGCAAGTGTACGCTCATTGACGAAACGGCGAGCCATGTTTTTCTGCCTCTCCTTGCCATGAATCATGTAATGAGAGAATCGAGCCCCTTCAGGAAATGCGCCATTATTATATTTTCCACAAAGCACTCCACCAGCAAGCGGTGAATAAGGTAGGAGACTAACCTGTTCCCTGCGGCAAACTTGAGCCAGCTCGCTCTCGCAGCGCCGATTAATCAAGCTGAAATTGTTCTGCACCGTTTCCAAGCGCTCCAGACCAGAGAGTTCAGATGTCCAAAGACTCTTCATCACACCCCAACACGTCTCATTGCTGCAGCCCAATATTCTGATTTTGCCTGCCTGTTTCAGCTCAGTCATGGCTGCCAGCGTTTCATCGTGAGGCATGCCGTGATCAGGCCAGTGTGTTTGATACAAATCGATATAATCTGTCTGAAGTCGATTTAAACTTCCTTCTACCGCACGGACAATTTGATGACGATCCAACGTAGTCATCCCGTGCCTGACCGGCGGTATGAACCAACCGTGGCCAGCTCCCGTGATTTTGGTTGCAAGGATGATGGATTCTCTTGGCTTTCCCTTTGCCCAGCGCCCAACGATTTCTTCGGTCACACCAAAAGTTTCAGCCTTGGGTGGCACCGGGTACATTTCAGCTATGTCAAAAAAGTTCACTCCATGATCAAGTGCGGTATCCATGATCAGATGAGCCATCGATTCGTCTGTCTGGTCACCAAAAGTCATGGTGCCCATACAAATTTCCGAAACAACAAGTCCACTCTTGCCCAGACGACGCTTTTTCATGGAGTGAATAACAGCTTTAGCTATCTTTCAGCGCTTTTTCTATCGCAGCCTTGAGCTTCGGGTCACTTGGTGAAACGCCAGATTTATAATGTCCGATTACCTGGCCTTTCTTATCAACCAGAAACTTTTCGAAATTCCACCTCACATCTCCGCCGTGATCAGGGTGGGTAGTCAGATATTTATACAGGGGGGATTGTTTTTCACCTTTGACATCAATTTTGCCCATCATTGGAAAAGTGACTCCATAGTTTTCTTTGCAGAAACTGAGGATTTCAGTATGCGAGCCCGGCTCCTGGGCGCCGAAATTATTACACGGAAATCCTATTACCGAGAATCCATCCTCCTTGAACTGACTATGCAATTTCTGGAGTCCGTCATATTGGGGAGTGTAGCCGCACTTGCTCGCTACATTTACCATGAGGACAACCTTGCCTTTGTAATTTTTCAAATCAACATCCTTGTCCTGGATGCTCTTCATTTTGAAACTCAGGGCATTTTTTTCATTGTGATGGTCCGCACTCATATGATTGATGGAAAGCAATCCCAAGACACTCAGGGTCAGGAAGCATTTACGTGTGATTTTGTTTAATTGATACATAACTTTCATAGGTTCATTTTAAAATTCCTTGTTCAGCGGTAAATGCAAATATTTTTTGCATTTACATACATGCTAGGTAGAAAATTCAAATCTTATGCGGTGTTCGCTTCTTTTTGCATGTAGGTCTGTTCCTTGTAAAAACGGGCGTAGATCATATACAGGACTGTAGTTGCTAATATGAGGCCTGCAAAAAACAAGTGGTAAGAGACTCCTCCAAGCTTGGTTGAGCCGTCTTCATTCTGAATGAATTGATTGACGTAACTCGTCAACTTGTTACCGGCAGATATGGTTAGAAGGTAAAAGGACATAATGATTGATTTCATGCTGTTTGGAGATTGTGTGTAGGAGAGTTCCAAACCTGTCTGATAAATCATGACTTCCGCTGCCGTCATAAAGACATAGGCCAGAAGTTGCCAGGCGATGGTGGGGGTTTTACCTGCAATCAATTGACTTTCAATCCAGGCAATCACGAGTACGGCTGGCACTGTCAAAAACATTCCGATACCGATTTTCCTGAGTGGATTCAATGCGAAAAACTTGTTGATTGCAGGGTAAAGGACGTATGTGAACAAAGGAATGTAAATCAGCACCAGGATCGGATTGATGGCCTGAATCTGGCTGGGTAACCATTCGACACCTGCCCAGTTCAAATCCATCTTTTTGGCCTGCAGGACCCAGGCTGAACCGTTTTGTTCGTAAACCGACCAAAAAATGATAATGAAGACGTATAATCCCATCAGCTTACCCATGGCTCGAAGGCCTTGGGGACTGAACGTTTCTTTGAAAAAGGTTTTTCCTCCAGCGGGGATGTGGACAAATTGCCGTCTTCCCAACCAAAAGACAATGGTTGCCAGGAACATTAAAATACCGGGAATCCCAAAGGCCCAGTGAGGCCCATATTTATTCAGTAAGTAAGGAGTCAGGAGCGTTGAAATAAAAGCACCAAAATTAATGGACCAATAAAACCAGCCGAAAACTTTGCTCAACAGGTGATTATTGGAAGCTCCAAACTGATCACCCACATGCGCCGTCACGCAAGGTTTAATTCCCCCCGCTCCAATTGCTATCAAACTCAGACCAACCGTTAAACCGGTTCTTGTCTCATCTAAAGCCAATGCAAGATGCCCCAGACAATAGACGATTGAGAGGCCGATAATCGTTCGGTATTTGCCGAGAAATGCATCGGATAAAATGGCACCAAGGATTGGGAAAAAATACGCCCAGGCCATGAAGTCGTGGTACCATACCTTGGCCTCCGCATCGGTCATGGGGGACAATTCTCCGTGCGCATTTTTCAGATACTGCGTCATGAAAATGACCAGAATCGTTCGCATCCCGTAATAACTGAACCGTTCAGCTGCCTCATTGCCAACGATGTACGGAATGCCTTTTGGCAAATTTGCCGATTTGCGAGGTGCTGTCAGGTAGGAAGGCTTTGCCATTTGAGGATTGTGATGCTGGAGCAGTGAAGACGTCAGGCAATGAGGGATGATTTTGTGTTGCTGCTATTGCCCGTTCCAAAAATCCACAACAAAAACATCTTCCAGTAATGGACCAACTAGTTTGCCGAAATCCTTATGATGTGGATGGATGAGGTAGTCATCCCGGTCCTGCCCCGAATGAAATGTCAGCACAAATCCATGAGTGAATCCCTTATCCAACCCTTCCGGGCTATTGTTGGTGCCTGTTTCATATGACAAGATTTGAGGGATTTTTTTTTGTAAACCAGCAAAGGCAGTCTCTACCTTTTTAATATCTTCTTTCGTAACAGATTCCTTGAATTTAAAAGAAACCATGTGAACCAGATTGCCTCGTTGGTTGGATTTGCCAGCGGCGTCTGTGTTGTTGGTAAAACTCATAATTCCTAATAAAATGACGGTTAATACAGCGATAAAGGATCTCATTTGCATGACGTTTAATAGTTCAGGTGATTGATGCAAGAAACTATCAGCCTCCATATACTCGAGCAAGCGAGAAAGGTTTCCACATCAAGAGCAGTCTTACGTGGCGTTTCACTGAAAGCGCAAGCGGACAAACTCATGGTCCAACGTACGCAAAGGAAAAACACTGCGGAATATGAGGCGCTCGAGGCCTTCTCGCTCCGGGGTTTCGGAAATACTGATGACTCGACTGGGCTCACCTGACCAGAGGATTAAGTCCTCTGAAAATTCAATAATGGCTTTCACATCTTGCGCCGCCGTTTGATGAAGTAATGAAATGGTGAGGTAATTGCCAGGAATCTCTGCGTCATTGAATGATTCAATAGAAATAGTGAGTGCCTGGGTTCTATCGCTTGGGTCGAGGTCGCTTGTGCCAAAATAATACTCAGCGATTGCCGGTAGTCCGTCAGCGTCATGATCTTCACTTGGTTCTCCCGTGAAGCCGCGAGGCTCTGCATTACCGGGACTGCCTCCGTGGAATTTGCTGAGCCTCCAATTTGCTGGATCATTGGGGTCGGGGTTCGTCCTTGGATTGACAAGAACAAGGCTGGGACCCTTGCCGTCAGCGTTCACTGGCCAAGGTGATCTGTCATCATAATTTAATAATTGTATCATGGATCCATCAAGTGCGACTAATTCCACCACTTCCCCATTATTTGCCAATCGAGTGTCGTTCTGGAATTCTCCGGCGATATTGATGCCTGATGCCGTGGTTGTGACTTCACTTGCCGATCGTGCGATGAGAGTTCGCATACCGGGGGGCAGTGTAGTACCTTGCTCAAACTCGAATTCAACACCAGAATTGAAATGCACACCTGAGAGGGAAAGTGTTTGGTCCGAGATGTTCAACAGCTCAATGAATTCCGAAATTTCGGAGTCGGATGGGTGATACATGATTTCCGAGATAACCAAATTGTCATGAGCTGCGGGTGATTCCAGAATGTAATAGGCCTCGTTCAGTGCCGACCATTCGCCCTTGTGTAGTGTTCTGGCTCTGAGTAGAGCAGACTGGGACAAGGCGATTGGTCTTGTATACTCCATGGCATTGGTGTTGTGTTGTGGAATATCAGGGCCCGAAGCGACGAGTCTTGGGGTGATCAACAGATCACTGCTGTTGACTGAACCGTTGAGTCCATGGATAGCCAGTAGATTTTTGCCTTTTACGAGTAAATGCTTGTATGAAGTGATGTCAAAGGATTGAAAGATGCTTGCAGCACTGTCAGGGTTGGTTGTGCGTGCTGTTGAATTCCAATCGGGAGAGATGATGGGGGCATTTGCTTGAGCGACTCGGTTTCCATTTAAATAGGCGATGAATCCATCGTCATACCGCATGTCCAGCCTGAGCTCCATCACATCATCCAATTTCATTTCATTTGCCACGCTGAAAGAGACACGAATATAAACACTGCTATTCAGGTTGCGCATTTCTGCAACATTTAAACCTATAAATCCCTTGTAATCAGAGGGCGATGTCTCGTAGCCGATTCCAGTAAACCCCTGTTTCCAGCCTCGCCCCTCACTGAATGCAGGCTTTATCCAATCCCTCTTGAAAGAAGCGTTCTCGGGGATGATTGCGCTTGCCGGGGCCCCGTCGTTGAGAAGGATTGTCTGCAGGATCCTTTCCGCTTGTCTGGGATCGGTTCCGTCCAAGGTATAATAGATGATGCCGTCTTTGCTCTGCAGCTCTATTGGTGTTCCTGAAACAATGTGCCCGGGATTAATCGAAAACTCAGGTGCAGGCGCATTCGGGTATAAGCCTTCAATTCGCAATTCACTCAAGATCGCAAAGCGGCTATTGGGATCGTGTAATGTGGGTAGATAGTGATTCAAGATGTTATCTCTTTCAACTATCCACGAATCTTCTCGGGTAAAAAAGATGTCAGGATTATTGGGAGCAGGAGGATAGTTGTCGTGATTTACGTTTGTGAGTGGGTTCGGTTGTTGCACTCGATTGCCATAAGGTGTGCTTGCCTGAGTATCCCCCCAGCGTGCGGATTCTGCCACGATGGCTTTGTCAATTTGGTTAGCCAGATTCAGATAGCGCTGTTGGTTTTGTTTCAGGCTCAGCGCACCTCCTGGTGAAAAATGCTTTTGCGCCTGATCAGCGAAAAGTAATCTGAAGGCTGAGTTGTGGCGTAGTTTTTGAAACAACGCGCCTACCCCGCCGGAATGGTCATATCGATTCCATGAAAATTTATCCAGAACAATTTCCTGGTCCCAGACAAAAAAACGAAACCTTCCGTCTCCTGAATTGGTGTTGGCTGCCGCATACCCGTTGTGGTGCGGCCAATCTTCGGAGTCAGCATAAAAATGGAGCAACATGTAGTCCGCAAAATTTTCCATATCCACAAACGATTGAATTTCCGCAAAACCTTCGGGAGTGGATGCGTCTATGTGCATCATTTGACTCCACCTCCTACCTGGACTTGAGAAATCTTCATTGATTTCCCAATCCTGTTCATCGCCGCCAAGGTGATTGGAAAAGAAATCATCTTCGAGACGTTCTGTCAGGTTATGAAGGCCAAAGTAGAGTCCGTTCACATAAAGATGGACGAAATTTCCATGGGATGACGCTTGTCCCATGGCTTGTAGGGATTTTTTCATCCAAACATCGCGGATGTATTGGGAGTCGTTGGGGCGATACCGTGAACTTCCCCAACTGACCAATCCCCAACTGTCGGTGAAGCATGCACGCAAAACCAGTTTGTTGAAATTGCTGACTGGGGATTCAGGAAACAATGGGTAATTCAATCGTGCCGCGCCTTGATCTGATGTGAACGTGACGCGAAGGGAATGCTTCTGCATGCGCCAAGGACGTCTGCTTGAGTTACCATGGACTTCTATTTTGCAATTTTCCTGAAATCCACTGGAGCCATCTGGTAGCAAATATTCAATGGAACACGGCTTTTCAATGCGAGTCTGGGGAATGGCATAAATTCCTGAACCGGGCCGGATGAAATCGTCTTGAGACATGACGATTGAAACGGATGGGATATCCAGTAAAGCATCTCGAATGCCATAGCCAGGTAAGGTGTTTTCCACGACTCTTGGATCCATTTCATAATCGGCGGGGACAATGCCATTTCTTGATCCATCGTTTCTGTTGACTTCACCGTTTGCACCCCAGTTGTCAGGCCAGCCGGAGGGGTTGGCAGGTTGCCTGGCAACATCATTCACGAAAATATAAGAATGTGTCATGACCTTGCTTGAGCGCCACCCCTCACGAAATGCTATCGCTCGTAAGGTCGTCGTCGTTGTGATGGGAACAGGGCCCTCGTAGAGCTGACCGCGTGAGACCGTGGGCTGACTTCCATCGAGGGTGTAGCGGATGGATGTATTCTCTCCCTCTGTCGAAATACTTACCTCAATGGGGGAGTCATAGAACCCCCTTTTTTCTGAAAATAGAGTATCTTTGAGGATACCCTCATACCCATTACCATTGATTTTTCCAGGTGACGGGGATGTGAAATAATTATTCTCACCGTGCCTGTTCAGGCCATAGGAAATATCAGCGAACTGAGCAGGGTAACGCGGTTCAATTACTGATTCAAGCGTGCGGCCGTCCGGACGCACAATAGCAAGAAATTCTCCTGAATCTTTGAGATTGAAATTGAAGTGAAAAAGACCATCAGTATCCTGGTAATCGTTTGGAATGATCCCATCAACTACGGGCGTCCCACCATAAACAACCAGATATCCTCCAGCTGGCATGTGGATGGGGGGAAACATCCATTTGTTCGGCACATTCGAATCATCTGTTAGACTGTATCCTGCCAGATTAACGCTTTCACTGCTTGCGTTGTGTATTTCGACCCAGTCAACCGCCCTGTTGTCACCATCCAAATGGATGCCTTCATTGTCGGCCATGAATTCGCTGATGAGGATAGAGGGGCTTGCATCAGTATCTCCAAGAATCTTGATCTGGAATTGGGACTCGACTGCATTCAGGTTTTCATCAGTAGATCGAACATTCAGCGAAAGGAGTGAATTTGGTGGGATACCTGTCAGTGCCTTTGCTGTGAATAGTTGATCGTCTATGATCTCAAAAAGTCCGTTGTCGTTCTTCGTGTTTCCCGTTGAGAATGCATAAGTGAATGTTTGATCAGGTGTTGAGCTAAGCGTAGAAAATACGCCGATCTTAGTGCCAGCGGGATCGTTTTGGTAAGCGATCGAGGAACTCAGCAGGATCAAATTTGAGCCTTCGGGTAAGCGAATGGGGTCACCAATTTCAAGACCATTGATAAAAATATTGTGGGCTGGCCCGGGACTGTCTCTTATACACATCTGACGCTGCCGACGAGCGATCTAGTGTAGA
>OLHY01000179.1_pt1 | contig 23644 bp, 16 predicted proteins | sample 1609411 | NCBI WGS metagenome assembly OLHY01 (sample SAMN05416817, study PRJEB24817) | seawater metagenome | isolation source: Sea water | place: Canada:Atlantic | collected 2013-07
TACGAGATTGCCTCTTGTCTCGTGGGCTCGGAGATGTGTATAAGAGACAGTTGGAGGACTATCCATGCCTGCCCAAACATCCATGCTTCATGTCCGTGTTGACGATCAGCTGAAAGCTCAGGCTTCGGACGCACTTGCGGGCGTCGGTCTGACGCTCTCCGACGCGGTGCGTATTCTTCTGACCCGCGTGGCCGCAGAAGGCGGCTTGCCTGCCGGATTGACTGCTGATCCGGATGCCTACGACGCCTGGTTCAGGGCGAAGGTACAGGAAGCGCTGGACGATCCAAGGCCCACAACGCCCCATGCCAAGGCGATGCAAGACGCCCAGGCATTGATTGACGGGAAGCGCCTTGCCAAATCTTGAATGGAAAGCCACGGCCATAGCCGACTTGCTGGCAATCATTGACTACATCTCTGACGACAACCCGGATGCCGCCCAAGTTCTCAAAGACGAGATTGAACACAAGACGTCCCTCCTTCCAGAACGCCCTCAGATGTACCGCGCGGGCCGTGTGGACGGGACTAGGGAGATGGTTGTTCGGCCGAACTACATCGTGGTTTATGCTGAAAGCCCTGAGATGGTGACCATTTTGCGCGTTCTTCATGCTGCGCAGCAGTGGCCATGATCGGCGTGCAGGCCCCCCGCTAAGAAATTGCCCGCTCTACGCCATCAAAGTGTAGAGCGGGCTTTTTGTCCTTTGGAACTCAGACCCTGATCCAAAGGAATTCCCCATGTCCAAGCCTCTCTCAACGCTCCCCAATCCTGTTGAATCCGACGCTAACCTTACCTCCGCCCTTGCGCAGATCGGCGCGGAGGTCGAAAACCAACCCCTGCGCAGTTCAGCGCTGGCGCGCATCATGCGCGAGACGTTTCATGGCAGCGATGCCGGCGGTGCCTGGGACTGGCGCATGGCATATGACCTGATGCAGGCCGCGGCTGTTCAGGTGCTGCTGCGTGGGGACGGCGCGGCAGATGACATCGCCGCTGCAAAGCTGCTTGCCTCGCGGCTGCTGACGGAAACCCGCCGGTCAGAGCAGCAGATCCGGCTGCAGCAGTTTTCCACGCCACTGCCATTTGCCGCCTTGGCCGTGCGGGCGGCTGCGGTCCGCAAGGGCGAGACCGTTCTGGAGCCCTCGGCGGGCACCGGCGCCTTGGCCGCTTTCGCCGCCCGGGCCGGTGCCATGCTTGTAATCAATGAAATCGACCCCTCTCGCCAGCGCCTCCTGCGCGCGGTTTTCGGCGGCGATGTGACGGGCCATGACGGTGAGCATATCGATGATCTGCTGCAGACGCCGGTTCTACCCGACGTCGTGGTGATGAACCCGCCCTTCGCCTCCTCGGTCGACCGATCCCGCGACAAGCACATCGCTGCCAAACATCTCATTGCGGCTGCAAAGCGCCTGGCACCAAGTGGGCGCCTGGTGGCGATCATGCCGCCGGGGTTCACGCCCGAACGCGATGCCGCGCATTGGTCCCGCGCCTGCGGTCTCCTGACGCCACGATTGGCGCTGACGATGCCGGGGCAGGTCTACCGCAAGCTCGGCACCTCTGTCGAAACCCAGTTGATGGTCTTCGACAAGGTGCTTGAGGACGGCGAGATGATCCGCGCCAGTGTCCGGGACTTAGATGAAGCCCTTCCTTTTGTCGACGCCGTGGCCGCAACCCGGCCTGAGATGCGCCCCGCCCAGCGGGCTGAAGCATTCCCTCATGCTCGGGCGACCGTTCCATCCTCTGCCCCGCGCAAGACCGCCGCTGCGCCTGTCGCCGCCTCCAAGCCCCGGACCAATGCCGTCGTCCCGCTCAGCTTCACAAGCCTTGAGACCCCTCGCGACAACACGCCCATCTCGGACATCTATGCGCGCTACCGTCCGCAGCGGATCGAGATCGCGGGTGCGCAAGAACATCCCACGCCGCTCGTCGAGAGCATCGCCATGGCCTCGGTTGCCCCGCCCATGCCCTCAAACACGGGCAGTGATGACTTGCGCCTGCCCGCCCGGTTGATCGAGGAGGGAGATCTCTCCGAGGCGCAGCTCGAGACCATCATCATGGCGGATGATGCCCATGGGCGCGACCTGCCCGGTCGGTTCACCATCGATGACGACCAGACCAAGCTGACGCGCGCCGATGATGACCCGGATGCACGGGCCTATCGCCTCGGCTATTTCCTCGGTGACGGCACCGGTTGCGGTAAGGGACGCGAATGCGCGGGGCTCATTCTCGTGAACTGGCTTGCCGGGCGCAGAAAGGCGATCTGGGTCTCCAAATCCGCCACGCTTATCGAGGACGCGATCCGCGACTGGACCGATCTCGGCGGCTCGCCTGCCGACATTCAGCCGCTCTCCAAATGGAAACCGGACCAGCCCGTCCCGATGGGCGACGGTATCCTCTTCGTCACCTACGCCACGCTGCGGTCCGCGGGCAAATGCGGCACCACGCGACTGAGCCAGATCCTCGACTGGATGGGCGCGGAGTTCGGTGGTGTTCTGGCTTTTGATGAGGCCCATGCCATGCAGAACGCGGCCGGGTCCGAGCAGGGCAGGGGGGTTAAACCCTCCCAGCAGGGCCTCGCCGGGCTGCGGTTGCAACTTGCCGCGCCCCGCGCCCGCGTCTTTTACATTTCGGCCACGGGCGCCACGAGCGTGCACAACCTGGCCTATGCCGCGCGGTTGGGGCTCTGGGGGCAGGGCCCCGAATACCCCTTCCCGAGCCGCGAGGGTTTCGTTTCAGCGATGGAAGCCGGCGGCGTGGCTGCCATGGAGGTGGTCGCGCGTGATCTTAAGACGCTCGGCCTCTACACGGCGCGCGCCCTCAGCTTTGATGGCGTGGAGTATGACGTGCTCGAACACGCGCTCACTTCGGCCCAGATCGAGATCTACGACGCATACGCGGCTTCTTTTCGCACGTTATGCGCAGCTGCGCATAAAATGGCTAATCGCGAGGACGCGATAATGCGAAGGAACGCGGCACCATCGCTATTTTTCGGGGATATCGGGGCTGCGTCCTTCACATTATTTCTCCTTCGGTTGGGGTCAGAGGGTATCGAGCCAGGCGAGCAGGTCCGCGTCACGTTTCCATCGCGCGGGTCGATTTCCTTCTGCCGGAACGCCGACCTGTTCGAGCGCCTTTCGCTTGGTTTCGAGATTGGCCTGAGCGTAGTGGTTGGTCGTGTCGAGGCTGACATGCCCCAGCCAGCTGCGGATGACGGTGATGTCGCCGCCCGCCGCGACGAGGTGGACGGCCGTCGCGTGCCGGAAGCTGTGCGGCGTCACATGTTTCAAACGCAGCGAGGGCGTCGTTTTCGCCGCGGCCGCGACGTAGGCCGCCAGCTTGAACCGCACGCCCGAAGCTCCCAGTGGCTCGCCGTAGCGATTGACGAAGATGCGCTCATCCGGCGCGCGTGGCTGCCGCTCCAGCAGCTTCTTCATCAAAGCCACGGTTTCCGGCCAGAGCGGGCAGATGCGTTCCTTTCGCCCCTTGCCGTAAAGACGCACATAATACGGTGCTTCAAAACGGATCGCGCCGGGACACAGATCGAGCGCCTCCTGGATGCGCGCACCGCTATTATAGAGCAGCGACAGCAGCACATGGTCTCGCATCCCTTCAATGGTCGACCGGTCGGGCTGCGCGAGAATGGCCTCGACCTCCCCTGGCTCAAGGTAGCAGGGCGCGGCGGTAGGTTTTCGCTTGAGCGGGATCGTGAGGACCTCGGCGCATTGGGCGATATATTCAGGGTCCTTGTCCGCCACGAAGCTGAAGAAGCTGCGGATCGCGGCAAGCCGACAATTGCGCGTGCCGATCGCGCCCTTGCGACCATGCTCGGCATGGGTAAGGAACGCGCGCACCTCGCTGGCGGAGACGTCGGCCAGCGTGATCCGTGCGACACCGCCGCCGTTTCGCTTCGCGACGAACCGGAGCAACATCCGCCAGGTGTCCCGATAGGACTTGATGGTATGGATCGAGGCGCTACGCTGTTCCGCCAGCCATTCCTGGAAGAAGGCCCGCAACAGTTCGGGGAAGGGATTTGTGGCTTTCATGACAGCGCCTCTCCGTTGAGACAGGGGGCGCCGACGGCGCGGAACCGCTCGCTGGCTTCCTGCAGAAGATCCTGCGTGACGGTGATGTAGACCAGCGTCGAGTTGATGTCCCGGTGACCCAGATAGGTCGAGAGGAAGTGCAGCCGGTCCTGCGGGTTGATGCCGATCCGGTACCATTGAAGGATCCGGTTCACGACCATCGAATGCCGCAGGTCATGCACACGTGGCCCCGTCCGTCCGGAGGGTGGCTTGAATCCGGCGCGGCGCATGACGTTGGTGATCATCGTGGTGACCGTCTCCGGAGTATGGTGGCCCTTGAAGTGGCCCTGCCAAAACAACCCCGATTGCTTGTCTTGTGGAGCACCTGCGCGCCGCCTCGCATCGAGATAGGCACGTAGTTCGGTCATGACGCTGTCCGACTGAGGCAGGATCCTGGTCTTGTAGAACTTCGTTTCCCGGACCGTGATCGTGCCGGATTGAAGGTCGACGTCGCCCAGATCGAGCCGCGCAATCTCACTACGTCGAAGCCCGGCGCAATAGGCAAGCAGGATCATGGTGTAGAGGGTCCACGGCCGCAGCGGGGCATGCGGCGACGGATAGGAACGGGCAACTTCGAGCATGTGCCGGATGTCGGCCGGGCTGAAGATATGCGGTTGCCGGTGCTCCCGAGCCACATCCCGCTCTGGTCGCGGGTTGAAGCGTTTCGGCGGAATGTTCGGATCGAGCCGGTGCCGCGCCTTGGTCAGGATGCGCCCCAGTTTCTGGCATTCCGCCGCGTGATTGCGGGTGGACTTGGCCGCTGCCCAATGGGACAGCATCGTCTCGAGCGGCTCGTCCGCCAGTTCCGGATGCGATTGCAGGAACCGGTCAAACCGCAGCAACCAGTGAGCCTGCGTCTCATACTGGTATCCCCGGTTTCGCATCAGCGCGACATGGTCACGCATGAAGTCGCCCAGAACGCTGCCGTAGGGCGCAGGCTGGCACAACGCGGCAAGTGCCTCGTCGGGATTGGGGGAGGCAAGAGCCCGCCAGATCGGCTTGTTCTGCTTGATATTGTGCTGCCTGCGAAGCTCGGCGACGGGATTGCCGGGGATCAACTCGTTCTGGACCAGATAGTCGAGGAAGCGGTCAACGATGCAGACCTGGTTCAACAGCGTCGACAATTTCCACCGCGTTGCCATGTCCCCCAGCCAGTCCTCGAGCATCTGGCGATCCACTGCTGAGTGCCGGCGCGCAACATCCTCGAAGCTGCGAAGGATCCACCGGTAAGTGTAACTGCTTCTCTGTCCGAACCGGGAGATGCGGAGAAAGTCCTCGACGGCAAGCAAATCGGGATCGTGCCAGGCGCTCATGACAGCACCTCCGATCCGGGCACGTCGAGCGCTACAGCCCGCAAATCTTCGGTGGCAAGTTTGAGATAGGCGTTGGTGGACTCGGTTGATCGGTGCCCGAGCACGTCGCCGATGATTTTTTGCGGAACCGACGCCCGCAGCAGTTCAACCGCACGCGCGTGGCGGAAGACATGTGGGCCACGCTTTCCCACCGGCACAACGCCTGCGGCCGCCAGGCGCCCGTCGACCATGCCATAGAGGTTCTTCATCCTGGTATAGGGTGCGAGGGAGCGGATGAAGACCTCCCGGCTTTCGACCTGCGGGCGCCCGAGGCGCAGATAGTCGAGCACCGCATCGCCGACCGGCGTCAGCAGCGGCATGTAGGAACAGGCATTGGTCTTGGTGTGACGGATGCGCAGCGAGTCCGCGTGCCAGTCGATGTCTTCGAGCCGGAGACTGCAGATCTCGCCTTCTCGCAGTCCGTAGATGGCGAGCATCAGCAAAATAGCATGGTCGCGCAGCCCCCTCGGCGATCTGTCCCTGGCGGTGGCCTTCAGAACCATGTCGATCTGGCTGCGGTCCAGGATCGAAGGAACATCCTCATAGGCATAGAGCATGGGGCCGATGACCTGCGGGCTCAAATCGGTCGGAACCCGCCCCGACAGGTGGAGATAGCGCAGCAGGGACCGAAGCCACGCAGCAGATGCCGCGAGCGATATCCGTCGCAGTCCGACCGCGCGCATGTCCATGTAGCGATCGATGTCCCGTACGGCCAAGCTTCGGAGACCGTCGGCACCACTGCGGCCGAAATACCAGTCCAGAAAGCGCCGCGCCTCCCGGAGCCGCGCGTCGATAGTTTCATCTGCCAGCCCGCGCTCGTCGCGCATCCAAGTTTCGTAATCATGGCAAATGGCGTGCCGGAGCATCTTAACGGGTTCGATTTCAGCCTCTGGCGGCCATGTGCCTTGGGCCAGCCGGAGCAACCTGCCGATCGCCGTATTTGGTAGCCTGTGCCAGCGCGAGCTGGGCGGCCGACCGTAGCGATCATGAAAGCAATGGACTGCGTGGCGAAAATACTGATCGACCTGCGCTGGCGTCACCATCGCCACCGGCATGTCGCGCTCGGCCAGGTAGTCCAGGAACCGACGGGCGTAGAGCCGATGGTTCGTCACGACCACCAGATTGTAGTTCTGCTCCGTGAGCAATTTCGCGAGCTCTTCGATCAGCTCGTCGTGCAACTTCAACATGAGTGTCTCCTCAGACGGTTGGAAAGCCGCCGAGGTTTGCAATCAAAATAATGCGCAGCAAAGGCCGCGCCGATATCCAGAAGCCAAGGAAAACACAAATGAATCCTGGACACCTTCGCATTATCGCGTCCTCGCGATTACGGACGATCCACCACAATCTCGAGGCCGCGCTGACAGTGACCGGCGTCAACGACGCCTCGGGAGAGACCAATGCCTCGGCAGCACGCGCCTCGGCCAAGTCCCGCTTCGAGAGCACGAAGCAGCGCTTCTTCAACCATCTCCTGATGGGCATGAAAGCGCCGACCATCATCCGCGCGATCAAGGACGATCTGGCGGCGGGCAAGGCTTGCGTCATCCAGGTTGTCTCGACAGGTGAGAGCCTGCTCAAACGCCGACTTGAGGCGATGGACCCGGAGGATGAACTCGTCGAGGGGGCCTTGACGCCGCGCGACTATGTTCTCGGCTACCTCGAACAGGCTTTCCCGATCCATGCGCAAAAGCTGGTCGAGATCGACGGCAACATGGTGGCCGAGCCGCTCAGGGACGAGACCGGCGCGCTGGTCGTCTCGCGCGAGGCGCTCGCTCTGCGTGACGCGGCCATGATGGAGTTGATGACGCTGGCCCCGATCCCCTCGGCGCTCGATCAGATCCTCTGGGCCTTTGGCGACGAGGCTGTAGCAGAGGTCACGGGCCGGTCCATCCGGCCCCTCAAGGCCGAGGATGGCCACCTCTTCATCGAGAAACGCGCCGCCAGCAGCAATTCATCCGAAACCCAAGCCTTCATGGACGGCGAGAAGGATATCCTTATCTTCTCCGATGCAGGCGGTACGGGCCGGTCCTATCACGCGGCGCAAACGGCGAAGAACCAGAAACGGCGGCGGCACTATCTTCTGGAGCCCGGCTGGCGCGCGGATGCGGCCATCCAGGGGCTCGGGCGCACGCATCGCTCGGCTCAGGTCAGCGCGCCCTTCTTCCGGGTCTGCACCTCGGATGTGCATGGCGAAAAACGTTTCACCTCGACTATAGCCAAACGCCTCGACCAGCTGGGGGCCTTGACCAAGGGTCAGCGCGAGACCGGCTCGCAGGGCATGTTCCGGGAGGAGGACAATCTCGAAAGCCCGATCGCGCGGGCGGCGCTGCGTGGGTATTTCGCCGATCTTGCCGCCGGGCGCGCTGAAGCGATGAGCTACGAGAGCTTCACCGACTGGACAGCCCTGCGGCTGATCGACAAGGACGGGGTGCTCCTTGAGGAGCTGCCGCCGATCCAGCGGTTTCTCAACCGAGTTCTGGCCCTGCCCATCCACATGCAGAACGCACTCTTTGCCGAGTTCATGCGTCGGATCGCTGATCAGACCGAACGGGCGCGCGCGGCCGGCACGCTCGATCTCGGCGTGGAAACCCTGCGTGGCGAAAAGATCGAGCAGGTCTCCACAGAGGATCTCTGGACCTGCCCGAAATCCGGCGCGGTGACGCGGATTATCGGGCTCGAGGTGACGGACCCGGTCCATGTCATGGGCGCTGAAGAGGCCATATCGCGCAATCCGGACAAGCTGCCGATGGTCAATCGCGCCTCCGGCCGCGCGGCGCTCATCTCGGCACGGCCCATGCAGATGTATGACGAGGATATCGTCACGCTGATGCGCAAGGCGGTGCGGCCCAACGGGTCCAGCTATCTGGAGGAGACGCGGTTCGAGTCTTCGGCCTGGGAAGACATCGGAAGGCCCGAGTTTGCAGGACTTTGGGATGCCGAGGCTGCATCCCTGCCAAAAACCACCACGACCAAGCTTTACCTGCTGACCGGGCTCTTGTTGCCGATCTGGAAGGACATTCCGACCACCAATGAACGCATCTACCGGGTCACGCCTGACGGGGCGACGGCGATGATCGGGCGCACGCTGAGCGAGGAAGGGGCGGCAGCGCTGCGCGCCCGCTTCCTCGTGTCCAACCCGCAAACAGCGCAGGAGATGCTGACCGCCGCCCTCGGCACCACCGCACCTGTCGATCTGGGCCGGGGTCTCACCCTGACCGGTCGCCGGGTCGCAGGCGAGATGCGTCTCGAGCTGGGCGGTGCGGATCGGGGCATGATTGAAGGTCTCAAGGCCATGGGGTGTTTCACCGAGATCATTGCCTTCCAGCTGCGGGTGTTCCTGCCGCATGGGGACGGGATCGACACGGGCCGCATTCTGGCCCGGATCGTTGGGCAGGGAGCCGCTAGAGCTGCAGAACAAGCCGCTTGAAAAGTCAAAGAAGGCTTTGGGCCGGGCGTCGCGGATCGGGGTTTGCCCGGTCTGCGCTTTCCGGGCGCGCGCTGACCAATGCCAAGCCCGGCCCCCCAATTTCAGACAAGAGGACGGACCCATGACCAATCCCCAGATCGACTATGCCGCACTGGCGGCTCAGTGGCGTGCAGAGCGTGAAACCACCTTGAAGGCATCACGAGCGGAGCTGATCGCGCAATTGCGCGCGCTTGGCATCAGCGAGGTCACTGCCGAATACGAAGGCTACGGCGACTCCGGCAATGTTGAGGATGTGACTGTGCAGCCTGCGGAGGTCCAACTGCCGGAACCGCTTGCCACCGCCGTGGGCGATTTCGCCTGGTCGCTCGCCTATCACCATCACCCGGGGTTCGAGAACAACGAAGGCGGCTACGGCACGCTGACCTGGGACTTGCGCAACGACAGCATCAGCCTCGATCACGCGGACCGCTATGTCGAATGCTCGCACAGCTATGTCGAGGGACTTTGAGATGGCCCATCCGCTTCATCATGCTGAAAGCTCTGCCCGGAAATTCGGCGGGGTGCCGTCTGACTATCAGTCCATACATGACTGGTTCGATGCCTCGAAAGAGCACCTGGCGCTCTTTACGCACCGAGCCATGCGCCACCACGCTCAAGGCCTGTTCGAGGCGGAACGGGTTTTCGGCCTGACCCTGACCAATAGCGCGGGTCGGGACATCCCCGTGCGCTGGATCGGCGAGCAGCATGTCCGTGAAGATTGCCAGGGCCGCATCCCGAGCATGGCGGACTGGCTGCGACGGATCCAGCCTGAGCCATGGATGGCCAATGGCCATATCGACCGGCATGTCGGCTCCGAGCCCTACGGCGATCCAAGGGTTGCCTGGGCCTCCGAGGTTGCCGCCGGAAGAACGCTTCTTGGCCTGAAGGATTGGATGGCGGCGCGCGCGACGCAAGCCACGCAAGGTGCCTGACAGATCTCGGTCGTTTGCCAAACGAATGCTGCATGGAAGCCCGGTTGGACGACCGGGCTTCTTGCGTCGTTTCTCCACCATTCTTCGTAAGGAGGTTCGCATGACACTCGAAGACATCAAGGCGGCCGTCGATGCCGGGCAGACCGTGCATTGGGCCAATACCGGCTACATTGTCCACAAGGACGGGCTCGGTCAGTACCTGATCACCTATGTGCCGAATGGTAGCTGCATCGGCCTGACAGACCGGAGCGGGCACTGCTTGAACGGCAAAGAGGCGGAGTTCTTCATAGTGCGATCCGAGGACGGCGCGGAAAATCCGGGCAGCCAATCAAGACCAGACGGGCAGGGGAGGGGCGTAGCACCCGGAGGCGTGGGTGCATCCCCACTCGGACGGCAGATCTGACCCGTGGGCGGGGCTGAAAGGAAAGCGAGCTTTCTGATTTGTGATCCCAAGAGGGGTCGAGAAAGCAATCCCGGATGCGTTGGCAAGAACGTCAGGCACCGGCCAATCCAAAAGGAACCATCCCATGTTCGCAGGAACCCTCACCCGCAATGTCGAGACCGCAGCCGTTCAGTACACCGGCATGATCCACTCGACGCGCTTTGACATCGCCATTCAGCTCGAGGCGCGGGCCAAGATGTCCGAACGCAGCCCGGATTTTGACGTGACGGCAGTCAACAAATCAGGCCGCAAGGTGCGCATCGGCACGGCCTGGAACGAGACCGGCAATACCAGCGGCAACCCCTACATCTCGATGCAGATTGATGTCGGCCTCGGCCCGTTCCGGGTCAACGCGGTGCAGACGAAAGAGGCGCGCGCCGCCCAGAGCGGCGCATTCGAGATCATCCCGCTGGTCTCGAACGGCCTGATGAAATCCGGCTCGATCTCGGGGGAGCTCACCGCCATGGACGCCGACAACGCCTTCACCGGCTACATCGCCAACATGATGTTCGATCTGGAGTTCATGCTGATTGAGAACAGCTACAAATCCGAGGAGACCCACCCGGATTACCGGATCGAGGTCAGCTCGCCCCGGGGCACACCGATCCGCGTCGGCTCGGCGTGGATGGCCAAAAGCAACCGCACGGGCAATAACTACCTGTCGCTGCTGATCAACACGCCTGATGGCGACCTGCGCGTCAACGCCGTGCAGAACGAAGAGCAGCGCGGCGGGCAGACCTTCTCGATCATCCCGTTCATCGACAGCGGTGAGCAGCCGCAGGACGCAGGCGCGGGGCTCTCGCTGGTCGCCTAATCGGCGCGCGAGGGGGAGACGATCTGAACCGAAAGGGGAGCCGTGGGACCACGGTTCCCCTTTTTCCATGTCCGTTGGCGTGAAGGACGCCACCCTCTTGCGATCAGGTGCAAATGCGATACAATAATATATTATCGCAATATCGAGGGCGGGCGCGTGGCGGCTAGATCAGGGACGGTTCCATGGTTCGAGAGCATTAATGTTGAGGCAGAGGTTGAAGATCTCCTCGCCCATATCGAGCGCTGCACCGGATTCGCGTTACCCGCCCGAAAGCGTGAAGTCATCATGACCCATGCAAGGGCGAAGCTCGGCAAGAACCGGCTGGCGTATCTGGACGCCAAGGCAGCAGGAAAGCCGGTGTCCACGTCGCGCCGCGCTTATCTGACTGACTTGCAGGACACGGTCTTCATGGCGATCCCGGAAGAGAACCTTGCGCTGATGCCGCTAAGCGAGCAGGTCCTTAACGACCCGTCATTTTACGCGGAAGCCATGCACCGTGCCGCCGCGATCAGCGAGGATGAGCTATTCATGGCGCTGTCCTCTTCGCTGAAAGACATGACGGTCCAAGACGCCCGCGCCTTCGTCTCGAAGCTTTGGCACGGCACGATTGACGACAATGCCCGCAAATACGCCGAAGCCCTGAAGCGCCCCGAGCGTGAAATCATGCCGCTGCGGCCTGGGAACACCCTGTAAAATCGAGGCCGCTCCCCTGGCTCAGGCTGTGATCAGATTGGCCGCCTTGGCCACCGGTCCCTTAGGCGTATCGCCGGTAGCGCGCGAAAGCAGTCCATATTTTTTGAAGAGCTGTTTCATAGTCATCAAACTTCAGGTGAAAGAGTGAACAGCGGGATGCTAATGCGGCATCTCCACGACGGAAACTCCTGGAATGTTCTTGCGTGCAAGCTCCAACAGGTGCGCATGGTGCGTGAAAATGATTGCCTGACCGCTCCGTCCGATCTCGGCACAGAGATTCAATGCGGCAGATGCACGGGTATCGTCGAAGGTTTCCATAATATCGTCGAGAACCATGGGCAGGGGGCCCGGATCACGCGCGAAGCTGCGGTAACCGGCCAGGCGCAGGGCAAAATATAATTGGCCCATGGTTCCGGTGGACATGTTTTCGACCTTCACGGGGTCGCCGCCGGGTTTGATGCCGACCAGCTTTTCGCCCTCGGATTCACTCCAGACAACGACTTTTTCCCATTCCTTAGATGTCATGGTGACAAAAGCTTCTTCCACGTCTTTCAGCATTGAGCTGCTTCGTTCGGCAGCCAAGCGCTTTAAGGCACCCCGCGCAGCCAATATCCCGAGCCTTGCGACAGCCGCATGCCTTGCACCGTTTCGCAACTCTTCGAGGATCGTGGCCTGTTCGGTGATCAGATCGCTGTTGTCAGCGGCATGAAAAGCTTCCTCGTAAAAGCGTTCTTTTTCATTCATTTCCTTCAAAGCGGCATCCCGTGCCGTTTGCGCATCGTCAAGTTCTTGCTGCAGTTCCGCTTCTCGCGTTACATTGGGCAATCGCGTCAGCTCTTCGTCAAAGAGCGTACGATCCACGCCGTCGCGCGCCTTATTGCGGCTCGTGTCCGCATTGGCCCGGTCTTCGCGCAACTCGTCGCGTTCAGCTAGAATCCCCACGCGCTCCGTCGGCGAAAGATCCTCACCACCTTGTCCTTCAAACAAGTTTTCCAGCTGGGTTTGCGCTTCGTCCCGGGCAACTATCGCACGCTTTCGGCCTTTGACCTCCTTGTCGAGAAGGTCTTCTTCTCGTTTTCTCACACGATCCGCCTCAGCGGTTTTGGTTACACGCGCACGAGCGCGGTTGATGATGGGAAGTGGATCGTCTTTCGGATTGTAAGGCTCCTCCAGGATCTCCGCCAATCGTGCGGCACTCCTTGCCAGGGTGGCAATGGCGCGTTCCAGGGCTTCAACACGTCCCGCCAGGCTTCTGTGATTACTGTGAACCTGTTGCAGCGTGCGCAGGTGCGGCAGCGCTGCTTTCACGCCCGTGGCCGAGCGATCAGGAAGAGGTCGCGCCGAGGTCAGCGTTTCCAGTCGGTTCAAGGCTGCCTTATGATCTGTCTCGGCTTGGGATACAGCTTTCTGGTAGTCGGCAATGCTACGTTCCCCGCGACGCCAGTTCTCCCATGTCTTACGGACACTTTCCTGAAGTGTGAGAGCCTTGCCAACCCGCTCAGGGAGGTCACTATCTTCACCTTCAAGGGCGACTAGGCGGGCTGCTGCCAGCAGTTCGTCAAAGGCTGCCTTGCGGCGCTTGGCGCGGTCCTCAAAGGCATTCTCCGCAATCGTGACCTCAGTTGCGATCTCAGCCGCCGCCGTCAGGCTGGTAAGTCTAGCAGCAAACGCAGCCGGCCCCGTATCGACGGGAAAGCCCAGGGCAGTCGCGAGTGAGCCACCCCGCTTGGTCAAAGGTTCGTGTTTTCCGGTGAGTGCTTCGAGCTTGTCTTTTGCCGTGTCACGTGCGGCTTTTGCGGTGCTTTCTTGTGCGCGCGAGCTTGCAAGCTGTTTGCGCGCATCCGTGCCCATCAGATAACTCGTTCGGGCGCCATCATCTGCATGCATGGCCTCCTCAAAACGCTCCGCGGTTTCGTCGGAGAGACTGCCACGATGGGATTGCCAGGCTGTGTCACGCTGACGACGGGTTTCTTCCGTCGCTGCAGCGTCAATCGAATCCGGCGCGCTTTCGTCGGCTTCGCGTTTTGCGCGCGCGGCCTTGTAGTCCGCTTCGCGACCTTCCAAATCTTCAGTGGCGGAAACGATGTTGGCATTCAGGGTGTTCCATTCCCTGAGGATTTCATCGAGACTTTCACGTGCAGGCAGGCCGTTCTCGATAAGTGTCTGCCAAGAAGCAGGTAGACCCGAAACTGCTTTGGCTAGCCGGGCGCGTTCCGATGCGAGGTTATGTTCAAGACCTGACACGTCCGAAACTTTCTGCCATGCGTCAAACGTGATCTGCAGGTGAGACAAGTCCTTTGGTTCGGTTGGAGCATCCCCCAGCTGATCGCGTGCGGTCTTCAACACGTTTGAAGCCGCTCGCAGCTCGCCCTCACTGGTTTGACAGGCCTGTACCGCATCCGCGAGTGTCTCCAGTTCTTCGGTCGTCAGGACCAAGGCCTCTACAGGCTCGTCACTTACCGCCAACGCTGTCAGAATCTGTTTTATCTGGCGGCCCGCGTCATCGCGCTCACCTGCGCGCTTTTCGAGATCCGATCTGGCCGTGTCCGCTCGGGAGGTGAGGGAAGCTCCATCGATTCTGATTTGATCCAGCTCTGTGAGTTCCGCTTCGAGATGTCCGGCAGCCGGGTCAGCCTCATTTTCTGAAATGACCGCTTCATGGCGCGCAATTCTGTCATCGGCGCCTGCGATACTCTCTGCTTTCTCCGATAGGGTTGTCACGAGTGTGGCGACTTGCCCATCCGTGCCCTTCTTCAAATTCGGACCTTCCGGAAAATCGGCAGAAAATTCGTCGATTCTCCGAATTTCCTCCGATTTGTCATACCAGGTCTGCGCCGCCGCTCCTGCTGCCTGCCGTTTTCGGGCACGCGTGAGGTCGGTGTCCGCCTGTTCGAAAACCGTTTGCGCGGTCTCTCTGTCTTTCCGAAGAGTGCGTTCCCGATCCGGCGTGAGACGTTCCGTTCGAAGTGCCTGATGGATCTCTTTCAAGTGGTCTTTGCCGGTTTTGAGCGCCGTACCTCGGCCGCTCTTCTTGTGAAACTTTTCGGCGCGGGCTGTCATGTCTTCCAGTGTCGCCGCCATACTGGTCAGGCCTGATACACCCGCATGCAGAAGCTGGCCCAGGTCGCCTTTTGCCTCGGCAATCCGTTCACCGCCTTTGCGGAGTCCTTCGTCGTTAAGTGAGAACCTTTCGACATAACCCTCCATGGAAAGGCCATGGAGCGCACTCGAAAGAATGGCTTCGTCGACCGGGCGGTCCTGATGATCAAGCAGGGACTGGGTGCGTTTGCCATTTCGGCGCAAAACTGTCACCCCGCGTCCGGGGATACCCAGCTCCGCTCCGACCAAAAGGTCATTGCGTTCAAACCTGAAAGCGTACGGGTGGGTTCCTGCTTTCATACCGTAGAGAAGTTCCAGAAACCCGTTAAATGCCGTGGATTTTCCCGATTCATTCGGTCCATAGATTACGGTGACATCAGGTTTGCCCTCGGCTGGTGCCGGGAGCACGATCTCGGCGCCGTCAAAACGGCCATAGCGAATGAGATCAAGCCGGTTCAGTCTCATTCCGCGGCTCCTGAGTGCAGAGACAGCGTAACTTCAGTAACGGCCTCCTCCAAAAGGTCATCCAAGGCGTCTTCAGATAATTCGTCGGCAATTTCACGGGGCAATGCGTTTCTGAGTTCTTCGAGGATCTCTTTGGTGGCCAGCTGGAAGCCCGGTTCGGTGAGCTCGGCCCGCATCAGGCGCACTAGGTCATCCGCCTTTGCGTCGATCAGTTGTTTGGGGGCAACCACTTTGATTTTGTCGATAAACACGCGCTCGATGTCATCGAGCAATTCGTTCGCAAGGGCCGTCAGTGTCTCAGCAGTATGGTGGCCTGTGGCCACCTGCAGACGCACCGCTATGCGGTGTTCTGGATGCTGCACCCCTTGGAGTGCACACCGAAGCGCGCTCAACACTTCCTGAACATCTGAAGATTTACTGAGATCTAAAGCGCATTCGGTGAATCTCAGATGTCCAACCCGATGCCGTTCGATATTCGGAGTGTGATCATCAAGCTCGACAATCGCGACCGTACCGCCGGTAAGTTCTCCGAAGTGGCGTGGTTGCGGAATGCCCGGCATGACAGCGAGAACTGGGCCTGATGTGCGCTCAAAGGGGGCGTGGATGTGGCCGAGGCACCAAAGGTCATAGCCATGTGCCAGCAGATCCTGCTCGGAGCAGGGAGCATAGGGATCGTGACCTGGCGAGCCATCCAGCGACGTATGCATCAGTCCGACGTTTTTCCGGCCAGCCACCGGCGCCGGGTAGTCGGGCAGGAAGCTTTTTGAGACATGCGCCGTGTCGAAAGACAGTCCGTGGAACCACACGCCACCGATTTCCACGCTGGGCTCGTTCTTGTGCAGCAAATGAATATTCGGACCCAGGTTACCGTGGGCTCGGTGATCGAGAAGGGCATCGTGGTTGCCACGGATCAGTACTGTGGGAACACCCGCGTCAGCGGCGCGTGCCAATTGCGAGATCAGAAATGCCCGGGACTTCAGGTCTGGTTGGTCATTATCAAAGATGTCGCCAGCGAGAACCAGTGCATCGACACTTTCCGAGATTGCCAGGTCAACAATGCGAATGAACGTGTCCCGACTTGCCTGTTTCAGATGGTCACCCAGATCCGGATTGCGCATCGCGGTCGAGCGAATCGGCGACCCGAGATGAATGTCGGCTGTAACGAGGACACGCATAGATTTTAAATCTTCCTGAAAACGATCGATGTGAAAAAATGAATCTGCATAAGGATCTGTCCGGTACCTACAAAATTGAAACCTGGCTGTCCTGGAACAAACCGCGCTCAACCAGTTCTTTTTTGGCCGCTTCCGCGGCTTTCGAAAACATCAAAATCCTAAGGTTCACTTCCGCCCGTGAAAAACAGACATAAGCTAGCTTTTGAGTAAGTTCTTGCTGCCGGTCGGTCGGATTGCCCGCGACACCAGGGGTCAGAACTTTCGAAAAGCTGTAGGTATTCCAGGCTGCCTCGATATCGTCGATCATGACCAGCACGTTTTCATACTCTTCGCCTTTCGAGCCGTGCTGCGTACTGAAAGGAGAATTTTCATCCAGAAATTCGATGTACTTTTCGAGTTCGTCAGCCTTCAGCTTGAAGAATTCATCAGCCAGCCAATCTCCTTTTTCCCTTTGGTGATCCTCATTGCCGGAGTCATAAGCTTGGCGGGGAGCGCGAGCCAACTGACCTGCAAGGCGGTCCGAAATTGGATAAAGCGCGTTCGCGCTACAGTATTCCAGAATTTCTTTGACCGTATTGCCTTCCCATTTTTCTACCAAAGCAGCGGCGTGTTTTGAGGCTTCCTCGAGCATCTGTTTGAGGGTTTTGCTCTTGTTCGCTCCAGTGTCGTCAAAAGCAGGGCTTATTCTTCGGAGTGTTTCAATCAGCTTCTTAGGATAGTTGTTGCGGGATGCATCGACCAAAGAAAAAATGCCGTCCACAAAGGGCTTGAGAAGATAGTGCGTGCCGTCTTCATAGTCGGATTGGGATCTGGACGACGAATAGTCACCTGTAAAGAGCTTGTGCAGTGTAACGAATCCGAGCCTCCGGGCGATCATCTGGCGTGCCAGAAAAAGGTTCTTTACAGGAGTGATATCGGTCCATCCCCATTGTTCAACGGCTTCCTCGAACTTCGCCGTTACCTCATCGAGTTGTTCAGAGGTATAGGTTTTCCGTGGACCGGCAGGGTCGGGAGCCTGCGCGATCGTAATCAAGACGCTGCCCTTAACGTCGGAGTTCTTCCCACCCGGAACCTGCTTCAGATCGGTTCTGAAGTTGTTGAGAAGGTCGATCACCGAGGTTGAGCTTCGAAAATTGTCTTCCTTCGGAATCTTTTCGGAGCCTTTTGGACCGGCAAAACCTCCGGCACGCTTATCGTAAATCTGCTGCATCGGATCGCCGAAATATCCGACGATTGGTAACCCTTCGTCCGTGCACACAGCATTGAGCGCCTCGACGACCTGCGGGAAGGTGTCTTGAGCTTCGTCGACAAAGATGTAGGGGTATTTGAACCCGAGGCCTTTGCGCAAGAGTGGTTTGTTCGTGATTAGATAGGCCGCGACGTCAATAACATCATCATGGTTCAGGACACATTTGGAATAGTCGCTGATAACGGTTTCTTCGTAGCTTATCGGCGGTTTATGCGCGTTTAGCGCAGCAAGTTGGGCAGTCAGGCGCTCAAGGTCTTTCCTTGCTTTTTGAGCGGCCTGAGACGTCCCCCCGTTGTCTTTCTCGCGGGCCTTTTCCATATGTTGCGGGACGATCGCATCACGAAGGGTCTCCCGAATAGCATCCTGGAAGCGCGCGATTTCCGCCCAAAGGAACCCGTGCAGAGTGGAAACGTAAAAGAGGTCATCGAAACCTAGACGCGACGAAATCACTCCAACGGCACGGTTTGTGTATGTGATACACACCACGCGCTGGCCGTTTTTCCGAAGCTCGTTTCCACGGGACCTCTGGATTCCTTTCAGAGCTTCAACGAGCGATGTAGTTTTGCCTGAACCAGCGCCTGCGATAACCGAAAATGAAACGTCATTGGCGATGCACTCAGCAATTTTCTTATCGGCCTCAGTTGGCTTGAGTTTTGCCGTCATTCGCCGGCTCCCAGGTTTTGGGAGAGACGTGTCTCCAGCCATTTTAGGCCTTCGTCGATGTAGTGGGGAACATTCCAGTCTTGGTTCTTTCCCGCATTCGCTTCTTCGTCCCCGCCTGCCGGTATTTCGAAGGCAAGGACATCCATAGCAAATTCTGTTTTTTTGAAAGTATCGCTTTTAATGCGTCGCCAGACGGCCTCTTGCAATTCGGCTCGCCCATCCGGCAAGTCAATGCCGATACTGAGTCCATCGGCATGGAAGTGGTCGAGGTTTTCGAAGACAAAGGCTTCTTCAAGGGTTCGCCCGTGGAAGGTTTGAGCATTGTCCTGACGGTTAACTTCTACTGGCTTTTGATAGGCGACAAAACGCATCCCTTCAGCTTGCAGACAATCGTCGAAGGTGTTGCGGGAGAGTTCGGCGACTCTCGTCTCTCCAAAGAAATACCCCAGAGTCGCATTCGACGAAACGGCTCCCGGATGGGTAGCAACGCAACTCGCCCGGTTTCTCGCGGGATCAACGGAGTCGATATCGGTGATGACCAAATAGGGAATTTCGAGGAATTCCAACAATCCGGCGAAGCGCATCCCATAAGCGCCACCTACCTCCAGAATGGTCAGATACTTTTTGTTCAGATTCTGCGCCGATATGTCAATCATGCGCGGCAAAAGCAGTTTTTCCGCAGACCCCTCAACGAGTATGGCAGCATCGGAGAAGAACAAGTCGCAATGCGTAAGTCTCAGATATTTTTTGAGAAAGGAAAGTGATTCCTCTGGTGCAATCATATCGCCGCCCAATTCAAGTGGCTCAGGTTGAAATTGGCGAAGGCTGTGCACGGTCGTTCCCTGATAGGTCACTCCCTCCTGTTCACCGTTGATATGGCACCGACGGAAGTAGCGGATTTTTGAGAAATCCACGGTATCCAGGATGTGCGACGAGTGGGTCGTGATTGTGAGCTGGGGCTTGCTTTCGCCTTCTGGTGCGTCAGCGGTGAGCACGTCCCACATCTGGCGAATGAATGTTTGTTGGACCTGAGCGTGCAAATGCACTTCCGGTTCTTCGATAAAGATCATCTGGCACAGCGGACGGTTGTCTTCGGTCGCGAGCCATTGCCGATAAAAATGATCGACCTGAATGGCCATGAACACCAGGTTCTTGAAACCCAGTCCGTTATAGGCCTCGGGTAGCTCATGGCTGGTGCTGGCATCGACGTAGAAGAGTTCGGTGTTACCGCGTAACGCAACCTCCGAACTGAGTGTCGAAACGACCTTCATCGCGCGGTCGTTGTCGGAGGGAAGGCCAAGACCTCCGATCATTGTCATCAGGGGTCTGAAGCGTTCGTCGTAGTGCCTAGTCAGATTTTCATTATTCTGTTCAATGATCGCTATAGCTTCTTCGGCCAGTTCCGCCTGCTCCAGGTTTCTCCGGTAATACGTCGCAAAGGCGTCTGACAGTCTGTTGCTCCTCGCGGCATTCTCGTCGTCAATATTTCGCTGGGCATCAACGAAATCGACGCGCAGCAGAGAATGGACAATCTTCTTGCCTTCTTGCGCGGAGAGTGCCGTTGCCACGAATTCCTCTTCCAGCTTTTCGAGCGAGGACACCTTGATGCCAAAATACTTTTTCAAGTTGCCTTCCATTCCAAGGAAGAAGCTCAGAGGGCGCTTGCGGGTACCGTCTTCCTTTGTCGGGAAAGCTGCATCGTAATGCTTCCAGAGTTCTGCTGCGTCATCCGCAGCGAACGAGCAGCGCATCCCGATTTCCGAGAAATCAGCGGAAAGGCTCGTTGCCAGGGCAAAGACCCGACCGAACGCAATTGAGTTCGGATCGATGTGAAACCAGAGATCAAGTTCTATTTGGGGTAGGCTGGATTCGTTCCCTGGAGCGTATGCGTCGATAGAGGCAATTGCGAGAATGGAGAAGTCATGAATCTTGAATTCCCGGTTCCCGAGAAAACTTCGAATGGCAGCCGTCGCAGAAGTCTTGCCGCTGTTGTTCGGGCCAACAAAAACAGTTTCCTTGCTTTCGAAATCAACGTACACATCATTCAGGCGCCGAAAATTTCGAATGGATATACTACCTAGACGCATCCAGTCCCCCTGTAAGTTGCAAAGATGATAGCAATCATTGGTTGTGTTCGGGAAGGTAAATTCGTCGGCGGGTGACACAAAACTGATGCTCGCAACGGCGCGAATGTCACCAAGCTGACAAAAGCAAGACAACTGCGTCACCCATCCAAACCCACCTTATGAGGCAGGGCTTGTCTACCGTGAAAGGGGCAGTCCAATGCGTCGCTTCCTAGGTGTAGAATTTCGGGAGGACCGAACCATGGCAAAGAGGGATGTCTCCTTATTTGCAATCATTGCCATGAAGCCGCCAGTCCGTTCCCGGCCCATCACGTGGAGTGCTTCGAAAAGTAATCCGTGTAGTCTGCAGCGTAGTCGCCTGCACATCAACCTTGGCTTATGCCTTGCGGCCTCCCCAGCTCGGCTCCGTGTGTCGCAGGGGAGAACGGCCCTTCGGTCCGTCGCGCATTCGGCCATGCGGCCTCACCGCGGCGCAGCACCCGGCATCCCGGTTTGCCCGCCTCGCGAGCACGTCCCTCCCCGGCCGCTCCGCCGGATTGCGCTCTGGTCTGTTTTGCGGGGCAAAACGATCCCGCCGCTCCATCCGTCTCCCGCGTCCGGTCGGGCCGTTTGCCTGCTCGGGTCGGGCAAACCTACCGTCAAAACACACACACATGAGCGTGGAAGCATATCCTCCGGATGGCCCCCAAATCAGCCCGCGTCAAGGATCGCAAAACTTTTCGGCGAGGGCGGAGCCCGTGGCGCGGGGCAGTCCCGTGCGCGCGCGCGCGCATGCGTCGGGTGCCGCGCGCGGAAAACTTTTGCGCCCGGCAAGCCGGCGGCTGCGCCGTCCCTGACCCGGGCAGATTCGGAAACCAGGCATTCGGCCATGCCCCCACACTCACGTGGTGGCCTTGGAACCGAACACTGGAGACCAGACATGGCTTACAACACTGCAAACACCTACGAGACCATTGAACTTTTCGGGCTGACCGAGAAGGACGCGCAGCTGCCGATCCCCGAGGATCACGTCCTGACCGACCACATCATCCGCGAGAGCTTCGAGGCTTTGCTCGGTCAGCTGCGTGGGACCGGGCTTGAAGCCGAAATCGAACCGCTGGCCCATGGGCTCGCGACGATCCTGCAGCGCCGCAAGGTGGCACTCGGCAAGGAGGTCGACCGCACCGCGGACAAGATCGGCGCGCTGGCAAAATCCCACGACGGATCGGAGATCGCCGAGACCGCGCTCGAAGAGGCGCAGGCGCGCTTTGTGCAGCTGCGCGAGATCGTCAGCGCCATCGAGGTGATGAGCGAGGCGGCGGCGGAATGCTACGAGAGCGAAACGGGCCACGCCTTCATCCCGGCAGCCGGGTCGCGCGCAAGCGTCCGGGCGCAAGAGACCGGGGCGGTCTTCGAGGCGCGGCAGCTCCTCGAGCAGCACGACCGCGAGACTGCCGAGAAATCCAAAGTCGAGGGGGTGCCCCTGATCGTCTCAGGCGCCACCGACTGGACCGATGTTGATGTGATCTTCAACACGCTCGACAAGGTTCGCGAACGGATCAAGCAGAACCGCAACGAGGAGATCTTCCTCTGCCACAAGGGTGGCAAGCACGGGGCGGAGATGATTGCGGCCCGGTGGGCCCGGGCACGCGGGGTAGCGCAGGCGCGCTTCGATCCGCGCTGGTCCGCGCACGGGCGGGCGGCACCGTTCAAGTGCAACGACGAGATGCTGGACGACAAGTTCGCGGCGACGGGGGTTGTACTCTTCGGCGGCAACGGGGTCGCACTGAACCTCGGGCAGAAGGCAGAAGCGAAAGGCCTGACGGTCATGCGGGTTGCGGACCCGGCGAAGAAGACTGCGCAGGATTGAAGAGAGGGGGTCGCGCTTGGCGCGGCCCTTTCGTCATGTCTCATGGCGCGTGCGGTCGGTTACGCGTGATCGGCAGCTCACGGCGTCCAGCACCGTCATCCCTCTACCCGGTCCGTCAGCGTGCGGCCCATCCGCATCGGTACGGGCTGGGGATGGTGCGCACCTCGCACATCGTCAGCAGCGCAAGACCGAGGGGTCGAGACGTCGCACATGAGGCTGAAGCCCTGCACGTCCCTCGGGGCGTGTTTCGGAACATCGCATCCACGCGGGCGGGCTCCGTCAGCTCCCCGGCCAGGCTTGGCGGGACGCGGACGGGGAAGGTGGCGGCTGCGTGATGGCAAAGATCATCCGGATCACCCCTTTTTGCTCATAGATGTGGATCGCACGGGGTCGGCCCGTCCGTGCCCTCAGCTCACGCTTCGGCAAGCACAAATATGGCTTCCACGGCGGAGCCGCGGACCCTCCGCATTTGCGCTTGCGACCGGGCCTCTTGCCCCCGTGCTGGCAGATCCCCATCGCAACAAGGAGTAACCCAAATGACCAACCACTACGTCGCCACCGTCCCCGTCAAGTTCACCGACACCGATGGCCAGGAGCGCACCCGTTTTCAGCGCGTGGGTGCGATGTTCCGCAACACCCGCAACGGGGATGGATCGGAGTTCTTCAGCCTCAAGCTCGACTTCCCGGTCGCGGTCTCGGAGCTGGTGATGTTCCCACCGAGCGCGAAAGATCCCCAGGACTAAATCCTCTGACGAGGATGGGCCGCCCTAGCAGGATCTTGGGGCGGCCCGATCCCTGTTCCAGGGATGCCGGGTCCGGCGGTCAGATCGCCCGAGGCGACCTCACGAAGCTGCCGGTCTCTGCGCGCTCAACGGACGCACTCCGCCCGAAATGATCAGGCCGCGACAGACCGGCCAGTCAGCCTCAAGGGGGCCATCCACAAAAACCTGTCGGCCAGGGCCTCCCGGTTTTTGCGGCAGAGATTTGGGGACCCAAATCTGGCCCTCCTTGACCCTGCCTGTCCGCCCTGTCGGTGGGGTTTGCGCCCGTCCGCGGTTCCGTCCGAACACATGCGTGTTCGGCCAGAGCCTCGGGCGGGGCTGGCGGACGGGACCCCTAGGACAGGTGTCGCCCGGTGGTGAGGGCGGCAGAGCCGCGTCCCTGCGGGCCGCGGGGGAAGCGGACACCAAGGCTGCCTGAGACTGAATGCAACGTAAGTATACAATTGACAGATAGGTATATTATCTGTCTCTTATACACATCTCCGAGCCCACGAGACAAGAGGCAATC
>OLHY01000210.1_pt1 | contig 21316 bp, 20 predicted proteins | sample 1609411 | NCBI WGS metagenome assembly OLHY01 (sample SAMN05416817, study PRJEB24817) | seawater metagenome | isolation source: Sea water | place: Canada:Atlantic | collected 2013-07
GATTGCCTCTTGTCTCGTGGGCTCGGAGATGTGTATAAGAGACAGGTTTAGAGGAAACGAACTATGCTTGATCAGAATATAGTTGGGTGTTTGTTCAAGATCATTATCAGTGCCAAACCCAAAATACTCGTTCTGTTTTTTGGATGTCGCATAAATCCAACGGCGCTGGTCACGGGTGAAGGGCCGCTCCTCATCGTTGTCGGTGACAATATATTGTCTTAATTCAGGCCCAATCGCCTCGAGGATGTATCGAAAATGACCGATGATCGGGAAGTTTCTGAGAATGGCGTGCTTTTTTTGACATAAATCATAGACAAGCACTAATCCGAAGAATGCCAAAATGATCCAGATCCATGTCATAGCAAACTATTATTCAGGCAATCGTTGCAAAAGAAGACTCCGTTGAACGATGAGTCAAGGCAAGTCACCTATGGTCTTGATGACTTTACCTACCAATCCGTAGTCCATGGCTTCCTTGGGATCCATCCAGAAATTCCGGTCACTATCCTGTTTTATTTTTTCAATAGGCTGTCCCGTCTGATCTGCGAAAGTCTGGTTCAGCCTTTCTCGCATTTTGATGATTTCGCGTGCTTCGATTTCAGCATCGGAAGCTGAACCACCTACGCCGCCCATTGGCTGATGTAACATGAAGCGAGTGCTGGGCAGACTCAAACGATATTTTTTAGGGGGGGCAGCGTAAATCAAAGCTCCTGCGCTGGCCACCCACCCAGTGCCAATGACATAAACCCTGGACTTCACAAAACGAATCATGTCGAAGATCGTGTCCCCCGATTCGACGTGTCCGCCCTGAGAATTGATGATCACTTTGATGGGATCGTTTGATTCGTGGTCCAGAAACAGGAGGGCCTGCGTCACCTTTTCGGCTGAATCCTGATTAATTTCACCAAAGAGGGTGATCGTCCGCTGTTTCGACAGGGATTCAAATACTTTATTGGGAACAACTGGTTTTGATTCTTCTGATTCCTTATTCAATTGCATCATGTTCATGACAATTTGATGAGTTGAACACCTTGGTGCAAGCGATATTTGGAGAACGTTTTGAAGAACAGCTCAAATTCCCCACAAATAAATCAGTCTATCTTACGAGCATGATAACCTGTCTCGACATACATGACCTTTGATTTCTGGAAGTCGTTTGACTTCCAGTTCCTTGACGGTAACAGCAAAAGCCACAGGATCCCCCTCCAGCTTTCCTGCCCCCTGACCTTGGTAAGCGCGGTGATCATCACTCGGCCCGGGTCTTGTCCACATGCTAAAAACCTTCGTAGATATCAAATTGCTCAGTGATCGGAATCATCAACATTGCCGTCGTGTTATTAGCCGTTATGGGCACCATCACCCACCTCATAACCTGGTTGCGATTTACCGTAAAAGCAGGATATCCCTCGATAACCAACGGCAGATTGAGTTTAAAACTCCGCCTGAATTGAGAGATTGGAATGTTTCCGACAGATGAATACCGCAATCGATCGCGCATTTTTCCCGTCAGATGATCAATGAGCGAGGCTTGATCCTTGGCAGATAAGCCTCCAATGACTGACTGGAAAAAAGCAAGGCACTGATCTGCCCCCCCTGATATCCAAGCGGCTTTGGAAACCTCGCTTTGTGAAATTTCGTCATCTCAAGCGCGGTCAACAAATTGAAAAATCGCCCACCGTTATCCAATGCAAGCATGACTCTGGCCACTGTCTTGCAAGGAGTCACTTGTTTCATGATTTCCCCTCAAGACTCGATTCTGAAACCATGGTTTGAAACCGGCTCAGCACCCGACGGCGTGTTCGGCGCCAGGCATACCAGAAATTCCAAGCCAGTCCAATCAGGCACCAGAAGACAATATGGCCTAACTGGTGAAGGAACTTGATGTCATTACGCTGGTCTTGAGTGGGTGAAACCACATCATGAAGCCAATAGTTAATGTGGCTCACAGCAGGCTTCCAGACCATGTCCCATGTTTGAAATCCGAAGAAGTAAATTACCCAGGGCAAAGCCAGCATCCATACCACCGAGCGCCCTATGGCTTTGTGCGAACTACCCGTTTTCAGTGCATGCCAGATGGCAACCCATCCAATCGACACCATGTCTACCACCAGCATACCGATGGCCGCCAGGTATTGAAAACGGAGCAGCGACATGTCCTGATCACGCCCAGGAGCCACAATCGTGCAGACCAGAAGCACCTCGGCCACCACTAACAGTAAAACGGGTTTCCAGAATTGAAGCAATGAGGCCTTGAAAATGCCATGAACGATTCCATGAGCACCCAGAGGAGTCGTGACGACCAATTCCAGAGCACCTGTTCTGCGATCCTCAGCAATGGCCGAAGCAGCCTCCGAGGCCACCCATATTTTGAGGAAAAAATGAACAAACGTTCCCAGTGAGATCAGCAAGGTGGGTTCGGCCATGATTTCTCCATTGAACATATAGCCCATCACCCAGATGAACAGAACCGAGACGACGAAGGTCCAGACATACTTCAGCTTCAACTTTTCCCGCATGACCATCCACGTCATCGGATGATGATCCAGCAACCATTGTCGATGAACCCTTCTTTGTTCTCCTCGCCCAAACAGAAAGTAGTGCCAACGCTCCCGAACAGCGTCAAACCAGCTCGAGCGCGGTCTATCTGAAGTCAAACTGGCAATAGAACGTCCTGAGCGATATAGAAGGAACCAGGCAAGAAGGTGGGGCACCAACAGGGCAATATAAAAACCCATGCCACCCGCGTTCAATCCACGCAAACCGGAGGTCGGAAGACGATTAAAACCGCCATCCAAGATAAGGTTCATAGCCGTCAGGGGAGAGATAAAGGATAACAGGCGGGCAGAAGCCTCAAATCCCCATTCCAAGTTCTGCGACGCGTACTCGATCAAAATGTAAGGCCCGACATAGATGATGAATAACAAGCCAATGGAGGCCCAGAGCGCTTTTCGCTCATCCTTGCTGATGGATGAAACAAATATACCAACCGCGATCGACAAGAAGAGACAATTCAAGAGGACAAGCACCGTTTTTCCCACCAAGGCCAGACTTACCCCACCCATTTGAAGAGTCATCGCAAGGATGGGCACGAAGGCAAGCAATCCGTAAAACAAATTCAATCCGTGCGCAAAGAGTTTTCCAAACACCACGTCGATTGGTCGCAGATTGGTGAGAAACAATAATTCAAGCGTGCCATCGCGTTTTTCTCGGCTCAGACTGTCAGAGCAGACAAACACACCCGCAAATGCGCTGAAAAGAACCGCAATGACAGTGAGTGTGAGAAAGAGATTGATTCCTTGTCCTGCTCCCATGTTTCCCATGCGGGAAGAGGGGAAGAGTGTCCTTCCACAAAACGCAAGGCAGACAAATACAATCACCACTCTTAATCGATGAGTGAGCGCTTTTCTGGCGCTGATCTGCAGTTCACGCCCTAAGACAGGGAATAAATTCATGACAGTGCTCCTCGATTCAAGGTTCGTTTGTTGTGAACTCTCAGTATGCTGACTTCAGAAAGCTACTTTTGTAAAAGAGAGCAAATAGAATGATATTTAAATTCTATAATCGCCCTTTGAGGCGAGATCGAGCCGATTCGAGTATTTTTCGCTCACTCTCCGTGAGGCTGTGGATTCCATGAGCAGAAATCTTTTCAAGAATTGGATCGACTTTACGAGTGATGAATTCCTCCTCGGTGAGCGAAGAGGAATTTTTATTGGACCTCGACACGCGCTTGAGCACGCTGCCGACTTTACTCACTGGGTGAACTTGGCGCACTTTGCTCAGGGAAGGCCTTGATGACATTGCGAAAGACACCTTTTTACCCTCAATTGCGAAATAGACGTATAACAGACCCGCGATGGCTCCGCCAAAATGACCCGCATGAGAAACCCCGCTACCCCGCGATAAGATCAGTCCCAAACCCGCAATCGCCAGAAGAATGAAGAACAGATGTTTCACCTTGATGGTGATAGGGATAGGGAACATTGTTAGGGGTGTATCAGGCCAGAGGCGGGCAAACACCGCAATGAGTCCATACACACCGGCTGAGGCCCCGACCATTAACATTGGGACCGAATTACCGTTCAGACCCCAGGCGATGATGACATGCAAAAGTCCGCCTGCGACTCCTGACAAAAAATAGACTCTGAAAAAACCAGCTTTGCCCTGCGATTCTTCAATACTTCGCCCAAAGAGATACAATGCCCAACAATTAAACAGTAAGTGCAGAAGGCTTCCATGAATGAACTGAAAAGTGATCAATTGCCAAAGAAACCCGCGGGATACACCGATTTGGCTGAGGTAAAAATACTGACCCCATACCGAGTTCACTAGAGATGAACTACTGGGCTGGGTGAAAATTTGAAGCAGGAAGACGCCTGCACAGATGACAATGAGTACCACGACCGCCGAAAACTTTGTTTGGGCATGGTATGGGGACTGCATGTATGGCCGGTCATCTAACATTCTTTTAAAAACTACCCAAACAATCGCTGAAATTCAAGCACCAGACAAAAATCTACCCATAATTCCTCCTGTATGTTTGGAATCTTGGTTTCGATACCCCACATAAGAAGGTTAATTCCCTCTTACGCATTGCCAAAACAACTAATTTCGGATGTGATGGGTTTCCAGATGAACCAGTCAGATTCCAACAGAAGAAGACCCCCATCCATCGATTCGCTGTTAAGAAAAACCGATTCGTATCCTATTCCGCGTTTACTCCGAAAAAGACTGATTCAGGACCTTCTCCGTGTTTGGCAACAAGAACATTCTTTGCCCGATACCGCCTTTATCGAAGCTGCCATAGGTTCGCATCTTGAAAGTATCGAAAAAGGCCATCTGCAACCGGTCATCAACGCAACTGGAGTGGTGCTGCATACAAATATGGGAAGAGCCCCATTCCGCATGGACCTCTGCGTGCATGTGAATCAAAGTCTGATCGGCTACAACAGTCTGGAACTGGACCTCAACACTGGCAAACGCGGCAAGCGTGGCGCTCTAGTCGAAAAAGCGCTGGCGGTCCTGACCGGTTCTGAATCGGCAACTGTAGTCAACAATTGTGCATCGGCATTGATCCTCATTCTAAGTGCCTGTAAAATAACGGATCGTCGCGAAGTACTGGTTTCCAGAAGTGAGCTTGTCCAGATCGGTGGTGGATTCCGCATTCCGGAGATCCTTGAATCAGCTGGGCTTCAATTGAAAGAGATCGGAACAACCAACCGCACTCACATCAATGATTACAAGAAATCAATCACTGACGAGACAGCACTCATACTGAAGGTCCATCAAAGCAACTTTTACATGGACGGATTTGTCGAATCAGCTTCGATCAAGGACTTGGCAGAATTAGCCAAAAGCCAGCAAATACCATTTGCAGTCGATTTGGGCAGCGGCGCTTTGATCCACACAGCATCTCATTTTGGGATAGAAGAAGAACCCACTCCGGAATCCATCGTTCAAAAAGGAGCGGACATGGTTTGCTTCAGCGGAGATAAGTTGATGGCAGGCCCTCAAGCAGGCATCATTGTAGGGAAAGAAACATGGGTTGAACGGTTGAAATCCAATCCTTTTTTCCGTGCCTTGAGACCAGATAAGATGGTATTGAGTGCTTTGGAATTCACTGTGCAGAAACATCTCGAATCCAAAAACGACCCCGAGTCGCCCAAGCTTCCAGACCTGCCTGCCTATGAATTGCTGAGCCAATCCAGAAACAACCTTAAAGAGCGCGCAGACGCCATATTGAAAGCATCCAACTGCAGGACCGTCCACTTGAACATCATTGAAACAGATTCTGAGGTAGGTGGAGGCACCATGCCTCGAACACGCATGGCTTCGATTGCCATTGAGGTGAATATCCAGAGTATCAAACCGGACACCATTGCCAGATCATTCCGCGAATGCCACCCACCGGTAATCGGCTATGTGCAACAAGGATCATTTCGATTGAATCTTCGCACGATCTTTTCTGATCAGGACGAAACCATCTCTGCATGCATCCAACAAATTGAAGAGAAACTCGTCCTTCGTTCATCAAAAGAAGCATGAACGAAGCCAAACGATCCATTCCATTCATTGTCGCTACGGCCGGACATGTCGATCATGGCAAGAGCGCCCTGGTCAAGACATTGACGCAGGAGGATCCCGACCGCTTGCCCGAGGAAAAACGAAGGGGTATCACGATTGATCTCGGATTTGCTCAATGGTTGTTGCGGGATCCAGAAAACCCGTCCACCCAGTATGACCTGGGAATCGTGGATGTGCCCGGTCACGAAGATTTCGTGAAAAATATGATTTCCGGGGTCGGGGCGGTAGATCTTGGTCTTTTGGTCGTCGCAGCAGATGATGGATGGATGCCACAGACGGAAGAACATTTTCAAATCCTGGAATACCTGGCAGTGCCCAACCTGATCGTGGTCATGACAAAATCGGACCTTGCGGAAGGTGAGGCGGATTTTGTCATGGAAATGATCCGTGAGGAACTGAAGGTAACACGTTTTGAGGAAGCACCCATCATTGCCACTTCTACCAAAACGCATGAAGGATTCGATGCACTGGGAAAGGCTGTGGCAGACATCTTGAGAGTGCAGCCTGCCCATCTTGATCTTAGCAAACCGCGCCTGCCTGTAGACCGCTGTTTTTCAGTCAAGGGCATGGGCACCGTGGTTACCGGCACGCTGATCGGGGCTCCCTTCACCACCGACCAATCCGTTTGCGTTCAACCAGGAAATCTGCAAACGAAAATCAGATCGATTCAGCACCATCATGCGCAGCAGGAGGCAGCCGCACCCGGCATGCGCACAGCTCTCAATTTACCCGGAACCACGCTGCGAAAAGAACACGCGTTTACAAATACATCCGTGGGGCGTGGACAGGTTGTCACCATTGACGGTTTGGGAGAGAACACAACTTGTCTGGATGCCATCATGGAGCGCACCTCACGTTTCGACAAACCCGGTAATCCAATAAACGGTTGCATCAAGAGCGGCACTCGCATCCGCGTGCATATCGGATCAGACAACATTCCAGGCAGGATTCATTTTTCAAATCATGAACCCATGCCTCCTGGAACCCGAGCAGCTGCCCGCATCCGGCTTGAGCGCCCCATGTTTGCGGTAGAGGGAGATCGATTCGTACTTCGCGATTGGTCACAGCAAGGGACCCTGGGAGGAGGCCGTATTTGGGATGCGGACAGCTCCCACCGAAAACTGAGTCACCTGGAGCAGCAAACATACCTGAACCATTTGTCCTCAAGCTCAGGAGATGCTCACGACTACCTGAGAGCACGACTCGCAAGAGATCATGGCATTCAACTGGACTCATTCGCTGCAAAGGGACAATGGACGGCCAAGCAATTGGCCAGAGAAGCGGCCAAGCTAGTGAAAGCAAAACAGGCCATCAAGCGAAGTGACTGGCTGCTGGATACCAAATGGTGGAACACAAACCTCACCGTCATGGCCGACCATGTGATCCTTTTTCATCAAACACATCCCGACAAGCCGGGAATTCCATTGGAAACACTGCGCAGGGAGTTTGGTAAATTGCTTCCTTCACTGGATCTGTTACCCATGGTGCTGCGTGACCTTGGAAAAGAACACGCGATTGAACAAGCTGGAGAATGCCTCTGCCATCAGAGCCACAGTGTGACTCTGCCCGATCGACTGGCACCTCTCGCTGATCAGATCCTGAAGGAACTCTCCCTGACTCCCAACGAACCTCCAGCCCGAAAACACTACGATACATCTCAAGATGCGGGAGACGCCATTCGATGCCTCATCAGGATGAACAAAGTCGTTGAAATCGGGACGGACCTTCTCGTCCTTCAATCGGTGCACGAGGACTATCTTCGCAAAATTAAAAACCACCTGACCACTCAGGGCCCTTCCTCCGTGAGTTCACTGCGCCAGGTTCTGGAAATCCCTCGACGCATCGCAATCCCTCTGCTGGAAAAGCTCGATAAAGAGGGCCAAACCATACGCGAAGGAGATCTGAGAAAGTGGAAAGCAATTTAAATCCCACGTCTCGAGCGCAATGAAGTTACTTGAAAGAATGCATGAGGAAATCTTTTGTTCATTGCCCGTAGAAAGGATAAGTCTCCTCGAGTCTGGCAGGAACAAGACGGATGGCTTGCCCCCCTTGAGCCGTCATTGACGTCTCAAAGACGGTTCTCGAATCCACACGGTAACGATCGATTCTCACGTGTGTTCTCGTTTTGACCGATGGATCATCGGAATAAATATGAGCAACATAGATTTTGCCCTCGGGTAGAAAATGCAACGGCACGGGCAAGGTCCGAGGCTCTCCGCTGTTCATGCAACCGACAAACCAATCTTCACCACTCCTTCGAGCCAAAACCGCATAGTCACCAATCGCACCATGCATGACCTTGGTATCATCCCAAACAGTCGGTACATGATCATAAAATTCCAGTTCCAGCTCATTACCAACCACCCCCTTCTGCCCCCCGGCGCCGCCTTTGCGTCGAGGCGATCCCGGAGGCCTGTCATACCAGTAAAGAAACTGCCAGGGACTATAGAAACAAACGGCCTTGGCCAGCTGATAGGCATGCGAAGCGTTTCGAATCACTCGATCGTCATAATAGCAAAGGGTGTTGTCCCCTGCTCCGGCCAGCATCCGTGTAAACAGTATGGTCAAGGTTTGCTCATTGGAGGGCGCGGTTTCATCGCCACCAATGCCTTCCTGAGTCATGAAATTCGGATAGGTGCGGCTGTATCCGGTGGGTCGATATTCGTCATGCACGTCCACCATTAACTGGTGATCTGCAGCTTTCCGGATCGCTTCGTGCAGCCAGGCGGTCGCCTTCTGGGTTCCGACGCTCACAAAACCATACTTCAATCCCTTGATACCCCAATCTCGATACAAAGGTAAAAGCTCGTCGAGCTGTCGTTCCAGGGCCCTGCGGTTGACATATAATAAAATACCGATGTCACGTTCCCTGGCATAACGAATCACTTCCGGTAGATCCAGTGGCCCTGGTGAACGCGCAGGATCCAAAGTCACTGTCCGCGCATCGGAAGCTTCACTGTTTTCCGGTCCATACCACCCAGCATCAAACTCCACATATTGAAGTTGATGCTCCACGGCGAAATCCACGCAGGCCTTACCTCCCTGCGTGGTCAACGTTACCTCTCGAATGACTTTGCCGGGGCGAATCCAGGAACAATCCTCAATCGCGTTCGGCGTATTGAGGTTCAAGATCAAATCATTGTTCTCCAGCAATTCGCCCGGACTTTGCCCCAGCAGGATCACACGCCAGGGACTGACAGCCGGCAGAGAAACGATCACATCACCACTCAAGTCAGTGACGATGGCATGAGGGCGCGTTTCATGTTGACGTAATTTCATTCGTGCATAATCAACCAAACCCGCTTCAGCAATGGCGATGTAACGACCCTCTTGCGTCTTCAAGGTCAATGGCCGTTCCACACCACGCCTCATGGTGTCTATCGTTTTCAAGACATACTTGCCTTGAGCTGAGTACACGCACCAGGCAGCGTGATTATTTTCAAACGCAAATTCCGTAAGCTCTTCGTCAATGTGAATAGCTCCGCTGGTGCCCTGTCGGGGGAGTCGATAACAAAAGGCGACACCCTGATCGTAGCACCGGAAGATGCATTCCAGAATAACGCCACCAGCATCTCTACGTGAAAGCGACACTTTTAACTGATTGTAGTGATCCTGCACCTGACTACGCTCACCATAAACCGGCTTCCACAGAGCGTTGTGTTCAGTGAACTGAGTGGATTGAACGCTTAGATCGTGAGTCAACGCATCGGCACCTGCAAACACCAGACCAAGACGAGAAGGTTTCACAATGCGTTCACCTCGGTAGGACACTTCATAAACAGGACAATGATCCAGATCCCCCAGCGACCTGAGTTCGAAGTTCAATGAAATATTGCCATCCGGCGATGACAGGGAGGCACCAGAGAGTTCAACTGCAAACCAACCGGGCAGGCAACAAAGTAAATAAAGCAATATTCTCATTTTATTTGTTTTTTGAAGAGTAGCTAAAATCACTTTTCCTTCAACAGACATTTAAGTTTCCAGAAGCAAGAACACCCGTGCTAAAGACTGCCTTGAGATCAAAGGCTCGTGCGATACCAGAAGGCTGCGCAAAGAAATGCACCCTTCAATGGAATATCATCTTTTGCTTAACCTCAATAAAAAACATTCCTTGAAGGATTTGATAAAAAAAACACCTGCAATCATCCGAGGATGACAACAGGTGCTTTTTTTAAGGAAACTCGAGATGCTTTATCTACTTGCTGCCTCTCATCTCCGCCTTCCACGTATCCGGCTTTTCGGAGATATCACTGTCGTCTTCATAGTGCCTTTGCAATTCAGATAATTGATTTTTCAAATCAAAGCTCAACTGAGCATACTCGTTTCTACCATAGATATTGGTCAACTCATCTGGATCGGTTTCCAAATCATAGAGTTCCCATTCCTCACCGAATTGATAAAAGTGCATTAATTTGTAGCGCTCGGTCCTTATGCCATAATGACGCGGCACCATGTGAACACTCGGATATTCGTAGTAATGGTAGTATATGCTCTTGCGCCAGTTCGCAGGAGTTTTTCCCTGCAGCAGAGGAACGAGTGAGGCACCCTGCATATCTTCGGGAATGGTAGCTCCGGCCATATCCAGGAAGGTCTGACCGTAATCCAGGTTTTGAATCATCATGGTATTCCGCGAACCGGCCTGAGTCACTCCTGGCCAATACGCAATGAATGGCATCTTCAGTGATTCCTCATACATCCAGCGCTTGTCGTACCATCCGTGATCTCCGATATAGAACCCCTGATCGGAGCTGTAGATCACGATTGTGTTTTCGTCCAGATCAAGCTCCTTCAGCGTATCTCTCAGACGCCCGATACTTTCATCGACTCCCTTGATACAGCGAAGATAGTTTTTTGCATAGCGCTGGAATTTCCAGCGTACGAGGTCCTTGCCTTCCAGGTCTGCCTCATGAAAAGCAGCATCCTTCGGACCGTAAGCGGCTCTCCATTGACGAAGCTGTTTGGGAGACATGCGCTTCATATTGTGCCAGGCGGACCGATCCTGCCGTTTCTGCGAAGGGGGTTGATTGAACTCAGGAGTCAGGTCTACAAACAGGTCATAATTGAGATCCATGTGCCGATCGATTTCCAGTTCCTGAAAACGTGCTGGAGGAGCGTTATCCTCGTATCGGTCAAAGAGCGTTGCAGGCTCTGGAATGTTCACGTCGTCATACAAGTTCAAATGACGCAGAGCAGGCATCCAGTTTCTGTGTGGGGCCTTGTGCTGAACCATCATTACGAACGGACGATCGGCATCACGTTTTTCCTTAAGCCAATCAACGGCAAGATCGGTGACAACGTCCGTGCAATACCCATCAACTCGGCGACGTCCGTTTGGAAAAATCATATCAGGATTGTAGTAAAGCCCTTGCCCTGGAAGCACAGCCCAGTCATCAAATCCTTGAGGACGCCCCTTGAGGTGACTCTTGCCGTAAAGAGCAGTTTGATAGCCAGATCCACGGAGGATCTTGGGGAAAATCTGCTGATTCCAGTCGAAGCTGTTCCCATTGTTCATGAATCCGTTCTTGTGACTGTGTTTGCCCGATAGAATCACGGCTCGACTCGGACCACAGATGGAATTGGAACAAAAGCTGTTTTCAAAAAGCATCCCTTGAGATGCAAGCTGATCGATATTTGGCGTGGGGTTGACCGATTTCAACCAACCATTGTAGGCACCAATGGCATGAGGGGCATGATCATCGGTGAATACAAAAAGAATATTGGGACGCTTGTCCTGAGCCTGTGAAAGGCAGGTAAACAAGGTCAAAAACAGAAGTATGTACGGATTTTTATTTTTCATGGTCTTATAAGGAGGAAATTATTACAGTTGGTCGAAAGAAAAGCGATTACAACTTTTTAATGAGTATATTGCATTTTGATGGCTTGGTATGATCCCGTTTTTATGCCGATTTCCCTCTATTGATAAAAATTTAAAGCAACCATTCTTGCCCGCATTTTAAAGTAAGATTAACTATGCTCAGGCAAGTCATGATGATGTTTATTGGGGAAGTCATGGTTTCACATCCCACCCATCGGCTCACGAATAATTTTTCAGCTATCTGGTTATTACGAAATTGGTTTCAGAGGAATTCACGGCATCTCTCGATAAATCTCAAAAGTTTTTTTCAATGAAATAGTCCATGTGTTATGATGAAACACGTCAGAGATGATTTCCATGGTTAATTACCTCATTACTGAAAAACAAATATCTACAAGAAGAAGAAGTAAAGCAATGGAATCAATCAAAGGCTACCTGACGGTAAACCTTCTATCCGCGATCAGACCTATCAGTTTAAAATTCTGGATCATATCCTTAACTGCAGCACCAAATAATCGAACGCTTAGAGCCACCTGAAAAGTAAAACGCAAAGGCCTCAAAAAACATGAACACAACGAAAAGCGCCAATTATGATTTTTTCTTTCTGGGATCCAGCCACGGAGCCAAGGCCGCACTTTTTTCATTACAACAATCATTCGATAGGATAGAAGTTTATTCAGCCGATAAAGAAGTTTGCTGCATGGCAAGGCCTAATGATGCGGTAGTGGAATCACTCGATGAAATAAAAAGTAGATCAGGGGTGATGGCTGGGTATTTGGAGTTTCTAAGCAATTCTTTTTTAGAAAACCGTCAAGTCGTCAATATTCATTATTCTCTACTCCCGAAATACAGAGGGCTCCATTCAGTTGTGTGGGCCATATTAAACCTCGAATCAGAGCTGGGGTTAACCTACCATATGGTGAATGATAATATTGACGACGGACCAATCATTTACCAACACGCAATCAAAAATGTAGGGCAAACATCAGCCGAATTCATGCAAACTTTGAATGATCATGTCAAAGAAACGCTTGGAGAGGTTATGCAAAAGTGGAAAAAGGGAACACTTTGCAGCAAAGAGCAGGACAAAAACAAAGCGACATGGGTACCACGAAGGAATCTGGATGATTGCTTAATCAACTTCGAATGGTCAGCTCAGCGACTGGAAGCTTTTTTTCAAGCCTTGGTTCGACCTTATCCGTTACCTTCACTGCAAATTCGCGGAAAGCGATATGGGATAAAGGAATCCAAAATAATTGATAGGCCGTATTTTTGCGATTCAGGACGTGTCGTTAATATCGATTCTGATGGTGTTTGGATCAAGTGTGCGGATAGTCTTTTGCTTGTTTCAAAGTTAGTTGATGATCAGGACAGAGATCACGACGCTCAAGGTCTATTCAAATTGGGTATGAGGTTGGATTAAGAAGATGATAGAAGTCATCCAATACAAACCGGATTTAAAGACTCAATGGAATACTTTTGTATCTGAGTCCAAAAATGGCGTTTTTCTCTTTTCGAGAGATTATATGGAATACCATGAAGACCGTTTCCCTGACTCATCTTACATCTTTCTTCGTGATCATAAATGGGTAGCTGTCCTTCCCGGGTGCAGATTGAATGATGAATTCATCTCTCACAGTGGCCTGACATTTGGTGGTATGATTACCCAAAATAAAATGACCACAGCCTTGATGCTGGATATCTTTGAGAGCCTGCTTCATCGATTACGCTCTGAAAACATCAAACGCTTTGTTTATAAAGCAATCCCTCATTTTTATCATCAAAGTCCGGCAGATGAGGATCTCTACGCCTTGTTTCGCAACGGGTTCAGTTTGATTCGACGTGACGTTGGGTCGGTTGTAAATCCCTCGCTTCCGCTCAACCTTCAAAAGCGACGTATTCGTATGGTCAACAAAGCTAAACTGAACAATATTACCGTAGAGAAAAGTCAGGATATCGAAGCCTATTGGAAACTTTTGGAAAAAACACTTTCAGGCCGCCATCATGCCAGGCCTGTGCATTCTTTAGCTGAAATAAAGCTGCTTCAATTACGATTTCCAGAAAATATCACTCTTTGGGTAGCAAATCATGACAACACGATGATCTCTGGCACATTGATATATGAAAATGCCACCGTGGCACATACGCAATACATTGCTAGTAACGAAACTGGCAAAAAACTACATGCCTTGGACTTTCTATTCCACCAGCTCATCACAAAAACATACAAATCCAAAAACTGGATAAGCTTTGGAATATCCACTGAAAATGAAGGAGCAGTGCTGAACAAAGGACTCGTTGAACATAAAGAAGGATTTGGAGCAAGAGCATGTGTCCAAGATTTTTATGAATTAAATTTTTAATCATGAATATAGACAGTTGTAAGATTTTAGAACTACCTATCATCTCGGATCCGAGAGGGAATTTGACATTCATTGAAGGCGATGTGCACGTACCGTTTCCGATACGTCGGGTATATTACCTCTATGATGTTCCGGGAGGAGCGCAAAGAGGTGGTCATGCTCACAAGGACTTACAGCAGCTGATCGTAGCCATATCTGGCAGCTTTGACGTCATCATTGATGACGGAAAAAAACAGAAACGAGTATCTTTGAACCGCTCCTATCTCGGACTGCATATTGGTTCCATGATTTGGCGAGAAATGGATAATTTTTCTTCTGGAGCAGTCGCTCTTGTTCTGGCTTCTCAGAAATATGAGGAATCAGATTACATTAGGGATTATGAAGCTTTTAGAACTTTGAACGACTGATGAAGATTCCCTTTCTAGAACTCAAATCGACTTATCTGGAATTAAAAGATGAATTTGATAAAGCCTACCACCGTGTCATGCAATCCGGCTGGTATTTACAGGGATCAGAGGTAGAAGCTTTCGAATCGGAGTTCGCTGACTATATTGGAACTGACTTCTGTGTGGCATTAGGAAGTGGCCTCGATGCAATTCGCATCGCACTCCAATCGCATGGCATTGGCCGGGGTGATGAAGTTCTGGTTCCAGGTCAAACGTTCATTGCAACCTGGCTGGGTGTTTCAGAGTCTGGAGCATCTCCTGTGCCAGTAGATATCAATCAAAAAAGCCACAACTTGAATCCTGATCTTTTAGAAGATGCACTTTCGAGCAAGACAAAAGCGATTCTACCCGTTCATTTGTTTGGTACGCCGGCAGATATGGACCCGATCAATGCATTTGCAAAAAAACATGGTTTGATCGTCATCGAGGATGCTGCTCAGGCGCATGGAGCCAAATACAAAAATAAAAAATGTGGCTCATTGGGACAGAGTGCCGCGTTCAGCTTTTATCCAGGGAAGAACTTGGGGGCATTTTCGGACGGCGGAGCCATTACGACAAATGACAGGGAGATAGCGGCAAGAGCAAAAGCACTACGAAACTACGGCTCCACAAAAAGATACCAGCATGAAATGCCAGGAATCAATTCGAGACTGGACGAATTACAAGCTGCTTTCCTCAGAGTGAAATTAAAGCAACTGGACCTCTGGAATCAACGTAGACAATTTGTTGCGACATCCTATTTGGATCACCTGAAAGATGCTTTAGCACTGGAGTTACCCGTTCTCACAAACAACGTTCGATCCTCTTGGCACCTTTTTGTCGTACAACACGCCAACAGAGACTACCTTCAACAGCAATTGTCCAACGAAGGCATTCAAACCTTGATTCATTACCCAATACCACCTCATCGATCCAAAGTTTACATGGGATCGCATGGACACGTAAAACTTGCGGTGTCCGAACAAATGGCAATGGATACATTGAGTCTGCCAATCGGGCCTCATTTGGGAAAAACAGAAGTAACTTACGTTATTGAAACTTTGATGAATATCTTACGAGGAGAGACTCTTGGTGGATGAACAAAATATGATGACACGCATTGAACCACAGGGTTCATCCCCCATGCTGGACTTCAAGGAACTATGGAGATACCGAGATCTGTTTGTGTTTTGGACATGGAGGAGCATCAAGGTTCGCTATGCTCAGAGCGCTTTGGGTATCAGCTGGGCTGTGATCCAACCATTATTTACCACTTTGTTGTTTACTATCATATTTGGTAATTTAGCTAAGTTAGACTCGGCTGGTGTCCCCTATGTCCTATTTAGTTTTGCCGCCCTGGTTCCGTGGACATTTTTTGCCAATAGCGTTTCGGAAAGCACTTCCAGCCTGATCCAAAACGCGAATATGATTAGCAAGATTTATTTCCCTCGTTTGATTCTTCCTGTAGCCGCAGTGTTCGCAAAGTTCATTGATTTCATGATTGCTATGGTCGTGATGTGCCTCTTCCTGATCTACTATCAAATCTTACCCGGTTGGTCAGTGCTCTTATTACCAGCTCATGTTCTACTGATGCTGGTTACTTCGAGCGGGGTTGGGATTCTCTTGACCGCGCTGGCTCTCCAATACCGGGACGTTAAATACGGAATCAGTTTCCTCATCCAACTGTTGATGTATCTTTCGCCAGTGGTCTACTCCGTCAATATCATTCCAACCGAATATCGCTACTTTTACGCGATTAATCCGATGGTTGGTGTCATCGAAAGTTTTCGGTCATCCATCCTTCACACTGCTCCCATGCCCTGGGATTTATGGATGATTGGATGGGTATCTTCTCTGACATTATTATTCTTTTCCTTGGCTTTCTTCAGGAGAAAAGAAAGACTCTTTGCTGATATCGCCTAATCCAGTTTCGATTCGTCAATGAAGCCCGTTATTAAAGTTCATAATCTGTCGAAAGCCTACCGCATTGGCACAAAAGAGGAGATGTCGGACTCTCTTTTCCGATCTTTTGCAAAGTTACTAACGGCTCCTTTTACCAATGCCAAAAGATTAGCCAAATTGGATACTTTCAACGAGCCGGATACGGCTGAAGATCTGGTATGGGCTTTAAAGGATGCTTCCTTTGAAGTTCAATCAGGAGAGGTTATTGGAATCATCGGTCACAACGGAGCAGGAAAAAGCACCCTGTTAAAAATCCTTTCAAAAATCACTCAACCAACGAAAGGTTGGGCTGAAATACAGGGAAGAGTCTCCAGTCTGCTTGAAGTGGGAACAGGATTTCATCCAGAGTTGACTGGACGGGATAATATTTACCTGAATGGAACAATTCTTGGCATGCGTAAGCCGGAAATCGATAGTGTGTTCGATGCTATCGTGGAATTTTCAGGTATCGACAAATACCTTGATACACCTATCAAACGCTACTCATCAGGAATGAGGGTTCGTTTGGCCTTTGCTGTCGCTGCGCACCTGGAACCTGAAGTATTGGTGATTGATGAAGTCCTTGCTGTTGGAGATATGGCCTTTCAGGATAAATGCCTGAATAAGATGCAGGACGTGTCGAAAAGCGGCCGAACCGTCCTTTTTGTCAGCCATAATATGGCCGCAATACGTGCTCTCTGCACCCGTTGCATCCTTCTTAAGCAAGGATCGATCGAAGCTTCGGGAGAAGTCAGCGAAGTGGTTGATCAATACCATCATCAACTGGACCGGGAGATGTATCTGAAAACCAATCGTGAATGGTCTGAGAATGAAGCTCCTGGAAATGATAAAATAAGGCTTTATAGCGTAGGAGTTACCCCTCTGAATGGTAAAATTATAGAAATCTCATCAGGTTTTACTGTGAAGATCAAAGTTGAAACCTTTGAACCTTTGCCAAATTTGGATACGACATTGGAACTTCGCACAATGGACGAGGTTATCGTCTACCATGGGGGTTCACAGTTTACATCCCATGATGCTTGTCAACCGGGTGTGTATGAAATCAAAATGGATTTCCCGAGTTATCTACTGAACAGCGGTCGGTATCGAATCCGAATCGTTTTTGGTCAGCATCAAGCTTATGCCATATTCGCCATCCCTGATGTCCTGGCATTTGACATAGAACATACCGCGGACCAAACCATGACTCCCCGAAAAGGAATCATTCGCCCAAAAATCAATTACCGATTTCAATACTTGAGCGGCGCAAAGAATTCAGTTTGAACTTCCATTTTATGTGCTTGAAACCGCCAGGGACATCTCCAGTCATTTCCATTGTAGCGATATGTTACAACCATGAACGGTTTGTGATTGAATCGCTCTCCAGCATACATCAGATAAAAGGAGTTTCATTTGAACTTATTTTTTGTGATGACTGCTCGACTGATCAGAGCGCTCATATTGCCACCCATTGGCTAGATAAACATCACTCAACAGCCATTAGGGTTGTCAACAAGAAGAATATTGGGCTATGTGCCACTTTGAATAAAGCCCTGAGTATGGCAAAGGGAACATACATTAAATTTGTGGCATGCGATGACACCATTTCACCAGATAAAATAGTTCAACAGATCGAAAAATTGGAAAGTTCTGATTCGGATGTCGTGATGTGCTGCGGAAACTTCGATCAGATCAATGAGGACGGAGAAATCATTCGAAAAAGCGTCTACCCGGATTCATACCAGTTACCTGATGATCTCTTTCTAGCCATTATCCAAAAACCAATGATCTTTTCAGTCCAAACAGCGGTTTGGCAAAAGAGTATATTCGAAGAGATAGGCGGTTTTGACGAATCTTACTCAGCAGAGGGATTTCAAACATGGTTAAAAATATTCTTCGAAAAGTACAGAGCTGTTTATTTGTCAAAGGTAGTCGCCCAATACCGAATCGTTCAAAACTCCTTTTCTCATTCAGGGGATTGGGATTCCAAATTTGCTGAACAACGCATCCGAACACTCAAATTATATGATTGCAAAGGAGAGCGAGGGGAAGCCATTCGGAAAAGACAACAAAAAGAATATCACGATTTGCTTGTCCATGCATATCGATCGAAACAGACACCCTCTGCTCGAACATTTTTCAGGCAATTTCTTGATCAAACCTCCGAGGTGGAAAGAATCCAAATCGAAAATCAAGTGCTGTCCAAATACTGGGGAGGACGGTTGGCTTTGTGGCAGATAGCAAAAAACGATGTCTCCTATGTGCGCGAATTGATCCAAAACAAGGAAATCTCTACTGGCAATACCTTAATAGATTTCCTTTATATCTGGCACCTGCATTACCTGATTGGTGGGGTAGCATGGCTGAGAAATAATCTGTCAAAACTACGTCCTTCTATAGGGTGACCCATGCCTGCCAGGAAGTGTTTTGAATCATTGACGTAAAAAGAAGATTGGATGCTAAGCCCTCACTTGCCATTCCATGTTTATTTACCCATTCAAGGTTTAAGACAAAAGAAGCCAAATCTCTGGCCTTTCTATGTTTTATTTCGAACACCACGTTTTTTTTCTACTCAGCCCTATGAGAACGCTATCGATTGTAATCGCTACTGCATGCATGCTTCACAGTATGCTTGATATTTTCGGAGAGGATCCATCCACCGGTCGTTTATCCGATTACCGGAAGACGTTCCAATATTACTACGAACTTCATCGTCCACAGTTTCATTTTACCCCTCCTATGAACTGGATGAATGACCCGAACGGCATGGTGTTTTATGATGGGGAGTATCACTTGTTTTATCAGCACAATCCTCACGGCAACACCTAGGGGCACATGAGCTGGGGCCATGCCGTCAGCAAAGATATTGTTCATTGGGAACATTTACCTATTGCGCTTCAAGACCATTATGGAGTGATGATTTTTTCTGGAAGTGCGGTCGTTGACTTCAAAAACACCAGTGGTTTCGGCGACGGAACAAAACCTCCCCTTGTCGCAATCTACACAGGTCACGGACAGGGCAAACAAACGCAGGATATTGCTTACAGTAAGGATCGTGGCCGCACATGGACGAAATATGAGGGGAACCCGGTTATCGATCTCAACATGGCCGACTTCAGAGACCCGAAGGTGTTCTGGCACGAAGCCTCTCACAAATGGGTTATGACCGTTTCGATACCTTTGGAAAGAAAGCTACGATTCTACGGTTCATCTAATTTGAAGGAATGGGAGTTACTCAGCGAGTTTGGACCCGCGGGTGCTGTGAAAGGTATCTGGGAGTGTCCCGATCTGTTTCCATTGGAAATAGAAGGAACCCACCATTCCAAGTGGGTTCTCATCGTGAATATAGGCAGCGGATCGATCGCAGGTGGATCGGGGTGTCAGTATTTTGTTGGTGATTTTGATGGGATGCAATTTGTCGTGGATTCCGAACTGCCCTCGTCCAACGCTTCAGCTGAACCAGCAAACTGGGTGGATCATGGGAAGGATTTTTATGCTGCCGTGAGTTGGTCAGATATTCCCAAAGAAGACGGACGGCGACTTTGGTTGGGGTGGTTGAGCAATTGGCAATATGCGAACGCCATCCCTACTCATCCTTGGAGGAGTGCCATGTCTATCCCTAGGAGTCTCACTCTTAGGAACACTACGAAAGGGCTGCAGTTGATTCAATCGCCTGTCCCGAGAACTCAGAAAACTGCGAGGCAAGGAAATCGCCTATCACGAACTTGAAATCATACAGGCCACACGCACATTTCCTGAAAGCGAATTGTCAGGCAAGCGTCTGGAAATCATTGCCATGATAGAGGCGGGCACAGCGTCGGAGGTAGGCTTTCGCTTGAGAAAAGGCAAGGATGAAGCCTCACTTGTGGGTTACGATGTGATCAGAAATACACTGTTCGTGGATCGAACGCAATCTGGCGATTTGGCTTTCCATGAAGACTTCGGCGGAAAGCATGAAGGACCACTGGCCATTGAGAACGGACATATCCACCTGCAGATCTTTCTGGATGATTCCTCTATCGAGGTTTTTGGAAACCTAGCCGAAACGGTCCTGTCCGAGCGCATCTTCCCCTCGCCTGACAATATCTCGATAGAATATTTTCCCAAGGGAGGTGATTCAAAGATCAGCTCACTGAGGGCCTGGAACCTGAAATCCATCTGGCACCCGTAAAAGTCTGAAGGATCATTCAGACAGCAATCAAGCCATCTGGGCAAGCTCTTCCTCCACTTCGACAATTTCCCGAATCTGCACCAGGAACCAAGGATCGATCATCGTGAGCTTGTGGATCTCTTCCATGGTAAAACCTGCTCGGTAAGCATGACGGATGAAGAAGATACGTTCCGCGTTGGGGACACTCAGCTTCTGCGTGATGACCTCACGCGGCAGGATATCCAGATCTCCATAAGTGTTTTCACCGAGGCGCCATGGTTTGCCGTCGCCCCCCAGACCTGCACGCCCAATTTCCATTGATCTCAAGCATTTTTGGAGTGACTCTTTGAATGTTCGGCCAATCGCCATCGCTTCTCCAACGGATTTCATCTGAGTCGTGAGCGTCGGATCAGCTTGAGGAAATTTCTCGAATGTAAATCGAGGTATCTTGGTAACGACGTAATCAATAGTTGGCTCGAAACTCGCCGGTGTTACACCTGTCTCTTATACACATCTCCGAGCCCACGAGACAAGAGGCAAT
>OLHY01000219.1_pt1 | contig 21138 bp, 14 predicted proteins | sample 1609411 | NCBI WGS metagenome assembly OLHY01 (sample SAMN05416817, study PRJEB24817) | seawater metagenome | isolation source: Sea water | place: Canada:Atlantic | collected 2013-07
CTACACTAGATCGCTCGTCGGCAGCGTCAGATGTGTATAAGAGACAGATTCAGATCAGTTCGATGATGACGTCACTAACTATGTTTTGCAGAAAACTGCATTTATTAACAAAAGGAAAAAAGTATGAAAACTAAACTCAATCAAAGCAAACTTAAACTTGCAATGGTATCGGCAATCATCGCCGGATCCATGGGGCTTAGCGCCACTAGCTACGCTGCCACGGCAACGGGCACCATGGCTGTTAGCACGTCAGTTTTGATGTCCTGCAATATTTCAGCCGCAGCGATGACGTTCGCTTCCTATGATCCGACCGCCTCGGCGGATAATGATGCTACTGCCACGATAACATCGACCTGCACGACAGGCGGAGCGGCAGTCATAACAATGGGTCAGGGTAATGCGGACAAAAGTGGCTCGACCGACGCCAGTCCATTGCGTGCGATGTTTAATGCAGGAATCACTGAAGAATTGCTTTACCAAGTGTATAGTGACAGCGCCGGCGGAACTGTATGGGGAAATACCGCGGCAACAGGTAAAGCGATCACTGCAGACGGCACAGCGCAGGCTTTTACAGCCCATGGCCGGATTCCTAAGAACCAAACAGGGATTACCGCCGGGACTTTCACTGACAGCGTCGCGGTGACACTCACTTACTGATGCTAGAACGAGTTCTAAAACAGGCCGCTTGCGGCCTGTTCTTTTTGACTTTGCGTTCTAGTTAGGGCAAACGTGTGCAAGCGACAAGAAACCAAAAGCTGCTTAAAATATTGGGCCTATGGCCTGTGCTGCTATACGCTGCGGGCCTTAGCCTGCCCGTCTATGCCGCCACATCAGCTTCAGACATGGCCGTGACAGCCAATGTTAACGCGTCCTGCACGATGAGCGTAACAAACTTAGACTTTGGCATCTATGATCCTATTGTAGCCAACGCAACGCAAGATCTTACGGCTTCTGCCACGGTATCAACGAACTGCACTTTAGGTGCAATTGCGAATGTTAAAATGGGTAATGGGCTCCACGCAACCTTTAGCACTGGTAGGAGTCGCATGGCTTTTTCACGTGACTATAGTCGCCACATGTCAAATGTAGGAAGTGATAGTAAGCTGAAGTATGAGCTTTATACGAACGACGGCCATACAGATGTATGGACTCAAATAGGAGGTCGAAGCGTTGTTGGTACTGGTACCTCTGATGATTTGACTGTTTATGGTAAAGTTTTTCAAAATCAGCAAGCTGCTGCGGCGGGAAGCTATAATGATACAGTCACTGTAACGGTGCTTTTCTAATGCTCGCGCGTGCAATAATCAAAGCAGCTTTCGGCATCATTCTTTTCGTAATTGGATCCAGTGTCGCAAGTGCCGCCTCTTTTGGGGTGAGCCCCGTGCGAGTGACGCTATCCGAGAGCCAGTCGATGGGCGCACTCACCGTGCGTAACGACGGCACTGAGCCGGCGTCGCTGCAAATGGAGATGCTGAACTGGTCACAAGCGGAGGGCCAGGATGTTTTGACGCCCACTCGCGAGCTGCTGGCCAACCCGCCTATTTTTACCGTGCCAGCGGGTGGTTCGCAGTTGGTCCGAGTCGGACTTCGGCGAGCGCCGGATGGGCAGCGCGAGCTTACCTATCGCATTGTCCTCCAGGAATTGCCGCCCCCCCCAAATCCCGATTTTATGGGTACACGAATGTTGATGCGCATCAGCCTGCCAGTGTTTGTTTTACCCAAGGTCGACGCTAAACCCGTGCTGATGTGGCAGGCGACTCGCACCCCGCAAGGCGCCCTCAAGATTAGCCTGACCAACAACGGTAATGCCCATGTCCAAATCGCCAACTTCAAGCTGTCATTGCCCGGTAGCGTGCAACCTTGGGTGACCAAAGAATCTGCTGAGTATGTGCTGCCCGGTCAGAGTCGCGACTGGAACCTGCCAGCTGACTCGGAATACCCAGTCCCACCACCAGGGACTTCCTTACAGCTTTTTGCTCAGACGGATGCCGGTGACATTGAGGCTGAAGTCATGATTGCACCTTGATGTGCGCCAGGCAGGAAACGTTGCTCATAAGATTAATGCCTGCAAGTCTCTAAATGCAGGCTTACTCCTGCTTGGTTTGCTGGCTCTAGTCCCGTCAGTGCCGCTAGCGGAAGACACAGCGCTAGCTGTAGACGAAGTATTTCTGGTGGTGGTTATCAACCAGCAAGAGCAGGGGGTCACCTTTTTACTGCGCAGCGACGATCGTTTCTTCGCGGGGGGTCAAGATCTGCGGCGCTGGCGCTTGCACTTGCCTAACACTACCCCCCTTAACCGTGACGGCGAAGATTTTTACGCACTTGATACGCTGGCAGGCCTGACATATGAATTTAATGAATCCAGTCAAGCGCTAACGGTTCAAGCCCCCCCAAACTTATTTGATGCCACGCGGCTAAAGGGAACGGTGACCAATTTCAGTGCGCCCACCCCGGCGTCGCCCGGCGGCTTTCTTAATTACGATGTGTCTGCCAATCATGCACAAGGGCGAACATCGACCAGCGGGCTGCTGGAGCTGGGTGGTTTCGCTGGCTGGGGTACGGTCCAAACGCGTCTGTTGGCGCGGGACCTCAACGGAAAAGCGACCGCCGTCCGGCTGGATACCACCTGGACGCGAGATCAGCCGCTAGAAGTCGCCAGCCTGCGAGTTGGCGACGCGATCAGCGGCACAAGCAGTTGGGGCGGTGCGGTGCGCTTCGGCGGCGTACAGTGGTCGACTAATTTTTCTACCCAGCCTGGCTTTATTGCTTTCCCGCTACCCGGGGTGTCTGGCGAAGCGGCGCTGCCCTCCACCGTGGACCTTTATGTTGATAGTGCCTTGCGCATGAGCCGCGAAGTGCCCAGCGGGCCGTTCAGCATCCAGGATCTGCCGGTTACGACTGGCCAAGGGGATGCACGTTTGGTGGTACGCGATATTTTAGGGCGCGAGCAGGTCATCACACAGCCCTTCTATGCCACCCCCCGCCTGCTGAAGCCGGGCCTGCAAGAGTATTCTTACGAGTTAGGTTTTGTGCGCAGGAATTTTGGCACCGACAGTAATAACTACGGCCGCCCCCTGGCGGTCGGCACGCACCGCTTAGGAATCACCAAGCACTTCACCGGCGAGCTCCACGGTGAGCTTCTCGGCCACCAGCAGACTGTGGGGCTGGGCGGCGTGATGGTATGGCCGGTTGCCGGTGTGTTGTCCAGCTCCCTTGCCATTAGCCACAGTGATAAGGGCGTTGGCGGATTGCTGGAGCTTGGGTTTCAGCGTCAGGGCCGCTACGTTAGTTTCGGCGCCAACACACAGCTCGCCAGCCAGCGCTTCGCGAAGTTGGGGCTGGAGCCCGAAGCACTTGCGCCCCGGCAGATAAGCCAGATGTTTGTCAATCTGGCGACTACGGATTATGGCTCCTTCAGAGCGAACTACACGCAGCAGGCCTTCCGTGACCGGACGGGGAATAAGATACTGAGCGCGGGTTATAGCAGGAAGGTAGGGCGTCAAGGCAACCTGACCGCGTCTGTGACTAGGCTTCTCAGTGGGGACGCAAAGACGACCTTCAACCTGAGTTTCTCTTTGCCATTGGGCAATCGGACCAACGCCAGCATCAACACGTCGGCGCAACCAGGTCGCGAGCAGGCAGTTCTGCAGGTGAGTCGCAGTGTGCCAGCAGGTAGCGGCTTGGGTTATCGTCTAGCTGCGGGAGTGGGCGATTCAGATCGCCGTGCGGCGGAGGTCAGTGCGCAAAATGGAATCGGTGCTTATAACTTGGCGGTAGATCAGTCCCAGGGTCAGGCGGCCTTCCGCGGCAGTGCCAGCGGTGGCGTGGCGTTTCTCGGGGGTAGCGCCTTCTTGAGCCGGCGTATTACCGACAGCTTCGCCGTGGTGCAGGTGCCCGACTATTCCGGCGTGGGCATCTACGCAGACAACCAACTGGTAGCGCGCACCAACGCCGACGGCAATGCGTTGTTGCCAAGGTTACGCCCCTACCAAAAGAACACGGTGGGCATCGAACAGGCTGATTTACCGCTGGATGCGCAGATCGATGCGGTGCAGCTCGACGCCGTGCCATATTTCCGAAGTGGCCTGCTGCTGAAGTTTCCGGTTAAGCGCTCGCGCGGGGCGCTGCTCACCGTGGTGCTGGAAAACGGCGAAACTTTACCAGCGGGCGCACAGGCGCAAATTATTGGAGATAACGTCGAAGACAATGAAGTCTTCCCCACAGGCATGAGAGGCGAGGTTTATCTGACCGGGCTGGCGACGAGCAACCGGCTTAGAGTCACTTGGCGAGAGCAGAGTTGCGAGTTCATGCTGCCCTTCCCGGAATCGACCGAGCCGCTGCCGCACCTGGGCACTTATATCTGCACGGGAGTAGAACCATGAGAATATTTATCAGTTTTAAATCTAGAGTCCGCCGCATATGTCAACCAGCTAGCTCTGTAGCGTCAAGTACCCTTGCGGGCACCTGCAAGCGCAACGTTTTGGCGCCCTGGCTTACTGCATTGGCCTTTGCGCTAACAGCGCAGCAGGGGCATGCATGCACCCTTAACGTTACAGGGGTAAACTTCGGAAGTTATGATGTGTTCAGTAATTCAGCGCTTGATACCACCGGCAATATTGACGTGAACTGCCCTAGCGGCGTCGGGTATTCCATGGCGCTCACCGCGGGCGGCGGGACCCAGACTCAACGTGTCATGGGCAGCGGCGCCCACACGCTCAATTACAATCTTTACACCACCGCTAACCGCGCCGTCGTGTGGGGCGACGCCACCAGCGGCACCGTTACAGTAAACGGCACCGGTATTGGTTTGAGCGTAAATCACGGTGTTTACGGACGTATTCCCGCCCTCCAGAACGTGCGCGCGGGCAGCTACAGCGACATGATCATCGTGGAGCTAATTTTTTGACAAAATATACGTGAAAACATACGCGTAGGAAGCGGACAAGACCATAGGGTCATAGAAGCAGGGTTTGGTTCTTGAGGCCAAATTCGGCACCAACCCGTATAAATTTGGTGTTGGTGGAGCGACCGATAGCCATACCGCGCTGGCAACCGCTGATGAGGATAATTTTTTCGGCAAATCGACCTCTGTTGAGCCATCGAAAGACCGTGTAAAGCATCCATTTGCATCGTCTGATCTAGGTATTTTTGAGGGTTATGCGCTTGTCGCTTCTGGCTATACCGGCATCTGGGCGCATGAGAATACGCGCGGGGCATTATTCGATGCGATGGAGCGAAAGGAAACTTATGCGACGACGGGTCCTCGCATGGATGTTCGATTCTTTGGTGGTCGGGACTTCAATAAGAGCGATGTTTACGAAAATAACGCCGTCGATATTGGTTACCAAAAGGGTGTCCCTATGGGCGGAGATCTAACGGCACAGGATAATGCCAATGATGCTCCAAGCTTTATGGTTTCGGCATTACGGGATCCACTTAGCGGTAACCTTGATCGTGTTCAGATCATCAAAGGCTGGTTGGACAGTGAAGGCGAAGTCCACGAAAGAGTTTACGATGTTGCAGTCTCGGATGGACGCAGAATTAATCGAAATGGCGGTGCCAAGAAGGCTGTAGGCAATACCGTTGATCTTGATACGGCAACCTGGAGTAACAGCATTGGTGATCCGCAATTGTCAGCTGTTTGGACAGACCCCGATTTTGACGCTGCTGAGTCGTCTTTCTATTATGTGCGTGTACTTGAGATACCGACACCCCGATGGGTTGTTTATGACAAAGTAAGATTAGGTGCTGAAATTCCGGAAGAAGCAGAGTTGATCGGTCAAGAACGCGCCTATACTTCACCGATCTGGTATTCACCGAAGTAGTTTATAAGTTAACGGCAGGTTTGTTCCGTCTCCGCATAAACGTTTAGTATACAAAAGCCGCTTTTTTAGCGGATTTTTGTTTATTGGGCTATTCGTTTTTTTACACGCAATTTTCACACTGACTTTCTAGGCGTAGGCTGAAGGAATTGATTAAGAAAATGTTAAAGAAAATATTCTCTGAACCGCTGCTACATTTCCTATTTCTGTCCCTGCTCATTTTTGTTGCTTACGACTTTCTTAACCCTCGCCAGGATGATCAGCAGGTGATTGTCGTCAGCGAGGGAAGAATTGCTCAAATTAACAACAGTTTTCGAGACCGTTGGAAAAGAGAGCCACTGCCGAAGGAGTTGCAAGAGGTCATACATGCCTATGCGGTGAATGAGATGTTTATTCGGGAAGCCAAAGCGCTAAGTCTTGATGTAGACGATCAGGTTGTTGATCAACGACTACGCAAAAATATGAACTACCTGCTGGAAGATCTTGCTGATGCAAACCGGCCTACTGAAGAGGCGCTAAAACAATTTTATGCTAACAACTCTGAGAAGTATCGATTGCCAGCGAAGTATAGCTTCCAACAAGTATTACTCTCTTCTGATCGAGGTGAGCCGGCTTTATCTGAGTTAGTGGTGGTTCAGGAACAGCGAATCGAACAGGGACTCGCACCGCAGGGTGATAACAGCATGTTACCCAGCCAGTTAAAGCAGGCATCAACCGATCAGATTGCTCGTCGGTTTGGGTTGGTTTTTGTCGAACCTTTAGCGGACGTGGCAACGCAGCAATGGTCGGGACCTGTTACATCGGCATTTGGACAACACTTTGTATTCGTCACAGAAAAGCAAAGCTCACAAATACAAGCTTTTGAACGTGTCAAAGAAACTGTGCTGAGCGATTGGCAATATGATAATAACAAGACCTTTCAGCGAAATTATGAGAAGCGACTTTTGGAGCGTTACACGATTGTCGTACAAGGGGCTGGCGCTGTTGTTACCAATGTTGTTACCAATGTTGATAAAAAATCCGATATAGCGGCGAGTACGGTACCAAAATCAACGTCCGAGACAACATCACCATGAAGTTGGGCATGTTTTTTTTGGGTGTTTTTCTTAGCACCTACTTGTGGGCTGATGATTTAAGGCCCGCTTCGTTAACGATTCAACAGGTGCAGCCGTCTGCTTTTGATATCAGCTGGACAGTACCTTTAGAAAACGGCGTGCGGCCTAATTTTTCTGTGGAGTTTTCAGGAGATGTGCGGCAAACCCGTCCCAAAATTATCCGGCGGCTGAACAACACCAGTCGAGAAAGCTGGCGGATTGAAACTAAGCGTAACCCTGCTGGGATTGACGGTCTTGCGGGAGAAACCATTACGATTGTTGGGCTAAGGGGCTCTACCTATGAAGTATTGCTGAGACTGGTTGATGAAAATAATCAAACGATTACGGCGGTACTCAATACAGATAAACCTGATTATGTCGTGCCGGCAATGGATACGGTTGAGGGTGAAGATACGATTATTGCTTATATCGGTTTGGGGATTGAGCATATTTTGATCGGGCTTGATCACTTATTATTTGTTGCCTGTCTGGTCTATATTTCCGGTACTCGTAGAAAGCTTCTGCTAACGATTACCGGTTTCACAATCGCGCATTCAGTCACGCTGATTCTTGCAGCGACCGAAGTGTTGGTTATTCCGGTACCGCCAGTGGAAGCAGTGATCGCCTTAAGTATTGTGTTTCTAGCTTGGGAGATCGCAAAGAATCGCGAAGCGAGTTTGAGTCTCAGATACCCGATTTTGGTCTCCTCATCGTTCGGCTTATTGCACGGCTTTGGTTTTGCATCGGTGTTAGCGGATATCGGCTTGCCTGAGAATGAAAAGTTGTCGGCACTGCTGTGTTTCAATATCGGTGTCGAGATAGGCCAACTACTCTTTGTTGCATCATTATTTTTTGTGTTCTGGGGTCTGAAAAAACTTTACCGACCCTTATCAATGCAAATGCTACGTTTCCCAACAAGCTATGCCTGTGGCGTGCTTGCAACGTTTTGGATGTTCGAGAGGCTGGCCGCTTTTTAAACGCATCGTCGATTATCGACATCTGTAAATACTAATTTCACCGGGCGTTATATCGGTTTTTGAACGCGGTTGGTTAAACCTGCGGTCCAATAAACTCGGCTAACCCTGTGAGTCTATGGTTGCGCCTGTCTATCGCCGCAGCAAGTGACTTGGCTGTTGAAAAGAGCGTGACAAGCGATTTAGCCCGAGTGATGGCGGTGTAGATCAGTTCGCGACTGAGGAGTTCTTGCCGGTGTCGGTTGTCGCTTGGTGGTATAACAACGCCCACGTGATTGAACTCCGAACCCTGCGACTTATGCACCGTCATGGCGTAACACGCTTCATGGGCGGGTAGGCGCGACGCAAGATAGGTTTTGACACAATCCCCCTCATCTTTGAAGATCACTATATAGCTGTCATCATCGTTTTTCAGACAGATACCGACATCACCATTAAACAGTTTCAGGTTGTAATCATTGCGACTAATAATAATCGGTTTGCCATGGTAGAAAAGACTGCCACTCGGGTTTAGCTTGTCCATTATGAGCTGATTTAGCGCATGGACGCTAAAGTCGCCTTCCCGCATCGGTGTCAACATTTGGTAATCATCGAAAGCTTCAAGAATTTGTTGCTGACTTGAGCCATTGGATAGACTGTCTAGGTAAGTCTCATAACCCGCCAACATCGAGGTCATAATCGTTGCTTCAGAAAATGCCGTCACGAAGTGAATCTGATCATTGTTCTGTTGATCGGGTAACTCGCCCAACTGTACTGACTTTGCAAGTGCACCAATGCCTTCTGCTTCACTAAAGCGGTAACTGCGTTGTAATTCACAGTAGGCGTTGGTCAGCTCATTTGGCGCTCTTAAGGGCGCGATGTTTGCCGCCAGCGCATTGTTAATACGGTTCGATTCTTCTTGGCTATAACCTGTTTGTATCTCGCATAGGTCTGATAGTACTGAACCATTGTCGACTGAGGGTAGCTGCTTGGGGTCACCTAACAAGATAAGACTAGCGTGGGTCGGTAGAGCTTGTAACACGTTGTTAAACATCACGACATCGATCATGGAGACTTCATCGAGGATCAATAGATCCAGATTTAATGGGTTGTTGCGATGATGCCGATTCGGTCGGCCATCACCTCTTGTGCCAATCAGTCGGTGTAGTGTGCTGACATCAGTCGGGATACCGGCCCGAAGATTTTCAGGTAATTGATTTTTCGCCCCTTCAATTGATTGCGCCAAACGTGAAGCCGCCTTACCTGTCGGTGCCGCTAAGCGAATTCTTGGCGATTTGGCATTATCTTCGTTGCGACTGTCTTGGCTCGCACTTTTGTCATTCGAGCTGTTGAGATAAGCCGCTAGGATTTTAACCACAGCGCTGGTTTTGCCTGTACCGGGTCCACCGGTAATGATGGTTAATTGTCTTGTCAGGGCCTGGAATGCGGCAACTTTTTGCCAGTCAGTTTCGACGCCTGCGTCAGCTTTAGTTGACATTGGAAACAACTTATCCAACATCGGTAGAAAGGCTGTGCTGGTTTTGGTTTGTTGATTACGGCCAACCAGTTGCCGCACGATCTCCGTTTCATATTGGTAGTAGCGTTGCAGATACAGTAGCACCAAACCGTTGTTTGCCTTTACTAAGACGAGAGGCGTGTTTGCTGCACTGCGCTCACTGGCGACAACGGTGGTAACGGTGTCGAGGGATACCAACTTGGTAATAAGGTCCGTACGTGAGGAGATATCAAGACAAGAATGTTGCTCACTTTGCGCATGTGCGAGGTTAGCGAGAACATTAACTAACTGCCCATCTTCTGTGGCTGACAGTTCGGCCATAAATTCTGCGAAGTACACATCTAGATGGGTTAGTTCACCTTGGTTCAGTCTTTGTTGAAGAAAGTCATACTTCATTTGACGAGCTCATCCAACTTTTCGATAAGCGCCCGAGGCGGCATGTCATAAAATACGCCAGAGCCGTTGCTACGATTCATGCCGCGCAGGAACAAATAGCAAACACCGCCAAAGTGCTGATCGTAGTCATAATTTTCCATCGATTGCTCTAGGTATCGATTCAACGCAACGGTGTAGATCAGATACTGCAGGTCGTATTGGTGATGCAGCATCGCTGCTTTTAGCTGTTCGTCTTCATATAAAACCTGCTCCGATCCTAGATCGTTAGATTTGTAATCCATTAAGTAGAACTTGCCATCAACTTTAACGACCAAGTCAATAAAGCCTGTCATCATGCCCTCAACCTTCGCAATGGAAAGGCTTCGACTCTGCTCAAGATACCCGGCAGTTTGAATCGTGCTGATGAACTCTTGGGTCAAGGCGGCAGGAAAGTGAAACTCTAATTCATTGAGTCGATACTTTGACGGGATGTCGGCCAGACAAAAGTCGACGTCCTGCGACATGCTGGTCTCAAGAATATCGACCAACCAATCTTCCAAGACCGTCGACCACTTATCTAGATCGTCGAGTAAACCGAAGCGTGGTAGATATTCTCGCGCAACGGTGCTGATTTCGTCAGCCGTTGCATGAAAAGCCAAGTGCTCCATCAGGTCATGCAGGGCAATGCCAATTCTGGCGCCCCTTGGAAATGTGAAGCGAGAGAACTCTGCTGCCGGCGGCGTCACCTTGGTTGTCTCTGGTTCGTCGTCACCGAAGCCCGCAACAATATCCTTCGGATGATCGATATCCGCGTCCGGACTGTTTCGGCTTAAGTTACGGGTTAGTCCCGTATAGCTGTGCACGCGCCATGTATTATCAATATATGGCAAAGTTGCCGGTGCAGTGAGTTCGTCAGGTGCGGTTTGATCAATGTATTCTGTCTTACTGGTTTTTAGCTCCTCGGACCTAAATAATGTCGTCGGTAATCTGCTTAGGGCCTCATGCCAAGGGCAGGAATCGTCGCCCAAATTGAGTAGTTTAGCGATCGCGTACTCGCCGAGCTCTTTGTAGTTAGGCAGGCCAAGATAGCATTTGTATTTAGCGCGAGTGAATGCAACGTAGAGTAGTCGCATATCTTCGTCGAACGTTTCTTTTGCCGCCAGTTGTTCGTGACCGCCAGGTTCGATATGCAGAACGGGCGCGAATGTGTGTGCGGCGTTCTGCTCATGCACTAGCCAAGTTTTAGGTTTGAATCGACCGCTTGCGCCAAAACCTGATACCGGAATCATGACGATATCATACTCTAGCCCTTTGGCTGAGTGCATGGTAACAATCTGCACAAGGTGTTGATCACTTTCGAGCCGAAGCTGGCTTTCTTCGTTTGAGAATTCTTGCGCGAGGCCAATTTCTCTGGAAAACCAATTGATCAGTTGATGCTGACCGGGATGACTAACGCTGCGAGACTGGAGTAGTTCTGCCAGATGACGTAGGTTTGTTAACTGTCGCTCGCCATCTGTTTGCGACAACCATTTCTCGCTGAGTTTACGATGCTGGATGAGATGATTAACTGTCGCCGCAATATCGATACTCGACCAGAGCCGGTGGTATTGCTGAAACTCATTCAATACCGACTGTTGTAGCTGCACATCATGATCAAGTGCGGCGATGTTGGATATTTGATTTTGCATCAGCTGTGTTGCGAGAGCCGCCTTAATCGCGCCCTCATTGTTAGGCTCGATTGTGGCCAACAAAAATTCTCTTAAGTCTTTGGCCGTGTCGGTGTTGAAAATACTGTCCTGCGTTAGGTAGACGCTACGTATACCCCGTGTGCTGAGTGACTTACGGGCCATTCTTGCATGTTGTTTAGTTCTCACCAGAAAGGCGATCTGTCCAGCCTGCAAAGGTTTACCGTTCACCAACGCATCGCCACGTTGAGCTAGATTGAGTAATTCTGCTGTGGTCTCGGCTGCATCCTCCATCGCCGCAAGAGTAATGTCGTCTTTTTTTCCATCGGCGGCATCAGCGACAGTAATCGAAAAGGGCGTTTGAGGTTCACCCGCGATGTTAAATGACTTGGTCAGGTTGGGTGCTGCAGCCTCTGCTCGTTCGAAAGGGATATCTTGATCATTACCAAAAATATCTGCCGCGCCGAATAGGTGGTTAACAGCTTGCACCATGGCTTGCGTTGAGCGCCAGTTGGTCGACAAGGATTGAATAGTACTGTTGCTGGTTGTGGTCACTTGGCGTTTTGCATTGATGTACGTGTATATATCCGCGCCGCGAAATTGATAGATTGCTTGTTTGGGATCGCCGATGAAAAACAAACCGATGTCGTCCGAATTTGGATAGATGGCGGAGAAGATACCGTATTGAAGATCGTCGGTATCCTGGAACTCATCGATCATTGCAACGGGCCAGTTGCCGCTCAGTCGAGTTGCAAGTGGGGTACCATTATCGCCTTGCAAGACCTCATGCACGCTAGCAAGTAGATCATCTAGGGTGAGCTGGCTAAGCTGTCGCTTATAAAGCATTAGGTTGTCGCGCATGGCATTGAATAGCGTATGCCATAGGTTGTACTCGATCTGTTCTACAACGTAGGCACGTTGATAGATACGTTCAATGAGTTCAAAGATTTCATGCTCAACCGGTGTCGTTGCTTTTGCGACGGCTGATTGAAAGTTGGCTTGTGACCAGTGTATCCATGCGGACGGATCAAGACGTTCAGAATGACAGTAGTCACGAATTGCAGCAAAGCGCTTTTTTGACATTTTTGTCTTGCTGTAGCTGCAGTCGATAATCCTTTGTTCAATATCATCATCGAGCCACATTTGCTTTGCGCGCTTATTATCATCAGTAAGTACCGTCAGCAATGCCGAAACATCAAGAAAACGTGGTGTAATCGTCAGGTTATGCCTGGCTAGATAGGGTTTCATTTCCTGTAACAGGCTCGCAGGGCTTTTCCAGCGGCCAAGGGCAATATTTCTATCGGCTGCGGCCAGAGTCAATATTTGACTACGAAAACAATCCTCTGCTGCCATCTGCATCAGCTGGTCTTTGTCGCCTTCGAGGTCCTGATTAAACAAGGTGCCGGTTTCGAAGGAATGTTCTGTTAGCACGCGTGAGCAAAAACTGTGTATGGTGAAGATAGATGCTTCATCCATCATTTGTAATGCGGCTGTCAGTAGTTTTCGATCCCGCGGTTTATCAGCAGATGATGAATATAAATAGTTTAAGAACGCATCATCGTCTTTTGTGACCTCAGCTTCCCCTGCAAATATTTGTCGTGCCAGCACAAGACGCTGCCGTATTCGGTGGCGTAGTTCGTCAGTGGCTGCGATCGTGAAGGTCAGTACGAGAATTTGACTCGGTGCAAGTGGCGGTCGCCTTAATTGTACGTCCTCATTGTGACCAAGAATCAAGCGCAAATAGAGGTTAGTAATGGTGTAGGTTTTGCCCGTACCGGCGCTGGCTTCAATGAGTTGATGTCCCGTCAGAGGGAATGAACCGGTGATGAGTTGTGTCACTTCAACACCTCTCGATGGGATTCAATTGGTCCAAAAATTGTACCAGCGATATTAAAAAATTGTTCGTTAAGATCCTCTGGGATGGTGTAGAGCCTCTGATAGTAGCGGTCTGCAGCCTCTGAATTGGTGTTGAACAGGCTCCCTTTGTAACTGCTGATGGCCGCGACCAGTGCTTCATCATGGCTTTTATTCTTAGCGATTTTCTCAAAATAAGCGCCGCTTGTCTCAGGGATAAATGCTAAAGGTTGCCGTAAACCATCGCGATATAAGTCGGTCAATTCACACAGATAATTTTCCGCATCAATTTTTGAGATAGGTGATAACTGCTCAACAATGACTTTTTCCTTATTCAGTGAAACAAACGTGCTGCTATTGGTGCCGCCAGAGGCACACAGGAATAGATGTTTTATCCAGCAACCTACCAATTGCCGTTTATGAAGTCTGCTCGTTCGACCTTCTATAAGGCATTCACCGACTAAATTGATTGAACCCGTGATCGAGCCGTTTTGAAAATCAAGTTGGTTCGAAAATGTGGTTGCAGATTGATGCGGCAAGTCACTGAGGATTGTTTGGAGTTTTTCGTAAACTGATTCTGCTCTGATGCGCTGTGCACGAAGTTGATCTGCGCCAATGGACCCCGTCATCAACAATCCGGATGCGCGTTGTCTGGCTTCCCATTGCTGAATGTCGCGACCAGCGGTTAATGTCGTTAAGCCGCTATCCGCCAATTGATACTTATCGAGTCCGTCTAATTCAAAGGGTTCAACTTCCGCCAGAGAACTGTCTTCGTCTTCGGCAAAATAAATGCCCAGTTGCGTTAGGTAGGCTTTCGCTGGATGCCTGTAAAACGCTGTGAGTGCATCGACAGTGATAACTTGATGTTCGTCAGTTTCGGCAAACACCTTATCAATAAATGCGACCGGTGCTTGCTGTTGTGTCAGGGCATTGAACCATTGCGTTTGATAGCTCACCAGTCGGTTGGTATTGGCGCCTGACTGACCGGTGAAATATCCGGCATTAAATGGCTGTAGTGGTTGTTCAATGATTGGGTCTTCGTCGTAGATGCGCGATAGATAGTCTCGCAGCTCAGCCACAAGTACTGACGGTGGTTTCTCTTTGTTGTCTTTTATGCTGCGGCCAATATAGCTGATATATAAGGTCTGCTCGGCGGATAACATGGCTTCTAAAAATAAATAGCGGTCATCGTGGCGCTTGGATCGATCACCTTTACGATAGTCTTGCGTCATTAAATCAAAGCTGGGGGACTTGTCATTTCTCGGATAGGCGCCGTCATTCATCCCGATTAAACAAACCACTTTAAAAGGAATGCTCCGCATTGGGACTAAGGTCGCAAAGGTAATGCCGCCGGAAACAAATCCTCGAGATTGGTTTGATCCTGACAGTTGTTCATTCAACCAGAACTGAATTAAACGTCGGGTAATCGGTACGTCAATACCCGTTTGCTGCGTCTGCTTAACCAAATTTGATAGTGTGTCCGATATCATATCCAGCGTCAGTTCATCCTCAAGTTCGACGGCAAAAAAATCTTTTAGCATGTGGCTTAACAGAAGCTGCCATTGTTCTGGTGTTGCATCAACAGATAATGATTTTCGATAGTTCGCCAACAAATCTACGATGTGGCAAAGAGTGCCGAGTAACTCGCTATCACCCGGGGTTATGTTTGTCGGCGCAATATTATTGAACACCGTAGTGTCATCGGAAACCATTGCGAAGCCGAGCAACAGCCGCTTTAAACCGAACCACCAGGTATTGGGGTCTGATTCTGGCAGGTTCCATTGGCTTGCTTTTTCTTGCCCGTCGATTTCCCAACGTATACCGGCCTGTTTTATCCAGTCGATGATCTTGGACAAATCGTCCTGCTCCAGCTTGAATTTAGCTGCGATGGCGGGAACTTCAAGGAAATCGATGACTTCTGTTGTCGTCAAGCGCATGTTGGGTAGTGACAGAAGTCGGTCAAATGCCGTTAGCAAGGTCGATTCTAAATTTGCTGGTTGGTCGGTAATGGCATAGCGAATCGTTTTCTGAAATACGCTATGTATATAAGGTGCGTACTCACTAATGTTAGGTGCCATAACAATGATGTCGGCGGGCTTGACCGTCTCACCTTTTCGCGCAGCGATGTCGATCATATTCAAAATTTGATCGTGCAGTACCTCTATTTCTCGCATCGGGCTGTGGCAAGCGTGAATTTGAATGCTCTTGTCATTCGGCCGTCGGCTTAATTTACCCGGCAATGTTTCAGCTGACTGCAGAAACACACCGCCCATTTCTAGGTTGAGTATATCGTTCTTCATTTGACCGAGTTGCGAGTCGGATTCATCAACATGAAAAGCATCTTGCGTCGCCACGCCATCAGTCTCTAATAATAGTTCGAAGAATTCTCTTCCCTGCTTGCCCATGGAGGCGAGCAGGGGGTTGCCGATTTCGAGATAGTCTTCATCGACCAAGTTCGCGTCACCAGAGACTGCGTTATCAGAGTTTAGGTGAGAAGACTGCACCAGTTTGCGGATTGAATGTTTTGCTTCCTCCTTTTCCGAGACAATATCGCCCCAGTAGTGCTCTGACGGATTCAAGAAATAGATATTCACATCCAGAAAGCTTGAAACCGCTTGTAAGGTCTGTAAGTGAATCGCCGGTAGTGACGAGAGTCCAAAGACGTGGATGGTGTCCGGTAGTGCGGCGGGGCGTTTGTCCGTTGCTTGGGCAGCGGAGATAAATGCCTGATGCAAGTAGGCGCGGTGTTGCTGAGAGTTTGCACCGGCTTCGCCAATCAGCTTACGCCATAGAGCGCTCTGCCAGGGCGAGTCTTTCGCATCTTTACCTGCTTCCCAATCATTGATCCAATCAGGGCGGTAAATAAGGTATTGATCGAGCAGTCCAGAGATGGCGTCACTCAGTTGATACAGTCGTAATTGTGAATCATCGCCGTCGAGATAACGTTGTACTTGTTCAAACTGTTCTTCGGTGGCACCCGGAAGCAATTTCATCACCTGCCAGGTCATCAAATGCCGAGCAAAGGGCGATTCATTGGGAAGCTTTTCGGCTGGTATTAACGACTGATAAAAGCGCCAAATCAATTCTGCAGGCAGGATACATTCAACATTGGCCGAGATGCCGGACTGTTCAGCCAGTTTGACCTTAAGCCATTGGCCAATACCAAAACTCTGCACGACCACTGTCGTCGGTTTAAAAGGGTCATGACGTTGCTGCCGTTGCTTCTTACAAAAAGCATCGACCAGCAGGGACATATTATTTGACTGCAGCAGTTGGAACAACGAGATCGCTTTTTAGTTGAGGGTTACAAGGAGTGTATCAATCCGCCAGCAGCAATTCCCTGATTTTTGTAACGGCGTCGATAGCTTCTTCTTCAGATTCGGCACAGGGCTTAATATTAAACATTTTGCAACCGGCTTCTTTGTATTGTCGCAGAAAATCGGCAATCTTCTCCGGCGACCCGTAAGGGCTGTATTTTTCAAATGCATCGAAGGGGATTTGGTAAAATGCGCGCATTTCTTCGGCAAGGATTTCCCGCGCCCGCGCTTCGTCCTTGTTGACGCCAACCCAAACTTGTAGACCATGCTGCCAGTTGATGGGACCTCTATTAGCTTGCTCAGCATGTGCCTCGACCTGCTGGGTAGCATTGCTGAAGCGTTGCGGCGAACACCAAACGCTTAGCCAGCCTTCGCTGTATAGGCCCGCGCGTTTTATCGCGGCATCGGCGCGACCGCCAACAACGATCGGTATAGCGGGTTTTACCGCAGGCTTTATCAACGCATTGTCATACTGAAAAAATTCGCCTGAAAAGGAATGTGACTGGCCTGTCATCAAGGCTCGAATGACTTCTAAGCACTCGTTTGTCTGCCGACCCCTTGTTTTAGGATTCACGCCACAAATCTCCATCTCATGCCGGTCTTCTCCACCAATACCGACCCCTAAAATAATCCTGCCGGGCGCAGATTGCGACAGGGTTGCCAACTGCCGAGCAACGGGTACAGGATGCCGAAGGGCGAGTAGATAAACGCCAAGACAGACTTTGAGTGTCGGATGTGTGGCGGCAATGGTAGCGGCGTTAATCATGCCATCCATACCCATGCCCGTATGAAAGCTGACGTGATCAGCCATAAAGACATGATCAATACCTTGGTCGCCAATACGATTGATTAGCTGGCCGCGTCTTGTCAGATCGCCGCCAAGCATAAGGGGGGTGGCGACAGTGCCGACTTGGATCGATTGAGTTGAAGCGTTTGTGATTGAATCTGTCAAGAAAACCTCATTGCCTTTGCATTTTTCGATGTTAATACAATACGGACTCCGCGAAGTTTGTGCCAGTCAAGCAAGTTAAATCGATTTTTGGCTATTTTCTGCAAGTAGCAGGTTCCTGCAAGGTGCTGGCTTAGCAAACAGTCGCTTGGAAAATATTCTTTAGCTAAATCGAGCTTAGATAAATATGGGTATGATATTTGTTCCGATCACGGCATAGTCTAGGAAGCACGCTTGTTCTGAAAATAATTATAAAAGCAAAAAAGGATGGTTGTTTGTGTCAGAAGTTAAAGATGAAGCACTGGAGAAACCTAAAGCTGGGTTAAGTGCGTGGGTGCTAGGCTCTTACGGTGCGCCGGCGACGCCGCTTGCGATGGTCGCTCTGCCGATGGCGGTCTACCTGCCGGCGGTTTACGCGGATTCTGACGGATTCGGTTTGGGGTTGGCTTTTGTAGGACTGGTGTTGGTGCTGGCACGAGTATTCGATGGCTTTACCGATCCCATCATAGGCTTCGTCTCAGATCGGTCGCGAACTCGCTGGGGGCGTCGTAAACCCTTCGTATTGTTAGGTACACCAATATATATATTGGGTATCTGCATGTTGTTTATTCCCCCGTTCGAATTTAGTGAAGTCAACATGCTTGGTTACACGATGAATTCAGGTTATCCCTGGATGCTTGCCATGCTGGTGGTCACATACGTCGGTTCGACAATCAAAGACGTGCCTTACAGTGCATGGGGTGCCGAGCTTTCTAGGAACTATCATGAACGCACATTGATCACGAGTTGGAGAGAAGGTTTCTCGGTTATCGGTTCACTCATTGGTGCGTTTACACCAGCAATCATTTTCTTTTTTGGTTACGACAAGCCGACAGATGCGGTGTATTTCTTATCCCTTGCGATCGCGCTCGTTATGCCAATTTTAGTCATCAATATGTTGTTTTCTGTACCCGAGTATCAGGTGGAGGAACGCAAGGCGGACCCAATATCGCTGCGGGAGAGTTTTAAATATGTCTGGCAGAATGACCCTTACCGACGTTTGATCATTGTCTTTTTGTTCTCGACCATTGGCGCGGCGATGACTAATACGTTGAGTTTCTTTTTTGTGAAACACGTGTTGCTCGCCGGCGCACTCTTTGGCTTTTATCTTGCACCGTATTTCGTCTCGCAGCTGATCGCGATTCCACTTTGGTTCAAGCTGTCTCGAAGGATAGGTAAGCATCGAGCAACCATGGTTGCCATTGGTTGGTACGCCCTTTGGTCGTGTTGTATTCCATTAATTGCGATGGCGCCGTTGGAATGGTTCGATGCATTTCAAATACAAAACCTGCTGGTGCTTTTCCCTGATGAAACTCAGGCAGCGGCGTTAGCCTATTTTGAGGGCAAACCAACCGGCAAGTTTCTCTTCTTTATTATTGTTATGTGTTTGAAAGGATCCTCGATTGGCGCGCTATCCGCGTTGCCTTACGCCATGGCCGCCGATGTTATTGATTTGGATTCAGCTCAGACAGGTAAGCGTCAAGGTGGTGCTTACTTCTCGATTTGGTCAATGACAAGAAAGCTTGCGTACGCGCTGGGTCTGTTTGTCGGCACCAGCCTTGTTGTATTCTGGGGCTTTGATTCGTTAGCAGACCCGATGAATACAACGAATACACAGTTCTCTTTGTTAATGCTGGCGATAACCTATTCAGTGATCCCAGCGTTGTTCAAATTTGTCGCGATGCCTTTGCTTTGGAATTATCCATTAACCGAGGAAAGGGTTGCAGAGATTCAAGCGGAAATTGAATTGAACAAGAGCAAGACCGAAGGTGCTGCAGGAGCGGTTTAATTGATGGCCGAATATGTTTGCTGCAAGCATCAATTTGAATCCTCGAGCGTGAATGTTGGGCTTTGATCTTTATTCTGATGAACGTAGGCACGGTTAGCCAAACAACCGTGCCAAGATGCGTCTTGCAGGACACCGCATATAAGTAAGTCATTGTTATTTATGGGGAAACACGCAGACACGTCCCGATTATTGCAACATACTCTTTCGTATATAACATTTTACGCAAGCTAAGCTTTGCTCTAAAGTACGCATCTTAAATTTCTGCACCTGTATTCAGCATGTCAGTCGCGACATCTAACAACCAAACAATCTAAACGGAACACGAAAATGGCTAATTATTTCAATACCTTATCTCTTAGAGACCAGCTAGCGCAGTTGGGACAATGTGAGTTTATGCACGCGTCTGAGTTTTCGGATGGCGTTAGTGCGCTAAAGGGAAAGAAGCTGGTTGTTGTCGGTTGTGGTTCGCAAGGACTGAATCAGGGTTTGAATCTGCGGGATAGTGGTTTGGATGTATCCTATACGCTACGGGAAGCGGCAATCAAGGATCAGCGTCAGAGCTGGAAAAATGCGACGGAGAATGGTTTTACAGTCGGTACCTACAAGGAGCTGATTCCAACGGCGGACCTGGTACTGAATTTGACACCCGATAAGCAACATAGTGCGGTGGTTGGCGAAATTGTGCCGCTAATGAAGAAAGATTCTTGCCTGGCTTATTCTCATGGTTTTAACATTGTTGAAGAGGGTATGCAGGTCCGTGAAGACATTACCGTCATCATGGTTGCACCGAAATGTCCGGGTACTGAAGTACGCGAAGAGTATAAGCGTGGCTTCGGTGTGCCGACATTGATCGCCGTTCATAAAGACAACGATCCTCGGGGTGAAGGTCTGGCATTGGCGAAAGCCTATGCCGTTGGTACCGGTGGTGACCGGGCGGGTGTTTTAATGTCTTCATTCATCGCTGAAGTTAAATCTGACTTGATGGGTGAGCAAACGATTCTTTGTGGCATGTTACAAACCGGTTCATTGTTGTGTTTCGACAAGATGATCGACAAGGGCATGGATGCGGGCTATGCATCAAAACTGATCCAGTACGGCTGGGAAACGGTTACTGAAGCGCTGAAGTATGGTGGTGTGACTAACATGATGGATCGCCTGTCGAATCCTGCAAAATTGAAAGCCTTTGATTTGTCTGAAGAGCTGAAAGTGATTATGCGTCCTCTGTACAACAAGCACATGGATGACATCATGAGCGGAGCGTTTTCTTCCGGCATGATGGAAGACTGGGGCAATGATGATAAAAACTTGCTTGGCTGGAGAAAAGAAACGGGCGAGAGTGCCTTCGAGAATGCCCAGAATACGGATCAAGAAATTTCCGAGCAGGAATATTTTGATCACGGAATCTTGATGGTAGCGATGGTGCGGGCCGGTGTTGAACTTGCTTACGAAACGATGGTTGCAGCAGGTATCAAAGAGGAATCGGCCTACTATGAGTCATTGCATGAAACACCGTTAATCGCCAATACAATTGCACGTAAGAAATTGTGGGATATGAACAATACGATTTCTGATACAGCTGAGTATGGCTGTTATCTTTATAACCACGCTTGTCTGCCATTGCTGTCAGACTTCATGGCTAAAATCGATACGGATGTCATTGGTCGCGGCTTGGGTCTTAATGACGATAGTGTTGATAATCTGTCTCTTATACACATCTGACGCTGCCGACGAGCGATCTAGTGTAG
>OLHY01000220.1_pt1 | contig 21117 bp, 16 predicted proteins | sample 1609411 | NCBI WGS metagenome assembly OLHY01 (sample SAMN05416817, study PRJEB24817) | seawater metagenome | isolation source: Sea water | place: Canada:Atlantic | collected 2013-07
CGAGATTGCCTCTTGTCTCGTGGGCTCGGAGATGTGTATAAGAGACAGCTTCTTAATAATGGAGAAAGTGGCTGGTGGGTGAGGCCAAATGAACGATGTTACATTGTTGATAAAGCTGAAGCTGAAGCATACTGGGATGAAGATCCAGACCCGGATAGAAATCAAATAATTGATTTAGATAAAATAGAAGTAAGACAGATAGTTTTAGACAATGTTGCAACTACATGGCGTGACGATGTAGGAGCAGTTTGTTTTGGTAAGAATGATCAATGGTATAGTGGTAACGGTGAATTGGTTTCATCATCAGGAGATGATGTAATTGTAGATAGCTATTTATTTATTTGTAATAGATCAAATACAAGATCTCAATGTGATATAGATAACGTGACAGGTGAACCGACAACAGAACATGATCATTTATATGTTATAGAGTGGTCAAGATTTGGAAATATCAAACTTGAGAAATGGAATAAAAGAGATGCAGAATGGATTGAGCAATAATATGAAAAAAAATAAATCTAAAATTTCTGGTTTATCCATATTAGAAGCATTGGTATCAACCGCTATTGTTGGAATTGGTTTTATAGCAATTCTGCAAATGACAAATTTTTCAGTACAATCTATTGATAATTCAGGAGACAGAACTAAAGCAAACTATTTAACTGAAATGATAGCCGAAGATGTTATTGGTAGCAAAAACACTTTGTATGGCACCAATTCTGATAATGAAAATATTGTATTTAATAATGATGGCTCAATGTCGTTTGCAGACGGAAGTGACGCAAGTGGTTTAAAAAAATTTTCAGAACATTTAAACACTAATGGTTGGAACGCAAGTTTGAGTTGTGGAAATTCATCAACAGGCTCAGGTAACACTAATACTGACAATATTTATCAAACTCAAGAAAATGATGCCCCAAGAAACAAAGAAGCAAAATGGGACATGATATTTAATGAAAATAGATTTTTGAAATGTAAAAGCAATAATGAAACAAAAAAACTAGAAACATTTAAAGTATGCAGATGGGGAAGCTGTACATATAAAAATGATTTAGTTTTTGATGACCCAATTTATATTAGTAGAGTTGAGATGCTTTTAAATAATGGAAAAAAAAGAAAATATTTATATTTTCAATCGGATTACAATATAAAAACAACTACAAGCGATTCCTCAGATTAGTATGAAAAAAAAATATCTAAAAAGTATAGCAGGGCTTACTTTAGTTGAAATTTTAATTGGAATTGTTGTTTCATCATTGATGATGGCTGCAATGTACTCAACTTATTCAATTGTTAATAATAGTTACAATCAAGTTGTTGATAAAGCAAAGATCAGTAGATCATCAAGAGATTTAGTAGAATTGTTAATTCGAGATATTAGAATGTCAGGATTTAAATATTATCTTGGAACTAATGAATTAGGTTACCCCGAACAAAGTTACTTAGAATTTGTTGGGGGTACTACTTCAATTAAAGAAAATCACGACCCCATAGTTATTATTGCAAATGAATTAGGTCACAATATTGATGGCACCGATCCAACAGTTACTAAAAATAATGCTGGAGATTTGTGTTGTGATAAAATTCATATTGTTTTTGATGATTTTAATCAAAACGACAAACTTCAACCTTATAAAAGATATAAATTAACTTATTATGCCTTACCAGTTTCTGATTCAGATGACAGCAATCCAAGATATGCTGTTTATAAATCTAAGATTAGCTGGAAACAACAAAGAGATTCAGAGACTGCATCGTGGCCTACAGAAGGTGATTGGGTTAGTGATTGTACTGAATGTTACCACGAACAACTCGTTAAAGATTACGTTGAAGATATGGAGTTTATAGCTCTTGATCAAGAGGGAAGAAAACTTTCACCTGACCCTAGTCCATCTGATTATAGTGCTAGACAAAATTTATATAAGATTAGATCTGTAGATATTAGATTAGCATTTAGATCTGAAAATGAATTTTTTAGGTTTGAAGCAAGAGAAGGTAATGAAAGACAGTTAAGCGGATTTTCAAGAGCAATTAAAAAATATTCAGATAGGTATTTAAGGGATAGCGTAGTTGTTACAGTTTATACAAGAAACATTATTGATGATGGAATTTTTTAATGAATAAAAATAATCAAAAAGGTTTTACTCTTATTTTATCACTTGTACTTTTATTAGTGATGTCTCTTATGGGAGGGAGCTTGATTGTTATTTCTTCTAGTGACCATCAAAGCAATAATACTAGTGATGAATATCAACAAACTTTTTATGTGGCGGAACATGCTTTAATTGAAGCTGAGAAATATGTTATTAATCAAATGATTGGCCCTTGGGTAGATCCTGCTACATTGACATCTCCTGGTGCTGGAGCAACGGCTGAAGAATTACAAGCACACAATGATTATGTTAGTCAATTACGATCTTTAGCATCCAGCAATGGTGGGTTTGCAAGGCATACAGATGCGAGCTCTTCTTGGCCAAATGGTAGAGGCATACCAACAAATATTATTAATGTATCGAGTACCCCTTGCTCTAATAGTTTTAGAAACTTAATTAAAGACGGAGATGGCAACACATTAGTAGCTGTCCATCAAACTCTTTGGAATTTTGGAGAATTAATTGAACCGATATTAACTGCTGAGATTGCTCCTGATAAAGAAATTGAACATATGAAAAGATATAGATGGGAATTTTTTGTGATCAATGTTGGAAGATCAACGTTTAAGGGTGCTGGTACTAGTTTAAAAAAAACATCAACTAATGCTCAACAGCAGGGGAATGCATATAAATTATATGGGTGTGGATATTTAATGCCAAAAGGATCAGCGCTTACTGATATAGATGATCCTGAAATCTTAATACCTCTAGAAACATTGGTTATATTATCAGGTTAAGACCTAAAATGGGGACAAAGAAAGATATTTAGATTTATTAATATTCTTAATTTGTTTAAAAAATTGTATGAAATTTTTATTTAAAATAAGTTTAATGTTGTTTTTAATAAATTTTAGTGCACCAAATGTTAGTGTTGCATGTGAATTTTTAAAAGAGGAGATTGGCACTCCAATTTTAAATATTATCGAAAAATATGATTATCTTGATGACCCCACTTATGAAGGTAGCGATTCTTTTACCTTAGTTAAAGAATATGACAGCCTAAGTTTATGTGAGAACTCTGAATTAGAAAATACTTTGATAAAAGTATTTATTAAAGAGGGCAAAATTATTGCAACTGAAATTGAGGGCCCATATGGTGAAGCCAAAAATGGTAAAATTTTAAATTTTGCTAAAATTTATTTAGGCTACTCAACTGAGGAGGATATTGATGAAAAATGGACTGGAGGAACAACCTTATCATCTTTTGGTGAGAATGTAGTTTATGGGCGAGTTGAATTTATAGATGGAAATTATGAAACCTTAACCATCTCTAAACCTGAGTTTAAGCAGTTTTTGTTTGGACCCAATGTCCAAGAAATTATGATGTAGTAGAAATTTTAATTTATGAAAAAAATATATAAAATATTAGGCTTATTGATTTTAATTTTAAACTTTAATCAATTTACAAATGCAAAACCATTACCCCCAGGCTCTGGAGAGGGTGATGTGCCAGCTAATATTTTAATTTTATTAGATAGCTCTGCTAGTATGACTGCTAGAATTGGAGATGGTTTTCCAGCCCTCACTTCAGCAGCTACTGATTGGAACGGCAATAGAGTTTTTACGAATGCTTCTAAGCAGGATGGGGGATTATATATGGTTAATTCTTCAGGAGAGAGAATTAACTTTTCAGGGAAAAAAGATAATGGAGATACTTATGAAAGATCTATATGGTGGGCTAATGATGATACTGACCGGACTTGTGACAATAATATAAATCATAGAGGCAGAGGAACCAATTACAGGGTTACAGAAAATAGAATGTTGCATGAAGTACGTTATGTAACTGGAGTAACTGTTGGTGGAACCAATATTAGTAATGAAAATCTTTTATTTATAGGTCAATATCAACCAAAAAATAATCGTAGTTCCATTATTGCTGTCGACGATCAATATAGATGCAGACTTGCTATGAATATAGATGGTGTTAATGCTAATGGTCATAGACCTAGGGGTTTTGATATTAGTATTGATGCTGATGGAGATATTATTGTAGCAGCCTATGGTAGAGAGGGTAATGATGCTTACCAACAAACTTGTAATTTAAATGATGGAAAATGTGGAAAAAAAACAGAAAGAGGTAAAAATAGAACCACTCAATATGGAAGATTATACGATGGAGCTCGTTTAAGGTTAAATAGCGACTCAACTGTAATGTATGTTTCTGATGATAACCATGTATATGGTTATCAAACAACAATAGTTAATGGAGTGCCAGTAATTCAACAAAGCAGCGCTTTTCATTTTAGGAAGTGTAGTGGATCTGCTGGTGCTACTGGAACCCAAGTAAGAGATATTCAGAATTTCGATATATCGAGTAGCGATGATGATGTAATGTATGTTGCGGGTAGAAACAATACAGTTCAAAGGGTTGAATGGACTTCAGATACAGTTTGTACAGCAACAGTCACTGCAGGAACCCCTAATTCAAATTCAAACCGTGACGAAACTGCAGGAAATTTAGATGCTGAAGATATTAGAATAACAGATAGTGTGAGCGCTCTAAATATAGTAGGGGACAGAATTATATTTAGCCACAGTGGTCATGTTGATGAATTAACCGAAAATCTTTTTACTGCAGATGGAAAAGATGATGCCTGGCAAATTGCATATGGGGGAACGCTAGACTCAAGAATGGATGGGGCCAAAAAAGCAATTATTGCAGTTTTATCTGATAGCAGCTTAACTAGTGGTGCAAATTTTGGTTTTGGTCATTGGAATGCTGGTGAAAAAGCCTACTCCAAAAACAGAAACCCTGGGGGTGGAGGCTACTGTCATAGAAATAATACAAGGTGTCAATATTATGAAGGTTGGAAAGGGATCCATCCAGCAGGTACAAGTCAAGTATGTTCAATAAATTCTTGTTTAAATGTTGGGATTAGTCCAGAGGGTGCTAATAGAGCTATTCAAGTTGTTCAAACTATTAACACAAGCTTTGGAACAGACTCTGAAGCTTTTTCTCAAATTGCTCATGATTATTTTTTTGGCCCTGTATCTCCTCACGATCCAGACTCTGATTGTCAGTTAAATTATGTAATTGTTATTGGTGATGGTATGATGTCTGGTACAGGGACAGATTCAGATGGTGGTATTGGAGAGACTAAAGATAGACTTACAAGGTTAAGAACTGATTTAGGTGTCAAAAGTTTAATGGTTGCTTATGGACCTGGCATAAGGGATGCTGGAATGACACAATTTGATGAATTAGCTGTAGTTGGTTCATGCGATGCTGCTGGAAATCAAGACTGTGAGGCCACAATTGTAGCCAAAACTCCTTTAGAACTTCAAACAACACTTGCACAAAAAATTAGACAAATCTTAGCTGAACGTTTGTCATTTACTGCTCCATCAATTACAGCAACTATTCAGCAAGGAGGCTCATTGTATCAAGCGCAATTTGCTTACGAACAATATGGTGAATGGCAGGGAACTATCTTAAGAAAAACATTGAACTCAGACGGAACAGTTGATCATGATGAAAACAGTCCAGGAAATTGGGATGCAGCAAAACGTGTAAAATTACAATCAGCTGGTGGAACAGCTGATCCTGGTAATGCAGATGGTAGAAATATATGGACAGCAATTGGAAGTAGCGATGCAAACTATATTGGAAATTGGGATAATGTTAATGAAACAAACGCACCACTTTTAGAAACTGAGATGGAAAAGTTGGGCTATCAGATTAATAATTATTACACTTCAAGCTCAACATGTACTGGAGATGATACCACAACAGAGGAACGTAATGGTCTTTTGCGCTTTTTAGCTGGCCAAGATTTTTTTGATTATGATGGAGATTGTATAACTACTGAGTTAAGAGATCATGTACTTGGTGACATATATCATTCTCAGTTAATTGAAGTTGGTGCACCAGATGGTGATTTAAAATTTACTGATAACAACCAAGAAGCTTATTTTAGAGCAACAAACAATTATCAAGCTTTTAAAAATTCATATGCAACTAGAAGAGATGTTTTATATGCAGGTTCAAATAGTGGATTGCTTCATGCATTTAATGCCCAAACGGGAGACGAAGAATGGGCATTTCTTCCACCATTATTAATTGGAAAATTACCTACAATCATTAACTCTAGCCTTGATGGAAGAGTTAATGGTAAAGGAGGTAGTAATGCAATATTTGGAGTAGACGGTTCTCCAGTTGTCCATGATGTATTTATGAAAGGCTTAACTCCTGAGGGTAATATTGAGGGAGCAAAAAGTTGGCATAGTATATTATTTGTTCCGTTTGGAAGAGGTGGAGCAGGTTTTTCAGTATTAGATGTTACAAATCCAATAGTAAAAGATGGTGCAGGACCATTACACATGTTCACTGTTTATAATGATTACATAAATAATAAGGTCTATATTGCAGATCATGAAGGAAGTATTAGGGAGGAAGAATATTCTTCAGGTTCCGCTAATATTAGTAGGTCAGTTGAAGCCAAAAAAGTAACTTCAAATTATAATGGATTGGTTCAAGACGATGGAGGTACCGACTCAACAACTTTTACATATCGAGATGCAAATGCAGTGTGCCAGACTAATGCTGAGGTGAGTGGAAATTTTGCAACTAATGGAACTTCGTCTTGTTATATAGGACGAACCTTAACTTTTAATGATTTAATACTTAACACTCCAAACAATCAAGCAATAGATCCTAATATGTTAAATGTCACAGAGATGGTTGGAGGTGAATTTTCACCAGTTACATTTTCAGATGCAAGAATGCTAAATGGTGAGTTGGTAATTACTTTTAACGAAGATAAAATTTTTAATATAGGTCAAAGTTCAAACGAAGAGAGAACAACAAACAATATTTTTGTTCAAACATCATGTACAGCAGAAAGAGGAATTGACCCTGCTTTTGATTATAGTAAATTAGGTGAGACTTGGTCTACACCAAGAATTGCAAGGCTACCCTCTGATATTGAAGGTGATAGTGCTGACCCAGCAAATGACAAATATGTAGCAATCATGGGTGGTGGAATGGCTAATAACAATTTATGTGCTGGCTCTGCTTTATTTTTAGTTGAATTAAATGACCTAGATGAACCTGGAAGAATTTATGGTGCTGAAGCTAATGGTGGACCGATTACAATTATTGATACATCACCAGAAGGTGTGGCTCTTGGAAATGATGTAATTGAAACACTCAAAGGTAGTGATATTAACAATGCTATACCAACTTCCCCACTTGTCATTACACCAGATACAGCCTTTGGAATTCCATGGCGTGGAGCAATGGTTTACATAAATGATAGAGAAGGTAAAATTACAAAAATAAACTTAACCGACTCTACGGTGAATGACGCTGAATTATTCGATCAAACAACATTGTTTAGATTAGATGCCAACACTACGAACAAAAGATATACATTTTTCTCAATGGATGCAGGTGTAGGAGTTACCACAAAAGATTTTTGGTTGTTTGGAGGAACTGGCGACTTTAATCAGCTAGGAGATAAAGGGCAATTTATGGATAATATTTTGTATGGCATTAGAGATTTTGATTTCCCCAATTTTAAACATTTAAACGGTGTTGTTGTTCCATCATATAATGATGAATCTTTTACATTAATAGCGCATCAAGGAGCAAATAATGCTAGATCAATTGATGATGCAGACGTTTGTTCTGATGTTACAGGAGATACTGATGGAAGCTCATGTCCAGACTCAGAAAGTGCTTGGGTAATTCATTTAGATGACCAAATCAATAATACTCATAGAAAAGCTTCAGCACCTCCAACTTTATTTAAAGGACAAGTTTATTTTCCAGTATACGAACCAGCCCCAGGGTCAAATAGATGTAATATTGGAAATGCATATATTTGTGCTGCAGATGATGAGTGTGGAACTAATAATTCACACAAATTAGTTAAAGGTTCAAAAGCTAATGGAAAAAATTGCACCTTTGTAAGAGAAGGGGTGTTATCTGAATTAGTAATATTTGGAGACAAATTATTTGCAAACGTTGCGGGCCCAAGTGATAATGAAAATACACTTTATTCAATATTGGCATTAGCGGGAGAAGTTTTATCTAATAAGGGTGGTTGGAGAGACGTAGGATTTTAAATCAAAAGTCTTTTATACTATTTTTTTAAGACCAAAATATTTTAATATAAAAATAACCAATCCATACAAACATATTAAGCATAGATATAAAGATAATTGCTAAGCCCACAATAGTATCTTGATCAACTTTTTTTCTCCACTTAGATGGAAAAAACTTTAATGAATAGGCGTAAGTTAAAATAAATATATTTAAAGCAGAGATAATAATGTTTATAAATAAAAAAATATTCATTTAAGTAATTAGTTTTTGTTTTTTTTTAATTTTATTTTCTAATTTAAAAATATTTTTATATAATCGTTTGAAAAAAGAAAGATTAATGTTCCAATAATTATAAATGGACCAAAAGGTATTTGTGAAGACAGTTTTTTTTTATTAGTTATTAAATCTGGAATTACACTTATCAGTGCTGCTATAGATGAAAAAAATATTATAAAAGGAATTGACATCCATCCAAACCAAAAACCAATTGCAGACAATAACTTTGCATCTCCTAAACCCATTCCTTCTTTATTTCTAATTTTTTTATAAGTAAAAATTATTAACCAAATTATTGTGTAGCCAAAGAAACCTCCTGCCAAAGAATTAACTAAATTTGGAAACAATGTTGTATTTAAATTTGGATCAAATGATTTTAATAGGCCAATTATCATAAGAGGATACGTTAATTCATTTGGAATTATGAAATGTTTAAAATCAATAAAAAAAATTATCACAAAGCTGATGCTTAGAACAAAAAAGAGAAGAGTAGTTAACGAAACTCCAAAGAAATGAAAAATTACAACAAAACTTATTGCTGATACTAATTCTACTAAAAAATACTTGATATCAATTTTAGTTGAACAATGCCTGCATCTGGCATTCAAAAACAAATAAGAAAATAATGGAATGTTATCGTGCCATTTAATTTGAGCTTTACAAGATGGACAGTGTGATCGTCCTGTGACAACGCTTATATCATCAGGAATTCTGTGAATGCAAACGTTACTGAAGCTGCCCCATATACTTCCAAAGATAAATGCTATAAGATAGAACACAACTTATAAGGTAATTTTAGAGGACAGTTCTATGAAACCATCAATGCAAAATTGTACAAGCATCATTGCGTCTGTAAGGTGTAAGTAGAGACTGGGAGTATGAATAATGAGTTCCATCAGCCTCAAAACTATCAAAAATTTAATGAATATCAATTTATAAATAACATGTTCTTTGGTGCTAAAAAAACAGAAACAATCAAGGTTGATAATACGAGTATTAAAGACTTAGAATTAGTTACAAAAATGAGCCAAGAGTTTGCAAAAACTCTTGATTTAAAAGAAACATTACAAACCTCATTGGAAGTAATTATCAAAAGAATTAATGCCCAAGCCGCTAACATTTTTTTAATAGATGATGATAAACAAAATTTTCAATGTATTGCATCAAAGCATCAAGCATACTTAGAAGACTTTGAAATTCCAATTACACAAGGTGTAATGGGAAAAGCAGCACTTATGAAAGAATGTATAAGAGTTGGTGATGTTAGAAAGGATGTAAGAGAAATTGCTGAGTTCTATTTTGATTTAGATAATAAAACAAACTTTACAACTTATTCCGTTTTATGCTCTCCATTAATCGTTTCAGATGAATGCATTGGTGTTATTCATTGTTTAAATAAAAAAACAGACAATAAACTCTTTGAAGAAAGTGATAGAAAACTTTTAGAAACTTTATCTGGTCCTGCAGCATTAGCAATTAGAAATGCAAAGATGGCAAAAGACTTGATTGATAAAAATAGAATGGAAAAAGAAATAGAAATTGTTGGTGAAATTCAAAAAACATTACTATCTCAAAATATAAAAGAAAATTTTCCTATTGCTGGAATAAATATTCCTGCAAAAGTTGTTTCTGGAGATTTTTATAATTTTTCAGAATTATCTAATGGAGTTTATGGGTTTGGAGTTGCAGATGTATCGGGTAAAGGAATTAAATCTTCATTACTAATGTCAAAAGCATCAAGTCTCTATAGATGTTTAAGTAAAACAAATTTTTCTGCGGCAGGTCTTTTGGATATTTTAAATACAGAGATCTGTGAAACCACTTCAAGAGGAATGTTTGTAACAATGTTGATTGGAATTTATGATAGAAACAAAAAAGAATTAACTTTAGCAAATGCTGGTCACGAACCTCCGTTAATTTATTCTAATGATGGAAATTTTTCTAATTTTGAAGAAGCTGGACCACCTTTAGGCATAGCCCCTAAATTTAAATTTAAAGAAACTAAAATTAGTTTCTCAAATAGTTCAATGTACATCTTCACTGATGGCATTACTGAAATAAGAGATGACAAAGGAAACATGCTAGAAGCAGATGGGTTTAAAAATTATATTAAAAAGTATCAACAAATTCCAAACCACGAAAGATTAAACAAGATTATTGAAGATATAATTAAATCTGGTCGTATACAAAAGGATGATTTAACAATTGTAGCAGTTGATGCTTAATAATTATTAGTAAATTAGTTATTATTTAAAAAATATTTTTATTTATCTTCTTTTAGGGAGAACTAAATAGATTTAAGAGTAATTTTGAGAAGAAAAGATTAGTTCAATTTAATATTTGCCTTTATGGTTCTATTTTAGGTTGAAATCACAAAAAAACGCTCAAAAAATCTCTCATGCGTCATATTCAATGACTTCAATTGATTTCAACTCATGAGTGTCCTATTATCTCGTTTATAGATTGTTATCAAAAAACATTGTCACCATGAGTAATAATCAATTTTTAATTGAAAATTACAAAATATATCAATATTATATTTGAGGAATAGGTAATATTACAATTATCCAAATTATTATAATATTTGTATTTATCTCTAGCACAAATCAAAAAATTTCTAACACAAATCAAAAAATTTCTAACACAAAAATCATAAATGCATTAATTATTCAACTATCGTTGATTTTATTGGTTTATTTACAATTTTTGAAAAATATCGTATCTCTAACACAAAAAAACTAATTTTTTACCTTGTCTTTCAACAATCGTTGATTTTATTGGTTTATTTACAATTAGTAGAAAATACCATAGCTCTAACACAAAAAAAATTTGCTTTTGACTTTATTTGTCGATTATTAAATCTCTAACACAAAAAAAATACTTTTTGTCCTTATTTTTCAATTATTGTTGATTTTATTAGTTTATTTTTGATTTGTGAAAAATACCATGGCTCTAACACAAAAAAAAATAGTTTTTTGAGATTGTTTATAGATTTTTATATCTCTAACACAAAAAAATTACTTTTTGATTTTATTTTTTCAATATAATTGATTTTACTAAAATTCATAAATTTATAATGATTCTAAAAAGCTCAACAAATTTTGAAAAATTCTAATATGTAAAAATTTTATAAGTTTTTTTTGAGATAAATTAAATTCCCCAAAAGCTAATACATAAGAAATGATTATAATTTGTGTTAGAGGTAAATTCAAATTTTATAAAAAAGACATTTATCTTCACATTTTAATACGGACCTAAAAAATTGATTTTGCTTGTTTTTTTAAATACTGCCCGTTTTGAGCACTATAATCATTATCTTGTGTAAGAGTTTATCCTTTTTGGTGTTAGAGATTCACTAGTTTAGTTAAATAAATATATTTAAATATTATGAGTGATCAGGAAGACGATAAAAAAAATTTAGATAATACATTATCAGACAGTGATAATAATAATCAATCAGAAGTTGATTTAAATAATCAACCTCAGAGCGAAGAAAATCAAAACCAAAATAACGAACCCGAGTCAGATAATGAAAATCAATCTATAGTTGATTCAAATAATCAAACTATGAATGAAAACAAATATGAAAATCAAGAAACTGATTTAAATGAAGAAGTTAACAATCAAAAGATTGAAGAAAAAATAATTGTAGAAACTTCAGATGAAATAAAAAATGAAAATAATAAGTCGTCTCATCAAGTTATTCATAAAAAAGAAGGTAGATTACATATTTATGTAAGGCAGGATAAATATAAAGGTGAACTCAAATCAAAAAATTGGGTTGGTAGGCTTTATATTGATGGTAAACAAAAAATTTCATCTTCAGGCACAACAAACTTAGATGAAGCAATACAAATTTTAGAAAAATGGTTTGATGATATCCAAGATGAAAGTGAAAGATTAAAAAATGAAAATAGTTTAAATAAAAATATTAATCAAGAAGCAACTGATACTTTAACAAATAATCAAATTAACAATCAGACTCAAGAACAAATTGCTACCACTTCATTAAACGAAAATTTACAAACAACTACTCAAGAACAAATAAAAAATAAATTATCAAATATTTTTGGAAAAATTAAAGAGATTAAAATTAAAAAACCAGATTTTGCAAAAAATTTTAACAAATCATCTTTTAATAAATCTAAAGTTGCTAATTATAAATCAAAACTTGAAAATTTCTTTAAGTCTAAATTAGGTAAATCTAGTGTGCAAGGTGAAGAAATAATTGGTGTAGAACTTTCAAACAAAGAAATAAGAATAGCTCAGGTTTCAAGCAACAAAGCTAATCAATGGGTGTTAGAAAAACTACATATCCACCCAGTTGACATTACAGATGATAGTACACCAATTGATAATGCAGATAAATTTTCAGCGGAATTAATGTTAGCGGTTCAAAAATATAAAATAACTTCACCCAATGCAGCAATTGCTATTCCAGTAACTAGTGCAATTATAAGAGTGGTTACAGCACCTTTAATGAAAGACGAGGAGTTAAATAAAGCAATCGAAACTAATTCATTATGGGAAAACCTAGTTCAGTTAACAGATAGTTTAGAAGATTATTCTATTTTTCATCAAGTCATTAATAGAAATGAAAAAGAAAATACAATGGATCTTTTATTCGTTGCATCAAAATTAACAGATATAAATAGCTATACCTCAATAATTAAAAATGCAGGTTTAAATCCTGTAATCATTGATGTTAAATGTTTTGCTTTAAAATCAGCAGTTGACCAGGTTAATCAAATAGCAAATAAAACTGAGGATACTAATTTAACTGCCGTTCTAGAATTTGGATTAGATGAAAATTATTTGATGATACTCTATGATAATAATCCAATAATAACTGATATTTTTATTAGAGGGCAAGATAGAAAAATTTTACAAGATTCACAAAATAATGAAGAGAAAGAGGGATTAGTTAGAAGATATGTTGCTCAAGTTAAGCAAGCTATTCAAGATTTTGAGACTAAATATGAAAAAAGAATCAGAAACATTAAAGTTGTTTCAGATATCAAAAATGTAGATGAATATTTAGCAAGCTTTAGAAAAGCTTTAATGAATATTGGGTTTAATACTTTTGATCCTACAGAAGGATTAAAAATTCCAAGCCAAAATCAGCAAATTTTAGATAACAAGTTAAATAGATCCTATCTATCAACTTCTGTTGGTTTAGCTTTTAGAAAACTTGATGTCTTTGGCTATTATAAATTTGTTACTGCAGTTAAAAATATAAATCTTCTTCCTGATAGATCAAATGTGATGAAGCAAAAAAAGATGAAAGCAATTTCAGGTTTTGCATTCAAAGGAATTACCGCTGCGGTAGCTGCAATTTATGTTGTATTATTTGGTTTATCTTTTTGGAACATTATTTCTTACAACAATAAACTGAAACAATATGAGGCTGTAAAAATAGATCATACTAAAATTATAAAACAGAAAAAAATAGTTTCAAAAGAATTTAAAGTGATTAATACATCTTTAAAACTAAGCAAAACACTTAAATCAAATAAAGAATTAACTTATAGAATTCTAGCTCAAGTAGCTTCAAGCGTCCCCAACAGAGTAAAATTTGATCAAGTTGTGTTTAATGGATCTAACAGATTAACTATTCAAGGATTGGCTGCAACTGATCAAGATATATTAAAATTTATAGAAAATTTAAGTAAACAAAAACTGGTTGAACAAGCATCCTTATCATCAATGCGATTACCAAAATCTTCAGCAGGTAGTGCTACGATGAAAGGCTTTAGAGTGTTTGTAAAAATTAAAAGAAGCACAATATAGCAATGGATATAGATTTAAAAAATATTAATATTTCTGACATCAAAGATCAGATTACTAAACTAGCTGATAAAAAAACTCTTATAAAAATAGGAATAATTGCAGGTGCAATTGTTCTTTTCTTAATAATTTATTATGCAATTTTAAACCCAATGGCTAATTCTAGAAAAGCTAAATTGAATGATATGAATTTAAAAAAACAAGAAACTGAACAGTTTACTAGTGATGTTTATTCAATGAGGGCAAAAATTAAAAAACTTAAACCTGAATATGAAAAATATTCTAAATTATTTCATTCCAAATCTGAAGTAGAAGGCCTTTTACAGACATTAAGTGAATATGCTGGACAAAATGATTTAGTGATTACGAGTATAGAAAAAAAAGAAATTAAAGAAGTTTTAAAAGCACAAGCTTTGGCCAAAGCAGATGGTAAAAAAGTCAAAAAAAAGAAACAAACTCAAGTTAAAAATATCAAAAATATTGCTTATTATTTGATCCCTGTTGATTTCGAAATTGACGGTAATTTTTTAGGCTATATTAAATTTAAGAGATCTCTGTCGCTTTCTAACAAGATGTTAAATTTTGACAAAGAATCAATTCAGGTGGTAAAGGGAAATAACACTGGAGCGATAAAAGTAAAAGGAACATTAACTATAGTGGGGTTACCAGATGAATTTTTTTAAAATAATTATTATTTCAGTATTCTTTATATTGTTATCAAAAGTTTCCATGGCAGATAGTCATGATAAAGAGCAAAATATTATTGAAAAAGCAAAAGAGATAAATAAAAAGATTAAAGAAAAACAAGCAAATTCACAAAAAAATATTTCATCAGAGATTAATGATGAGGAACCACTGCCACTAAATGATCCTTTTGCTGGAGATAGCTCTTTAAGTGGTGCAACACTTATAGCAAATAGTGCAGAAGAAGCCGCAAATGAAATGAGTTTATATAAGTTTAGATTAGTAGGAATAATGACTTCTGGAAATGATGATGGATTTGTATCATTAATTAACTCAAGTGGAGATGTGACTACTTTAAGTCTGTTTGAGGAATTAAGTCCTGGTGTGAAATTCATTGGAGTAACTAATGATGAAGCAGTATTCGAAAAAAATGGAAATTCTTTTTTAGTGATAAATTTTAAAAACCAAATTACAGAAAGTACTAAATAATTATGAACTTTAAAAAAAATATATCATTCTTAATTTTACCTTTATTATTAATTTTTCTTACAGGTTGTGTGGGAAGCTTTCCTAAAAAGAGTGGGTCTTTTAAACACGATACACCACTGATAAAAACTGATATTAAAAAAATTGGACAAAAAGAAGTGGATAAAAGTGTGGAGATGGGACCAATTCCCGTTGAAGGTGACGTTGTTGAGCTAAAAAAAAGAAAACAAATATCATCTGTCAAAGAGAGAAATTACTTATTAATTTCAGATGAATTCGAAAATTTAAAACAAAATGTATCTTTTAAATTTCAAGCTTTAGATTTTAAAGAAGCAATGAAATTAATGTCTGAAATTGGAGAAATTAATATTTTAGTAGGTGAAGATGTTGCAGGAGCAATAACTGCAGAATTAGATAATGTGCCTTGGGATAAAGCATTTAATGCATTATTAGATTTAAAAAATTATGCAGCAGATATAGATGTAGCAAGTAATATTATTAGAGTTTCAACTCCTGCTAATTTAACTTCACAGGAAGGTTATAAATCAGCTAGAGCATCGGCGGTTAAGAAGAAAGTTGAATTAGAAGATTCTGTTGAGCCAATTATTTCAGAAATTTTTAGACTTTATTATATAACTCCCACAGAAGCTAAAGCAACAATCACAGAATTATTTACAACTGTTGGAACTAGCGGAAATTATATACCAATACAAGTAACCGAAGAAGTAACTACAAGATCAATTATTGTTAGAGGTAAAGAAAAAGATTTAGATATAGTTGATAAAGTAATTAGAGAAATTGATAAGAGAACTAAACAAGTTTTAATAGAAGCTTTTATAGTTGAAGCAACTTCAACTTTTGCACAAAACTTAGGGAAAAGACTTGGAGCTGCTTATACAAGAAAAAATGTAAGAATTGGTGGTACCCAAGGGGGTAGCAGTGTAGGAGCGGCATCTGGATCAGGGGCTGCATTATCAGACTCGTCCGGAGCTTTTACAAGTGGAGCTGGAACAGATAATTTAGTAAATTTTGGATCTGCTGCTGCAACAAGTGGAATTGGAATATTGAGAAAAACTGGTTCAGCTGTTTTAAAAGTTGAACTTGATTTTTTAGAATCTCAAGGTTTATCAAAGACAGTATCTAATCCAAAATTATTTACATTAGACAATCATCAAGCAAGTATTAATCAGGGTGAAACAATTTATATTGATGGTGGAGATGGAGAAGATAAACCAGTTGATGCATCATTAAAACTAATAGTAACCCCAAATATTATAGGTGATGGAAACGTCATGCTTTCAATTCAAGTAAATAATGACACTCCGAACAGATCATCTCCAGGAACACCAGGTGTAAATAAAATGGAGATAAACACCAAACTATTAGTTGCGGATGGAGATATAGTTGTAATTGGGGGTATCAAAAAAAATAATATAGCGAATAATAGAGAGGGTGTTCCAGGAACGAAAAAAATACCAGTCCTAGGAAAAGTATTGAGCGGAAAATCAGATTCTGACACAATGACTGAGCTGCTAGTATTTATAGCTCCAAGGGTTTTATAATGTTAAAAATTAGTAGAGAAAGCGAAATTAACTTAGTTAATGTCTTGATTGATAATGACATTATTTCAGGAAAAGATTTAATAAATATTAAAAAAGTAAGTACTGAAAACAATAAGTCTCAAATTGATGCAATATTTGAGTTAAAACTCACTGATGAAAAAAAAATAATTGATCTATTAATTAAAGAACAAAATTTAGAAACAATTGATTTAAAGACAGTTAAAATTACAGATGAAATAAAAACAGTTTTACCATCAAACTATATAAAGATAAATTTTGTAGCACCATTTAAAATTGAAGGAAAAACTTTGCACATGGCAATTCCAGATAGTTCAAAACTGGGATTGATGAGAAATTTAAAAGCTATTACAAAAAAAGACATTGAACTACACGCTGCAAAAATAACTGATATCTCTGAATATATCGAAAGATTATCAAATGAAACAGATGAAGTAACAATTGCATCAATACGTAGTGATAATAGAAAAAAAACTAAAACTTTTGAAACAGATTTAGGAGATGCAGGAGAAGTTTTAGAGAATACGCCAGAAGAAGATATTGAAGCAATTGAAAACGAGTCAGAGGTAATCAAATTTAGTACAGCAGTTGTAGCCGATGCAATAAAAATGGGTGTGAGTGATATTCATATTGAGCCTTACAGATTTAATTCAAGAGTAAGATATCGATTAGACGGTATGCTTCAAGAACAAGAAACTTATAGGCAGTTTTTACATGATAATTATGGGGCAGTGGTTACTCGATTTAAAATTATGGGTAAACTAGATATTTCTGAAAGAAGATTACCACAAGATGGAGCCATTAATTTTAAAATTGGCAACAAAGTAGTTGATCTACGTTTATCAATATTACCTACAGCAAATAATGAGAGAATTGTAATGCGTATTCTTAATAAGGACGCAGGAGATATCACTCTTGAGCAATTAAATTTTGAAAAGCAAGATTTAGAAAGTTTAAGAAAAGGAATTCACAGTAGTCAGGGATTAATCTTGGTAACAGGGCCAACAGGATCAGGTAAGTCGACAACATTATATAGTATTTTAAAAGAAGTAAGTCGTCCTCATTTAAATATTTTAACAGCCGAAGACCCTGTGGAATATGAATTAGAAGGTGTAGGACAAGTGCAAATTAAAGATGATATTGGTTTTACTTTTGCTAAAGCCTTAAGATCTTTCTTAAGACAAGACCCAGAAATTATTCTAGTTGGTGAGATGAGAGATAAAGAAACAGTTGATATAGGGTTAAAAGCTGCTCTTACAGGTCACTTAGTATTTAGTACGTTACACACTAATGATGCTCCAAGTACTATTACTAGATTACAAAACATGGGTACACCCGATTATTTAATAAGTGCTGCCTGCCAACTTGTTGTAGCTCAAAGACTAGCTAGAAAAAATTGTAAAGATTGTAGAATACAAGATGATGACGTTAATCCTAAAGTTCTTAAAGATTTAGGTTTTAGTGAAGAAGAGGCATCTAAAGTTAAGGCTATAAAAGGTAAGGGTTGTGAAAAATGTAGCGACACTGGTTACAAAGGTCGACAAGGTATTTATGAAATTTTAGTGGTATCAAAACCAATCAAAGAAGCTATTTTAAAACAAGCAACCACTCCTGAATTAAGAGAAATAGCTATTAAAGAAGGATTTAGAACGATGCAGGATATGGGTAGAAGAATGATTGCATCTGGTGAACTTAATTTTAGAGAATATGAGAGAGTTCTTTCAAGCGAATAAAAATGGAAGCTTTTACTTACAAAGGAATATCTGAAGGTAAGTATATAGAAGGAGACATTGAGGCAATAAATCTTGATGAAGCTTCTCATTTATTAAAAGAAAAAAAAATAATAATTACCAATATAAACAAGTCTAAGAAAAAAAAAGAGGGGGCAAAAAAGAAATCAAGTGGCTCATCTTTTTTTGGGAAAAAAAAAGTTAAAATAGAGGAAATTCTTATATTTTCTAAACAATTTGCAACTATGGTTAAGGCAGGTTTACCTATTTTACAGGTCTTAATAATGTTGAGAGACCAATTAGAAAGTCCTGCTATTAAAGAAGTAATTGAAGATATCAGAAAGAGTTTAGAGGGAGGTGTAAACTTATCAAGATGTTTTGAAAAATACCCTCAATATTTTGATAACGTTTATGTAAACTTGATAAAGGCTGGTGAAGCAAGTGGTAAGCTAGATGTGTTTTTACTTAAAATAGTTGAATCATTGGAAAAAAAAGAAAAGATTAAGAAAAAAATTAAAGGGGCTTTAATGTATCCAGCGATTATGTTTACAGTAGCGATTACTGTAAGTGCTTTTATGTTGATTAAAGTAGTTCCAGTATTTGCAAAAATGTATGATGGAATGGGAATAGAATTACCAGCTGCAACAGCAACAATTATGGCAATGAGTGATTTTTTAAGTGGCACAGGTGGAAAGGTAATTTTTTTTGGAGGGATAGCGGGATATTTTGGGTTTAATTTTATTGTAAAAAGAAATGCTGCAATCCGCTTTAAATGGCATCAACAAATTTTAAAATTACCAATTTTTGGAGATATGATTTTAAAATCTCTACTAGCAAGAGTTTCATTAATTATGGGTAATTTAAGTGCAGCCGGTGTTAATTTATTAGAAAGTTTAGAAATTGCAAAATCAGTTAGTAATAATGATGTGGTAACTGAGGCACTTGAGAATGTAAAAAAAGGTGTTTTTTCTGGCGACACATTAACTAAGCTTTTTTTAAAAGAACCATTATTCCCTCCAACTTTTAGTCAATTAATTTCTGTTGGTGAACAAACGGGTCAATTAGATGAAATGTTTAATTCTGTATCTGCTTATTATGAAGAAGAGTTTGATACCACGGTAGACAACATGTCTGCTCTAATTGAACCTATCATGATTGTTTTTATGGGAATAATGATTGGTGGTCTAATGATAGCCATGTATTCTCCAATATTTAACGTTGGTGCTTTAATTGGCTAATTTATAATTGTTTTGTTAAAACTAAATTATTAATCCAGGGCTTTTTTCCTGGTTCAAACTTAATTGAATCCATTATTTCTTGAATAAAAAAAGTTCCTAGTCCACCTGGTTTAATATCGTCTATCGCTCTATGTTTAACTTTACTTTCTTCTACCGGTTTACCTTTATCAAAGAAAGAAATCTCTAGAACCTCATCTTTACAAGATATTCTTACTACCATTCTATCTTGAGTGTTGGGAAAATCTTTATAAGCATGTTTAACTATATTTTGTGCAGCTTCAGCAATAGCCAAAACTAACTCTTCTCTTAAATCTTCATCTATTTTAAATTTTTCAAAAACATCTCTGGAAAAAGCTCTAACGTCTTTTAAACTTGCTGAGCTAACTAAAAAATCTTTTTTCTCTGATTGATTTAAGTTTTCCATACTCATGAGTTTTAATTATTCCAAGTTTAAAATTTGTTCTAACTTTGCCATCATGATTACTTTTAAAACTGATTTACTCACATCTTTAATGATAACCTTTGTTCCCTTCTCAAGAGCTTTTTGATGACTTTCTATTAAAACCGAAATACCTGAAGAGTCCATGTATTGAACGCTACTTAAATTTAAAACAACATCTTTACCAGAGTCGATTTTTGGAAAGATAACTTCCTTAACTTCTTCTGTTTTATCCATATCTATTTCACCATCTAAAAATATGGTACTGATATTATCTTCTTCTGTAATTTTGTATGTCATAGAAACTTCCTTGCCATTGCTAAAACTTTTTCAACAGGTTGACTAACTTCTTTAAGTTCAACTTTAGTATTTTTTTCTCGAGCTCTTTGATTACTTTCTATTATTACAGATATACCAGAAGAGTCCATGTACTGTACATCTTTTAAATTTAAATGAACTTCTTTGCCAGAATCAATTAAAGGAAAAACAATTTCTCTTACATCATCTGCAATATCCATATCTATTTCTCCATTAAGAAAAACAGTACTTACATTTTCATTATTAGTGACTTTAAATTTCATAATTTTTTTATTTATATAACTAATAACGAAATTAAGTAATAATAAAACCCGATTTGAGCAGTTATGTTTAATTATCGTTGATAATGATGGTAATCTTAGTTTCTGTCTCTT
>OLHY01000228.1_pt1 | contig 20699 bp, 16 predicted proteins | sample 1609411 | NCBI WGS metagenome assembly OLHY01 (sample SAMN05416817, study PRJEB24817) | seawater metagenome | isolation source: Sea water | place: Canada:Atlantic | collected 2013-07
CGAGATTGCCTCTTGTCTCGTGGGCTCGGAGATGTGTATAAGAGACAGGAATTTCTACTGCAGAAAGGCCTGCAAGAGAAGACCGAACATCTTCAGAAATGACACTTGACTTGGCTACCGCAGAACCAACTTCGGACGCTTGTGCGGAGGAGAATGCCAAAATTAATGCTGCTACTACAACACTTGTTTTCATCGTGATTAACATATTTTTAATAATCTTTTCCCGTTCACCTGGACAACTACTAGACTTTTACACCTGTTTGTCAACTCAAATTATGAAAGCGAAAGCCTTGAAGCAATCGAAGATAAGGAGCCTGACATGATCTTATTGTTTAAAACGTTTACCATGGCTGCTCTTGTCTTAGCAAGTTTTTTTTTATTTCTTCTGATCTATAGTTTTTTTTAAAAAAAAAAGAAACTAAAATTAATGAGACAGATCGCCAATCAGAAACAAATAAATTCATAATGTTAAGTAGCAATCACATCCAAATATCATCAGCTACCCATTCCATCTTCAAATGAACCTCCGGCGACTGGGAATACCAAATTGTCTTTGACATAGCGAATCCCGTTCGCGCTGGTGGCGTCCAAATCACGGTAAGCACTTTCCGCTTCCACTATCAGAGGAGCGGTTTTGGTGCCCATGGTTTTACAGTAGCGCTGGGGATATCCAATGTGAATCATTAATTCAGCATAACGGCTCATGTTCAAATCACCTGTCGGTAGATCTGTAAATTGCATGGCGCGCCCCTCCCAATTGGGCTCCATCATTCGCAGCGGAATGTTTTTCCTTATAGTAAAATTCTTGACGTGACAGCCGTAAACCCTACTTCCCACTTTCAGAAATCTGGTTTCAAAATCTTCACCTTCCCAGCAATGTGACGGATCCGCATTCACGCCCAGGCATGGATCACCATCACAAATATCAACAAGCATGTTAAAATCGTCTGCACACATGGCAGCGGAGCCGGGATGAATTTCATGAGCCAGAACAATCCCCAGAGCATTTGCGTGTTGTCGGATCTTTTCGGTTTTGTTGACAAATCTTTCCTTACCTTCTTTGACCAGGTCAAAATCTCCGCCTGCCCAAAATCCCCAGGGATAACCAGACGCGAGTTCCCAACCAAAGGCAACTCCCCAGAACATGGGAAGAATTTTGATACCCAGCTCAGCGGCAAGATCCATCAGGCCAAGGAGGTAGTCTTCAGACCATTGCTCAATTTCTGCGGGTGATTTGCTTGCAATTTCAGGTGGGATGAATGGTCGGATAGAAGGTGTCCCGGTCCATGCACTGGTATGTACCCATGCAGGACAATGACAAGAAATACCGTCAAGAATCATTCCGCGTGATTCAAATTGGTCGGTAATATCCTTCGCGGAACGGAGCCCATTATTTGCCTGCAACATGTAATTGGATGGCTGAACGCCATCAGCTCCCGCTTGCTTTGCATAATCCAAAAACTGTTCAAGGGATTTCGCCCCATGCTGGGCCCCTTCCACACTCGCATGATAACAATGATTTGGCATAATTATTTAATTGTTTATGATTTCACGAAATTCTAAGCACGATATTTTCGTATTCAAGCTTTGATTCCCGCTCGAATCGGTAAAACAGCGCGCACGCAGTGAAGTCAAGATTCCATAGCTCTTTACTTTGCCGACTTTTAAGGCTACTGGTGGTGAGGTTTAGATCTACAAAATCAAATCAAGGACTGAATTAAACCAATCATGCCCAAAAACATCGTCGAAATGGAGATTGAGGCGGCAATAGCTGAGTTGCCTGACACCAAGACACTCCGCCTCAAATGGCCAGACAATTACGACCCTTCATTTAAAACAGGACAATTCATCACTGTTTATTGGCCGGATACCCCCAAATACAAACGCGCTTACTCTCTGTCCTCATGTGCGCTGGATAAAGGTTACTTCGAAGTTACGGTCAAACGAGATGGAAAAATGGGCACTCGAATAGTGGACTGGGCAGCAGCCGGCGATAGATTGTTCGTGATTCCACCAGTGGGCCGTTTCCTTCCGGTCTATGAAGAGGAAAAGCATTTGGTATGCGTCGCAGGGGGGTCAGGGGTCACACCTTTCAGAGGCTTTGCACGTGAAGCAACCTATCGCGAGCTCAGAACACGCATCACGATTCTCTACAGCGTTCGGACGACAAATGATATTATTTTCAACCAGGAATTCAGAGAGCTTGAAGAGAGGAATCCTCATTTTAAATTTAACGTAACCTGCACGAGACTCGCAGAAGAAGATCCCTGGTCAGGGCGACGAGGCAGGATTTCTGCTGACTGGATCAAGTCAATTGCCACTGACATGGAGAATACTGTGTTTTATGCGTGTGGACCGACCGCATTGGTGGAGGGAACGGAACAACTTATCTCAAAAGAGCTGGGCCTTCCAAAAGAGCAATTAAAACTTGAGAAATGGGGTTGAGATGACGGAGATGTTAAAAAGAACGCCATTATTTGAAAAACATGTCGCCCTTGGTGGACGTATGGTGGGGTTTGGTGGGTGGGAAATGCCCGTTCAGTACTCGGGCATCAAAGACGAACACCTCGCAGTTCGCCAGAACGCAGGTATTTTCGACATTTGCCATATGGGGGAGTTTTTCGTTCAAGGAGCAGATGCGGCATCGTTCCTTGACTCTCTGCTCACCCATGATGTCACACAACTAAGCCCAGGCTGGGGGCAATACAACCTGTTGTGCAATGAAAGTGGCGGCGTCATCGATGATCTATACCTTTACTGCCTGAAGCAGGACTCGTATTTACTGATCGTCAATGCTTCTCGACTTGATGTGGACTGGGACTGGATCTCCGAGCAGAAAAAAAACATCGGCTCCGATCAGCAAATTTTCCTTGAAAATAGGTCTACCCAAATGGGGGCCATAGCGGTGCAAGGCCCCAGTGTAAAAAAATGGATCAACGAATGTTTCGAGGAAGAGGGCCAGGGAAACGGTGTTGGCAAGGTCTCTGAACTCAAAAAAAATCAGATCGATACCTACCTGTTTAACGGAAATAAGGTATGGATTGGTGCGACTGGATACACAGGGGAAGATGGGGTCGAGATCATTGCGGACAATGATCTGATGGCTGAATTATGGGATTCTTTGCTCGCCAGAGGACATGTTGGCTGTGTGCAACCGGCAGGTCTGGGCGCAAGGGACACATTGCGCACCGAAATGTGCTACCCGCTCTATGGTCACGAACTAACAACCGAGACAACGCCACTGGAGGCGGGTCTTGGCTATTTTGTTGATTTGAAAGGTGCTGATTTCATCGGAAAACAAGCTCTGATTGATCAAAAAGAATCAGGGGTGAGGAAGAGATGTGTCGCTTTCCAGATGAAAGGAAGATCTGCTCCGCCGAGGCCTGAATATCCTGTTTATTCGCAGGATGAGAAAAAAATTGGTCAAGTTACCAGCGGTACTTCAAGCCCATCACTGAACAACGGAATTGGTATGGCCTACGTAGAGATAGACCATGCCAAGGCGGGAAATATGCTTGAGATAGAAATCAGGGGAAGAAAATTTCCAGCTGAAATCGTTAAGAAACCAATTTACCGGAAGTCGTAATATCCTTATACTGTTCCTTGCATTTAAAGTAACACCGAAATATGAGCTCACTCGTTCCTGATCATCTTAAATACGCCAAAACCCATGAATGGGTAAAAGTAGAGGGCGATACCGCTACCATTGGAATCACTGACCACGCGCAGGCTGAACTTACCGAATTGGTATTTGTTGAGCTACCTGCCAGAAGCAGAAATTTGAAAGCAGGTGAGGCATGCGCAGTGGTAGAGTCAGTAAAAACGGCAAGTGATATTTATTCACCAGTCACCGGAGAAGTTATCGAGGTCAATGAAGCATTGGCCGACAACCCCGGATCGGTCAACACCGATGCTTACAGCGATGGCTGGTTTTTCAAAATACGTCTTTCTGATCCCGGCAATCTGGATGAACTCATGTCTGCTGAAGAGTATAAAGTCCTGATTGGATCCTAGCATTTGTGCTTTGGGATTTTTCAATCCTTTCTGAAAATCACAATACGATTCGAGTTGGTTCCTTTGGCATTGTTATCCACTCCCCAACAGTTTGCAGTCTTGGTGAATTGCTGGGCGTTGATCATGACCAATTGAGGAACTAACCCAGCGCATTCTCCACATTTGAGGACGGACTCTTCCAGTTTGATACTGCCCTTCTTCACTTCTCCCACTTCAAATGCGATATGGCCACCTGGTTTCAAGATACGATATAATTCTTTGAATACTTGGACCATCGCCGCTTCCCACGCTTCTACTTTCTTGGCCATCGTGATTTTTATCGATTTGACATCGAACCCCATGAACCAACACCGCAACCAATTATCTGTTGCATAATCAACCACATCCAAAAAAGGTGGAGATGTCACCACAAGAGAGACAAGCTCATTCGCGATTTCCGGGGTCTGATCTGCGGACGCAACCATCAACCTGGATTTTGAAATCACAGCACTCAGGACCTTCGATTCCGAAACGGTCAGGCTTCTCAGCAGGGTTTTGGATTTTTTCAGAATAATGGCAGTAACATCCCTCAGAGGAGGCGTCTGGGATCGGCGCTCATTGATGCGTTTTTGGGATTTGACTGAGACAGCCTGATTGGGAGGCATCGAATATACCGAAAAAAAACCTGATGAATGCCCTGTCAATCGATTGATCGCAACCATGCGGATCCATTGATCAATTTGATCTAAATCACCTGATCGTTCCCGGAGCAGTAAATAATTCCGTAACGAACAGATGGCCTTCAGGGTTTGAGGATGGTAGAAAACGAGTAGCTCCCCGGAGGTCTCGGTTGCTTCATCCCACTTGATTTCCTTTAATCTTTTTTCAACTTCAGCTTGTTGCGGCGGAAAAAGCCTCGGAAGGAGCAGGTGTTGGCTTAGCGGATTGATGTCGCATCCTAGGGGTATTCTTCCTTGAAGGCCTGCTTCCAACAATGTAGTTCCTCTCCCCATAAACGGATCATAGACGACATCCCCGGGTTGAGTCAGCCGATCAATAAAGAATGCAGGCAGCTGGGGCTTGAAACAGGCTCGGTAGGATATTTCATGCAAGGAATGCGCTTGCCGCTGCTGTGCTGTCCAAAATTCATTGAGATAGCACGGGACTGATTTCAAAGAACCATTCGCACATTCATAATGGATTTTTTCAGTGATCGTTTGTTTCCCGAATTCGCGAAAACCCTTGATCTCCTTTTCAAGATCGATACTTCCACACTGTCCTGAGGCAGAGATTAGTCTGACGGAATCAAATTTCCCAATCCTTGGCTCAGGACTATTGAGGTCTAATTCAGGATGATCAATGAAACGGCGCCTTGCCATGATCAGTATCAGATATCAGGACCATCGAACGCAGCAGCGAGGGGACTGGTCCAGCGTCCACCAGCTTTTAAAACCTGGTAAGTTTGCCCAAGAGACTCACAGGCTTCTACGAAGGAATCAGGTGTTTCGGTATTGAAATCAAACATTTCATAATGACAAGGTATGACACAACCGGCGCCTATGTCCTTGGCTAGTTTTGCGGCTTCCTTGCCCCACATATTGCCAGAAACCCGTCTTTCAGGACGACTCCCGTTGATGGGTAGAATGGCGAGATCAATCGACCATTGATGCAGGAGCATTTCCATCCCATCGTACAAGACGGTGTCACCACTGTGATAAATGGTCCAAGGTCCAAATTTAATCACATACCCCAGATAAACATGGCGCCCATGTTCATCAAGATCGAGATTTTCATGGGCAGCAGGGACCGCATGGATCTCGAAGGGAGGGATCTTCAGAAACTGACCTGCGTCCAAACCAAATAACCCGTCCTCAGAGACCTCCAATCGATTTGCCACAAAAGCACGATTTGCCTCTGGAATGATCATTTTCACCCCAGGTGAATGCTCCATCAACGGTACGAGAGTCTCCTTATCCAGATGATCAGTATGGTTGTGACTCGATGTGATCACATCCACAAAAGTCAGTTTTTCAGGCGCCACCACACGTTCAGTCATTCGAACATGTGGTTTGTCAGTGCCGGCATATTTATGCGTGAGGGAATCTGAAAGATAGGGGTCAAACAAAAAGCAGCACCCTTGCCAGGAGACTAAAAACCCACTCTGACCCAGCCACCATGTATGAAAATGATCCATGTCATGCTTGACCGAGGCAATATCTGCGACGAGGTCCTGATCTTGTAAAACAGGTTTGATCAGATGTGTACTCATGGGATCAAGTGCAGATTAAAATACTTTACATCGAGTCTCTCACTTGCCGAACACCCGCTACCATGTTCTGAAGTTTCTTCTTGGCTGCCCATCTTGCCGTTTGACTGAGTCCGCAATCAGGCGCGAAAGAGAGTCGATCTGCAGGCGCATATTGCAGACAGGCTTTGACTCTTTCCGCAACATTTTCTGTCGTTTCAACAAAGTAACTCTTCACATCAACCACACCCACAGCGACATCACATTTTTTGGAAATAACCTCAAGTATCTCCAATTCCGCAAATTCCCGGTTCGCCATCTCAACATGAATCTCATCGAGTTTCATATCGAGGAATTCAGGAAACATAGGTGCATACTTACGCCAACCAACAGCATGCCCTTTGAAATTCCCAAAACAAAGATGCGTCGATAAGTGACATTTGCCAACAACTCCTTCGACAGTGCGATTAAAGATATCGACCAGACGGTTTTTATCCTCTTTGTAGGCATAACAGCTCATGGAAGGTTCATCGACTGTAAGTTCAGTACAACCGGCGGCCACCAGATCTTCAAGCTCTTTACGAACCAGAGGCAACAGGGCTTCCGTAATCGCGTAGCGGTCTTTGTATTGAGCATTGGGAACAAGTCGACCACTGAGCGTGAAAGGACCTGGCACACTCGCTTTCAATACGGGACCACTGATCGGAGCAAGTCGTTGAAAACGTTTGAAATCCTCGACAGCGCCCAATCCCCGCGGAGCGGCAAGTTCCCCGACAATTGCGTGCTTCCCACGCTGATCATGTGCGGGCGGGCCAAATTTTCTGGGACTTGCACTCTCGAGATCGATGCCTTCCAGAAAACCGTAGAATGAAAGGTTGAAATCTAACCTTGTCTGTTCACCGTCTGTGATGACATCGAGTCCGGCACGCAGCTGATCCTGAACAGCAACAGTGACGGCGTCGTCAATCATCTCCTCACGATCAGCCGAACCAAATACATCCAGATTTTGACTGCCAAATTCCAGCCACCCTGGAAACGGATAGCTGCCAATCACGGTGGTTCTTAACGGATGATCTTTCATTTTGTAATTTTATTTCCCAATTCCTGATAAAGTCGCGACATGCGACGGCCGTGCTCATCATAGGCAGCCTCAAAAAGTTCAGTTGCTTTTTCACTCCCCACCACAGCCGAAGCTGTTAACACCTTGGGAGGCTTTCCTGCTCTTGTCAATCGATCGGCCACCTCGGCCTTGATGCAATTGATCAGCAAGCAACCTCCCACCGTGCTCCCGGGCGCTACGGGGGTTTCAAGCCCATCGATAGAGACCATGGCATCACCCACAGGAGCTCCAGTGTCCAAAACGATATCAGAAATATCGGATAATTTGACTCCTTTGGGATGTCGACTTTGGCTTGCATCTGAATGCTGACGACTCACCATGCCCACAACCTTCACGCCATGCCGCTTGAATCCTTCAGCCATTTCAACAGGAACAACATTGCAGCCTGAGGAAGAAATCACCAGAGCCGCATCCTGTTGATTTAAATCGAAATTACGCAGGATTCGATCGGCAAACCCGGATACGTTTTCCAAAAACATGGCCTGGCGCTGCCCATTGGCCCCCACCACATCATGATGGTAAGTCAGCGACAATTCGACAATGGGGTGAAAACCGGGAAAAGAACCGTATCTGGGCCACATTTCCTCCACCATGATCCGGCTGTGGCCCGAACCAAAAAGATGCACAAGATGTCCCTGAAGGATGGATTCCGCAAACAGATCTGCAACTTTACGGATAGTATCCATCTGTTCGGAAACGGTGGACCACAGGTTTTGAGCAGAGTTCAGATAACGCTCACCACTGGATGGAGACATATTCAGTTTATCCAAAATAATTTCTTTTCAAGTCAACGACTCAACGGGAATGGCTCAGGAACCATTCGTACAATTTCGGATTATTGTAAGTTTCCGTCCAGGAATCATGCCCGGCATCAGGATAAATCGTCAGTTGAACATCGGATTTGAGGCGGTTTTGAAAGAGATTTACCAATCGTTGACTTTCTTCTGGTTTGACAACCCCATCCTTACCCCCATGAAAAACCCAGATTGGCAGGGTTTGAAGGGCTTCTCTTGATTTGGGGAGCAAGAAATCGCGTGTGTTACCACCTCCGCATATGGGAGCGGCAGCAGCAAATCTTCCCGGAGCTTTTCCAACAAGGCTCCATGTTCCAAATCCGCCCATGCTTAATCCGGTGAGATAAACCCTCTTTTCATCGATACGCAGGCGATGAGTCACTTCATCCAACATCGCCAGAAGACCTTCGGAATCCCAGACGGTATCCTTAGGGCATTGAGGAGAAACAACCACAAATGGAAAATCAGGACGAGATTCAACCATTTTTGGAGGGCCGTGTACTTTGACTTTCTGTAAATCATTCCCTCGTTCACCTGCTCCATGAAGGAACAAAATCAAGGGCCATTCCTTGGATGCGTCATGATCGTAGCTTTCAGGCAAAAATTGTAGATACTTGTAGGCTACCTTCTTGGAAACGACACCTTCAAAGGAATGCGTCGACTGCACGCTGGGTTCATCCGCACAAATCAAGACGTTATGGTTCAGCAGCGCAATCGCACAAAACAGCAGGATTGATTTATCATATCGATTCATGACTCCTTCATCTCTGAAACCACCACTGAAGTCAAGTCATTGGGGAAGTCACTTTAGTGGATTGAACCTTGCTTTTTGGGCATTTGGTCAACAATCTAACTGCACGAAAACTGTTCAAAATGAACGTCAATAGCCAAGCCACCACAACAGACCAGAACGACACGATGCCAATTGATGATTCGGCAACAGTGGTGGGTACGACCTCTGTGAACGGCGAGCCCAGTGCGTCATCTTCAAACGGCATGGATCATCGACAGTTGATCAATAACTTCCAATCGATTGTGGATTCACAATCGATCTATTACCCTGTCGCTTATCGGTTCCAACAACCCATAGGAAGTGGACAACAAGGCGTGGTTTTTCACGCACAACGCCATGGATCACGGGGTTGCGTCACGGAGCATGCGGTAAAAGTATTTGATCCGGGCATCTACCCGAATGTTGAAAAATATTGGACCGACATGGGCCGGATTGCCGCGCAGGTTTCGAGACTTCAGGCAGCCCGATCTCCCAACTTGGTGGACTGTGACATCTACGAGGAAAACAATGGAATAGGATTCGTTCAAATGGAATTGATCCGGGGTGTGACCTTGTTGCAATTGCTCGATCCCAAAATCCAGCAAACGGTGCAATCAAGGTGCTCCACTCGTGAGTGGGCTACCCTGATGAAAATCATCTTCAACAAACATGAAAACCGTCTTTGTATTCAGCCAGGAGTGGCAATCTACATCATGCGACAGATGCTCTCCGGACTGGAAACCTTGCACAGCTCAAATTATCTTCACTGCGATATCAAGCCAAGCAACACCATGATTGATCCCCTTGGTTATGTTAAGATTATCGACTTTGGCCGCGCGAATCTGGTTAGCGAAAAATCAAGGATCCTGTTGGGCACGCCAATGTTCATGGCCCCGGAAATACATGATCGCATGCCCGCCACAGTGCAATCCGACCTCTACGGAGTAGGTTTGGTGGGTTTGTTTTTGATGACAGGCAAACCGATGAGCACAAGACCGGATATCACGGAAAAGGAACTGCAGGAGATCAAATGCAGGCTTCCACGAGAATTGCCGCGCCTGCTCCCTTCATACGTCCTGCGTAATGAAAAATTTGTATCCATTTTGCAACGATTGTTAAATCCTGATCCATCCAAAAGATACGATGACGCTCGAAAGGCAGAGTCTTACGGAGAAGGTCTGGCCATTGTTCACAAACAATTGACTCAGCTCAACATCGACTCTGAGTATCGTCGGGATCTGGCATATTATCTGGAAAAATATCAAGGCTCTGCAGAGCATCCTCTTTCAAATCAAAATTGATTCTTGTGAAGGTATCTGTCCAATCTTCACAGGAAAAAAGGCCGTTGGTTTCCACCAACGGCCTTTTGATTTTGAGAATTACTTGAAAATCGAAGATTTATTTCACCACTTCCATCACGGCAAAACCACCCGGGTTCCAGGCTGTGGCAAGCGCATATAGTTTTTCAACTTTACCGTCTTTACCGTAAACAGGTTTCCATGCGGCGTTGTGAATGTGTGTGAACAACTCCAATCCGAAATCTTTCTTGGGGTTCACTTCTGAAATCAAGTTACCGTCTTTGTCAACAACGTAGCAAGGAGCGGATTGATAGCCTGAAGGGCCACGCAAACAGCCTACCAACACGTTCCCCTGGAAGAAGTCGATGTCACATGGCAGTGAACCGGCTGGTAGGTTGACATTTTCCAGGAAGGTTCCGTGAAAATCGAAATCTTGCACTCGTGAATTCGCACGATCAGCAATCGCCAGACGCTTTGTATGGGGTTCAAGGGTGATTCCATGAGCTGTTCCAAACAAACCATACTCCCTTGCACCGCTTGCTTTGCCACCGAAGTAAGTGTCTGTCCAGCTGGCACTCCAGGGATCAGCTATTGAAATAAAATTTCCGGCAGAGTATCCATCGGCCACGTATAGCTTACCATCGGCATATTCCGTATCCGTTGGATTGAAAGCGCCACCACCACCATAGTAGTCATTCAGGTCCATGGGTGAATTCAGAACTGAAGCAAGTTTACCCTCATCTGAAACAATATAGACTCGATGCTTTTCGTTATCGGGAAGTGCAAGGAATCGTTCTCCGTCTCCGCGGTAAAGAACAGTGGTGTTATGAAAGTTTCCTTCCAGAATCATGGGCTCAGTCACAGGTAGTACTTTCTTTTCTTTAAGATCATTGCTCATCCAAATGATCCCTGCGCCTTTGAGGCCGAAGAAAACTTCACCTGTCTTGTTATCGACCGCAAATCCACCATGAGCTCCGGGGACTTTGGGTGCCACCTGATTCGGTAATTTGCTCAATGCCTCATCGTATCGAAATTGAAATGGCGCACTGCCTGCGAGGTCTGCGCCATTTACCGTTGCGACCACGCAAACGAGGGCCGCACCTATACTTGAAATGATAGTTTTGTTCATGTCCTAATGGTTGAGATCAGATTCAAGCCCCCTCAAGAAAAAGGAGCAAAGAGTTATTACATCGCCGATGATGCCTTCACCCTTCCTGAAGGCAAGTCTGATTTTAGATGGAACTTTGCTGATTTCTAAGTGGATTGAACAAACAAAACGAAAGAGGATCTGATTTACATTGCTCCCGAAGCAGGGAATGTTGAGAGTCGATTCTCTCCCTTTCAAAGGCATCATTTCCTGTCGAATATTTACCCCTACCAATGCATTCATTCGCAGGGAACCAATTGGGCTGGCAGTAAGACAACGAAGCAGGCAACAGTTTGAAGCTCAAAACGACAGGTAGAGATACAAATTGGAACCGAAGCTTCTTACCGTGAAAAGGCTTGCGGTCCATATCCTGCGAGTGTCAAATGCAGCATCATGGCAATTGAATCCCCCACCAAGCTCGAACCAGGTAAGTCCCAGTGGCTCGCCTCCTTCTTTGCTTTCATCGGATTTGCCGTTCATGGCCCTGACTTGATCGTATCGATCTCACTGACTGAGCGAAACAAGGATATCAGTAAAGATTAGACTTCAATTTTTTGGCACACCACTAAAGGTACTATTTTCCAGTTAAACCCTTATGCACAATAACAGCAGACTTATTTTCGAAACATACGCCCAACGCTACTTCAAGGATGCTGGCCGTGTGCTGGAAATTGGCCCCTCCGATTTCCCATCGCCTTATTGTAAATTGACCGAGGAAGGATCGAATCAATGGGACACTCTGGACATCACCGACGACGTTCGTCTGACCTACAAAGGTGTGGATCCCTACTCCTTTCCCATCGAAGATGAATCTTACGACCTTGTCTTCTCAGCCCAAGTTTTTGAACACGTCCCGAAAATCTGGATTTGGATGAAAGAACTCGCCCGCATCACACGCAAGGGTGGACGCATCATCACGATCAACCCGATGAGCTGGCCCTACCATGAACACCCTCAAGATTGCTGGCGTGCCTATCCTGACGGGATGCGCGCCGTCTCCGAGGATGCTGGCTTGGAAATCATCCTTTCGAAATGCGAAAGTATCGAATCCAGAGGATTCAAGAAAGTTGTTCCAGGTATCGGTATGGAATGGCAAAGCAAGAAACGCATCATGATTTCAAAAATGCTGGCCCCTCTCGGTTTCCCCATTGAAGCGGCTTTTGACACAGTCACCGTGGCAGAAAAGCCAACCGCTTAGAATCCGGCCTTCCAAAAACCTATCGACGGTAAAACACAGTCACTTCCCTGCCGAGGGCGACGAGAGTGGTCATGAGCTGAAGTTTAACCGGTCTTTTCGTGTCAGACCATGCCTTGCGTGTTCCGCTCGCCAAGGAGTCCACCAGGGAGAAACTGAAGGCATCTGATCTATTTTTCGAAGGTGATGTCCGTGCATCAACGGAAACCAAGGCCGATCATCCAATGAAGCTTACAAGGGAAACTCTCTTTTCGCTCGTAAAGGATGTCGGTAGGTGTATCCCATTTCCTTGAGAAAATGCAGGTGATGTTCGAGGCGGGATTGAAAACCGTCCCAGCATTTGTCTTCCGATGGCACCCAAGCGACCTCTGCCAGTGCACATAGTCTGGGAAGGGTCATGTATTCCAGTAACTTCCAGGTAGGCATCCGTTCGGTCCATATATTTGCTTGAACCCCCAACACCCTGGAAACAGCTTCGGCATCGAGTTCCTTTGGAACAGGGTCATATCCATAAACGGTTTCGAGCGGGATGATACCAAGATTACCTGGCTCTTCTGGCTCAGTTGATTGACGGTAATCGAAGTAACAATGAGACGTAGGCGACATGATCACATCATGTCCCAGGCGAGCCGCCTCAATACCTCCTTGAATGCCCTGCCAGGACATGACGACAGCCGTAGGGGGTAATCCTCCTTCCAGGATTTCATCCCATCCAATCATGCATTTGCCGTGCGATTGAAGGAATCTTCCCATACGGGAGACAAACCAACTCTGAAGTTCGTTTTCATTTTTCAGTCCTTGTTCGCGCATGCGGTTTTGACAATCGGGACAGCTCTTCCAACGGGTCTTTGGACATTCATCACCCCCGACATGTATGTAAGGACCAGGAAACAGGCTACAGACCTCAGATAAAACTTTCTCCAGGAAAGCAAATGTGGATTCCTTTCCGGCACAGTATACATCATCAAAAATGCCGCAGGTGTTGGATACTCGAAAATGACCTCCAGTGCAGGAAAGATCGGGGAAAGCGGATAAAGCAGCCAGGGCATGCCCTGGCATTTCAATTTCGGGGACGACCTGAATCTTACGTTCTTCGGCGTAAGCTAAAATCTCTTTTACATCTTCGGCTGTGTAAAACCCGCCATAGCTCTCGCCATCTCTGTCGCGCCAGGCAGATATTTGAGCCAGCTGTGGAAACGCATCTATGGCGATTCGCCAACCCTGATCATCTGTCAGGTGCCAGTGAAAGGTATTCATTCGGTGCAGGGCTATCAGATCAATCAGTCGCTTGACTAAACGTATCGGATAAAAATGACGACTCACATCAAGATGCATCCCTCTCCATGCAAATTGAGGTTCATCTTCGACCTGACATGCGGGCCAGCCATCCGACTCCAGAAGCATGGTCAACGCAGCCGCTCCCCTCACCCATCCGGAGGGACCGCCGGTAATCTTGATCTGATCAGGTGTGATGTCTAAACGATAAGCCTCGTCCTTTAATTCGGATGAGCAGGCAAATTGAATATCCGAAACTCCTGAAACTATTTCACAGGTAAGGTCGGAACGACGCCGAGTTAACCAGCCTGACAAAAGATGACTCGGATCAGAATCAGATTCTCCTCCCTGTTCAACGGAAATGGAAAGAGATGATTTCCAGAGAAACTTCCCCTCCCCTTTCCGATAGGTTTTTGGTAATGGAATGAGTGAATGCATGAATGACTTGGACATGATTTCGTTTTTTCAAGAAGCCTTTTGTTTGGGAAAGTATCTTGCAACAGCGGCCAGACACAGAGACCCACCTATCAATAACAGGATCCCAAAGATCCTTGGGGAAAAGCTAGGCTCTTCAGTGAAGGCATCCCCGATGATCAACTTACCCAGTCCGATCAACCAGAAACATACACCCGCCGATGACAGCACCCACAGAATGAGGTTTCGCGCATTCAATGGAGACTGGGCCTCAAAAGCCGGATCATCCTGACGCACGAGACGATCAATCTTGCGCCACCCCCATCCACCGGCCTGTACCTTCTTATGAAACGCTTTCAAGGTCGACAGATCCGTTTGAGGCGTCAGGTAAGTGGCAACCAATGCCAGACAGACACTCACCGGCACGGTCAAAAGCAGGCTGAAAGGAAAGTCAAATAAAGATGCCAACGGGATGGCAAATTGTGTTCCCTGAAAAAATACAAACGTCGATTCGCCAATCCAGGGTACTTTGAAGGTGTACATACAGAGTGACAATACCAACAGGGAGATGAGACAGACCAATTCGGTCCACGCATTGATACGCCACCAGTACCAACGCAGCAGGTAGATCACACCAATACCCCCATTGAAACCAGCCAGAAAAAACCAGGCGCCCGAGACAGTGTTCATGAACAAAGCGACCACGATGCCAGCCAATGCTATCAATAGTGTCGCAAACACACCCCAGCGCACATAGTGCCCCTCAGAAAATGCAAACTGGGAATCACCCGTTGATTGGCGCACGCGTCGCTCTCGTATGGGCGCAATGAAGGGCCGGTAAACATCATTGATCAGGTAGGAAGCACCCAGATTGACCCAGGTTGATATCGTGGACATATACGCAGCAAAAAGAGAAGCAACCATCAAACCAAGAATACCCGTTGGTAGCACGGCAAGCATGACACGCACATACCCCGCCTCAGCGAGTCCACCGGAGGGCATCGCCCCATTAGCGGCTGGTAAGTGCGGGAACATAACCGCCGCAACAAAACCCACAATAAGCCAAGGCCACATTCGAAGTGCATAATGAGCGACACCATACCAAAGGTAACCCAGGGCTGCCTGCCTTTCATCTCGGGCACTGAGCATGCGCTGGGCAAAAAAGGAACCTCCATCCGTAAATGCATACGACCACCAGAAAACCAAAATCAGCAACCAGAACTCCGGTCGCGTGAAAAGTCCAAATTCAGGCGCGTTGGCTTGAGGGAACAATGCCATCATGGCACCCGCTTTGTCGGCGCCATACAAATCATTCATGCGTGAAAACAAGGTTTCCAGTCCACCCACCTGATTCACCGCCATGACAGCAAGGATGACACATCCCACCATAGCTACCCAGAACTGGATAAAGTCCGTGACAATGACCCCCCACAAACCTGAAATCGCGGTGTAAGAAACCACGATCAGGAAAAGGATGAGGAGCACTTTGTATTGATTGACGGTGGAACAAATAAGATAAATTTGATGGGTAAGCTCCAATGAATCCCAGGATTCAGGCACGAGGCCATCGGGAATGCCTGGCAAGGATGCTGGTTGATTGAGGTCAAAGGAAGTTTTCAGCTTAAGAACATTCCAGGCTTGTTCGCGACTCGCTGAATCACCTTCCGAAGTGGAGACAGGCCCGTAAGATCCAGACTGAAAAGTCGACCAGAAAGCAGGCTGCCTGAGGATGCCGGTATCATAAGCAATCTCCATGGGTTCCAGTTGATTGGATTTTACCGCCTCACGCAGTTTGGAATCCACATCACTCGATAACGGTGTCACCATCACCAGCCAAAGGATCGCCGAATCAAGCAGAGGGATGCGGGGGAATTCGGGAACGGTATAATTGATGATGACTGTCATCGCTTTATTGACCCATCCCATGTTCACGCATCCAAAAGGGAACGCCAGCCAGAGCGCCTTGCCTACCCTCAATGCATTCGCCGAGTTACCGGAATAACGCTGATAGACAAGCTCCATGTCGGTCTGGGGATTGGCTCGCTTCCACAAGGGGGCATATAGAAAAACGCCCAGCATCGTAATGGGAACCATCGACCACCAGAACCAGTTTTGCGAAATCCCCTTGGTCACCACCCAACCGGTCAACGCAAGCGGGGTATCTGCAGCAAAAGCGGTAGCCACCATGGAGGTTCCCAGCATCAACCATCCCATATTCCCCCCGCCCTTGAAGTAATCATCGGTTGAATTCCGAGCGCGACGAGCCATGTAGATACCGATTCCAAGCGAGCCGGCAATGAAGAGAATAATGACCACCCAGTCCAAAGTAGCCAAAGGCTGGGCGATTGCTTCAGTTTCCATAAGTTAAGGTCAAGAATTGAGGTAACTCCAAGGAGCTTAGTGAAACTTGACTTGAGCGGAAAAGAAATAAGTCAAGGAATCCGTCGTCCTGCATGGAGACCACCGTTAAAGATAAAACAAATCTTAAGGATGCACGGGATGGTCAGGATGGGGTTGAGAAACTGAGAAGCCCAATATCACTCTGTTCCCTCTATCTTGTATATTCTGTGCATCCATGTTAATTTTCCTGTAAGTTGATTTCTTGATGAAATTAGGTTGGTGTAATAGTGCTCTTCTCTTGCTCGGTGTGACTACAGGCACTGTCTCGCTCATTGCTTTGGCTTGGTTCTCTTCGCGAAACGATGCTGATTCTTGGAATGGTCTTGAGGGAACGCCACTCAGGATTGAAGCACGGGGTAGTGATCGAGATTGGAATTTTTCCTACTTCGGTCCCGATGGAACTCTTGATACTGCGGATGATGTCAAAAGTACAGGAGAGCTGAGCCTGCCTGTGGGGGCAGAGGTGGTGATCGATCTTCGGAGCGATGACTTTATTTATGCCTTCTCGTGCCCTGATCTAGGATTGAAGGAGATCGCGGTTCCAGATCTTGAGTTCTCACTCTCCTTCACGGCAGAGCGGCCGGGTGAGTTCAATTTGCTCATGGATCCGATGTGTGGATTCCGATTGCCCCCTGGGGAGACGATGGGCAGAATCAAGGTTGCTAGTGCGAGCGAATTTCATCAATGGCTTCGGAAGCACTAAACCCGAACAATGGTTCACATCTGATCGTTAACATGACTACGACGCATTTATCAATCGATCCGCGCCGCCTTGCACTCGCACTCTTCTTGATCAGCGGGCTGGTCTGGCTAGCAGGGTGCCAAAATGAGGAGCGTGACTCCCGCGCAAGTAAGGACACAGCGGAAACGCCACTTGTTGATTCGGAACAGCAACTCGAGAGAGCTCATCCGGGCGTGCTCGGTTGGATCATACCGTTTGAACTGACGGATCAGGACGAAAGTCGTTTTGCATCTGGTCGCCTCACTGGCAAGCCTTGGGTGGCCAGTTTCATAAGTACAGGCGCTGAATCCTACACCACTCAACAAATAAATCTGCTCAAGCTCCTGCGGAATCGTTTGGCGAAGACGGGAAGCGGCGATGGAGCGGGAATAGTCAGTTTTGCGATCGACCCTTCCAGAGATACCACGGCAGTTTTAAAGACCTTCACGATTGCAGCCGGTGCGGATGCGAAGGGATGGAAGTTTCTGACTGGGGGGCTTGAAGAGGTGCGAACTGCCGTCAATCAAGAGAGCTTCAAAACTGCCTTCGGTACGGGGGGAGAGAACTCTCAAGGCTCGCTTGAACGCCCCAGTTTCGTGCTTGTAGATTCCTATCAGCGAGTCCGTGGCTATTACGATTCGGAGCATTCCAGTGTGATCAACGAACTAATGACAGACATGGCGGCCTTGCAGTCTGAGATCGTTAATATTCCGGCTGACGTTCAAGACCCTGCATGGATGAAGGAACGGGCTCAGGCTCAGTTGAAAACCGCCGACTCAATCAGTGCGTTTCATGGGTTTTCCTTCACCGATCAGAGAGAGTCGAGTGGGATTCAATTCATGCACAAGATTGTCGATGACTCGGGAAAGCGATTCAAAGGGGTGCACTATGATCACGGTTCAGGGATAGCGGTAGCGGATATTGATGGGGATGATCGGTTGGATATTTATTTCGTCAATCAAGTAGGGGGGAACGAGCTTTGGCGGAACCTTGGTGGCGGGAAATTTGAGAATATCACCGAGCGGGCCGGAGTGTTTGTGAGTGATCGAATTGGTGTTTCAGCCGCGTTCGCTGATATCGACAACGATGGGGATCCCGATCTATTTGTTACTGCCTTGCGAAAGGGAAACGTTTTGTTTGAGAACCTCGGGGGAGGGAAGTTCAGGAATATCACGGCCGGTTCAGGCTTGGGCTACAAGGGACATTCCTCTGCTGCTGTGTTCTTCGACTTTGATCGCGATGGTTTGGTCGATCTTCTTGTCACGAATGTCGGTAAATACACCAAGGACGAAGTGACGAAGGTGACGATGGAAAATATTCGGGGGGAAGCGGATATTGGTGATCAGTATTATGTTGGCTTTGAAGACGCGTTTGCGGGCCACTTGAAGGAGGAACGTCTGGAGCCGAGTCGTTTTTACCGCAATTTGGGAGATCGGAAGTTTCAGGATGTGAGTTCAGAACTTGGCCTTCAGGATGAAGGCTGGACGGGCGATGCTGCTCCGGTGGATATCAATGCCGATGGCTGGGTCGATCTCTACATGCTGAACATGCAGGGAAATGACCAAGTATTCCTCAATCGCGAAGGAAAGCGATTCGAGCGGGCCGCGAGTGATCTATTTCCTAAAACTTCCTGGGGTTCCATGGGGATCAAAGCGATGGACTTTGAGAACGATGGAGATCTCGATATTTTCATTACTGACATGCACTCTGATATGAGTGAGCACATAGGGCCTGATCAGGAGAAGAAAAAGGCGGCGATGCAGTGGCCTGAATCCTTCTTGAGGACCGAGGGTAGCAGTGTTTTCGGTAACGCGTTCTTTCGACTGACGGACGAGGGACGTTACGAAGAAGTCTCGGATCAACTGGGTGCCGAGAACTATTGGCCGTGGGGGTTGAGCGTTGATGATCTGAACGCCGATGGCTTCGACGATGCTTTTCTGACTTCGAGTATGAATTTCCCCTTGCGCTATGGTGTGAACTCTCTCTTGCTTAACGATGGCGGTGAGCGGTGGCGTGACGCAGAATTCATCGTCGGGGTGGAGCCTCGCGCTGGCGGTTTAGCCGTACCATGGTTTGAACTCGATATGTTGGGAGCGGACCGAGAGGCTCCGGTGCTCGAGATTCTAAAGAATGAGGGTGCGGATCTTGCCAGCTTTCCAGATCGAGTGGTTGTTTGGGGGGCGATGGGAAGCCGTTCGTCTGCCATCTTTGATTTGGACGATGACGGTGATCTGGATATCGTGACGAATGAAATGAACCATCATCCCATGGTGTTGTTGAGCGATCTGTCGGACACCAAGCCTGATTTCGCTTTTATTAAGGTGAAACTCATCGGGACGGTTTCGAATCGAAGCGCCTTGGGTGCAGTGGTTCGGCTTCGGGCAGGAGATCTTCATTTAATGAAGGTGAAGGATGGTCAGTCTGGCTATCTTTCTCACAGCGATTTTCCGCTCTATTTCGGTCTGGGTGCTGCTAAAGAGATTGATCAGCTCGAAGTGCATTGGCCTTCAGGGATCGTTCAGAAAATCAAGGGACCGATTCTTCTGAATGAAATGATCACAATCACCGAAAAGGGGGGCCGAGCTGAGGGGGCGGTGGCTCAGCCCCCGCAAAGAGCATCCCTCGAGCCGCTTGAAACTGGGCCGATTCATGTGCGTCCCGGCGACGATATTCAAGAGGCTCTTGAACTTGCCGCGGGGAGCCCAAGGCGAAAAAGAATCGTCGTGCACGCGGGGATCTATCGGCCCCAGCGCCCGGGGCAGGCGATGATCTGGTTTAACGAACGCCACGACGGGATCACTTTGGAAGCGAAGGGTGAGGTAATCCTAACGGCGGCCAATCCAGAGCTTGCCGAGAAATCAGCACCAAGTTTTCCCGCGATTGTCAATCACGTGGTTTATTTTGGCGATGGGATCAGTCGAAAAACGGTTCTGAGTGGATTCAAGATCACCGGAGCGAATGGCTTTGTGACGAACTCGGAAGAGCCGGTCAGTATTCAAGCTCCGATCGTAGGGCGGAACCTCGAGAAGGCCAAATTCTTCTATACCGACGGTGGCGGTATCAAGATCTTTGGGCGATCGTACCCGAGGATTGAGAATGTTGAGGTCTACGATAATTTTACCAGTCCTTGTGGTGCGGGGGTCTCTGTTGAGCATCGGGGGCATATTGACGGTTCGAGACTCCAAACGGTGCTCCTACGCAACTGTGTGTTTCGTAACAATCGCTGTCCCATTAGCGGGGCTGCAGTTGATTTACTGCATGGAAGCGGTGCTGAGATAGTCCTGTCTCTTATACACATCTGACGCTGCCGACGAGCGATCTAGTG